>Ga0123329_1000549_pt1 | contig 38921 bp, 31 predicted proteins | sample BioC12SIPDNA_FD_89703 | JGI IMG/M metagenome (GOLD analysis project Ga0123329, IMG submission 89703) | Anaerobic biogas reactor microbial communites from Washington, USA - Biogas_R1_B C12 SIP DNA | ecosystem: Engineered > Bioreactor > Anaerobic > Unclassified | place: Washington, USA | collected...
GCCCGCGACGGCGGCGGCGGGGGCGCGGTGGGTGCGGGCATGGGGGGGGCCTTTTCGGGGGGTGGGGGTTCGACGGGGCGGGGGCCGTACCGTAGACGCGGCATCCTGCCGCGTTCTTCGGGAAAACGCAAGACCCAAGAACGCGGCAGGATGCCGCGTCTACGGTGCAGGCGTTCTCGCGGACTTACTCCATCAGCAGCGGGGCGGAAGACGCCCCTACGGCAGCCAGACCTTGACGTTGGCGCGGCGGCGGCCCCATTCGAGGGCCTTCTTGTGGCTGGGGAAGTAGATGTCTATCTTGTTCGCGCCCTTCATGGCGGAGCCGCGGTCCTCGACGCGGCCGTAGCCGTAGCCGGGGATGTACATGACGGTGCCGAAGGGGTAGTGGCCGGTGTCGGCGGCGATGGTGCCCTTTTTGGCCTTGCGGCCGGAGGCGGTGATGCCGACTTTTTTGGGCTGGCCCTTGCTGGGGCCGGAGGCAACGACGGGCCGGAAGAGCCAGTTGCGCTTCCAGTTGCAGCATTTCTTGCAGGAACAGTAGGCGGTGACGGACATTTCGCGGACGGAGGCTTTGCTGCGGGAGGAGGGCCGGGGGCCCCGGGCGCAGCCGCCGAGAAGGAGCAGGGCCGCCAGCAGGATGCAGGAGGCGGACAACCACAAGATGTTGTGCTTCATGGGGGACAGTCTACCGGGAGTGGGGGAAAATGTCAATGGTTTTCCGCCGGGAGCACGGACGGACACGGACTTGCACGGACGGACATGGACGGGAAAAACCCTGCGGGCGCGCGCTTGGGCGCGCGGGGCCAGGCTGGAGCCTGGCGATCCCAGGGGCGCGGGCCGGCGTCATGGGTGGCGGTCTGTTCTTCCTTGTCCGTGTCCGTCCGTGGGGGTCCGTGTCTGTCCGTGTTTCCCCCCAAGAACAGAAAACGGCCCGCACTTGTGGGCGCGGGCCGTTTCAGGGGGCTGTCTGGGGGTCTTACTGGAGCACGAGGTCGGGGTTGCCGGGGCCGAAGTGCTTGAGCATGACGATGGGGTCGGTCTTGCTGGGGTTGGTGATGACGACGCCCTCCTTTGCGGCGCTCTCGGAGACGAAGAACTCGTCGTGGGTGAGCTGTCCGAAGCGGATGAGGGCGGGGGACTCGATGTCCCAGGCGCCCATGGTGCCGTGTCCCTGGAGGACGATGCAGCCGTAGGCGGCGGCGTCGCGGACGGTGACCGTGGCGCCGGGGAGGATGGTGAGCTCCTTGGCGCTGAAGGCGTCGGACTTGTAGCAGATCCACAGGTCCACGTACCCGGCGGCCTTCATCTCCTCCATCGGCTTCACGGGCACGGGGCGCATGAAGCGCTTGGCGGCGAAATTGGGGTCGGTGTTCATCTCCCAGTCAATGACCTCGACGAGGTAGTCCACGTCGCCCTTGCGCTCGCCGGGGGTGTCCTTCCAGAGCAGCTCCTCGGAGACGATCTGGTCGCCCGTGAGGGACTGGTACATGGCGAAGACGTCGGAGGCCTTCTGGGGCTCGTAGGTGCAGAGGCTGCCGGGGGCGTGGAGGACGCCGGGGGGGACGTCCCAGCCGGTGCCGGGCTCGAGGCGGAAGGCCTGGGAGAGGTTGGTGAGCTTGTTGTCGCCCTTGATGAAGTCCTTGAGGGCCTGGCGGACCTGGTCCTTCGAGACGCCGGGCTGGATGCCGAAGAAGGTGTAGGGGAAGTCGCCGCCGTGGTTGTTGAGCTGGGTGGGGAAGAAGTAGGCCTCGGGCTTTCCGAGCTGGCCGACCTTCGCGGCGTGGTCGTCGTCGTGGTGGATGTGGTGCGGGAGCGCGCCCTTGTTGTCGAAGAACTTCGAGTACATGGGCCAGCGGCCGTACTCGTCCCAGATGCGGCCGCCGATGAGAGCGCCCTTGAGGTCCGCGACGGCGTCGCGCAGGAGGACCTGTTTCGTCTCGCCGCCGTCTCCGAACACGATGAAGCTGAGGCCCTCGTTGGGGCTGGTGAGGGGGCCGTTGTCGGCGGGGGTGGTGGACGAGAACCAGCGCTCGTCAATGCCGCCGCGCACGCCGCCGAGGGCGTAGTAGTCGTCCGGGTGCAGCTTGATGCGGCGTCCGGGGACGCAGAAGGACCGGGGCACCCACGCGGGGGCGAGGCGGACGACGCCCCTCCCCTGTTCCAGTGCCATTTCCGCCAGGTTCTTGGTGCTCATGTCGGGGTTCCCTTTCGCGGCGTCAGGCGCCGACGGTTTTCCAGGTTTCGGTTTTCGCGGAGTCGAGAACGGCGTCGCAGACGTACTGCGTCTCGAGGGCGTCGCGGAAGTTGGGGCGCACGGGCACGCCGGACGCCAGCCCGCCGAGGAAGTCGGCGAGGGCGTTGATGAAGGTGTGCTCGTAGCCGATGACGCATCCGGGGACCCACCAGTGGCCCATGTAGGGGTGGTCGGAGTCCGTGACAAGGATGGTGCGCCATCCGCGGGACTGCGAGTCGTTGCGGTGGTCGAAGTACTGGAGCTGGTGGGCGTCCTCGAGGTCGAAGTAGAGGGAGCCGAGCTCGCCGTTGACCTCGAAGGTGTTCTGGTTCTTGCGGCCGCGGGCGTAGCGGGTGGACTCGAAGGTGGCGAGGGCGCCGTTCTTGAAGCGCGCGAGGAAGGCGCAGGCGTCGTCAATGGTGACGGACTTGACGGTGCCGGGGTCGTCCTGGAGGGGGCGCTCCTTGATGAAGGTCTCGGTCATGGCGCAGACGCGGTCCACGCCGCCGATGAGCCAGATGGCGGTGTCAATGCTGTGGGCGAGGAGGTCGCCCGTGACGCCGCTGCCGGCCACGTCGGCGTCGAGGCGCCAGAGGGACGCGCCGCCCTGGGGAAGGTCGGGGCTGATGGTCCAGTCCTGGAGGTACTTGGCGCGGTAGTGGAAGACGCGGCCCAGCCGGCCCTCGTCCATGAACTGCTTGGCGAGGGTGATGGCGGGGACGCGGCGGTAGTTGAACCACACCATGTTGGGGACGCCGGCCTTTTCGACGGCCTCGGTCATCTCGAGGCCCTCGGCGGCGCTCATGGCCAGGGGCTTCTCGCAGAGGATCATCTTGCCGGCCTTGGCGGCGGCCAGGACGATGTCGCGGTGGGTGTTGTTGGGGCTGCCGATGTCAATGGCGTCAATGTCGTCGCGCCCGACCAGTTTCCGCCAGTCGGTCTCGACGCTTTCCCAGCCCCAGTTGTCGGCGAAGGCCCTCACCTTGTCCGCGCTGCGGGCGCAGACGGCCTTGAGCACCGGCTGGTACTCCAGGTCGTAGAAGCGGTTCACCTTCAGGTAGGCGTTCGAGTGGGCGCGGCCCATGAATCCGTAGCCGATGAGCCCGATGTTCAGTTTCTTCATGGTTCGGTTCTCCCCGCCCCCCTCAGGAGGCGAATTTCCGGTTGAGCTCGTCAATGGCCCGCTTGCACTGCGCGGTCACCGCCCACGCGTCGGGCCAGTGGCACAGGTCAATGGTCCACCAGTCGTGCGGCACGCCCGACTGGAGCAGTTCCGGGATGAGGACGTCGTAGTCGAGGACGCCGCCGCCGAAGGGGGCGTGCGTGCTCGTGTCCTCGTCGTGCAGGGTGCCGTCGGAGTCGATCAGGTGCAGGTGGTTGATCTTGCCGCGCAGTTTCCGGGCGAGTTCCAGGGCGCCGCCGGGCAGCGTCTCCTTCTCGCCGGGCTGGCGCGCGCCGACGGCGGCGACCATGTGGGCGTGGCAGGTGTCGTACATGATCCCGAAGTTCGGGTGGCCGACCTCCTCCACGATGCCGATGATGTCCGACGGCTTGTTGAAGGCGAAGCCCGGCTCGAACTCCCAGGTGACATAGACGCCCTCGTCGGCGGCGTCCTTCGCGCACTGGCGCCAGGTGCGCACGGCGCGGTCGCGGGCGGTGGCGTAGTCCACCGTGTCAAAGATCGTCGGCGGCTGCACGGCGTCCACGCGGATGCCGGGGATGCCCATGTCCGCGCAGAAGGCCAGGTTCTTGCGGAACTCGGCGAGATAGGCGGCGTTGTCCGCCGTGTCCAGCAGATGCTCGCCCCAGAGGTTCGCCGCGAGTCCCGAGAACTCCAGGCCCGCGTCGCGGACCTTCTGCGCGCACTCGCGGCGGCCCTCGCGGGTCGGGAGGTTGTCCGGGTGCGGGTGGATGCCGAAGCCGCCCAGCTCCAGGCCGTCAAAACGCAGCGCGGCGAGCTTGGTCACCACCTCGTCCCACGGCACCGGATTGTCCGCATACGGCCCAATCGTGTACGCCCACGTTCCAATCGAAATCTTCTTCATGGCTAGAGCCTCTCCTGGGTTGTGCCTGTTGTCCAAAAGACCGCCCCCTATAGTAGCAAATGGACCCCCCAGTTCAAAAAGGGGCCCCGGCGGCTTTGGAACCGGGCCGGTTTTACGCGGTGACGGCGGCCATGACCCGGTTGGTGACGGTGTTGCGGAGGCGCATGGTGTTGGCGGATTCGCCGGGGGAGGCGGTGGTGATGAAGACGAGAGCGGTGTCGCGTTCGGGGTCGGCGACGCCGATGACGGTGTCTATGCCCGCATGGCCGAAGGTGCGGGGGGAGGCGATGTTGCCGAAGCCGAACCAGCCCTCCGTGGTGGCGCCGCGCAGGAGCCAGCCGAGCCCCCAGTACTCGTGGCTGGGCGTCTTGCCGTCGCGCAGGGCGGCGTCTATCTTGTCCTGGTACTGCACTCGGTGCATCTCGGCGAGGGCTTCGGGCTGGAGGAGCTGTTTGCCGTTCCACACGCCGCCCGCGAGATGAAGGTTGAGGAGCCTGAGCATGCCGGAGGGGCGGGCCACCGCGCCGCCGGAGGGGTGGCCGAGGAAGGGCATGTGCGCCGTGTCCACCGTCCAGGGACGGGAGGCGGGCGGCGGCACGACGGCCAGGGGCGCGTCGGCGCGCGGCGGGGCGAAGGAGAGGTCGGCGTTCAGGGGGTCGAAGAGGCGCTCGCGGCAGAGGTCGTTCCACGGGCGGTTGCCCGACACGCGGCGCACGATGTCGGCGGCGATCAGCATGCCGCTGACGCCGTGGTAGCCCGTGCGCGAGCCGGGTTCCCATTCCGTGTCCATCGCGCAGAGGGCGGCCATGGCGGCCTTCCACTCGTCCCCGCTGAGCACCGGCGCCACGGACGCGGCGGTCAGGCCCGCCGAGTGCGTGAGGACGTGGCGCACCGTGACGGCCTCCTTGCCGCCGCCGGTGAACTCGGGGATGTACTTCATCACGGGGGCGTCGTAGTCCACCAGGCCGTCCTGGTGCGCCATGACGACAACGGTCGCCGTGACGGCCTTGGAGAAGGAGTAGACGAAGTTCTGGGTGTTCCCGTCATAGGGCACGCCGTCGCGGTCCACCCCCGAGCAGACGCCCCAGTACTTCTCCAGGAAGACCCGGCCCCCGCGCGTCGCCACCAGCGCCGCGCCGGGCACGGTCTTCGCGGCGACGGCCTCCGCCACGAAGTCCACCGCTTTCTGGAGCAGCGCGGGGTCCACCCCGACGGCCTCCGGCGCGACCGTGGCCAGCGCCTCGCGCGGCGGCAGGGCTTCCTGCGCGCAGGCGCGGCCCGCCACCGCCAGTCCCGCGGCGGCGGCGCACTTGAGAAACTCCCGGCGGCTGGGGCGGAGGATGCGGTGCATGGCGTGGACTCCTGTGGGGTAACGGGAAGACGATAACAGGCCCGCGCGCGGGAGGGCAAGGGGGAATGGACGGTATGGACGGGATGGACTTGATGGACGAAGCCGCCGGACGCCGACAGCCTGTCCATATCGTCCATATCGTCCATATCGTCCATTTCCCCTGCGGCGTGCTTGGGCGGGTATAATCTCCCTTTCCCTCAGGAGGAGTTTTTTTCATGGCACAGACCGCCGCTTTTGAGGAGCTTTCCTCCTTCATCACCGCCCTGCGGGTGGTGGACACGCATGAGCACATCCCGGACGAGGTGGTGGCCTGCGCGGACACGCTGGGCTTTTTCGGGTTTCTGGAGCATTATGTCTCGTCGGATTTCGTGTCGGCGGGGATGCCCCGGGAGACGCTGGAACGGGTGCGCACGGCGGGGAACGGGTTGTCGGACGTGGAGCGCTGGGACCTCGTCGCGCCGTGGTGGCCCCATGTCCGCACGACGGGCTACGGCCGCGCGATGGCCGAATACATGACCGACCTCTTCGGCGTGGCGGAGATCGGGCGCGACACCATCGGGGCCCTGTGCGACCGCATCCGCGCCGCGCGGAAGCCGGGCTGGTACCGCACGGTCCTGCGGGAGAAGGCGGGGATTGACCGCGCGCTGGTGATCCGGTGGCCGGGGCAGTCGGTGGCGGTGGACCGCGAGCTGTTCCGCGCTGTGCCGATTCTGGACCACTTCGCCATGGTGTCCACGCGGGCCGAGCTGAACGCCCTGGAGGCGGAGACGGGCCGCGCGATCCAGACGCTGGACCAGCTGCTGGCGGCGCTGGAGGCGCGGCTGGATGGTTTTGTTAAAGAGGGCATTGTGGCCGTGAAGATTTTCCTGGCCTACCGCCGCAGCCTGCGCTTTGACCGGGTCCCGAAGGCCGAGGCGGCCCGCGCCTTTGACCGGGTGTGGCTCTCGCAAGCCCTCGACCTGTCGCAGGACGACCTGAAACCCCTCCAGGACTTCGTCATGCGCCGCATCGTCGCGCTGGCGGCGGAGCGCGGCCTGCCGGTCCAGATCCACACGGGCCTCCAGGAGGGCAACGGCAACCATCTGGAAAACTCGCACCCCCTGCTCCTGACGGACCTGATTATGGACTTCCCGGACGCGCGCTTCGCGCTGTTCCACGCGGGCTGGCCGTGGGCGGGCGAGACGGCCGCCCTCGCCAAGTATTTTCCCAACGTCTACGCCGACCTGTGCTGGATCCAGGTGGTGTCCCCCGCGTCCGCCGCGCGCATCCTCGACGAGTGGCTTGACGTCATCCCGTCCAACAAGATCTTCGCCGTCGGCGGCGACAGCAACTACGCCGAGGGCGCCTACGGCCACTGCGCCATCGCCCGGCGCGTGGCCGCGCGCATGCTGGCGGACAAGGTGGACGGGGGCGCGTTTTCCCTGGACGAGGCGAAGCGGATCGCCGCGCGCATCCTCCGCGAGAACGCGATGGAGTTCTTCCGCCTGTGAGCGCGGACCGGAAAAAGCGCGCCGCCGCGCCTCCCCCCACGCCCACGGAGGCCATCCTGGAGAGCATCTCCGACGGGGTGTTCACCGTGGACGCCGACTGGCGCATCACGTCGTTCAACCGCGCGGCGGAGGAGATCACCGGCGTGCCGCGCGCGGAGGCGCTGGGGCGCCTGTGCTGCGACGTGTTCCGGTCGAGCCTCTGCGGGGCGGGCTGCGCCCTGCGCGAGACCCTGGGCACCGGGCGGCCGGTCATCGGCAAGACGGCGTTCATTGTGGACGCCGACGGAAACCGCATCCCCATCAGCCTGTCCACGGCGGTGCTGCGGGACGCGGACGGCCGCGTGATCGGCGGCGCGGAGACCTTCCGCGACCTGTCGGAGGTGGAGACCCTGCGCGAGGCCCTCGAGGGCAAGTACCACGCGGGCGAGCTCTCCAGCCGAAGCCCCCTCATGCAGCGGCTGTTCGAGGTGCTGCCCGCCGTGGCCGCCAGCCCCAGCACGGTCCTGCTCCTCGGCGAGACGGGCACGGGCAAGGAGCTGGCCGCGCGCACGATCCACGCCCTCAGCCCGCGCGAAAAGGGGCCCTTCGTCGCCGTGAACTGCGGCGCCCTGCCGGACACCCTGCTGGAGTCGGAACTCTTCGGATACAAGCGGGGCGCCTTCACCGGCGCGGCGCAGGACAAGCCGGGCCGCTTCGCCCAGGCAAAGGGCGGCACGCTGTTCCTCGACGAGATCGGCGAGGTCAGCCCGGCCCTCCAGGTGCGCCTGCTCCGCGTGCTCCAGGAGCGGACCTATGAGCCCCTCGGCGGCACCCGGTCCGAACAGGCCGATGTCCGCATCATTACCGCCACCAACCGCGACCTGGCCGCCCTCGTGCGCGACGGCGTCTTCCGCGAGGACCTGTACTACCGGGTCAACGTGGTGCGCCTGGAGCTGCCCCCCCTCCGCCGCCGCAAAGAGGACATCCCCCTGCTCGTGGACCAGTTCATCGCCCGGTTCAACCGGCTCCAGGGCAAGACCGTGCGCGGAATCGCCCCCGAGGCCCTCTCGCTGCTCATGGCCCACGACTGGCCCGGCAACATCCGCGAACTTGAAAACGCCGTCGAGCGGGCCTTCATCCTCTGCGGCGACGGCCTCCTCGGCCTGGAGCATCTGCCCGCCGAACTGACCGCGCGCGGCGTGCTCCGCGGCGGCGGCCAGGGCACCCCGTCGCTCCACGATGTGCTCGACGCGCAGGCCCTGCGCGCCGCTTTGGACCGTCACCACGGCAACCGCACCGCCGCCGCCCGGGAACTCGGCATCCACAAGACCACGCTTTTCCGCCGGGCAAAGCGGCTGGGCGTGCCCCTGCCCGAGGAAAACGGCCGCACACGCCGGAAATAGCCCGGAAAGCGGAAAGACAAGGCAGCCGGGACGGCTGCGCTACGGAAGAGAGGCCCGACGGTCGCCGCTATGTAGCGCCGCCGTCCCGGCGGCCTTGTCTTCTGGCCAGAACGGCGCTGTCGTAGCGTCAGCGCACCTATAAAATGCCCTATATAGACGCGCCAGCGCATCCATGCCACGTCTTTACGGAAATTCCTTATACTCACAAGCCATTCTTATGACACGGCTTGTGTTATGTGCCATCCTTTGGCATTTCATGGCCCGGTTCTTGCCCCTATAAAGGCATGAAAACCGCCTTTGCCATCTGGGAAGACCGCATCGCCCCCGTGTTTGACACGGCCCGCCAGTTGCGGCTGGTGGAGAGCGATGGGACTACCGTTACCGGCGAATCGCTGGAATCCCTGCCCCCGGACGATCCGCACCGGATCGCGGGGCGTCTGACGGAGCTGGGGGTCGGCATCCTCGTCTGCGGGGCCATTTCCCGGCCCCTGCACCAGCTCATCGCCTCGCAGGGGATTGAGGTGGTGCCCTTCGTCACGGGGGAGACCGGTGCGGTCGTGCGGGCGTGGCTGGGAAACACCCTTGACGGGGAGCGCTTCGCCATGCCGGGATGCTGCGGGCGGGGACGGAGGCAGGGGCGGGGCTGCGGCCAGGGCGGCATGGGCGGCGGATGCGGCCAGGGCGGGGAGTGTGTGTGCCCCGCCTGCGGCCACCGGCTCCCGCATGAGCGCGGTGTTCCCTGCGTCACCCGGCAGTGCCCGAAGTGCGGCGCGGCCATGACCAGGATCTGAAGAGACACCCAAACACAACGCATGGAGGATTTTTAGAATGCCAAGAGGCGACAGGACGGGCCCCCTCGGAATGGGTCCCAAGACCGGACGCGCGGCCGGACGCTGCGCGGGGAACGACCGCCCCGGGTTCATGAACCCGGCGGGCGGCGGCAGGGGCTTTGGCCGGGGCGCGGGCTGCGGCGGTGGCCGCAGACGCGGCCGGCGCAACATGTTTCTCGCCACGGGGCTCCCGGGATGGCAGCGCTTCGGCGCGGCGCCGGCGGCGGCCCCGGAAACGGAGACGCAGCTGCTGCGCGGACAGGTGAGCGCCCTCCAGGCCGGGCTGGAGACGGTGCTGCGGCGGCTGGAGGCGCTGGCGGGGAAGGAGGGTGGGGAATGAAGGTCGCCTTCACCACCAGCGGCGACGACCTCTCCGCGCCCCTGGAGCAGCGCTTCGGACGCGCGCCGAAGTTCCTGGTCTACGACCTGGACAGCGGCGCCTTCGAGGTGGCCGACAACGTGCAAAACCTGAACGCGGCGCAGGGCGCGGGCATCCAGTCCGCGCAGGCCGTGGCGAAGCTGGGGGCGGGCGCGCTGGTCTCCGGCCACTGCGGCCCCAAGGCCTTCCGCGTGCTGTCGGCGGCGGGGGTGAAGATTTACCCCTGCGCCGCCGCGACGGTGGGCGAGGCCCTGGAGCAGTACGTCGCGGGCGCGCTGGCCGAGGCCGACGCGCCGGACGTCGAGGGGCACTGGGTGTGAGCGCCTTTCCGCAACAGAACAGACCCCGCGTCATCGCGGTCGCGTCGGGAAAGGGCGGCACCGGCAAAACGACGGTGTCGCTCAACCTGGCGCGGACCGCGGGCGCGGGGGTTCGGCTGCTCGACTGCGATGTGGAGGAGCCAAACGCCCACCTCTTCCTCAAGGCGGAGCTGCTGGCGGAGGAGACGGCGGGCATTCCGGTGCCCCGGGTGGACCCCGCCCTGTGCGACGGCTGCGGCGAGTGCGCGCGGTTTTGCGCCTACAACGCCCTGGCCTGCTTTGGCGGGCCGCCCCTGGTCTTTCAGGACATGTGCCACGGCTGCGGCGGGTGCATGAAGGTCTGCCCCCGCGGCGCCATCACCGAGAAGGACCACCGCATCGGCGTGGTGGAGACCCTGCGCGCCGGGGACATCACCCTCGTGCAGGGGCGCCTCGACGTGGGGCGCGCCATGGCCCCGCCGCTCATCCACGCCGTCAAGCGCCACGCCGCGGGCGGCGGACTGGTGATCCTGGACGCGCCGCCGGGCACCTCGTGCCCCGTCATCGCGACGCTCCGCGACGCGGACGTCGTGGTGCTGGTGACGGAGCCCACGCCCTTCGGCCTGAACGACCTGGCCCTCGCCGTGGACACGGTCCGCACGCTGGACCGCCCCTTCGGTGTCGTGGTCAACCGCATGGGATCGGGCGACACCCGGGTGCACGACTACTGCGCGCGGGAGAACGTGCCCGTATATGCGGAGATCCCCGACGACCGGCGGATCGCCGAGGCCTACTCCCGCGGCGAACTCATCGTGGACGCCCTGCCGGAGTACCGCCCCCTCTTTGCGGCCCTGCTCGAAACCGCCCTCGCGCGCGCGGAGGGCGCCGCATGAGGGAACTGGTGGTTATCAGCGGCAAGGGCGGCACGGGCAAGACCAGCGTGACGGCGTCGCTCGCCGTTCTCGCGGGGAACGCCGTGCTGGCGGACTGCGACGTGGACGCGGCGGACCTGCACCTGATTCTCCCGCCGCAGGTCCGCGAACGGCACGACTTTTTCAGCGGCAACGGGGCGGTCATCCGCCAGGCCGACTGTGTCGCCTGCGGGGGCTGCCTGGCCCACTGCCGCTACGGGGCCGTGCGCAGGAACGGCCGGGGCGCGGGGGACGCCGTGTTCACCATAGACCCGGCGGCCTGCGAGGGCTGCGGCGTCTGCGTGCGGTTTTGCCCCGTCGGCGCGATTGATTTCCCCGAGCGCAACTGCGGCGTCTGGATGGTGTCCGGCACCCGGTGCGGCCCGATGGTCCACGCGCGCCTCGGCACGGCGGCGGAGAACTCCGGCAAGCTCGTCTCCACGGTCCGCCGCGAGGCGGCGCGCGTCGCGGAGGAGCAGGGCCGGGAGCTGGTGATTGTGGACGGCCCGCCGGGCATCGGCTGCCCCGTCATCGCGTCCGTGACCGGCGCGTCGCGGGTGCTCGTGGTCACCGAGCCGACCGTATCCGGAGAGCACGACCTGGAGCGCGTGCTGGCACTGGCGGACCATTTCAAGATCCCCGCGTCGGTCTGCGTGAACAAGTGGGACATCAACCCCGGGGTGGCGGACCGCATCGAGGGGCGCGCGCGGGAGAGGGGCGCCGAGCCCGCAGGCCGCATCCGCTACGATGCGGGCGTCACGCGGGCGCAGCTCCGGGGCCTGTCCGCCGTGGAGACGGACACCCCCGGCGCGGAGGACATCCGGGCGCTATGGCGGCAACTGGCATTAACGGAGGGATAAAACACATGGAAACCGAGGGACACGGCGCCTTCTCGCCGACGGCGCAGGAGCACGCGGCCGCGCCGCGCAACTACGGGCCGCTGGAGGACTACAACGGCAACGCGCGGATCACCGGGCCCTGCGGCGACACGATGGAGTTCTGGGTCGCCGTGTGGAACGGCCTCGTGGAGGACGCGTCCTTCACCACGACGGGCTGCGGCTCCTCCCTGGCGGCGGGCAGCATGACGACCTGCCTCGCGCGGGGGCGCGCCCTCGACACTGTCATGGGCATCCAGCAGGAGCATGTCCTGGCGGCGCTGGGCGGCCTTCCGGAGGCCGCCCGCCACTGCGCGCTGCTCTCGGCGAACACGCTGCGGGCGGCCTGTGAAGATTACCTTGCCTGGGCGAAGTCCCGAGGCATCGCGCTTAAACCCCCAACGAAAAAGGAGAATGACTGATGCGCATCGCAATCCCCCTGGCGGACGGAAGACTGGCCCAGCATTTCGGCCACTGCGAGCAGTTCGCCCTCATTGACGCGGACCCGGACACGGGCAAGATCCTCTCGCGGGAAAACGTGACCCCGCCGCCCCACGAGCCCGGGCTGCTGCCCCGGTGGCTGGGCGAGAAAAAGGTGAATGTCATCCTCGCTGGCGGCATGGGCCAGCGCGCCCTGATGCTCTTCGACGCCCAGGGCATTGAGGTCGTGACGGGCACCCCCGCCGAGGAACCGGAAACCCTCGTGGCGGCCTTCCTCGCCCAGTCCCTGGAAACGGGCCAGAACGCCTGCGACCATTGAGCATCTGCGGACTGCCCTGTGGGCTGTTTTGGTTTCCCCTTTGAACAGGGCCCATCAAGAAAGCAACGAAAAGGCGGCAACCGGGTATCCTTGGATATCCGCCCCTCCCGTCACCCCCGCGAAGGCGGGGGTCCATGCCTTGGACGCGCGGCATAACCCGCTGACACAAGATGGGTTCCCGCTTTCGCGGGAATGACGGACAGGGTCGGGCGCTCGCGCGCCGGGGTGTCCGTGTACGTCGGTGGTTTGTCCGTGCGGGTCCGTGTTCATGGGCCCGCCGCAAGGAGCCGGGTGAATGCTGAAAGAAGTCAACATCACGCTACTCGTGGACAACCTGGCCCGGGAGGGCCTCGCCGTCGAGCACGGCTTCGCCGTCCTCGTCGAGGCGGGCGGGCGGCGCATCCTGTTTGACACGGGGCAGACCGGCGCCGTCCTCGGGGCCAACGCGGACGCCCTCGGCGCGGATCTGTCGGGGGTGGAGGCCGTGGTGCTGAGCCACGGCCACTACGACCACACCGGCGGCGTGCCGCTCGCGCTGGCCCGCGCGCCGCGCGCCGCCGTGTGGTGCCATCCCGGGGTGTTCGTGCCGCGGTGGTCCCTGCGCGACGGCCAGCCCCGCGAGATCGGGATGCCCCCGGCGGCGCGGGAGGCGCTGACGGCCCTGCCCGCCGGACAACTGCGCCGGGTGACGGCGCCGGTGCTGGCGACCCCCGGCGTCTGGATCACCGGACCCGTGCCCCGGGGGAACCCCTATGAGGACACGGGCGGGCCGTTCTTTTTGGATCCCGAGGGCACGAAGCCGGACTTGCTCCCGGACGACCTGTCGCTGTGGATGGAGACGCCGGAGGGCGTTGTCGTGCTCACCGGCTGCTGCCACGCCGGGTTGATGAACACGCTCATGCTGACGCGCAACCGGACCGGCGGCCGGCCCCTGCGCGCGCTCATCGGCGGCTTCCACCTGGTCAACGCCGGAGAACAGCGAATGGCCCGCACCCTGGAAACGCTCCGCACCCTGAACCCCGCCGCCATCGTCCCCTGCCACTGCACCGGCGAGGCCGCCGTCCAGGTTTTGCAGGAGGCCTTCGGCGAAAAAGCCACCCCCGGCGCGGCGGGGATGACGCTGAGGTTCTGATCCCGGACGCCTGCGGGGCCTGTGGTATACTCGAAATCTTAATCCTTCCCCCGCACGGAGCCTCCCCCGCATGACGACGAAGCCCGCACCCGCCGCCGGTTCCCCGACGGAAAGCCCCTTTGCGCCGGGGTTGGGGTGGGCGTGGGCGGCGCTGGGGGTGTCGGCGTTGGGGTGGGCGCTGGCGCCGGTGTTCATCCGGTATCTTTCGCCGCATTATGACGCGTACACGCAGTCCTTTGTGCGGTATGCGAGCGCGGCGGCGGCGCTGACGCCTTGGTGCGCCGTGTTCTACCCGCGCGAGCTGCGGCAGGCGCTGGGGCGGTGGCGGGCGCTGCTGGGGATCAGCCTGCTGGTGGTGCTGATGCAGACGGCGTGGACGGTGGCGATCTACCAGACGACGGCGACGTCGGCGCAGCTGGTGGTGAAGCTCCAGGTGCCGATGGTGGCGCTGCTGAGCTATGCGGCGTTCCGCGAGGAGCGGGGGGTGATCCGCGACCCGCGCTTTCTGGCGGGGGCGGTGCTGTCGCTGTTCGGGGTGTGGGGGGTGCTGCTGAAGGCGCCGGGGGCGGGGGCGCTGCCGTCGCCGGACCTCTCCTTCTGGCTGCTGATGCTGGTGAACGTGTGCTGGGCGGTGTACATCGTGGCGAGCCGCCACGCGTGCCGCGACCTGCACCCGGTGCCGATGTTCACCCTCGTGGCGAACATGGCGACGGTCGGCTTCCTGCCGGTGATGCTGTGCAAGGGGGACGCGGGCCAGGTGGTGTCGGCGGGGCCGGGGGTGGCGGCGGTGGCGTTTTTGTCGGGGGCGGTGAGCATCAGCCTGTCGCACAGCGCGTTCCACTACGCGCAGGTGCGGCTGGGGGCGGCCTTCTGCACGACGCTGCACCTTTTGAACCCGCTGGCGACGTACGCCGTGGCGCTGGCGCTGTGGCCGGACGAGGCGATGAACGCGGTGCAGTGGGCGGGGGCGGCGCTGCTGATCGGGGGGAGCGCGCTGGTGGTGCGGGCGCGGCGGTCGCCGGACGAGGAGGATCCGGGGCCTACTTGAGGAGGCGGCGGCCCTCGGTGCCCTTGATGCCCGAGATGATGCGCTGGAAGCCCTCCTCGTTGCTGCACGAGGTGATGGCCTCCTCCTTGGTCACGAGCCCCTTCTGGTACAGCTCCACGGCGTACTGGTCGAAGCTGCGCATGTCGCTGTCCACCTCGATGATGCCGTAGAGCTTGTCCAGGTCGCCGTCGAGGATGGCGTCGCGGACGATGGGCCGCCCGCCGAGGAGGATCTCCACCGCCGGGATGCGGCCGCCGCCGATGCGCTTGAGGAGGCGCTGGCACACCACGCCCTGGAGGGTGTAGGCGATTTCCTGGCGGATGAGGTCGCGCTCGTTCTGGGGGAAGTAGCTGATCATGCGGTTGATCGTGTCCACCGACGTGGTCGTGTGCAGGGTGCTGAACACGAGGTGGCCGGTCTCCGCCGCGCTGAGGCCGGCGCGGATGGTCTCGATGTCGCGCATTTCGCCGACGAGAATCACGTCGGGGTCCTCGCGGAGGGCGCCGCGCAGGGCGTTGGCGAAGGAGTGGGTGTCGCGCCCGACCTGCCGCTGCGAGATGATGCTCGACTTGTCGGTGTACACGTACTCGATGGGGTCCTCGACCGTGATGATGTGGCTGCGGCGCCGCTCGTTGATGAAGTCAATCATGGCGGCGAGGGTGGTGGACTTGCCGGAGCCGGTGACGCCGCAGACCAAAAAAAGGCCCCGGTGCTTGAAGCAGACCGAGGCCACGACGTCGGGAATGTTCAGCGCGGGAAAGGGGAGCGGCGCCTCGGGGATGAGGCGGACGGCCAGCGCCAGGGCCTTCTGCTTGATGTAGCCGGAACAGCGCAGGTAGCCGACGCCGACGGCGTGGTACTGGAAGCTCGACTCGCGCTCCGTCTCCAGCAGCCGCATCTCGTCGGGGCCGCCGAGCTGGAGGACGAACTTGCGCATGTCCTCCGCCGTGATGGCGGGGCAGTTCTCGAGCGGCTGCAGGTCGTTGTCCACGCGCACAAAGGGGCGGTTGCCCGCGCGCAGGTGGAGGTCCGACGCCTTCAGCCGCTTCATCTCCTCGATGAGCACGTTGATGTTGAAGCCGGACTCCATGTACTTCTCGACTTCGAGGCTCCAGGTGGCCGAGCGCAGGGACTTGACGATGAAATGCTCGACCAGCGCGTCTATGGGGAGAAGCTGCTGGAGCTGGCGCCACTCGAAGGCGGGCACGCCCAGCTTGACGGTGCCCTCCTCCAGCTTGACCCGGCAGTTGATCCGTGTCGAGGCGACCCCCTTCTCCAGCTCCTCCTGGGTCACGCCGGCCTTGGGCTTGAAGAGGATCCGCAGCTGGTCTATCCGGTTGGCGAGGTCCGTGCCCCGGATGAACAGGGTGCAGTTGTCCGTGTTGAACCGGACTTCCTCCGGCAACCCCGTGGCTTTGATGACTTCCTGCAGGCCGATGCGGAACACGTCCACAAGGGTGCTGCTTGTCTGGCTGCCAATGTACATAGGGTCGTTTCCGTATTTCTGCGCCCCGTCCGAAGGCACGCCCCGGCCCGGGAAGGCCGGCTCTTGCCCCCGTGAGTGAGGCCCGGCGCGCGGTGCTCAGCCCGAACACCCGCCGGGACGGGAACCGCCGCCGGTTCCCGCAGGGTGACGACACGCGGGAAAGGTATCCTATCACGGGGCCGGCGGGCGATTCAAAGGAAACCCGGAATCCCCGGAACGGCGGCGTCCGCGCCCGCCGCCCCGTCTTTGCATTCCCCCTGCCAAAACCCCTATAATCTGCGCCGCCCCGGAGAGATGACCGAGTGGTTGAAGGTGCACGCTTGGAAAGCGTGTGTGCGCGGAAGCGTACCGAGGGTTCGAATCCCTCTCTCTCCGCCATTTTGAATTTCCGGGCCGGGCGCCGCGCCTGTCCCGCATCCTCTCACGGGCGGGCATGCCGTCCTCCGGGGGGTGCCCGCCCCAACCGTCCGGAACCCGTTCATGCTCAACGGCGTGCCCCGCATCCTGATCATCCGCCTGAGCGCCATCGGCGACGTGGTGCGCGTGCTGCCGGCGCTGCATGCCCTGCGCGACCTGCACCCCCACGCCCAGATTGACTGGGCCGTCGAGCCGAAGAGCGCGGGCATCCTGGAGGGGCACCCCGCGCTGGACCGGGTCATCGTGTTCCCCCGTCCGGACGACGCCTGGTCCGCCACGACCGCCTTTCTCCGGTTCTGCCGTGAAATCCGCCGCAACCGCTATGACGTCGTCTTCGACTTCCACGGCATCGCCAAAAGCGGCCTGATCATGGGCGCCTCGCTCGCCCGGAAGCGCGTCGCCTTCGCCCGCCCCCGCAGCCAGGAGGGCAGCGCCCTCTTCGCCAGCCAGCGGGTCCGGCTCCCCGCCGCGCGGATGAACCGCATCGAGGAAAACCTGGAGCTGGTGAGGGTCTTCGGCGCGAAGCGCCTCAACCTCGAGGTCGAAATCGAGATTCCCGACGCCGTCCAGGACGAGGTGGACGAGTACCTCACGGACAAGTTCCACGGCGGCAAGCGCCTGGTGGTGCTGCACGCGCCGGTGGACCGCGCCGAGAAGCAGTGGCCCCTGACGCATTTCGCCGCCCTGGCGGACCTGCTGCTCGCCGACGGGCGCTTCGAGGTGCTGCTGACCTGGGCGCCGGGGCAGCGCGGGGTCGTGGAGAAGGTCCAGTCCCTCGCCAGGCGCAACCCCGAAATCGCGCCCGAAACCCCCACGCTGAAGCATCTGGCGGCGCTCCTGCTGCGCAGCGACCTGTTCATCGGCGGCGACACCGGCCCCATGCACATCGCCTCGGCGGTAAACGTCCCCGTGGTCGGCCTTTTCGGCGGCACCGACCCCCGCATGCACAGCCCCCTGCGCCCCCCCTGCGCCGTGCTCTACGGCGGCGACACCCCCCCCGACAAGCCCATAGACCGCGCCCGCGGCCCCGAACTCCTCGCCCGGATCACCCCGCAGGAGGCCTGGGAGGCCGGACTGGGGCTGCTGAAGCCGGAGAGACGGCCGGCAAAGGCGGCGGACAGGTCAGACAGGCCGGACGGGTCGGACGGGTCGGACGGGTCGGACAGGTCGGATAGGTCGGACGGGTCAGACGGGTCGGACGGGTCGGACAGGTCAGACAGGCCGGACCAACGCCCTCCCTCCGACTGATCCGTCGGATCCGACCGATCGGTCCGATGTTCCCCTCTCCCCTCTTCCTCCAGACTCTGGACTCCAGACTCCAGACTCCCCTACCCCCCCGTTGCCAGGCGCATGATGTCCTCCTGGGTGGTGCCTTCGCGGGGGAGTTCCCCGCGCAGGCGGCCCTCGTGCATGACGAGGATGCGGTCGCAGATGCCGAGGATTTCGGGCAGCTCGCTGGAAATCACCAGGAGGGCCGCGCCCCCGGCGGCGAGACGGTCAATGAGGCGGTAGATCTCCGCCTTGGCCCCCACGTCTATGCCGCGGGTCGGCTCGTCGAAAATGAGCACGCGCGCGCCGGTGAAGAGCCACTTGGCCAGCACGACCTTCTGCTGGTTTCCGCCGCTGAGGAAGCGCACGGCCTGCTCGATGGACGGGGTTTTCACCTGAAGCTCTTCGGACAGCCGCGCGGCGGGTTCGCGCTCGCGGCCCGGCAGCAGCAGGGGCCCCGGCCCCAGGGCGCCCAGGTTGGACAGGGTCACATTCTCGCGGACGGACATGTTCAGCACGAGGCCCTGCCCCTTGCGGTCCTCTGTGAGCAGGGCGACGCCCAGGCGGACGGCGTCGCGCGGGGACCGGATGCGCGCCGGGGCGCCGTCGAGGAACACCGCGCCGCGCGCCGCGCGGTCCGCGCCGAAGACCGCCCGGGCGACCTCGGTGCGCCCCGCGCCCACGAGGCCGGTGAGGCCGAGGATCTCGCCCGCGTGCAGGGTGAACGACACGTCCTCGAAGGCGCCGGGCCGGGACAGCCCCTCGACGCGCAGGCGCTCGGGTCCGCGGGGCCGGGGGCTCACGGGGTATTCATTCGCCAGCTCGCGGCCCACCATCTTCTGGATGACGTCCTCGCGGGTGAGGTCGCAGACGTCGTGCGTGCCGACCCAGGCCCCGTCGCGCATGACGGTGACACGGTCGGCGATCTCGAACAGCTCCTCCAGCCGGTGGGAAATGTAGACGACGGCGATGTCCTGCCGCCGCAGTTCGCGGATGAGGCGGAAGAGGGCGCGCAGCTCGTGGTCCGTCAGCGTGGCCGACGGCTCGTCCATGACGAGGATGCGCGCGTTGACCGTGAGGGCCTTGGCGATCTCCACCATCTGCCGCTGGGCGATGCTCAGCTCGCCCACGGGGCGGCGCGGGTCAATCTCCGCGCCGATGCGGGCAAGCACGTCGCCGGCCCCGGCGTATGCCCGGCGCCAGTCCACGCGGCGCGGCGTGCCGCGCGACGGCAGGCGGCCGAGGAACATGTTCTCCGCCACGCTCAGGCGGGGGACCAGGTTGAACTCCTGGTGGATCATGCTGATCCCGAGGGCCTGCGCGTCGTGGGGCGTGCGGATATGGACGGGCATGCCGTCCAGGAGAATCTCTCCCCCGTCCATGGGCTGGGCCCCGGCGAGGATCTTCATGAGCGTGGACTTGCCCGCGCCGTTCTCCCCCACCAGCGCATGGATTTCCCCGGGCCGCACGGCCAGACACACGCCGTCCAGCGCGGTCACGCCGGGGAACCGCTTGGTCACGTTCCGCATTTCCAGCACATGCTCGGCCATGGGCGCATGGTACCGCATCGGGGCCGGGCGTGTCACGCCCTCACACCAGCGGGGTCACCCCCGGCATGGCAACCGGGGCCTGGGGCAGGTCGCCGAAGGCCTGGTTCTTGGGCGTCAGATCGAGCGTGCTCTGGTTGAGCGCGAAGTCCCAGGTCACGGTCTGGCCGGTGTAGGCGGACATGCGGCCCATGACGGCGGCCAGGGTGCTCTGGGCCAGGGCGTGCGCCTCGGTGATCCGGTTGCCCGAGCGGATGGCCGCGTAGAGGTCCGCGTGCTCCTGCACATAGGGGTCCGACGCGTCGCCCCGGAAGGTGTAGGGCTTCCTGCCGCCGCGGATGCTGTTGCCGGGCACCGCGGCGCCCTTCGTGCCGACGACGTGCTCGTTCACCCGGCCCTCGGTGTCCTGCATCTGGCGGCAGAGGCTCTGCACCAGCACGCCGCCCGGATACTCGAACTCCACGGAGAAATGGTCGTAGATGTGGCCGAACTCCGGGCCCGTGCGCTGCTGGCGGCCGCCCATGCCGAGGCACTTGACCGGGTTCTGGCCGAGCACCCAGTGGATCACGTCAATGTTGTGCAGGTGCTGCTCCACGATGTGGTCGCCCGAGAGCCACGCATGGTAGTTCCAGTTGCGGATCTGGGCCTCCACGTCCGACCAGCCGTCCTGCCGGAGCACCGCCGGGTAGTACCCGTAGTCGCCGATCCAGTAGCAGCTCGCGGACACGATGTCGCCGACGGCCCCGTCCTGGAGGCGCCTGATGACCTCCTGGTAGGGCTTCTGGTGGCGGCGCTGGGTGCCCGCCACGACGCACAGGCCCTTCTGGTCCGCCAGCGCCGCCGACGCCAGCACGGAGCGCACGCCCGCGGGGCACACGGCCCCGGGCTTTTCCATGAACACATGGCGGCCCGCCTCCACGGCGGCCTGGAAGTGCGCGGGCCGGAAGCCGGGCGGTTCGCAGAGCATCACCACGTCCACGTCGCACGCCGCCACTTTGTCCGCCGCGTCGAAGCCCGTGAAGCAGGTCTCGTCCGTCACCTTCACGCGATCCGCCCGCGCCGCGAACTTCTCCCGCGCCTTCGCCATCTGGTCGGGGAACAGGTCGCCCATCGCCACCAGCGTCACATTGGGGTCCGCGTCCAGGGCGTTCATCACCGCGCCCGTGCCGCGCCGCCCGCAGCCCACCAGCCCGAGTTTCAGCGGCGCCGCCGCGTCGGCCCGCGCCGCGCGCGAAAGCACCGAGAACACCCCCGCGGCCGCCGCCGCCGTGGTCGTGGTGCGCTGGAGGAAGGCCCGCCGGGTGGGGCTGGAGGGGTCGTGGCTGCCGGACATGTCGGTCGTCTCCCTAAGTTGCGGCGAGTCCGCGCCTCCGCCGCACCCGTGCGGCGGAGGCCGGAACGCCGCCCCAAAGCATAGCCCAGCGAAAAGAAAGAATCCAGTCGGCGCGGGAAGAACGGGAGTGGACACGATGGACGGAATGGACAGAATGGACGATATGGACGAGATGGACGAGATGGACCGGCGGGGGGGGCGGGCCCCTTGGTCCACCGTGTCCACCCTGTCCATTTCGTCCATTCTGTCCATACCGTCCATTCTGTCCATACCGTCCATTCTGTCCATCTCGTCCATTTTTGCGCGCCCCTTCCCCTGACACGCACGCGGCGCGCGCGGGTATAGTACACTGACAGGGGGAAGACCGGGCGTGTCCAGGGGGACCCGCCCGGCTTTCCGGGCACAGGAGTGCGACCGGTGCGTGTCGCGTGGAAAATCGCTTTTGCGGCGCTGCTTCTCGCGGCGGGGGTGCTTGTCTGCCGCCAGTGGCCGGGCGGCGCGCCGGCCCCGGCGGCGGCGCCCGGAGACCGCGTGGATTACGCGCTGGACCTCCTCGCGGAGGATCCGGCGGCCTGGCGCGACGACACCCGGTCCGCCGTGCGCATCGCGGCGGCGGCCGCCGAGGAGCACGGGCTGGACGACCCGGGGGCGCTCTATGTGACCGCGGTGCAGCTTCAGCGCGAGGGGAGCCCGTCGGCCGCGGAGGCGCTCTACCGCCGGGCCGCCATGGCGGAGCCGGACTGGAGCTGGCCCCACGCCTCCCTGGGCAGCCTGGTGGCGCGGTCGGCGGACCGGCTGGAGGAGGCGGCGGAGGAGCTGCGCCGGGCCATCGCGCTCGAGCCGGACTGGGCGCGCCCGCACAACAGCCTGGCGGTCGTGCTGCGGCTTCAGGAAAAGTACCCCGAGGCGGAGGAGCACGCCCTGCGCGCGCTGGAGCTGGACCCGGACGACATCGCCGCGCACAACAACTACGCGAACCTGCTGGTGCAGCTCGGGCGGCTCGCCGAGGCGGAGGAACATTATCTGGCCGCCCACGAGCTCGACCCGGAAAACCCGAAGCCCGCCTACAACCTCGCCTGCCTCTACGCCCTCGGCGGCATGAACGAGAAGGCCCTCGAATGGCTCCCCCTGGCCACGCGCCGCTCCGACGCTTTGCGCCGCGAGGCCCTGCTCGACCCCGACCTCGCCGCCCTGCGCGAGACGCCGGGGTTCCAGGAGGCCCTTGGCGGCTTCGCCCCCGAGGCCCCGCCCGCGCCGGAGACCGGAGAGAAGGATGCGCCCGCACCGGAGGCCGCCCCGGAAACCGGGGAGGAGGATGCGCCCGCGCCGGAAACGGAGACGCCGGAGGAGGCGGGCGGGTGATCCTGCCGCGTGACGCGGCGGACGCAACCGGACGGTCTTCGTGTCCGCGCCAGGGCGCAGCAAGCGGCGCCCCTACGGGCGGAATATCCGGTGTCTTCGCATGTGCCCAGAGCATGCGCACATAGGGCGCAGCAAGCGGCGCCCCTACATGCGCGCGCCGTGGGCATACACGAAGAGACCGGGCGTTCCGCCCGTAGGGGCGCCGCTTGCCGCGCCCGACTTCCGCGCCATCGCTCCCCCTCCAGCGGGGAGCCGCCTCATCCCTCAGCCCGCGGGCGGCGCGAAGGGCTCTATGGCCGCGGGGCCGAAGGCGGGCAGGGGCAGGTTGTCCGCGTCCACCACGTTGACCGCCGGATTGAGGCCCATGCCGTAGCTGAGAAGGGTCTCCGGGGCCAGGGGCGCGCCGGTGCGCAGGAGGAGGCGTCCGGGGACGCCGGGCACGGTCTGCACGGCGAAGAAGACGTCGCGGCCGGGCTCTTCCGCCGTGGCGGACACGGCGAAGCCGCGCATAATGCCGCCGCCGCCGTTAAGGTCGCCGGTGACGTTGGAGCAGTCCACCCAGATTTCCGTGCGGGCCTCGTTGGCGAACTGCGCCTTCTCGAAGTCGGGGCCGCGCCGGACCGCCGCGCCGTCGCGCACAAGCGGCAGGACCATGCGGCCCAGGCGCCCGCCGAGGACGCGGTGGCCCTCCCACCCCATGTGGATGCCGTCGCTCATCTGGAGGTCGTTGGCCGCCGTCATGTAGACGCCGGGGAACTCCCGGGCGGCGCGGCGCTGCTGCTCGCGGACCTTGTTCCAGCCCAAAGCCGTCTCGGGCGCCAGCACGACGACGCGGCCGATCTGCACGGTGAACACGGCGAGGTCGGGGTTGCCGGTGTCGCGGCGGACGGACTCGACGAAGGTCTTGAAGCGGTCGAAATAGGTGTCGCACACGCCCGGGGCGCTGTCGGACTCGCCCTGGTACCAGAGCATGCCGCGGACCTTCCCGCCCGCGCGCTTCACCTGGGCGGCCATGTTCCCGTAGAGGCTCTCTTCGCCCTTGTCGAGCAGGGCGGGGCTCCACTCGTCGAGCGAGGTGCCGCCGAAGGCGCAGGGGATGAGGCCCACGGGCACCCCGGCCTCGTTGGCCAGGAACTCGGCGAAGAAGACGTCGCAGCCCGCGCCGCCCCAGGGCGTGCCCTCCCGGCTCGCCTTGCGCGCCGCGAGAATGTCCTCCTCCGACTTGTAGCCGCCGCGGTTCAGCAGCAGCGCCTTCATCACCGGCGCGTCCGACTCGACGATGCGGTGGGTGGGCGCGGCGGCGGGACGCCACGCGTTGTCCATGCCGAGCATGGCGACGAGCGGGTGCGGCGTCTGCGGGCCGGGCACGGGCGCGGCGCCCTGCATGTTGGACTGCCCGGCGAGGACCCACAGGTCGCCCACGAGCACGCCCTGGAAGGCGGCGCGGAAGGTCTCCTTGCCGTCCATGCCCCGGGCGAGGACCTCGATGTCATAGGGGCCGCCCGCGGGCAGGTTTTTCAGCAGCAGCCCCGCGCGCCCGCGCTCGGGGTCCTGGGCCACGCGGATCGCGTCCCGGACGGAGTCCGCGCCGGGGCGCGCGACGGAGTATTCCACGGTCTCGCCCGCGAAGAGCTCGGCGGGCAGCTCGACCACGCAGGCGGCCACGCCGGCGGCGTCGCGCTGGAGGACCTGGTGGCCGGCGGTCAGGCGGACGGCGGCGGTGTCGTCGAGGGGCACCAGCAGGGCGGCAAGGACCAGTGCGACAGCGGTCATGGGGGACTCCTTTCGGCGCGCGGGGGCGCGGGCCGGGTCAGCGTTTCTTCTTCGCGCGCCAGGCGTCCTCAATGGCCGCCACGAGCGTGTCAATGTCCGGGATGATGGAGATGAACCGGGGCTGCCCGTCGAGGCAGAGGGCCGGGATGTTCTTGAGGCCGAGGCGGCACATCATGCCGACGCCGGCGCGGTTTTTGATCTTGTGTTCCTTCACGCGCACGGGGGCCTGGGCGCGCTCGGCGGCGCGCACCGCCGCGTCGAGCATGTACTGGCAGGGGGCGCAGGCCGCGGAGTCGAGGGTGACGCAGTCCACGGTGATCCCAATCTCCTGGGCGTAGTCCGGCAGGACGATGTCGTCGAAGGCGTCCGCGCTCGCCTGCGCCGCCACGCGGGCGATGTCGCGCAGGTAGGGGTCGCGGGCCATGTCGGCGACGACGCGCAGGTTGCCCTCCGGCGTGGCGTAGGGCAGGTCGCAGCCCGGCGCGAGGAGGAAGCCCGGGCCGTAGCCCTCGTCGAGGCAGCGGATCGCGTCGAGCTTCGCGTCGTCGGGCGTTCCCATGAGCAGCACCGTCGTCAGGCGCATGTTCCCGCCGTAGGACTTGCGGTAGTGCGCCGCGTGCTCGCGCAGCGCCACCAGCGAAATGTTCTCGTCAATCGAGACGTTGTCGCACGCCGTCGCGCACATGGCGCCCAGGTTCCGCGTCGCGTCGCCGCACACGAAGAGCGAGGAGTACCCCCCCCGGGCGCGCACGCCCGTGAAGACCCGGTCGAGCGCCGGGGCGATGAACTCCGTGAAGTGCCCCGTCGAGACCTGGCTGGTCATGGGGTCCACCACGGCGACGACGGGGACGCCGAGGTCCAGGTAGAACCGCGCGCAGCGCAGCGCGATGTCCGCGCAGCGGTCCATGGCCGCGCGCACGCCGTCCGGGTCCGTGAGCAGGTCGAGGAACAGCTCGCCGCCGCGCAGGTGCGAGAGGAGCGTGAAGGGCCCGGTGATCAGCCCGTAGAGGGCGAGGTCGTCCCCCGCCTTCTCCACCAGCCCCTTCGTGGCCGCCGCGATGACGGGGAAGCGCCCCGCGTCAAAGGACAGTTCCGGCAGGGCGGTGATGTCCGCCAGATGCTCCAGCGGGTGCGACACCACCGACGGCGGCACATCCTCCGCCCAGGCCAAACGGCAGCCCAGGGCCTCCGCCTCCACCTGGAGATCGAAGACCACCGGCAATCCGTCCGGGCGGTACCGTTCCGCCGCAAGAAGCTGGCCCCGCACAATGGCCTCGGCGGAGCGCAGATAGTCATGGGCGGGCATGCCGATGAGGAACCCGCCGTGAACCCCCACAAAGGGCACCCAAGGCACCCGGGGCGTCGTCTCCCGGCGGAACGCGGCCAGCACCAGCTCTTTTCCCGTCATGGCAGGGCTCCTGCGCGCCCAATGCGGGCGCGCGGGAAAGTGTAGCACGATTCCGGAAGGGTGGACGAGATGGACGGGATGGACGGGATGGACCGGGGACGGCACACCGGGCTGCCAACGATCACCAAGACCGCCCGCGTCCCATACTTCCCCTGCTTCCTATTTCCGGCCGGGCCGCCCTACAGTTCCGGCACGGCCAGGGCGCTGAAGAGGCGTTTCGCGTCCACCTCGAGGAGGCTGAAGGCCGGGTCGTGGACGAGTTTGACGAAGCGGTAGCTGGCGGTCTGGGGGGGGCCACCGTGGATCTGCACCGCGATGCCACCGCTGCGCTCGCCCTCTTTGTTGATGTCGAGGCAGGCGGCGCCGAGCTTCCCGTTGATGACCAGCCAGATGGCCGGGCCGACCGCGAGGATCTCGTAGCGGTTCCACTCGCCGTGCTTCACGGCGGCGGCGGCGCGGTCGGTCCAGTCGAGCTTGCCGCGGCCGTGCTCGTGGTAGAGGCGGCCCCACTCCTCGGGCCCCGCGTCGGCCTGGTAGCCGAGGGCCTGGCCGGCCTCGTCCACGGGCTTCGAGCGGAACTGGATGCCGGCGTTGGCGGAGGGCGGGTCGAGTTTCACGTCGAGGGCGAGGTAGAAGTCGCCGACCGTCACGGGCGCCCAGAGGAACTCGTTGCGGGGGATCTTCTCGCCGCTGCCGCCGACGGCCGCGCCGTCCTCAAAGCGCCAGTACTCCGTGTTGCCCTTCCACCCGGCCAGCCCGGCGGCGGGCAGGATGGCGGCGTCCTCGCGGCCCGTCGTGCCGAGGCTCTTGGCGATGGCGACGGCGGCCTGGACGGCCTCGCTCTTCACCGCCTCGTCGGGGAACTGGCGCAGCACCATCTCGAGCGCGTCCGCGCGCGGGATCTGGGCGAGGCCGCTGAGCACGAGCTTCTTCTCGTCCGCGTCGGCGGCCGCCGCGAGCAGCTCGCCGAACAGCCGCAGGCGCTCCGCCGTCTCGGTCTGGCCGAGGCCGAGCATGCGCACCGCGTCGCGCCGCGCCTGGGTCTTCACCGCGGGGTCGGGCGACGCCATCGCCAGCTCCATGACGGCGGGCAGGGCGTCCGCCGTGGGCCACGCGCAGACGCCGCGGAGCGCGGCGTCCTTCAGGGGGCCGTCCTGCGCGGCGGCCGCCTTCAGCGTGTCGAGCGCGGCGGCGTTGCCGGTGGTCGCCAGCAGGCGCAGGAGCGCGGCCTTCGCCTCGCCGTCGGCTGTGTCATAGGCGGCGCGGAACGCGTCGGCGATCTCCGCGGGCGCGGTGGCCGCCGCGAGGGTGAGCTGCTCGCCCTCGGCGGCCGTGCGGACCGCCGGGGAGCCGTTCACGGTGCATTCCACCTGAAGTTTCTTCACGAGGTTGGGGGCGGTGTCGCCGAAGAGCGCGTTGGAGGCGTCCACGGCGGGCGCGCCCGACGCGACGATCCGGGCCACGGTCTCCGTCACGTCGGCGGAGGGGCCGTCGGGCAGGGCGCCGTACACGGCCTTTGTGACCACGATGTCGGCGGTGACTTTCAGGCTTCGGGCGCACAGGGCGGCGAGGGCGCCCTCGGCGGCCTGCGTCTCCTCGGGCGTGGGCGCGCCGGTCAGGCGCTTGAGCAGGGCGGGCATCTCCTTCGTCCCGGCGATGTTCCTCAGGGCCCCCAGCGCGGCCGCGCGCACCGCCGCGTCCTGGTCCGTCTCCGCCGCCTTCATGAGCGGTTTGTTGGGCTCCTCGAGCCCGCCCGCGCCGACCAGTTTCACCGCCAGCGTGCGGGTGGCCGGGTCCTCGTCCCTCAGCATGTCCTTGAGCATCTTGTCGCCGCGCTTGCCGGGGAAATACTTCAGCGTCTCCTGGGCCGCCGCGGACAGTTCCGCGTCCTGCGATCCCAGCCAGTCTTTCGCGAGGTCCAGGGCGGGCTTGTGGCCAATGCGGGTGAGGGCGCGCAGGGCGGCCACCTGCACCGGCGCGGGGGCGGTCCTGGCCTCGGCCAGCAGCGCCGGACCCGCGCCGTCGCCGCGCTCGCCGAGCAGTTGGATGAAGGCGGTCTTCCGCTCCGCGGGCAGTTCCGGCAGGAGCGCGGCGAGGGCCTTGGTCACCTTCGCGCCGCCCCCGAGCTCGCGGGCCGCGCGCAGGGCCGCCTCGAAGAGATGGCGGTCCTCCCCCTTCATCGCGTCGGTGAGCCGGGGCAGGGCGTCCGCGCCGCCGCGCGCCAGGGCGCCGCCGCGCAGGGCGCCACAGCGGGCGGTGCGGGGCGTGTCGGCCGCGTCGAGGAGCGAATCGTACAGGGCGAGGGCGGCGTCCTTTTTGCCGTCGGCGGCCAGCGCGTCGGCGCAGCCGAGGAGGCCGTCGCAGAAGGCGGCGCGGGTGACGGGGGAGAGGTCGGTCCGCGCGAGGGCCTGCTTCAGGGCGTCGGCGGCCTCCGGCGGGGCGAGGCGCGCGAGGGCGGCGGCGGCGGCTCCGGCCACCACGGGGTCGGCGTCGCCGAGGAGCGCGGCGAGCGCGGGCACGGCCTCCAGGTCGCGGCGCACGGCGATGGACCCGATGACGCCGGCCTTCAGCGGGCCGGAGGTGGTGGCGAGGGCGTCGCGGAGGGCCTGGGAGGCCTCGGGCCCCGGGATCGCCTCGAGGGCGAGGCGGGCGAGGTGCGACTGCGCGGCGTCGCCGAGGAGCGCCGCGGCCGCGGGCACGTCGGCGGGGCCGCCGGAGAGCGAGAGCAGGCGGAGGGCCTCGGTCTGCTCCCAGGAGACCAGCGGGGCTTCGGGTTCCGCCGCGCGGGCCGGCAGGGAGACAGCACACAGGGCGAACAGCACAGACATCAGAACGGCGGCGCGCATGCGCATGACAAAATCCTCCGGGTGGGATGCTGGGGTTAGATGGTCCAGGAATCGCGCTGGGCGCGGGCGCGCAGGCGGTTCGCCTCGTCATCGTTGAGGAAGGCCTCGGCCTTGGGGTCGAATTCCATGTCGCGCTCCAGCCACATGCAGATGTTGGCGGCGTGGACCGTGCTCATGGAGCGGTGCATGACGGAGGGGTTGGCCACCGTCAGCTCGCGCGACTTGACGCAGTCGAGGAAGTTGCGCATGTGGTCGAGGGAGCGGCCCGTGCGGGCGACGTACTCGCCGACCACCTTGTCGTACTCCGCCAGCAGCTCCGGCGACGACGCCTCGGGGGCGGTGTAGCCGTCCGCCGCGGCCACCCAGCCGCGCTCGCCGTCGAAGCGCTCGCCGCAGGAGCCGTGCCAGTATTTGTCGCCCCGCGCCAGCACCATCTTCTGCCCGTTGGCGAAGGTGCAGACCATGCCGTCGCCCGAGTCGTTTTCCACGTACTGGTAGTGGACCGGCGACGTGTCGCCCGCCTCCAGGCCCGCCTGCGCCTGCGCGAAGGTGTGGGCGCCCCATTCGCCGATGCAGCTCGTGTGGAAGTCGTAGTCGCCGCGCCAGCCGCCGCTGACATACGACAGGTTGAAGGGCCGCCAGGGGCACGGGCCGAGCCAGATGTCCCAGTCCACCTCGTCCACCGGCGGCAGCGGCTGCGCGGGTTTCCATTCGCGCGGCATCTTGGCCATGTCCCAGGGCGCGATGTGCGCGTAGGCCGTGTGGACCTTGCCCAGGCGTCCCGTGCGCGCCATCTCGATGCAGAAGACGTGGTTCGCCTCGCTCAGGCGCTGGGTGCCCGTCTGGTACACCCGGCCGTAGCGCTTGGCCGCCTCCACCACCGCCTGCCCCTCGGCGATCGTCATGGTCGAGGGCTTCTCGGTGTACACGTCCTTGCCCTCGCGCATCGCCCGCACCGACGCCTGCGCGTGCCAGTGGTCCCCCGTGGCGATGAGCACGGCGTCAATGTCCGGACGCGACGGCAGGAACTCGCGCAGGTCGCGGTACATGGCGCAGTCCGTGTTGCCGTAGGTCTCGTCCACGAAGGCCTTCACCTTCTCGCGCTGCTGCTTCCACAGGTCGCAGATGGCCAGCACCTGCGTGTCCTTGTTGCCGATGAGCCACTGCAGGTCGCTGAAGCCCCGGCCGTGGATGCCGATGCACCCCACGGTGATCCGCTCCGAAGGCGCGACGGTCCCGTCGCGGCCCAGGGCCGACGCGGGCACAATCATGGGCGCGGCCACCGCGGCCGCCGAGGCGGAAAGGAATCCGCGACGCGTGAGTTTCTTCGTCATGGCAAGGGTCTCCCAAAGGCCGAAGTTTGTGGATGAACACGCCCGCCGCCGCCACCCTCCGCATTCTGGGCCCCCGGGGGGGCGGGTGTCAAGGAGAAATCCGGAGCCAGATCCGGCACGAGGCGAATGAACCCGGATCGCCGGACAATCCGCAGCCTTTGTGTCCGCTCCAGGGCGCGGCAAGCGGCGCCCCTACGTGCGCATACCCAAGGCGAGGGCATGTAGGGGTACCGCAAGCAGCGCCCCTACGTGCGCATACCCAAGGCGCGGCCATGTAGGGGTACCGCAAGCGGCGCCCCTGCGTGCGCATACCCAAGGCGCGGCCATGTAGGGGTACCGCAAGCGGCGCCCCTACGTGCGCATACCCAAGGCGCGGGCATGTAGGGGCGCCGCTTGCCGCGCCCTCTTCTTTCCCGGCAGGACCGTCTCACCCGGCGTCTTTGCCTCTCCGCGGCTTTGCGTTATGAAAACTTCTCAGTAGCGCGGGAGTTTTGGGCGGTTCAGTTTGGCGTTGGGCAGCTCGAACAGCTCGCCGACCCGGGCGAGGAGCTCCTCGTCGGTGAAGGGCTTTTTCAGGAAGCCGTCGAAACCGTGGTCCTCCAGGGCGCGCGCGCCCGCCTCGTCCAGCAGTGCCGACATGCCCAGGATCCGGGTGTTGCGCGTCTCCGCGCGGTTCTTGACCCGCTCGGCGACCATCCGCCCGTCCGTGTCCGACAGGTTGACGTCGAGGATGACGAGCTGCGGGGTGTGCTCCACGACGATCACCCCGGCATCGAAGCCCGTGGAGGCGGTCAGCACGGCGTAGACCTCGTCGCGCCCGAGGACCGACGGGATGGTGTCCAGATAGAACGGGTCGTCGTCCAGCACGAGCACCCGGCGCTCGCTCTCCTCCAGCCGGTCCAGGGGGATGCCGTGGCTCAGCATGAACTTGCGCAGGCTCTGGTAGGGGATGCGGCGGTCGCCGCCGGGACCCAGCCGGTAGCCGTCAATCTGGCCGAGGTCGAACCACCGGGACACGGTGTCGGCGGACACGCCGCAGATGCCGGCGGCCTCGCCGGTGGTGAACACGCGGTTTTTCATGGTAAAACGTCCTCCGCAAGGTATTCCGGATAACCCTGAAACGCGGGGTATTCGGGGCTGGGCGCATTGTACCACCGGGGCCGGAGAAAGGGGTAGGCGGGGGGCTCGGTGGACGATGTGGACAGAGTGGACGGGGTGGACAGGAGGAAGCGAGCCCAAGGATAGGGCATCTTGGGGTTGAGAGGCGGGATTCTGTAGATGCGGCTTTCCCCCCCTTGAAGTGCTCCAAAAGAAAGCGCGGGGACGCTGGAATGCGTCCCCGCGCCGAAAAGGCTGTCTGCCTACTTGGCGGCGTCGCGGCGCTGTTTGAGCTCGCGCCAGGTGGTGAGGATGACCTTCTCCTCCTCGACGACCTGCCTGACCTCGGGGGAGGTGAGGGCCTCCAGCTCGGCGAGGCGCATGGGCCCGGAGCCGGTAACCTCCTTGAAGTTTTCGGAGGGGCGGGTGGCGTGGACGATGAACTGGGTGAGGCCGGGCTTCATCTCGCGGAGGAAGGCGATGACCTGGGCCTTCTTGTCGGCGGGGTCCTTGCATCCGTAGCCGGTGTGGACGTCGTCGAGGACGGGCAGGCCGAGGGACCAGACCATCTGTCCGAGCCCGGGGAGCAGGGGCCCGATCTTCTCGTCCTCGGCGGCGACGTACTGGCCGTGGCCGCCGGGGGCCATGACGGGGATGCCGTACTCGGCGCCGATTTTCACGTAGCGCTCCATGAAGGGCATGGTGGCGAAGACGGTGCCCATGTGGGTGTCGAGGTGGGTGGGCCGCCAGCCCATGGTGAGGCTGCGGTCCAGCTGCGCGCGCAGCTCCTTCTCGACCTCGTCGGGCGTCGCCTTGGCCGTCACCTGCTCCACCTCGTGCCAGAGGCAGCCCTCCTCGTCCACGAGGCCGGGGACGGCGGCCTTGCCCGCCACGGGGCCCCAGCGGTAGCTCTTCCATTCCGCAGTGAGGGTGCAGTGGAGGCCGAAGTCGGACTCCGGATGCTCCTTGGCGTAGGCGGCGGCCGCGGCGGCCCAGGGGCAGGGGAACATGATGCTGGCCGAGGTGGCCACGCCTTTCTCCATGGCCTCAATGGCGCCCACGTTCGCGTCGTGGTGCATGCCCGCGTCGTCCACGTGGAAGATCACGACCTTGGCGCCCTTGGGGAAGCCGAGCTTCTCGGCGTAGGTCTGGGCGTCCTGCGCGGGGGCCATTCCCGCCGCCATCAGGACAACCGCCGCCGCAAACAGCATGTCTCGCATCGCGCACTTCCTTCTTCGGTTCGGGGGCGGACCGCGCCGTCCCGGGGGTTTCTATTTCAGCGTGAGTTTGACCACCCACACATGCCGGCAGGGGAGCTTGTCCGGCGTGAGCGCGGGTATGGTAACAGAAACCGTGTCGGCGTCCACCGCGGCGGCCAGCGGGCCGTCCAGGCCGAGCATGGACGCCTCGGCGGCCTTCGCCCCGGTGACGTTCGGGAAGGCCAGCTTCTCGCCGGGCCAGCCGAGGCAGATGGCGTAGACCGCGCCGTCCTTCTGCGTGAAGCGCACCTTCTCCAGTTCGGGGGCCTTCTCCCAGCGGTCGGCGCCGTAGATTGCCTCGCCGTTGACGGCGAGCCACTCGCCCATCTCAAGCAGGCGCTGCTCCATGATCTCGGGGATGCGGCCGTCCGCCGTGGGGCCGATGTCCAGCAGCAGGTTGCCGCCGCGGCTCACGGTGTTGACGAGCAGCTCGAGCAGCTTCTCCGTGCTGCGGTAGTTCTCCGCGGACTCGTTGCGGTTGTAGCCGAAGGACATGCCCATGCCCTGGCACTCCTCGAAGAGGCCGGCGCTGGACAGGCGGCCGTTGGAGCGGTGCTGGTACTCGGGCGTGCCGAAGCCGCCGTGGTTCTCGCGGCACTCCTTGCCCCAGCGGTCATTGACCGCCACGTCCCTGGGGGCGGACGATTCGTTGAAGAGCCAGGCGAGGAACTCCTCGCTGCGCCAGACGGAGCTGGGGTGCTCCCACTCGCCGTCGGGCCAGACGAGGTCGGGTTTGTAGCGCTCGACGAGGTCCTTGAGCTGCGGGAGCATGTACTGGTCCACGTAGCGGTTCACGTCGCTCTTGTAGAGCGGGTTGAACCACTCGTAGAAGGAGTAGTAGAAGCCCATGCGCAGGCCCTCGGCCCGCACCGCCTCCACGAGGTCGCCCGCCAGGTCGCGGTGCGGCCCGATGTCCACGGCGTTCCAGTTCCAGTTGTTCGGGTCGGGCCAGAGGCAGAAGCCCTCATGGTGCTTTGACGTGAGCACGACGTACTTCGCGCCGGAGCGTTTGAACACGGAGGCCCAGTCTTTCGGGTTGTACATCTCCGCCCTGAACATGGGCGCGAAGTCCTGGTAGGTGAAGTCCGCGCCGTAGGTGGCCTCGTGGAACTTCCAGGTCTCGCCGTCCTTGTCCTGCATGTCGTGCCAGTACCACTCGGAATAGCGCTCCTTCGGCCCCCACGCGGGCACGGAGTAGACGCCCCAGTGGATGAAGATGCCGAACTTGGCGTCCTCGAACCACTGCGGGTTGGGGCGCTTGTCCAGCGACTCCCAGTCCGCCTTGTAGGCCGGCTGTGCGAGGCTCAGGCCCGCGAGGGCCGCGCAGAGGAGCGTGTTCATGGCCGTCTCCTTTTCCGGTTCCGGTCAGTCCGTCATGAAACGGTAGACCGTGTGCTGGGTGTAGGTCTCCCCGGGGCGCAGGACCACGGAGGGGAAATCCGGCTGGTTGGGCGAGTTGGGGAAGTGCTGGGTCTCCAAGCAGAACCCCGTGCGGTATTGGTAGACGTGGCCGCCCTTGCCGACGTTGGTGCCGTCGAGGAAGTTGCCGCAGTAGAACTGGACGCCCGGCTCGGTGGTCCAGACCTCCACGACGCGGCCCGATTCCGGCTCGCGCACGCGCGCCGCCAGCGACAGCCCGTCCGCCGTCCGGTCGAGGACGAAGTTGTGGTCGTAGCCCCCCCCGAACTTGAGCTGCTCGTGGTCGTCGTTCACGCGCGCGCCGATGGCGAAGGGCTTCGTGAAGTCGAAGGGCGTTCCCGCGACGGGCTGGAGCACCCCCGTCGGGATGAGGGTCTTGTCCACGGGCGTGAAGCGGCTGGCGTTGAGCATGATCTCGTGGCCGAGGATGTCGCCGTTGTTGTGTCCGCGCAGGTTGAAGTAGCCGTGCCAGGTGGGGTTGAGCACCGTGGGCGCGTCCGTCTCGGCGGCGTACTCGATCTCCAGCTCGTTGGCCGCCGTGAGCCAGTGGGTCACGGTGACCGTGAGGTTGCCGGGATAGCCCTCCTCGCCGTCGGGGCTGGTGCGCTTCAGCCGCAGGCCGACCGCGTCGGCGCGGCGCGCGGTCTCCGCCGCCCACAGCACCTTGTCGAAGCCCTTAAGCCCGCCGTGGAGCGCGTTGGGGCCGTCGTTCACCGCCAGGGAATACTCCTTGCCGTCCAGGGTGAACTTGCCCTTGGCGATGCGGTTGCCGTAGCGGCCCACGACCGCGCCGAAGTACGGCGTCGCCTTGAGGTAGCCCTCCAGTTTGTCGTAGCCCAGGGCCACGTCGGCGGCGGCGCCGTTCTTGTCCGGCACCCACAGCTCGGTGATGATGCCGCCGTAGTTGGTCACGCACATCTTCATGCCGTTTCCGTTGGACAGGGTGTAGATGTCCGCCGCCTGCCCGTCCGGCAGGGTGCCGTAGGACTGTTTGCTGATGCTCATGCCGGTTCCCTTTCCGATCGGCGGGTTCTGCTCGTAGGCCGCCGGGGCGCTGTTCGCCGCCTTGATGCGGGCCAGGTCAAACTTGGGTTTGCGGTCGTAGGTGTAGATGCCGTTCTGCTCCTGCTCGATGTCCGTGAGCTGGGTGTAGCAGAAGCCGAACATGTACGGGTTGTCCAGCAGGGCTTTGGTCAGCCCCTCGTGCCGCGTGTAGAACTCGTCCAGGGTTTTCGGGTTGTTCCCGTAGCCCCACGCGCCCTCGGCCACGTTCCAGCCGATCCCGCCGTACTCGCTGACGAAGAAGGGGATCGGGGTTCCCGGCACGTCCTTGCGCGGCGCGGGATAGGCGTCCGGGCCGCACTCGGCGTCCCAGCGCGCCTTGAACGACGCGGGGTCCTGGTTGTAGTCGTGGGCGTCCATGACGATGGGGCTCGGGTGCCCGTGGTGCCAGCCGCTGGAGTCAATGACCGGACGGGTGGGGTCCACCGCGCGGGTCAGGTCCACCACGGTGTTCTGGAGGAACTCGGCGTCTTCGGAGGTCTCGTTGAAGGGGCACCACCCGATGATGGCCGGGTGGTTCATGTCGCGCTCGAGGAGCTCGCGCCACTCGTTGATCACCGGGGCGTTGACCTCGGGCTTCTTGTAGTTCAGGCCCCAGTTGGGGAACTCGCCCCACACGAGGTAGCCCAGCCTGTCGGCCCAGTAGAGGAAGCGGGGCTCGAACACCTTCTGGTGGAGCCGCGCGCCGTTGAACCCGGCGGCCTGGCTCATCTCGATGTCGGCCTTGAGCGCCGCGTCCGCCGGCGCGGTCCAGATGCCGTCGGGGTAGAAGCCCTGGTCCAGCACCGTGCGCTGGAAGACCGGCTTGCCGTTGATCAGGATGGCGCGGCCCTCGATGGTCACGGAGCGCAGGCCGAAATAGCTGTCCATCGCGTCCAGCGTCTTTTCGCCCTGAAGGACGGACAGGTTCAGGTCGTACAGGCTGGGGTCGCCCACGGCCCACAGGTGCGCCTCCTTCAGGTCCAGCACCAGCGCGGCCTGGCCGCCCTCGACGGCGGCCTCGGCGGCGCCCATGTCCTGGCCGCCGAAAGCGGCGGACGCCTTCAGGGTCATGCCCTGGGCCGCGCCGTCCACGCGCGCCCACACGGTCACGCGGCCGTTGGACGCATCCGGCGTCACGCGCAGCTTCTCGATGAAGGCGCTTCCGACGGCCTCGAGCCAGACGGGCTGCCAGATGCCGGTGGTGCGCGTGTACACGCAGGCGTGGCTTTCCAGTTTCTGCGACTGCTTGCCCGACGACTGCACGCCCGAGCGCACGTCGTCGAAGGCGTGGACGATGACCGTGTTCGCGCCGGGCTTCAGCGCGGCGGTCACGTCAAACCAGAAGGGGGCGCTGCCGCCGGTGTGCGTTCCCTGGAGGACGCCGTTAACCCACACCCGCGTGCGCCAGTCGCACGCGCCGAAATGCAGGCGGACCCGCTTTCCCGTCCACCCGTCGCCCGCGGGAACCTCGAAGGCCCGGCGGTACCACACGTTGCGGATGAAGCCCGTGCGGCCGAGCCCCGACAGGGCGCTCTCGCGGCAGAAGGGCACGGTGATCTTGTCCGGGTAGGCGGCGTCCCCGAGGTATTCCGCCTTGTTGTCGTCCGTCTCCGCGAACTCCCACTCCCCGTTCAGGGTCACCCACGCGCCGCGCATCATGTCCGGACGCGGATGCTCCGCCCGCGGCGGCTCCGCCGCGCAGACGCCCGCGCCCAGCACCAAGGTTGCCACCATTCCCGCCAATGCATATTGTGTCATGACCCTCTTGTCCTCTTGTTACGCCCGGAGGCTGCCGATTGAATGTTGCGCCTAGAATAGCACACAGCGCGGCGGAATTCCCGCGTCTTCCCGCGCGTTGAGGCGCCCCGATGCCTGCTTCTCCCCAGCGCGCCGCTATATTGTGTGTTTTTGGCGGCGGGGCGGAAAAAACCACAATATATATTGTGTCCCCGGTCCGCTTGTGCTAAAATCCTCCACACGGAGGTATCGCTCGGTGCGCTTCGGTAAACAAAACAAGACATGGGCGGCGTTCGGACGGAAGCTTTTCGGGGAGAACTCCGCCACCGCGCCGGAACCCCCGGTGGAAGACGGCGCGGCGTGTGCCGGCGACGCGCCCGTGCCGGAAATGGAGGAGCAGGTCATGCCGGAAGATCCGTTCACGCCGCAGCCGGGAACGCCCAACGACCCGTCGCAGGCGGTGCTGATTTCCCTGGGCCGGTTCAAGCGCCACATCCAGCACGCCACCGGCGCGCCGGAGCACGCGCAGTGGCCCGGCGAGTGCCTTCAGGAGCTGCTGAAGATTCTCAACATCGCCGCCGAGAGCGGGTGGGACACCCTGCGCGAGGCGGTCACGGACACGGCGCGCGTGCTGTGCAGCTATGAGCGCGCGCGGCGCACCGCGCAGTGCCTCCCCTTCCTGCGCGCGTGCGACGACGCCCTCTCCATGATGATCGGCGACATCATCATTGACAACGAGACGCCGACGGTGCGCATGGCCTGGCAGAAACACTACCAGGGCGCGCTGGAGGCCATGCGCCGCGACGGCATCGCCCTCGTGGAGGACGAGGCCGCCGAGGAGGAGCCCGTCAGGGAGACGGCGGCCGTGCCGCCTGCGCCACCTGCGCCGCCCGTCGCGCCCGCACCGGCACCGGCCCCCGCACCCGTCGTTGAGCCGGAAGCCCCCGCCAGGAACCTTCCCGAAACCCCCTTTGGCGGCACGCCCGAAGAAGCCGCCCCCGCCCCGGAGGAAGACGACGCCAACGACACCGACGCGCCGGCCTCCCCCTGGGAGAATGACGCGGACGCCGCCCCGGAGGGGGACTTCCCCGGGGAGGACGCGCCGCAGGAGACCGACGACGAGGCCCCCGTGGAAGAGGACCTGGGCGAGATAGACGTGCGCGGCGATGTCACCGGGGAAGAGCCCGCGCGGGAAGAGACGGACACCGAGCCCGCCGCGACGGAGGAAGACACGGACCATGCGCCCGGCGACGCGGAGGCGTCCGAAGAGACGCCCGCATCAGACCATTCTGACGAGCCCGCCGCCGGGGAAGAGGAGGAAGAGGCATCAAGCGCGGTGACGGGGGAAGCCCCCGCCGAGGAGCCGGCCCCCGAACCGGCGCCCCCGGCCCCGCGGACGGTGGAGGACGTCAACCGGGCGATGCAGTCGGCCATCCTGGCGGGCGACATCGCGGGGGCGAAGGTGCTGGCGCTGCATCTGGCGGCGGCCCTGGCGCGGCAGGAGGCGGACCATGTGTCCGCGGCCCTCGACGGCGCGCGCAGCCGGCTCGGCCTGAACGGCGACGCGACGGAGGACGCGGCGCGCCGGGTGCGCGAGGCGGAGGAGCGCGTGCGCGGCGCGGACGAGCAGATCGCCGCGCGCGAGGCGGACGCGCGGGACGCGCGGACCCGTCTGGGCGCGCTCGACGGCGACATCGCGGAGACGCGCGCGGGGCTGGAGGACCTGGACGCGCGGATCGCCGCGCTGCAGGAGGAGCGCGCCGCCGCGGCGCAGCGCCTGCGGGACCAGGAAATCGCGCGCACGGACACCATCGCCGCGGAAAGCCTGGTCAGCTCGGAGATCGAGGCGCTCATGGAGGAGGAGGAGGCGGCCCGCGAGCTGCTGGAGAAGGCCCGCGGGCGCGTGGCGGACCTGGAGGAGGGGCGGCGCGGGATTCTCGGCGACATCCTGGCCCTGGAAACGGAACTTGAGGAGCGGCGGCGCGCCATCGGGGAAATCACCCGGCCCCTGGACGGGGGCGGCGCGCCGGCGGAGGCCGGCCAGCCGGACGGCCTGCTGTTCTAGCGCGGCGCGCGAAAGGAGGGGCAACCCTTGGGCAGAAAAGGTGAACTGGTCGCGGCGGTGGATTTCGGGGCGAGGCAGGTGCGCGTGCTCATCGCGGAGCGGACGCCCGACGGCTCCCTGCGCTACCGGGGCGACGGGGCCAGCCCGTCGCGCGGGTGCGTGCGCCACGGCCAGATCCAGAACCAGCACGACGCGCAGCGCGCCCTGCGCGCCGCCCTCGAGGACGCGCGGAAGAAGTCCGGCGCCCAGGCCCAGGCCCTCTTCTGCGGCATCACCTCCGAGGCCGTGCGCTCCGTCGTGCAGGAGGGCTGCGTGCCCCTGACCAAGGGGGTCGTCGAGCTGGAGCACCTCGAAAGCGCCCGCGGCAACGCCGCGCAGAACGCCCTGCACCCCGGGTGCTACGCCATCACCTCCACCTCCTCCCAGGAGTGGCAGGTGGACGGCACCCGCGTCATCGAGCCGCTGGGCATGCGCGGCTCCGTGCTCAAGGCGAAAATCCACGTCGCCAACATCCCCTCGGTGACGGCGGACAACCTGCGCGCCTGCATTGACTCGCAGGGCCGCATCCTCGAGGACTTCGTCTACCAGCCCATCGCGGCGGCCCTCGGATGCCTCAGCAGCGAGGACACCCAGCTCGGCGCCGCCGTCGTGGACATCGGAAACTCCGGCATCGGCATCGCCGCCTACCACGACATGAGCATCCTCGGCACCGCCTACATCCCCCAGGGCACCGTCCTCATCGTCAACGACCTCAGCGCGGGCCTCAAGGTGCGCTTCGACGAGGCCGGC
>Ga0123329_1000551_pt1 | contig 38852 bp, 23 predicted proteins | sample BioC12SIPDNA_FD_89703 | JGI IMG/M metagenome (GOLD analysis project Ga0123329, IMG submission 89703) | Anaerobic biogas reactor microbial communites from Washington, USA - Biogas_R1_B C12 SIP DNA | ecosystem: Engineered > Bioreactor > Anaerobic > Unclassified | place: Washington, USA | collected...
ACTGGTCTGTACCCAGACCAGTGGTTGTCCGTGTTTGGCCACGGGTCGGAGTACCGACCCATGCCACCCTCGATACTTCGCTTTTGGCAACTTGCCACTGAACGGCGGATGCACCCGCGGCCGGGTTGGCCATAGCGTTGCCCAGTGGATAGGGCCCTGAGTTCCCGATGAAGCGAGGAGGGCCATGAGCACGGGTGTGAATCGGCGAGAGTTTCTGCGGCAGGAGGCGGTGGGTGCGGCGGCGGCCAAGGCGGGCCACGGCGGCGGCGATTACTTCGTCCTGCGCGACTTCGCCGAGATGGTACGCACGGATCGTGAGCCCTGGGCCGACGTCTACGATGGTGCCAGTTGGAGCGTCGTCTACCATTGCTCGCGGGAATCGATCGATCGGCAGGGAGCGTCGGTGGAGGTACCTGACTTCACCAACGGCCGCTGGAAAGCCGCGACCTGGCGGCAGGATCACGATCGGCCGGCGTGAGAACACGCCTTCGTTACAGGGGGCATGGAGGAGGGTACAGGAGGTGTCTGTCCGTGAGCGGCCGGACAAGACAAGAGCGGTGCGGCAAAGCAGGCAGCGGAGGGAGCGAACACAATGGCGTCTAATCCGAATGGCGTTGGCGACACTCCTCGGATGACCCAAATTGCGGATTGCGGAGCCCGACTATACGCTGAGGCTTTGTCAGGGAGTCATGCGTACAGACTGCGTAACCAGGAGGCCCTGTTCCATGTTCAAGACTTGTATCGGCGGCATTGTGTGCTGCGCCGCCCCGGCGATTCTGGCCGTCGCCTTGTCGGCGACGAAAACGACCTTGGCGGCGGAACCGATCCGGGATGAGTTTGCCTTTCTGCCGCCCGACGCCGTCCACTTCACCGGCTGGTTGGAGGACTGCATCCAGAACTCGATCATCCACTGGAACAAAGGCGTGGTGCCCTACGCCGGCTTCGTCGAGATGTACCGCACGGGGCGCAAACTCTTCGCCCAGGGCGAGATGTGGGGCAAGGCCGTGCGCTCCGGCTCCATGTTCTACCGATACACGCAGGATCCCGAGTTGAAGCGGATCCTGGCGGCTACCGTCGCCGACCTGCTGACCACCAGGCGGGCCAACGGCAGCATCAGTTGTTCCGACGTGTCCGCCCAGCCGGATGGACCGGGCGGCGAGTTGTGGGAGCGCAAGTACGTCCTCCTTGGCCTCGATTGTTACTACGAGCACGTGGAGAAAGATCCCCACGTTCTGCGGGCCATGATGGAACTGGCCGATGTCACCATCGACCAGATCGGACCTCCCCCCAAGGTTCGCATCGTCGATCAGGGCTGGAGCCCGAACCACATCGAGTCGAGCACCATCCTCGAACCCATCATGCGGCTCTACAAGCGGACCGGCGAGCAACGCTACCTGGATTTCGCCAAGTACATCGTCGAGGTCGAAGGCGGCGCCAAGGACCATCGGATCATCGAGGACGCCTTGAACAACAAGGAGCCCTACAAGATCGGCGGCGTATATCCCAAAGCATACGAGATGATGTCGCTGTTCGAGGGCGTGGTCGAATACTACCGGGCCACCGGCAATGAGCGCTGGAAACAGGCGGTACTGAATCTCTATCGCAACATTCGCGAGAAGGAGATCACGATCATCGGCAACGGCGGCGGCGACCAGCCCTACCACCCCGCGGTGCTCGGCGAGGCCTGGGACAACACCGCCCTGGAGCAGGCCAATCCGGACATGCGGCGAATGATGGAGACCTGCGTCGGCGTTACCTGGGTCAAGTTGTGCAGCCAGATCCTACGGCTGACCGGCGATCCCTCCGCGGTCGATGATATCGAGCGGTACGCGTACAACGGATTGATCGGGGCGATGAAACCCGCCGGCGACGGCTTCAGCTACGTCAACCTGCTCAACGGTGTGAAGACGAACCCGGAAGGGTGGGGAGCGGTCATCCATGACGTGTACGTCACCTGCTGCAATCTGAACGGCCCGATGGGGCTGGCCTACCTGCCGCTCGTGGCGGTGATGAACTCCCGGACGGGGCCGGTGGTCAATCTCTACGAGCCCTGCATTGCCGCCTCGTTGACGCCGGCCGGCCGACCGGTCCGCCTCGAAGTGGCGACGGATTACCCGCGGTCGGGCAAGGTCATGATCCACGTCAAGCCCGAGATCCCGGAGCGTTTCTCCATTCGGGTGCGCATCCCCGCATGGAGCGCCTCGACTACCCTGAAAGTCAACGGTGAGACGTTCCCCGTGGTGGCCGGCACATATGCCGACCTCGCGCGCGCCTGGACTGCCGGGGACGAGATCGAGTTGATGGTGGACATGCGCTGCCGGTTGCTCGACTCACCTCGGGGCAGCAACCGGGCGGGAGACAATCACCAGGCCCTGGTTCGTGGCCCGATTGTGCTGGCCAGGGACGAGAACCTCGATCCCGACTATGACAAGCCGGTTACCATCGTCGGCAAAGCCGGCTACGTGGACGTTACCGCCGTCCCCACGACTCTGCCGACCACGCGCATGCAATTCCTTGTCCCCACCGCGGACGGGGGTTCCATCCCCATGGTGGATTATGCCACGGTGGACAACTGGAACGGGAAGCGCATCTGCACCTGGCTTCCCAAGCCCCCGGCCGGTGCGAAGCCGTGACCGGGCGAGAAATTGCAGCTCTCAGGTCTTGATGTGGAGCCCACCCAAGAGGCAGGCTGTGGCGGGTCGAGCGGGCCACGCCGCCAGGGTGGCCGCCACGGGTGTGGTGTGGGTGTGGCATCGGCGTCTCGCCGGTGTGGGCGCTCAGCATATGCCGGTCGTCGCGCGAGGCGACCGCTACGCTGAAGTGCAAGACGATGCGGAGTAGGCAGAAAGGAACTACCTTCAGATAGGCACAGCTTTTATGGGGCGGGCAGGGCGAAGGCCGGTCCTACGGCTTCTCGTCCGGAGTGTCGGGCACGTAGTCGTAGGTCGGCATGGTTGTCACCGAGCCCGAGCTGCGGTCAACGATGCAGATCTCCTCGACGCGGTTGACGACGCGGCGTTCAACCTTGATGGGCCCTTTTCGCTCTTTGCGGAAGACGGTCATCTTGTTGCCGAAGATGATCTTGACGCCGGGGTAGATGATCGAAGTGATGAACAGGCTGGGTGTCTCCGTGGGGCCGCGCGAGGCGATCATCTTCTGCTTGTCGGCTTCCTCGGCTCGCACCTGGGCGTCGATCTCATCGGCCTGATACATCAGTTCGGTGGCCCGTTCCCGCTGCTGCGGGTTGAGCCGCTTGAGTTGGCTGAGTAGCGGCTGGATCTTCTCGCGGATTTTGGCGGCCGCCTCCCGCTTCTTACGGAGGATCTGATCCACCTGGGCGGCCTCGACCAGAGCCGCTGGGTCGAGCCCTATCGCTACCTCCGTTTTGCGATAGACGTCGTTGCCGAGCACCTTGATTTCCCCGCCTTCGCGAGCATAAGCGTAGCCACCCAGCAGAACGCCGCGCGGAAGCATGAGCCGCCCGTTGGTGTGGAGATGACTGTTGAGGCTTTGCCGGGTGACGATGATGTCGCCGTCGGCTTTCAGGTTGGCTTCGTCGCAGAACTTGGTGCGAATCTGCCCACGGGCCACCACCTGTCCCTGGCTTCGAGCCGCGATGCCGCCGTTTACCTCGACGTCGGTGCCTGCCTCGACCGTGGCCGCCTCGATCGCCCCGCGGACGCTGATGCTCTTATCCGATCGTACCGTGAACGTGTCCCGCACTGTACCCTGGATCAACACGTCGGTCGGCGACTCGATGTTGCCCGTGGAGAAGTCCACGTCCGTTCGGATCTCGACGACGGCCAGTACGCTGATCTGCTGTCGCGTCAGGTGGATTTTGCCAGCCGCGGTGGCGAGGATGGTTCGACCATCCTCGGCGAGTTTGACGTTCTCGCCAAGCTGGACGGATGTGCCGCCCATGGTGCCGGCCATTGGTTTGCCATGCACGTCAACGCCGGGCTGCGCGGGCTCCTCCGCGAAGTACGTCCCTACGACCTCGCCTTCGCCCACTGTGCGAATGTGGCTTTGATAGAAGTCCGTCCGTCCGTCTTCGGCGTGTGCGTCCTTGTCGTTTTCGTCGGCGGCCAACTCGATGTGAGCAGGGACGCCCTGCACAGCCGGCTTGCCTTCCGCCAGCAGGAAGCGATCCCGCGGAAGTTGCTTCGTTTCCGCCAACGCGAGAAGCTGCTTCACCCGCTCGCGGACCTCCTCCGTGATTGGAACGTTGTGTTCCTGGAGGGCCGTGGCGATGTTATCTTCGGTCAGACTCTCTGCTGGTGTCCGGCGAAGGATCAATTCGGCGCGCAAACGGTCTTCTGAGATTTCAATCGGAATGGCGTGGTGGACCGCTGTGGCCATGATCTTCTCCTGCCCATCGACCCCCTATCGCACTGAGGTTGCGGCTCCGATCTTCGTGAGCCATCGTGTCTCGCGGCCGGGCCTCAACCATCGACCGGGGTCGGGATGCGTTAAGCACCCGCTTGCGCGGCAACCGGTGGGGCGGTCGCCTTCTTCTCCACCTCCATAGCTACCTCAACGTGGAACCTGCCGATGTCCGCGTCGCAGGGCAAGGCCAGTCGAGGGCTTTGCCGCGACTGGGAGATGACGTGCTCACGGCCGATGATCACGCTGGGCAGTGAGATACTGACATTGAGCCCGTCGAGCTTGGCTTTTGCCTGGCCGGCCACCATGTTGGCCAGTTCCCCAATCGCGTCCCCAAAGTCCGGGTGCCGTTCTGTCAGCTCGATGCCGGCGAATCGCTCCGCCGCCTTGATGGCCGTGTCCATCGAGAAGGTCAGTACCACGCAGCCGACCGCGTCGCCTGAAAGGCCAATCACGGCGGAGACATCCGCGTTGGGCTCGGCCTGGGGAGAGATGATGAACGGCCGCCCCACGTTGACGTCCGTGGCTACCATCATCTGGAATACGTTCTTGACCGACGCGATGAATGGGTTGATGTAGCGTACGTCCATGATTGCCAAGTCTCCGGTTCATTTGGGCCGGCGCAGCGCGCGTACCGTCATTGATCACACCGGCTCAGATCGTCCCCACAACCCATTGCGTTCATCGGTTCATTCCGCTAATCGCTATACTTGCGCCATTCTGCCCCGTGATGATGTGCCCGCCGGCCGCCGAAACTGCATAGCGACGCGTTTGGGGCGAGACTATCGGACCAGCGTCGCTCGATTCCGACGCCGTCCACACGCCTGATGAAGAGCCCGCAGCCGCCCGTCGATAACAGGAGCGTGGGCCGCCCTATGCGCATGGGAGGGCACGCCGCGGCAACCTGGTGTTGCCGCACCGACCGTCATACGCCAGCCGTTCCGACGCACTGAGCGCCGGGCACAGGGGCAGCGGCCAGGTCATTCGCGCGCGAATGGAGCGGTGTCCGCTTTCCCAGGGCCTGCCAGACCGGAGAATCGTATGAATACCGCGTCTTCATTGCTCATCGCCCGGAGTCACCCCGCAGCCAACGCCCCGGCGGCCAACGCCGTCGCACCCGACAAGCCGGCCCCCTTTCGCCCGCGGCCCCCGGCCAGCCTGGCCGAGGCCGGCCTGACCGATTCGATGGTCGATGCCATTATCTTCAAGTACCTTCAGGTGGTGGGCTCGGCGAGCGGTGCCAAAGTGGCGGGGATGCTCGCTTTGCCGCACCCCCTTATTGTCGAACGCCTCGCCGATCTCAAGGGCCAGCAACTGCTGGGTTACGTCGGCGCCGCCAGCATGGGCGACTTCACCTACACGCTGACGGACGCCGGTCGTGAACGGGCTCGCAAGTGCATGGAAGAGTCCCTCTACATCGGGTCAGCACCCGTCCCACTTAGCGCCTACGTCGAAAGCGTCAAGGCACAATCCATCACCTCGGAACGCCCCGACGAGCAAGTGCTCCGCGAAGCGTTCGGCGACCTGCTGATCAGCGACCGGATGTTCGCCACACTGGGCCCGGCGATCAACTCCGGCCGCGGCATGTTCCTTTACGGGTTCCCCGGTAACGGCAAGACCAGCATCGCCGAACGTATCACCCGTTGCTTCGGCTCCGAAGTCTTCATGCCGCGCACCCTCCACGTCGACGGCTTTCTCATCAAGCTCTTCGATGCCGAGATCCACGATGAGATCCCCACGCCGCGAAACAGCATCCTCAAGGCCGACCAGATCGACGAACGTTGGGTACGCATTCGCCGGCCGACCATCGTCACCGGCGGCGAACTGACCATGGATGCCCTCGAGGTCCGCTACAACGCCACAACCCGCATCAGCGAGGCCTCGACGCAACTTAAGAGCAACCTCGGCACGCTGGTCATTGACGACTTCGGCCGGCAACGCATGAACCCCTTCGAGCTCCTCAACCGCTGGATCGTGCCGCTCGAGAAACGTTACGACTTCCTCGCCTTGGCCAACGGCCAGAAGATCCAGGTGCCGTTCGACCAGCTCCTCATCTTCTCGACCAACCTCGAACCCCGCGACCTGGTGGATGAGGCCTTCCTCCGCCGTATCCCCTACAAGATCAACGTCGTCGATCCCACCGAGGAGGAGTTCCGCGAACTCTTCCGCGTGATGTCCGAACGACTCGGGATCGCTCACGACGGCGAGGTCGTGGACTACGTCATCGAGGAGTACTACCGCAAGACCGAGCGGCCGTTCCGCTGCTGCCAGCCTCGTGACCTGATCACCCTGGCCATCAACCAGTGCCGCTATCTCGACCAACCGCCCCGTATGACGCGGGAGAGCATCGATTTCGCGGCCGGCGTTTACTTCACGGTGATGTGACCGCCATATCGGCAGGATACCGCCCCGCCCCGGCGTCCGAGAATCCTTTGAGGGCGCGACGGAAAACCGTCACACCTGCCCCCGGTCGTCGACTTGACAACGGCCCTCCGTTGGTACATATTACCATCACGGCAAGCGATGGATTCGGCCACGACGCATGAACGACTCGCTCAGTTTCGGCGCATGTGCCGCGAGCATGGGTTGGTGGCGACGGTTCAGCGCCAAGCGGTCTTTGAAACGCTGCTCGAACGTGAGGATCACCCGACGGTTGATCAGGTGTACGAGCGGCTTGCAGAGCGAGTCCCCGGCATTTCACGCACCACGGCTTATCGCATCTTGGACACGTTCGCACGCTTGGGATTGGTCACTCGCATCTGTCATCCCGGCTCGGCAGCCCGATTCGATCCCAAGATCGGCCGGCATCACCATCTGTTCTGTGTGAGCTGCGAGCGGATCATCGATATCGAAGACGATCGCCTGGATCGGATCCAGTGGCCGGATGTCAGCGCCTGTGGATTCGAGATTCAGGGGTTTGACGTCCATTTCCACGGCCTGTGTGCCGACTGCCGTTCTCGGCAGGGTAAGAAGGGAGGTGGTGCGGTACGACCAAGCAAGCAGCCAAAGGCACGGAAGTCCGTGCCTCGGAACAGATCATCCAATCTCCCGAGGAGGACCAAACCATGAGGACACCGCCAGTACGCAGGTATCTGGGGCTTGTCACGACCACGGTCTTGGTGACTTTGAGCGTCGCGATTGCTCTCTCTCTAACGCAAGCATGGGCCGAGCAGCCCTCCAGCTACTCTCCAGTGGTGATCAAGGAAAGCCTCGACACGACTATTGCCCGCATGTCGGCGGAGAAACCGGCGATCATGCAACGGCAGATGGACTTGCTGAAGGAACGGTACGACCTCGCGGATCGCGCCGCGGACAGCGTGACCATGTCGCGCGGCAAGGCGGTGCAGGCCGGCATCAGGGTCAGGCTGCCGGCTGGCATGACCTGGGAGAAGCTCGCCGCGATGAAACCCGAGGAAATCCGCGAAAAAGGCTTGTTTCCCAAGGGTTTCCTGCCCTTGCCGCACCCCAATCATTCGGAAGGCGGCATGGTCTTTCCCCAGCACCACATTGACGAGATCAAAGCTCAGGAAGATCGTGACCTGACCCGGTTTGACATGGACTACGATTTGCCGGCCCATCTGCTGCCTGAATACCCGCCCGCGATTTTCCTGACCACCCGCCCCGACTTGGGCGATGTCAGTCAAGGCAAGGTCGTCACCATCATGAATTACTACGAGCTGTTCAACGGGATCCTCAATCCCAAGCAGCTCGAAGGTTTGCGGTTGCTGGTGACGCCTTTCCCGCAGCAGCAGTTCAACCAGACCGAGGATCGGCGGTCGGCCAGGCCGCATCGCGGGGTGACCTGTTTCGACTGCCACGTCAACGGCCACACGAACGCGACCACGCACTTGGTGGGCGACATCAGGCCGCAGGAGTTCCGGCACGGTCTGGATACTCCGCCCTTGCGGGGTGTGAACGTTCAAAGGCTATTCGGCTCGCAGCGGGGCCTCAAGACCATCGAGGACTTCACCGAGTTCGAGCAGCGGGCCGCCTACTTCGACGGCGACCCGGTCATCGCCACGAAGAAGGGCGTCAATGTGCTCGACCGCGGCAGTCAGGTGCATTTCATGGCCGAGTTCCAGGCTCTCTTGGATTTCCCGCCGGCACCGAAACTGGATGTGTTTGGCCGGCTTGATCCGGACAAGGCGACCGAGTCCGAGCTGCGCGGCGAAGCGGTGTTCTTCGGCAAGAGCCGTTGTGCCGAGTGCCACCCGGCCCCGTACTACACCGACAACTTCATGCACAACATGCGCACGGAGCGTTTTTTCAAACCCCAGATGATCAACGGGCGGATGGCGAGCGCAGACGGTCCGATCAAGACCTTCCCGCTGCGCGGGCTCAAGGACTCGCCACCGTACCTGCATGACCGTAGACTGTTGACCATCGAGGACACGGTTGAGTTTTTCAGTCTGGTTACCGGGGTGAAGCTGACCGAGCAGGAGAAGAAGGACCTCGTGGCGTTCCTGCGTTGTCTGTGAGGCCGGCAGCCGCGAGCCCGGCAGAGCCGCGACCACAGCAGAGCCGCGACCGTCAGGGAGCGGTTCCTCGCTGAGGAGGACCGCTTCCTGACGGGCGCGGCTCTGAAGAGGTTCCTTGCTGAGGAGGACCGCTTCCTGACGGGCGCGGCTCTGAGTGGGTTGCTGTGTAGTTTGGAATATGTGAGTCAGAGAGGAGTACAACATGGACCGGAAGAAGAGCATCGAGTTGTTGAACAAGGCGGTGGCCGACGAGTTGCAGGCGGTACATCAGTACATGTACTGGCATTTCCACCTGGACGACCAGGGCTTTGGCCCGCTGTCCGGGTTGCTGCGGCGGGTGGCGATCATGGAGATGGGGCACGTGGAGAAGCTGGCCGAGCGTATCCTCTTCCTCAAGGGAGACGTGGATATGGTCGTGGCCGCACCGGTCGAGCGGATCACTGAGGCGGAAGCCATCGTCGCTCGGGCCGCGGAGATGGAGCAGGGGGCGGTCGAGGTTTACAACAACTTCGCTCTCGAGTGCAGCAAGCACGCGGACTCGGCTTCGAAGCAGTTGTTTGAGACCTTGGTCAACGACGAGGAGGCCCACTTCGACGAGTTCGACAAGCAACTGGACAACATCAAGCGATTTGGCCCGAACTACCTGGCGTTGCAGTCGTTCACGGCCGCGCCACCGGAGGGTGAGGCGGGCGCATAAAGCCGTGCCGGCGGTCTGAGCCGCTCGCCGTGCGATCAGAAGCGATTGTTGCAGTGGCCGCCGATTCCGGCGGCCATTTGCTTTGGGTGTAACTCGCTGGACGCCTGGCTCCTGCGGCAAAATGGCGAATGCCCAAGGCCCAATGACCAGTCAATGACCAAACCCGAAGCCAGAACGCCAACCGCGGGCGGGGACGTTCGTCATTGGTCATTCAGACTTCATTGGTCATTGGGGCTTCGCCATTGGTCATTTCGTCCGCGGATCGCAAGCTGCGCCCATTTGCTTTTCACGAACGACGCCGGTCGCCACGGGGGGCGACCGCTACGCCATGCGTGAACTGCTCTATCGCGCCTCGCGTGAGGCGTAGCGGCAAGCCTGGCGGATCCACTCGAGCCGTGTCAGCGGGAGAAGGCCGTAGTTGTAGATATTCGCCGAGCGGATTCCCTGCTCGACGGCGCTTCGCATCATGGCGACGAGTTCCGCGGCGTCCGAGCAGGGCGGTGTGCAGGCGCTCAGTCCGACCTCGACCCGCGTGACGTCGCCGGTGTCGGCCGTCGCCGCTCGCACCGCCGTCGCCAGCCGTTGCGGATCGTTGACGTAGCAGGGGGCCAGCAGGGCATCACATGTCGCCGCCAGTTCGGCGAAGTCGGTTGCCCCCCACAGCGGCGGACCGCTGCGATGCACGATCAGGCGGCACGGGCATGTGGTTCGGATCAACTTGATCAGCGAGGTCACCTGCTTGCGGCGCCAGTTGGCATAAGCGGCCAGGGCCGGCTCGCGGTCGAGCAGCTCGTCCGGCTCTGTGGCCAGCGGCTCGCCCGATGCAAGAACACCTTCCAGATAGCGGGTTGCCACTTTGGCCGCCTCCGCCACGTCCACGCCTTCGCGGGTGGCCAACTGCCGACACGATTCGCAGAAACACAGCCCCCGCAGCCAATCGCCGGCCGGCCCGCAGGCGAACCCCTCCTTCTCGTGATGATGGGCATGGAGGTCCGTCGGGAAGCTTGCCCGCTCGAGCTCGATGGCCTCGAAACCGTAATGCGTGCCCAGATCCTCGACCATCCCGCGCAGGCACTCGCGCACATCCAGATTGCTCGGGCACAGCCACGCCGGGCTGACCGCCCCGAACACGTCCTTCACTCCGCCGGCCGGATAACGCTCGACCATCGCCGAGCCATGGCAGCAGACGTGCCATGCACGCAGCGTCAGACCTCGCTTGGTGCACGCCTCGGCCACCGCCGCGAGCGGGTTGGTTTTGCGCAGCCACTGGGCCACCACCGGCCGCATGCGCGTCGATGCATAGCAGGCACCCTGCGGTTGGAATTGTGACCCGCCGGCGGAGATGAACCGCCGTGGACCGTTTGACGCGTGCGAGCGGAGTTGATCCACGCGGTGGTAATTCGTCGCCACGCTGATTCCGGTGATGCCCGCTTCGCCCTGGAGTCGATCCAGAACTCCGTCGATCCCCTCGTCGACCAAGTCCCACAGGTAGCACCATAGATGAGTCTGAAAGGTTGCCATCGCCGCAGTGATACGCCACACCTGCCCGCCAAGTCAACCCGGGGCGAAATGTCGGCAGGCGTTGCCCAGGGAACCTACAGCGGCCGCATCCTTCGTTTGCACGGATAAAACCGTCTGCTCTCGCTACGCCCCGCTTGAGTTCGCCGCCCGAGGCAGGTATGAATAGCCGCGCATATGGACACCATGGTGCTGATTGTCTTTGGTTTCGTCTACCTGGGCATGATCCTCGGCCGCATTCCTGGTTTGGCCCTGGACCGCACCGGCGTTGCTCTGCTTGGCGTCATCGTCTTGCTGGCGACGGGGCGAGCCACGACCGAGTCGGCTTGGTCCGCGGTGGACGTCGGCACCATGGCTTTGCTCCTCGGCTTGATGATCGTCTCGGCCCAGTTTCGCCTCGGCGGCTGCTACGCCCGGATTGCCCGCGCTCTGGCTGAAGCCGACGTGTCTCCCTCGATGTTGCTCGCTTTGCTCATCGGGATCACCGGCCTGCTCGCGGCTGTGCTGTGCAACGACATCGTCTGCCTGGCCATGGCCCCCGTGCTCGTCGAGGGCTGCGAACGCCGCAAACTCAACCCCGTGCCTTTCCTGCTCGCTCTGGCGTGTGCCTCAAACGTGGGATCGGCGGCCACGCTCATCGGTAATCCGCAGAACATCCTGATCGGGCAGAAGCTGCAAATGCCGTTCGCGGGCTATCTAGTCATGGCCTTGGTGCCATCGATCCTCGGTTTGGCGGCCATCTGGTGGGTGATTGGCCATCTGGCCCGCGGGCAATGGCATAAGGATATGACGCCGACGCCGGCTGAGGCCCCACCCTTCAACGTGTGGCAGACGGGCAAAGGGGTGACCGTTCTGGCGACTCTCATGGCCGTCTTTCTGTTTACTGCTTGGCCGCGCGAGCTGTGTGCCCTCGCGGCCGGCGGCCTGCTGATGACCAGCCGCCGCCTTGCCTCGCGACGTATTCTGGCCCTGATCGACTGGCAGTTGCTCGTGCTCTTCGTGGGACTGTTCGTGGTCAACGACGTACTCGCCTCGTCGGGTACCCTGGGAGAACTTTTTGCCATTCTGCGGTCCGGCGGGCTCGACTTGGGCCGGCCGGTGCCGCTCTTCGTGACCACCGCTGTGCTGTCCAATCTCGTGTCCAACGTGCCCGCTGTCATGCTCCTCCTACCCGTCGCAAGCCATCCTTTGGCTGGCGCCATCTTGGCGCTCTCCAGCACGCTCGCGGGGAATCTCCTCGTCGTCGGCAGCATCGCCAATATCATCGTGATCGATCAGGCCGCCCGCATGGGCGTGACCATCACCTGGCGCGATCACGCTCGCGTCGGAATCCCCGTGACCCTGCTGACCTTGGCGATCGCCGGTGCGTGGCTGGTCGCGTGGTCTCTCGTTTAGAGCATTGCACGATTCATTGTAGCGGTCGCCCCCCGTGGCGACCGGCGTATTCCTTGCGAGTTCGCGGGTCACCAGGGGCGGCGGCCGCTACGCCATTGCGTGAAATGCTCTAGAGCATTTCACGATTCATTGTAGCGGTCGCCCGCTCCGCCGCGGCCTACGTGGCGTGGCGGACAGGCGGAGGCGACCGGCGTGTCTGTTGAGAATCCAGCGTCCTCCAGAGCCGGTGGCCGCCACACAACCTCGTGAAACGCTTAGGGGGCATCCACAAGCCGCACGATCTGGTTGAGCTTGGGCAGTGACATGTAGATGTCGTTGCCGTCCGCGGAGATGGCAAGCTCGTCGTCCTCCGACGTTTCCGCGGTGGTGTACCCGACGCCGAAGGTCATGGTCTGATCCGCGGGGGAGAAAATCAGCACGCCGTTCAGCTCGCTGCCGCTGGCCAGATTGTGCCGGGCACGCATGACCAAGTCGCCATTGTTCCCGACGATGAACGAGTGGATACCGTACCGTTCGCTGCCGGGCACGAAGGTGGGGCTGCCATCGGTGGCGATGGTCTGCAAACCGGGAATTGTGTTCGCCAGCGTACCTCGGGAACTGTACAGGACGGGTCCCGGCCCGAAGGCCAGGTGGTGTGCGTTGCGATTCGTCGTGCCAAGCAAGGGGTTATTGACCCGGGTGACCGCTCGATCGCCCTCGACGTCGATGGCGGCGAGTCTGGAGAAGGTGGTTTCCTGCCCGACGAGCAACTGCCCGGGCTGGATCTGCTCGCCGACGAAGTCATCCGGCACGATGGTCATGGTCTCCGCCTTGATGTTCGACGAGGAGGTGATCAGGCCGTTGAACGGCTGCGCATCCCCACCGGCGGGCGGAACGACGGCCAGCCTGACGCAGCAGCTTGAGCCGATCCAGAACTCACCGCTTTCCGTGATGGCCAGTACGAGCGAATCGCTGCCGGTCCCGAAGATGGCGGGCGTGGCCAGATTCTCAGCGCCGAACGGCTGCATTTGCGACAGATCGTCCCCTTCGTCCAGAGGCCCGAACAGCCCTGTGCGGTTGACCGCGAAGAGTGCCCCGTCGGATGGGCGCAGGGCGATGCCGCTGGCCCCGCCCGTGTTCGTCACGTGGGCGATCGCCTGAAGCGTCTCGGTCTGGGCTGCGTTGCCCCCGTGGCCGGGATCGCCGGTATCGGGCGGCCCGACGGTCCCAGGGCACGTGATGCCCAGGCAGACCAGCAGGCAGGTTGAACAGCCCCACACATGCAGCAGCTTTCTGTTCATGGGATTGCCTCCTTGATGCGGCTGAAGGGACAGAGGATTTCGCCTGGACGGCAGCACGATACGGGAATTGCGTGCAACAAGCTCTCGGGGCAACCCACCTCGATCACCCGAGGAACTCATCTTCACCTGCGGTCAAAGGCTGTCGTCCGATTTCGCGGAATCAGCCCGGCTCGCCGGGAGCCCGTGGACTACCCACGGGCAGCATGCGCTCACTATATCCCCGGTTTCCGGCTTTTCCAAGAGCGAGAACAGGGCGCATTTTCTGTGTAGGGGCAGGCCTCATCCGTGTGGTACTGCTCTGTGAGCAGTGTTTTTTTGGGGGAGGGGCGCTGCTGACCCGGCAGTGGCACACGACAGTGCGTGCCAGGCCCGCCAGTCGCCACGTTTCGGTGGATGCACCCGCGGGAACAGCTCCAGTTTCGCTCACCTTGACTGGTCGCCAATCAACGAGCCGCGGACTTCAGCCCGAGCGGCCTTGGGCATCTCGGCCACGCCCGTGGTGCAAGGCCATACCGTGCGTGCCGAAGCCAGCGGCGTACCGGGTAGGGCATGACTGGCCGGCTCGCCCTGCGGGTTGCGCATCGGGATTGGGCTGCTGGGTGCCTGCCGACGATAAGTGATGCCGCCGCGCCACAACCGCAACGCCCAGCCGAAAGTCCGTCGGATCGTTTGGGCCAGTCCGTACATGCCGATCATCTGCATGCCACTGTCGGCGAGATACAGTCTCGTGTTCGGCCGGATAAGACCCCACGCAAGGCGAAGTGGATTATAGAAGTACATATAGGCGAGCATGATGTTGAACTGCTTGCGCCACGGTTGTGGGTGCGCGGACGCGACCACGTAGTTGGCGTCGAGCATGTGCGGCTGGACTCGGCGGCCGTCGACACTGTCATACACCAGGCCCGAGGCAAAGGTGCTCTCGTAAAGCCGCGAGCCGGTGGCCGGCGTGATCATCAATACCTGAAGGCTGACCGCACCCGCTTTGCGCAGAAGCCGTACCTGGTTGAGTAGACCGTAGGGTTTGCCCCGCGTATAGAGAGGCTGCTCGTCGTGGTGCATCATCATGGGCATTGGGCAAATGCCATGCTGCTGCAGAAGCCGAAACGCCTCCGACGTGCTGTCCACGCTCTGGCCCTTCTTGACCAAGGTGGCGGTCATGTCCTCGACGCCCAGCCAGAGGGCTCGCACGCCGGCCGCACGCACGGTAGGCAGGTGCTCTCGCAAAGCCAGCGTATCGTGAACGGTCACTTCCGTACCCCAGCGGATACGTTTCCGCAGCTTGGTCCCGTTGACCTGGGCCTGGGCCAGCGACTCTAAAATGTCCAGTGTTCGCTCGCGATTATTAAAGAAGTTGTCGTCCGCTCCAAAGAAGTAGCGGAACCCATATTCGGTATTCAGGCGACGGAATTCATCGACGATTCTCGCTCCACTCTTGACCCGGTGCTGGCGCTGGTTGTAGGCGGGAATGGGGCAGTAGGGACAGTTGAACTTGCAGCCGTAGGTCAGCACCAGCGAGACGATCGGGCTGTAGCGGCGAACCAGGCGATCCGCCAATGGCTGCGAGCCAAGTGTGGGCGCGCGACTCGGGGGCTCGAGCAGACGGTAACCGAGGATCGGATGGGGCAGCTCGTCGAGGTCGCCCAGCAGCCGCTGCACGCCTGTATCGACCAGCTCCTCCACCAAGCCCTCCTTGTCGCCGCGGGCATACACCAGGCCCGGGATCTCGTCCAACATCCCGCCGTCCCGTGCGCGCCTGAACGCCGACCGCATCGGCTCGCCTTTCGCCCGGATCGAGAGCAGCAGCTCGATCAGACTCAGCAGAACGAACTCCTCGCCGGTGACCGCCACGTCCGCGCCCCAGCGGTGGGCCGGGTCGGCGTTGAAGACATCCCACGGCTCATAAATCGTCTTCGGACCGCCGGCGATGATCAGCGGGCGATGCTCGGGATCGATGTGGCACGCGTCGCGAATCAGACCGTGGCACTGTGCCGAGTGAATCTGCATGCTCGACACCATGAACATGTCGGGCACGCGACCGTCCACTCGCATCCGCGACGGGCGAAAGTGCGGGTTCCATTGCTGCAGAACGATACGGGTGCGGGAGAAACCGGCATCCACAAGTGCGGAGCCCACCGCTCGGACGCCCGCGGGCGCCATCCGAAGATCCGCGAAGATGAAAGGAAGCATACGCGTGCGATGATCGAAAGCGCACGCCACCACGCTGGTCAGATCGTGCTTGGCTGACGCCCGGCGAAGCCGATCCCGCAAGGCTGTCAGCTCGCCAGGCTTGAGTAGCTCATCGCCGCGTCCACGGCGGGGAAGTTCCATAACGCATATCCGTTGCAGGCACGCCTGCCCCCCTCGCTGGACCGGTCCGACCTGCCGCCTGCCCTGTGCTATTGCCCATCCAAGAGACCGTCGTCTCAACCCGAGAGGAAGGAGAGCCACGGGGACAAAGAAGCACGGCACACGGTGCCGGGCCTCAATGCGGCAGACCAACCAACCTCAAGTATAGCCGCATCCCCCCGCAGGGCATAGCCGCCGGCCCAAACTCATAGGGCAGTACCGCTTCGTCGCGTCCGCAGCCTGTGCCGAACCGCGCCCGCTACCGATACATCGCCGTGCCTGCCGCCGATGCCTCGTCGTGGCGACCACGATGCCTGGTTGCACTCACCGCCGATGGTCCATCGCGCCCGCCGCCCCCGCCGGCCGCTGGGAGGCGATCGAACCTCAATCGCCGGCCACGCACAGCGGTGCGGTCGCTACGGCCTGACGATCCCGGCCGGAAGCCTGTGGCAAGACAGGGCCGAGATTTGCATTCCAGTTTCGTCCTGGATATCGCTATACTATTCTTCACGCGGTCGTGAAGCATACTGCGGTCACGGCCAAACCCCTGCGTGCGAGCTGATGACGGAGGGAATGCGGAATCAGGACACCACGGTGCGTGTCTGATCGGACCTTTGTGAATCGAGTACCATCGCCATGAATCACCATCGTCAACCTACACGCCGCGTTTTCCTTCAGCAATCCGCCTTAGTCGCCGCCGGGGTCTGCCTCGGTAACCGCATCACCCGGGCGACCGGGCCATCACCGAACAGCACGCTCGGTATCGCCGTCGTCGGTGTGGCCGGGCGAGGTGCCGACAACCTGCACGGGGTCGCCCACGAGACCATTGTTGCCCTGTGCGATGTGGACGAGAGCCGGGCTGGCGGAGCCCGCGAGCAGTTCCCCAAGGCGAAGTTCTTTGCCGACTATCGCCAGATGCTCGATACCCTGGACAAGGACATCGACGCCGTCGTCATCTCGACGGCGGACCATACGCACGCGGCCATCGCCATGGCTGCCCTCAAAGCCGGCAAGCACGTCTATTGCGAGAAGCCGCTGACCCATTCCGTCTACGAGGCCCGGCAACTGACCGAGACGGCCGCCCGGCTCAAACGCGTCACCCAGATGGGCAACCAGATCCACGCCGGTGGCAACTACCGCCGAGTCGTCGAACTCGTGCAGCGGGGCGCGATCGGCTCGATCCGCGAGGCTCACGTCTGGTGCGGATCAGTCTGGGCGGGCGGCGAACGGCCAACCGATACCCCCCCCGTCCCCGAGGGCTTGCACTGGGACCTGTGGCTCGGCCCCGCTCCATACCGCGCGTACCACCCGGACTACGTGCCCGCCAAGTGGCGCGGCTGGTGGGACTTCGGCGGCGGCGGGCTGGGAGACATGGGCTGCCACTACATGGACCTTGCCCACTGGGCCCTCGACCTCCGGCACGCCCGGGCTGCCGAGGCACAGGGACCGCCCGTTCATGCCGAACACGCCCCCGATAAGCTGACGGTTACCTGGGACTACCCCGCCCGGGGCGAGCAGCCGGCCGTCAAACTCACCTGGTACGGCGGACAGACACGACCGGGCGACGTCGCCCAAGGGCAGATCCCCGAGTGGGGGGCCGGCGTGCTCTTCGTCGGTGCCCGCGGCATGCTCCTCGCCAATTACGACGAGCACCGCCTGCTGCCGGAGAAGGACTTCGCCGACTTCCAACGGCCCGACCCCTTCATCCCTGATTCCATCGGGCATCACAAGGAATGGACCGAGGCCTGCAAGACCGGCGGGCCAACCACCTGCGGATTCGACTACACCGGGCCGCTGACCGAAACCGTCCTCCTGGGCAACGTCGCCTACCGCGCCGGCCGGCGAATCGAGTGGGACGCCGCCAACTTCAAGATTCCCAACGCCCCCGAGGCCATGCGCTATTTGCGACGCCCATACCGTCAAGGTTGGAGTCTGTAAGGCCAAGGCTGTCTGTAACTCCAAGGCTGGAGGTGCGAGGGCGGAACCTGGCGGCCGCCGGGTGGCGATATCGCCTTCACGAGTGCCCGGGCCCGGATCGTCTGTGCCGGCCCGAGGTCTGCCGACGCGGCCCAGTCGCCCGACCGCACGGTAACGCTGTCATGTCGGAAGGCCTCAAGGTGACAAACGCCTTGGCGCCTCTGTGACCCTTCGCGGGCACCGCTCAGAACTGCGGCCCCCAGGGCTCCAAGGAACAGCTCGGCCAGTCGGCGTCGAAGCCGTTCGGCCCCGGCTCCGTCTGCTGTGAATCAGCAGCCCAAACGCTCAGCCCGCGAGCCGCCGCCTCCGACGTGCAACCGTGAGTCTGCATCAGGCAACCACCAGCCAGTCCCATCGCCGTCAGAATCGTCAGCAGCTTGCGGGTCATGATAGACCTCCTTGGCTTCTGCGTTCCCGTGTTCCCCGGCCGCCCTTCGCGACCGCAACACCCTGAAGCACAGCATCCGCCATGCCAAGGCCGAGAAGGCCCCTGGCGGGCAGAAGAAAGACACCGGAATGATCATATGGGGTATTATTACCCAGATGTGGGCTTTTTTTGGGGAGTCATCCACGGATGTGGCTGCCCATCCATCCCCAACGACCTGCGGTGACGCCATCTCGCCACGCGAACAGCCACTCCTCTGGACGCTCCCCAGCGGCCCGCTACGGCTGCGTCGTCGGGACGGCGGGTTGCGGGGGCGAGTCCAGCGTGATCCAGTGCCAGAAGGTAAACCATTCCGCCATGGATCCGATGCGTTGCACGGGACCCGCGTCATTGATCATCGACCAGTCGGAGGCGTCGAAGAACCGAACAACGAACTGTTCTTTGTCACGGTATATCCCGGCCACGTAACGTCCGCTCGGGGAGATGCGCGGAAGGCCGACCAGGGCAGTTAGAACTTCAATCTTCCGAGTGCGAAGATCCAGCTTTGCCGATCGGTGCTTCACCTCACCCTTCTCTGTTGTGACGCAATGGTTGCTCAGCAAAAGATAACTGTCGTCCGGCGCAACGGAGGTCGCCGTTCCCTGGGCCAACTTCTCCTCTTGACCCGTCCGGATGTCCACCCGATATGTAAAGGCGGGGTAAACCTTGGGTTGCAGTGTTTCTCCCGGCACAGGGCCCTGGATAAAGTACACGTATTGCGAGTCTGAACTCCACTGGGGAGGAATGGCCTCATCTCCCAGCAATGCGGTTCTTCGTCCTGCGGGTTTGACCAGCTCAGCAACCCCGTTGTCCAGTGTCACCAGGGCGATGCCAAAATCTCGCACCGCCGGCGAGGCACGCATGCCTTCCGCATAGGCGTAGTAGAAGGCCACCTTGCGCGAGTCCGGGCTCCACGAGAAGGCTGTCTGGTGCATGCCGTCCCCACCGTCCCAGTCGATCCAGTCCAGATCAAAGGTCCGCGTCGTCTGCTCATGGTGCATGATCACACCGGAAGCACCCAGGAGCATAACCCATCCGCAGCCGTCGGGGGATGCCTCGAGAATCCTAATACCACCTCTCTGGGCGGCTAAACGCTCAGTATCGATACCCGCCGGAAAGGGTGTCACGGTTCGCCCATCATTACGCAAACGGATCACGGAGTAAGTCGGCTTGCAGGTGACAGTAAGCAGCGAGTCGCCCGCTGCGACGGTGAGGAAATCCTTACCCACTAATGGAATCTCATCCTCCTGTGTCGCTAATTCCTGTCGCGTCCCGGTCGTTGGGGCGTATGCCGCGAGGACACGTTTCACATAGCGACGATCATCGCGACGGTGGCGGGCCGGCTGCTCGAGCACGGTCAGAAGCTCGGTGGGCGAGGTATTCGGGGAAGTGTCCACACCGGCAGCTGGCAACGCGGCCAAGGGGATGTGAATCGCAAGTAGGGTCAGGAGCAGGGTCATCGTATGGCCTCCATCCTGCTGGTATCCACCTGTGGGAAGCTGTCATGATACCACCATAACGCACCACGGTCCAAGGCCGCCGTCCGCCGGTCGCCACGGCTCGACTGAGCTCGCCGAAGTCGGCTCGGCTGGCTCGCCGAAGTCGGGGGGCGACCGCTACGGCTGCGTCGTCGGGACGGCGGGTTGCGGGGGGGCTTCCAGCGTGATCCAGCGATAATCGGTGAACCAGTCGCTGAGCCCTCCGGCACGGGGTATTGGATTGCCGACCGGTTGCCAGTCGGAAGTGCTGTAGAACTGCAGATCGCGGTTCACGCCTGGGGGCGGCGCCGGAGGGGTGAACGTTCTCACCAGATCGACCGCGAATTTGCCGCTCGGGGAAATCTCGGGGAACACCAGTCCCCTGGGAAGGTGTCTGATCTCTCCGGTCGCGAGCATCGTCTGTGCCGTCACCGTGGCCGGGTGATTGTCCCGCTTAAACTGAAGCCGCGTCAGGACGTATGTATCGTCAGGGGCGACATCGAGGAAGGTGCCGGAAGCGACCTGTGAGGTGTGTTGGGTCTCGAAATCGTAGCGGTACGTCGCGGACAAAGGCTCGTAGTACTCCTCACCGGGCGGCGTGGGGATGCCGTCGGTATAGTACAGATAACGCCCGGATTGACTCCATCCGATCAGTATGTCCTTGGCATCGCCATGCTCCGGCGTCCCGAAGGCCTCCCCGGCGGGCAGGATTACCTGGAGTGCGCCTTGGGTCGTCAGAACCGCCACTCCGTGCTTCTGGATGTACAGATCGTCGTGGTTGGGATTGGTGACGTAATAGAAAGCGACCCGGGTCGAATCCGGGCTCCAGGATAGCGGGCGGCAGAGATACCAACGGTGAACGACCTCGATGACCGTGGAACGGTCGCCTATCGCCAGGATCCGCTTGCTTCCACCTCGACCCCCGGGAAGGACTGGCGGGCTTCGATAGTCGGCGACCAGCCATTGGCCATCGGGCGAAACCGTCAGTGTGTCCAAAGAAACCTGCGTGTTTGGAATGAACTTCTCGAACAGTTTGAAGGGTAACTCGGACGCAGGGCCACCGGCTACGGTTCGCGGCCCTTCTCTGCTGGGCTTCCCGACTCGCTTGACCGCTACCAGTTGTCCGGAGCGATCAAGCAAGGCCCCGGAGAACACCTGCTCGGGACCCTCGATTTCGAGCATGAACTCGGGTTCCCGCAGCGGAGCACTGCGGACAAGTTGTAGGTGCAGCCGCTCAGTACTCAGTGCGATCGGGCTGACAAACCATTCCTCTGCGTCGTCGGCCTCTCCTGCCGGCAACGCGGCCAAGGGGATGTGTATCGCAAGTAGGGTCAGGAGCAGGGTCATCGTGTGGCCTCCATCCTGCTGGTATCCACCTGTGGGAAGCTATCATGATACCACCATAACGGACCACGGTCCAAGGCCGCCGTCCGCCGGTCGCCACGGCTCGACTGAGCTCGCCGAAGTCGGGGGGGCGACCGCTACGGCTGCGTCGTCGGGACGGCGGGTTGCGGGGGCGAGTCCAGCGTGATCCAGCGGCAGAAGGTGTACCATTCCGCCAGGGTTCCGGTGCCTTGTATCGGGCCGGGGTCACTGATCATCGACCAGTCGGAGGCGTCAAAGAAACGGGCGACGAACCGCTCTTTGTCTCGGCACATCGCGACCACGTAGCGTCCGCTGGGGGAAATGCGAGGAAGGCCGACCAGCGGAGGCAGAAGCTCAACCTTCCGGGTGCGGAGATCCAGCTTTGCCGATCGGCCCTCAACGTCGCCCTTCTCCGTTTTGACGCAATGGGCGCTCAGCAAAAGATAACTGTCGTCCGGCGCAACGGAGGTCGCCGTTCCCTGGGCCAACTTCTCCTCTTGACCCGTCCGGATATCCACCCGATACGTGAAGGCGGGGTGAACCTTGGGTTGCAGCTTCTCTCCCGGCACAGGCCCTTGGACGAAGTACACGTACTGCGAGTCCGAACTCCACTGGGGAGGAATGGCCTCGATCCCCAGCCATGCGGTCGTTCGTCCCGATGGTTTGACCAGTTCGACCAGGCCTTCGTCAAACGTCACGAGCGCAACACCGAAGTCTCGGATTGCCGGCGATGCACGCATACCTTCTGCATAGGCGTAGTAGAAAGCCACCTTGCGCGAGTCCGGGCTCCAGGAGAAGGCCACATCGTTCATGCCCGTGCCCCCCTCCCAGTCAATCCATTTGAGGTCAAACACCCGCGTCGTCTGCTCATGGTGCATGACCACATCGGACATGCTCATATACGCTACCCATCCGAGAGCATCCGGAGAAGGCTCCATGACCCGAACCGCGTGACTGCGGGCAATCGCACGCTCAAGATCAGGCGAACTTGGGAAGGGGATCGCGGTCCGTTCATCGCCACGCACACGAATCACACAGGGGGTTGGCTTGAACATCAGGCTGAACATCGAGTTGCCCGATATGGCCGTGCACAGGTTCTTTCCTTCCCGGGGGATCGGATCCTCCTGTACTGTTAATTCCTGTCGCAGACCAGTCAGTGGATCATACGCCGCCAAGACACGTTTCATGTACTGCTGATCGCCACGCCGTGACCACACAGGGCGCTCAAGTGAGGCCAGAAGTTCGGTCGGCGAGGCCTCCTGGCCGGCGTCCGCTCTCGTTAGCGGCGCGCCTGCAGATATCAGAATCGCCAGTAGGATTACGAATTGGGTCAACATGTGGCCTCCATGCTGCTGGCATCCACCCGTGGGAGGCGTTCATGATACCACCATAGCACACCACTGTCCAGGGCCGTGGTCCGCCGGTCGTGAGGGAGTGGTCGTTCAAGCAGAGCCGCGACCGTGAGGGAGCGGTAGCTCAGGAAAGGAAGAACCGCTTCCTGACGGGCGCGGCTCTGCTGGATGTCGGCGGGCGGAGGAATAGGCGGATCTCGTTTCCACGGGTTTCGCGTCGGCCGGCTGCGCCGTCGCGCCGCTCCACCCGTGGCCACAGCCCTTCGCTCCTCCGGAGCGGAATCGAACACGCCAAGCTTGCCGATTCTGTCGCGGACCTTGCCGCGACCTGTTCGCTCCGCCACAGCGGGCGGGCTGCGGTGGTTGGAGCCTCATCGATGAGTGATGCGCGCTTGGCGGGTGGTGCTGGTGGCGAGTGAGGTTTGCACGCATGCACTGCTTACTGAGCAGTGGCACACGGGTGTGTGCTCGCGAAGTGGTGGCACACGGGTGAGTACTCGCGAAGTGGCGTGAGTGGCGAGTGAGGTTTGCACGCATGCACTGCTCACAGAGCAGTGCCACACGGGTGTGTGCTCGCGAAGAAGTGGCATACGGGTGCGTACTCGCCAAGAAGTCGCACACGGGTGTGTGCTCGCGAAGCAGTGGCACACGAGTGCTTGTTCGCGGGGCGATGGTGCATGGATGCGCGTTGTCGTAGCGGTCGCTCTTGGCGGCGATAGGTGTGTGGCGGGGCTTGGCCTATCGTCCACGCGCAAGCACGAGTTCTCGTGGTCCGTGGTCAGTCGATATCGTCGTCGAAGATGTCGTCGGGGACGCCGTCGCCTTCGAGGGCCACACTGCGGATGCGGGCGGCTTCCTGCTCCTTCAAGGCCTGCCACTGCTCGGGGGTGATGAGCACTTCGCGGGCCTGGCTGCCTTTGTACTCGCCGACGATGCCGGCGGCGGCCATCTCCTCGATGAGCCGGCTGGCCCGCGAGTAGCCGACGGTCAGCCGACGCTGCAGGAGGCTCACGCTGCCGCGGCGGGTCTCGAGCACCACCTCGACCGCTTTGTCGAACAGCTCATCACGCGGCCCGTCAGCGGTGATCTCCTGGTTGCGGATCTGGATGAGCTCGGGGTGGAACTCGGGCTGGCCGCGCTCTTTGAGCCAGGTGATGAGCGACTTGAGCTCGGAATCCTCGAGGTAGGTGCCCTGGCAGCGGAGCAGTTTGGCCGAGCCCGGCGGCAGGTACAGCATGTCGCCCTGGCCCATGAGCACCTCGGCGCCGATCTGGTCGAGCACGATGCGCGAGTCGAGCCGTGAGGCGACGCGGAAAGCGATGCGGCAGGGCAGGTTGCTCTTGATCAGCCCGGTGACGATCTTGGCCTCGGGCCGTTGCGTAGCCACGATGATGTGGATGCCGATCGCCCGGCTCTTTTGAGCCAGACGCGACAGGTGCAGTTCGACCTCCTTGGCGGCCATCATCATCAGGTCGGCCAGCTCGTCGATCAGGATCACGATGTAGGGCAGGTGCAGCGGGATCTGGGCCTCTTCCTCTTCGTTGGACGGCTGGAAGCGTTCGCGTTTTTCCTCGCGGGTCAGGCGGTTGTAGGCGGTGATGTTTCGCACGCCCGCCTCGGCGAGCAGGGCGTAACGCTCGTCCATCTTCACCGTCGCCCATTCGAGGATCTTCTCCGCCCGCTCCATCTCTGTCACGATGGGGCACATGAGGTGCGGCACATCGCGGAACATGCTCATCTCGACCATCTTGGGGTCGACGAGGATGAGCTTGACCATATCCGGCCGCTGGGTCATCAGCAGCGAGGCGATGATCGAGTTGATGCACACGCTCTTGCCCGAGCCGGTGGTGCCGGCGATGAGCATGTGCGGCATTTTGGTCAGGTCGCCGACCAGAGCCCCGCCGCTGGCGTCTTTGCCCAGGAAGAGCGGCAGTTGCATCTTCTGGGTCAGCCCCCCGGACATGGTCATCAGCTCCTTGAGCCGCACCTTCTCCTTGTCGAGGTTGGGGACTTCGATGCCGATGGTGTTCTTGCCGGGGATAGGGGCGACGACCCGCACGCTGGGTGCCTTGAGGGCTCGGGCGATGTCGTTGGCCAGCGATGACACCTGGCTGACCTTGACACCCGGGGCCACCTGCACCTCGAACATGGTGATGACCGGGCCGGTGTCGATCTCGACGACCTTGCCTTCGAGGCGATAGTCCAGCAGGCTCTGCTCGAGGATGCGGGCTTTCTCCCGCACCAAGGCTTCCTGCTGCACGCTGAAGGTGTACTCGGGCTCGTCAAGCAGCGAGATGGACGGGAACTCCCACGCGGCCAATTCGGTGGGGTAAGGTTTGGGTGGCACGACGGGGACGACCGCTTCGGGCTTGGGCGGCTGGGGAAAATTGACGATCATCCGGGGCTCGGGGGCGGGCGCCGGCACGTCACAGTCCTCGTCTTCGTTCTCGTCTTCGCTTTCATCTTCGTCGTCGGCGTCCGGGGCGACGTCTGAGGGCGTCTCCGCGGTGGACTGGGTATCCTCCTGCTCATCATCCCAGGGCACGTCGTTGTCGGGTTCGTCGGCGGTGGCTACCTCGTTGGGTTCGGTCACTGCATCCTCAGGTTGGTCGGCCACGGGCGGTTCGAGGACGGCTGTGGCGGCGGCTCGTTCTTTGGCGGTGGTTCGACGGCTGGGGTTGATGCGGATATCCGCACCGGCAGCGCCTCTTCCGCGTCCACCCGCCGATCCGCCCGCCAGTGCGGGCTTGGCCGGCGATGCTCCGCCGTTCATCAAACGGCCGAAGAGGCCCGCCCAGCGTCGCACGCGGCCTTCCTTCGGCAGGCCGCGCCGCACCTGGTCGGTCAGATTCTGAATCTGATCGCGACGGGCTCGCAGAGCCTGCGGGATTCGCATGAGCAGCCCTTCGGAGGTGAACAGGAGCCCGACAAGCAGGCTGTATGCCAGGGCCGGCAAGGTCATCCACTTGATCGAGTCTTGCAGCCAATTGGCCACGACGTAGCCCAGCACTCCCCCGCGAAGCTCAGGCCAAAGCGGTGGTTCGGAGGCGGTCAACAGGTGAGCGGTCGTCGAGGTGACGGCGATGAGCAGCGAGATTCCCAGTACGCGTTGCCAGAGGGATGACAGACGTCCCTGCCTGGCGAGCACGCCGATGGCTAGCGTGATCCCCGCGACGGCGGCGTAGGCCCCGCTGCCGAAGTAGACGAACATATGGTAGGCGACCCACGCTCCCGCCCGCCCGGCGGCGTTGAGGGCGGGGTCGGGGTGCGGCCAGACGTGCGGGCTGGGCCAGTCGGTCGTATCGAAGCTGAGCAGGCCGATCCAGAGAAACGCGCAGACGATGAGTGAGAACAGGATCACGCAACCGCGAATGACCTGTCGTCGTTCCTGAAAGGTACTCATGCCGGGCGTTTCCTCCTTGATACGCTGAGGCTATGATAGCGGTCACAGCGCAGACTTCCACCGCGCCAGGTGGAGTTCGGGCAGCGCATACCGCGACCGCCGGGCCGGCGCCTGCCCACTGGGTATGATATCGGCGAGTGCGGACGAATGACTCCAGGGCATCTGCGGGCTGGTCTATCTGGCAACAGGACCAAGCAACGTACTGCTTCAGTTTGCATCCGTCGGGCGCTTCTGGCGAACAGGTTGACTCGGCCCTCGGGCGTATTGGTACCTCGCCGATTCTGGTGCGAGCCTTGCCGGGGTTGATTCCGCTTTGGGCTGGTAATGCTGGGCGTGTTGAGGTATACTCACACTCGAAAGGCTCCCGTGGCACGGCGGGGGCTGCTTTCTTCCGCCCAGAATTGGCGATTCCGACAAGGGAGGACGCCATGCTCATGTTGCTGGATTTCCTGAGTTATCTGGTGCTTGGTTTGCTGATCATCCCCGGTCTTTTTGAGTTTCTGCAGACTTCTTTGGGCGGTCTGCTGCCTGGGGGTTGATCGTTTGCCGGCCGGGGCCGAGATGGTGCATCGGTCTTGGCCGGCTATGTCAGAGAGCGCTCGTGATCGTTTATCGAGGCCGGCAGGCATCGACTCGAGGAGCACATTGCGTGTTTCGGAGTTGAAGCCATCTCCTCTGTCGGCGAGTTGGCAATGATAGAAACCCTGGCTTCTTGCCTGTGCGCTGTTTGGGCGTGTCGGTGCGGGAATCGGGAAAGAAACAGCGCCTCGCTGTGGTGGGCGTGCTGTTGATTGTGTTTGAACCACTCCGGCCGATTGAGCAAGAGAGGAGGTCCGTGATGCGATTGCCTTGGATGATGGCGTGCTTGGTGTTGCCCTTTGCCTTGGTGGTATCTGCGGAGGATGCGGGACCGGCGGTGGGCGCGGAGGGCGGCCCGGCGAATACGGTCGTCATTAAGTGGCCGGACGGTGAGCCGAAACCGGCTGAAAGGACGTTCACTGCGCGTTTCACACCCGAGTCGTTGAAGGCCTTGCTTACGAACCGGTCGGAGTTGTTGCCGTTACCGCTGCAGCCGGAGTCCGAGCGGGCGGCCATCGCGGCAGCCTTGGATCGTGTCGCGATGGGCGCGGTGGTGGAGCAGATGAGTGGCTTCCTGGCTCAGACGTTTGCGCAGCGATTCAATGCGGCGCAGGATTTGATCGTATCGGCGGTGCCGCCGGAATCGCAGGTGACGGTGGACCTCTCCGATGTAGAGCTTGATCCTTACAAGGGGCCGCCCATTGTAGTGGCTGGTTTTGTGCTCCACGGGGTCACGGAGGCGGAGTATGTGGCCGTGGCTTGTCGCGTTTTCGAGGTATCGAGGCAGTTGGTCGAGTCGGGTGATCCATTGTTTGATCGTACGTCGGCGGCGTACCTGACGGGGCTTGCCGAGGTCGAGGCTCAGCACCTGCGTGCCGACAAGCAGAAAGCGATCGCGATTGCCAAAGAGCGTGAAGAGGCCCGCAAACGTATCGGCGCGGCCTTGGGCATATACAACGAGGCGACGGGCGAGTTTTCCGGAGAGCCCGATTGGGCGAAGGAGTCGCGGCGGTTCTCGTACGTGGTCGACCCGCAGGAAGGCAAGTTCATCGATTTGCTGCTGCCCATGGTGGATCGGATCAACCGGGAGATGGAGTTGGCGGGCTTCCCGCCGCCCATGCCTTTGCAGAAGCCGGGCATACGCTTCGACAAGGACTTGGGCGACGTCGAGATTCTGCTGCCGCGGCCGATGATGAAGGATTTCCTTGCCGAGACGGACGCCCTCGAGCAACGCATGGCGGAGAAGCTGATCATCAGCATCGAGGCGGTGCGACTGACGGATCGGGATATTGTCGAGGGGGCGTTGGCCGCCCGGCTCAACGTGGACGCTCAGGGGGCCCATGACGTCAAGCGCTACACGGCCGATTCGGTCATGCGGCAATTGGGCGTGAACTCGCTGCTGGCGGTTGCGAACCAGCAGTTGCAGATCAACACCTTGCAGGGGATCGCGGCGGGCGCGATTCCGGCGGGGATTCAGCCGGTGCAGATCACTCCTCCGGTCCTGCCGCCCATCCCGCTTCAGCCGAGTTACACCAGCGTGGGCTCGAACTTTGCGGTCGGGGCCGACGCCCTCTTCTTCGAACAGGGGCTGACGCAGACCTACGGCTTCAACTACATCAGCCCGGACGGTCAGGTGCACACCCTCGGGTTCGACGTGGTGGACAGCTTGCGGGAGTTGTGGAACCGCATCGAACGGAATTTGATTGTGCATAAGATCAAGAAGGTGCCCACGCTGACCAAGTTCAACGTGCCGGTCGGGCCGGACAGCAAGACCTTCGAGGGGATCGCGGCGTTGATCTCGCAGGAAGATCAGCAGTTGATCGTCGCGACGGGGACCGGGGCGATCAGCCAGATCAGCGCGACGGCGGGCACGTGGCTGGTCATTCAGGATTTCAACATTGCTCCTACGCCGGGTTCGTCTACGGCGGTGACCGAGGCGGAGATTGAGGCGCTGCACGACCGGCTTTTGTTGACCATGTGGCTGCGTGATCCGCGTACGGACGTGGAGTTCAAGCGGTCGCTGCTGCAGGCCACAACGCGGGAAGATCTCCATGCAATGCTTACTGGCCATCTCGATGAGGTTCGCTCGAGTCCGATTCGTGAGGATCGCCTCGCCCGGACTTACAGTGAGGTGTTCAACGGTCGGCGGGTCGCGGCGGAGGAAGACGCGGGCGTGCAGAAGAAGGAGAGGAACTCGATCATCACGCTCAGCTTTTACTCCAGCCAGGGCAATATCGTCCAATCGCCCGGGGCGACGCAGTTGGGTTCAGCCAACGACTTGACCTCCTTTTCGACCGAGCTGACGCCCAATATGGTGACGCCGATCTCGTCGTTCGTCATCAAATCGCGGGAGGATGTGCGCGGCAGTTCTCCGATGCTGGGCCTGCGAAAGGGCGAGTCGAACAGCGAAACCAAGACCATGACCCATCTTCTGATCCGGGCGAGGTTCCCGACCAGCGAGCGGGAGGAAAGCGACCGCGACGAGGGCCGCCAACTGGGCTACTTCGAATTGCCGATCGGGAAGGAGCCGCTCAGCGAGGTGTCGGTGCCGTTCCTTTCGAGTTCCGAGCATCCGTTGGAACGGTTAGCGACATTCCGGGTCGGCACGATGTTTGATTCGCTGCAGGCGAACAAGGTGCGTAATCCGCTGCAGTTGCTGGATCCGAACATCTTGGAAGGCACAGTCTCACCGGCGGTTCACGAAGCGGCGATGACCCGGCTCATGCTTGCCGCCCGGATCATCGCGGACGGCGACTCGCAGGATACGACCCTCGCGCCGCGGTTCCGACAACGGTTCATCACCGAGGTTCGCTCGCTGCTCGAATACGACCCCGATTTCTTTGATTCGCCGAACGTGGCTCTCCAGAATCTCGCGCACTGGAATGACGCCGACCGCATCCGCTTGGCCCTGAACAATACACCCGACAGGTTTGCCCTCGATCGTCTGATCAACATGATCGACGAGTTGGGGGAACTGCTGGTGCCCGACGATTACGCGGGGCAGTACCTGGCCAAGTCACGCTACAAGCTCCTCAAGGGGCATTACATCGAACCGCTCAGCGAGGATGATGTGCGGGCGGTACGCCGTAATGTCGCCATTCACTACCTGCGTTTCTGCGAGACATACGGGGACGCCTTCATGGAAGGCATATCGACCTTGCTGGGGCTCGGATCCTATCGGGCAATGGATATCTGTCCGTACCGCAAGGCTACGTTGAACGGGTACGCCGATCTGGTCGTGTTCGACCGCAGCGGCAAGGCCATGGCCGATCAGCAGTTGTTCGAGGAAGCCCGCGGCAAGTTCCAGTTGTTGCGTGACGGAGGGATCAAGGGCGGCATGTTCGAGCCTTCGTACCAGGTGCTGGAGCACATGGATCGGCCGCACCGGGCGTATGTCATTCGTGGTGGCGAGGTGCTCGGCCGCAGCTGAGCGCCTCATTCACGGCTCCCGAGGCGTATAGCGGATGCCGCGGATCACACTGCCGTTCTGGTTGCGGCCGACATAAGATTGGCCGTCCGGAGCGACGAAGCAGGAATCAACCCAACGATCCTCGCCGCCGGCTCGGGGCCAGTGCAGCTTGAGCAGCTCACCGTCCCAAGCCCACTCGGAAGGGATAGCTGCCGCGTTGATTCGCCCGTCGGGCCGCAGTTGGATGTACTCGTCGGCTCCGAAGTCCACCGCGTGTCGCCAGGTTCCCGCGAGGTCTGAGGAAGTGATGCGGCGAGTCGTTCGCGAGGGCAGCGAGTCGGCGTTGATCGGCTCGCCGACCACCGGCCAGCCGTCTGCCGTCCACAGCAGCGGGCGAATCTGCATGGTGGATACTCCGTTGGCACGCGCGTCGTACATGTGGTGCACAAGCAGATCGCCGGCGGGGTCGAGCCACACGCCGTGGTGACCGGGGCCGCGCCATTCGCCGTAGCCGGCCAGCACAAGCGTCCCGCCGCCATCGAGCATGGGCCGGCCGTGGAAATCGAGGTACGGGCCGGTGATCGCGCGAGACCGGCCGACAATGATCCGGTAGTTGCTGGCTACGCCGCGGCAGCAGTGCTCGATGGACGCGAACAGGTAGTAGTGCTCACCCTTGCGAATCAGGAACACGCCCTCGATGGCCAGGCTGCCCGGCCGGGCCGCCACGGCGTGGATCGTCGCCCCGGCCACGGGTCGCGTCGCGGTGTCCCGATCCAGCCGCACGAGCTTGATCCCTGTCCAGAATGAACCAAAGGCCAGCCACGGCGCTCCTTCGTTATCGAGCACCAGGTTTGGGTCGATGGCGTTGTAGTCCATGCGATCGGGAAACGACTCGAGCACCTTGCCGTGATCGACCCATGCGAATTCCGGTCCGGCCGGGTCAAGCGTTCGGTTTGTGGCCAGCCCGATGCAAGATCGCTGGCTGCCTGGAGTGGATACCGAGTAATAGAGGTGAAACCGACCGTTGTAGAACGCAATATCGGGAGCCCACACGTGGTTTGCATCGGGAATCTCGGCTTTGGCCCAGGCGGGCACGTCCTCATCGAACACGCATCCGATCAGCTCCCAGTTCAGCAGGTCGCCAGACCGCCGCACAGGCACACCCGGCCCGGAGCAGAAGATGTAGTAGGTGTCGGCCTGGCGGATGATGACCGGATCATGGACGTGCCGGATTGCCCCCTGTTGTGCCGCCAGAGGCGAGCAGCACGCCAGCATCAGCAAGCCCGGCAGGCGGCGTCGGATGCGTCGGTAACGCATGTGCTTCCCTTCTTTTGCACTGGTTGCGGTGGCCGGCACACTACTGGGGCGGGTGCTCCTCGCTCAGCGGCCCGATCAGACTGCGCGGAATGCGCAGCACCGTCCCATGCCGATGACCGGGCGGAAAGCTCATCTTCTTCGATACATCTTCCCAGGTCTTGAAGTCCCTGCTGCGCACCGCACCGTAGTAGTGCGGTTCGACATAGTGATCGAAGTAGACGTACCAGTAATCCGCGATGCGAATAGCTGACGGTCCCTCGACCCACGAGATGGTAAACGGTTCGGTGAGATCGCGCCACGGGCCCTCGGCGGTGTCGGCGAAGGCCATGCGCAGGTGTTTGCGCACCGGCTTGAGTGTTTCGTCCTTGACCACCATGCCATAGCCTTTGTCCAGCTTCAGGAGCGTTGCGTCGATGCAGTTGAACCCGCCGTCGTAGAGCAGGCGGCTCGGCGAGAGCGTCTTGAAGTCGGTCGTTGTCGTGCAGTAGGCGCGATGGTTTGTGTCGCCCTCCGCGCTCCCTGCGGTCTCGCTGAACCGCCCGGGAATGGTTGAGGACCACACGATCACAAACCGCGAGTGGACTTCATCGTAGAAGATCTCGGGGGCCCAGACGTTGCGAGCCGTCGGCTCGTGCTCCATGACCGCCAGGCCTCGCTGCGGGGACCAGTGACGAAGATCGCGGCTGTGGGCGTAGCCGATGAGCAGCGGCGTGCCCCAGGACGTTGTCCACACCATGTGGAACATGCCGTCCGGGCTGTGGGTGATGCAGGGATCGCGCATCAGCGGCTTGTCGCCGACCTGGGGCGTCAGGAGCGGCTTGTCGCCGTTGAGCGGCGTCCATTGGTGCCCATCCTCGCTCCAGGCGAGGTACAACCCGTCCTCGCCGTTGCCGCGAAACGAGGTGAAGAGCAGGACTTCCTGGTCCCCCGCGGCGGGCGCCGATGCCGCCGGCTGCGTGCCGGGGACGGCATCATCCGCCGTCGTCACACCAATCCACACCCCAACGAGGAATCCCGCAATCCAAAAGCTTCTATTCATACCAACTCGCTTGTGCGTGATCCAGACGATCTCTGGGCGGTTGTTCTGGCCCATCCGCCTCGGCCTCTGCTCATCGGCCGCGGTGTGCGACGCACCGCAAGACGGCCGGCACCGACACGGCGGTTTCAGCTACAGACTCCACGGCTCGCGGTACTCTTTGGTCAGCAGCCGGGCCGCCTCGGGGTCGCCGGGAATGGTGTCCTTCTCGGCGTCCCAACGAATGCCCCGGCCGACGCGATACGAGATGTTCGCCAGGTAACCGTACGCGGTGGCTTGGTGGCCCGTTTCGGCATTCACACGTGGCTGCTTGCGAGAGCGCATACAGTCCAGAAAGTTGCGCTGGTGGAGGGGCGTGTCGTCGCCGACCGTCTTCTCCGTGTAGTGGGGCTTGCGCTCCGCCCGATCGGCTTCGTGGAACATCTCGAAGCCGTTGCGGTTGATCTGCAGGACGCCCTGTGTGCCGACGAACTCGATTCCGTGGTCCATGTTGCCGTGTCGCCGCCAGCCGCTGTTGTGGTTGAGCGAGTAGCTCATCGTGTAGTGGCCGCAGTCGAAAACCGCCTCGAGCGTGTCCGGCGTGTCGCGAGCATCCTTGAGCACGTAGATCCCGCCGGTTGCGGCGACCGACTTGAGGTTGTATCCCAGGGCCCACGCGACCACGTCGAAGAGGTGTACGCCCCAGGCGCAGGTCATGCCGCTCGAATAATCGAAGAAGAAGTAATAGCCAAAGTGGAACCTTGCGGGGTTGAACGCCCGCTTGGGGGCGGGCCCCAGCCACATATCGTAGTCCACGCCCGCGGGGGCCTCGCCGTCGGGCGGGTTTCCGAGCCGGCCGCCCATCTCGTCGATGTTCCAGGCGTTCCAGGTGTGTACGGTGGTCACCTGCCCGATCTCGCCGGCTTTGATGCGTTCGACGGCGTTGATCCAGTGGGGCCCCGAACGCTGCTGCAGGCCGATCTGCACGACGCGGCCGTGCTTGCGGGCTTCGTTGGCGATGACCCGGCCCTCGTGGATCGTGTGCCCCGAGGGTTTCTCGATGTACAGGTCTTTGCCCGCCCGGATCGCCTGCACGGCGGGAATGGCATGCCAGTGACAGCAGCTCGTGATGAAGACCGCGTCGATATCCTTGCGGTCGATGAGCTTGCGGAAGTCCTTGTACCTCTCGGGTTTGGCGCCGAAGCCCGCGGCGTTCTGTGCCGCCCGATCGAGTTGGGCATCGTCGACATCGCAGATGGCGACCAGTTCGATGTCGGAGTGGTTCTTGAGGTCGTGGATGTGGGCGTTTCCCCGGCCACCGGTGCCGATGACCCCAAGCCGGATGCGGTCATTGGCTCCCAGTGCTCCCAAGGCCGGCCCCGCCGCCGATAGTGCGGCCGCCGTTGAAAGACTCGATTGAATGAATGTGCGTCGGGTGATGTGATGAGAGGACATAGACCGCTCCTGAAACGGACCACGAAGAAAACTTACCGCGTACGATGGAGGCCCGATCGTACCAATCCTGCCGATCGAGGTCCACCGGTCGTCAGGGTTCGACCGCCCCGGCCGCCGCGTGGTGCTTCGTGATCTCATCAGCCGAAAGGGGACGATCGTAGATGGCCACCTCGTCGATTCGGCCTTCGAAGTTGGCGAAGCCGTCGTTCCGCCCGCCGATGAACACCTGCTCGGTGGCGGGCGGATAGCTTGCTTCGGCTTGGCCTTCAATCTCCGCGAGCATGCTCCCGTTGAGGTACACCGTCACCTGTCGGCCGGCGCGCACCATCGCCACGTGGTGCCACGCCTTGGCGGGGATCTCCGTGTCGCCCACCAGCGTCATCTTGAGGGCATCGCCGTTGTAGAAGAGCAGTCGGCCCTGCCCGGTGGCCGTACCGCCGATGCCGAGGTGGTCGCCCGGCGCCCCTTGCACCCCGGCCGGGCCACGGGAGAAGAGGTAACCGGTGACGGGCCGAGCGTCCGCGGGCAGGTAGTCCTTGAACCACATCTCCACGCTGTACGTGTCGTTCAGCCCGGTGATGTGGGCGTTCACGCTTCCGCCCGCGAAATGCGGTGCGCGGTTGATCCGGTGCACATTGGCGTTGCCCCTGGCCGAGGGCCCTTCCAGGTAAAACGCGATGCCCGGATTGAAGACGCCGTCGTGTCGGTTGCCGCTCTCGTCGGTCGCCCGCGGCCCCTCGAACTCGTTGAACCGCCAGTAGGCCGCCGGTTTCGACGCCAGCACCGCTCGCGGATAATCCCCCAGCGGATAGTCGTCGCCGGTGAGCGTCCGCCGTGGCTGACCGGAGACAGTCTCCAGCAGATGGATCACCGCCTCGACGACCTTCGGCGCGGCCTCGACCTCCAAGCAGGCGGACCGTGCCCGCCACGTCGTGTAGCCCCCGAGCGCATGCTGCGCGGGCGGGGGAATGTAGCCGTGGTATCCGTTGGCCAGCTCGATTGTGAAGGTGGGGGCAAGCGGACTGAGCGCCTTGATCTGCAGGCCGGTAAGGCCAAACACTTCGCAGGAGACCGCCGCGATGCCCAGCTCGCCAATCCGCAGAGCCTGCAATGGCACCTCGCGCTCCGGCGGCACCTGGCTGAGTTGGATCTGCTCGCGGGCGTAGAGTTCCGGCAGGGTTCGCGGGAGTCGGTCCGCGAAGGTGGCGGTCAACTCTCGCGCGTTAGTCAGATCGTCCGCGCAGATCGGCCGGACGCGCAGCGGGAGCGTGGTCTCACGCATCGCCAGCGGAACCCAGTTGTGGTATGCGATGTCCTTGCAGGCCTGGAAAACTTTCCGTGCGATCACCTCGGCATAGGCGATGTGGCTCTGCGGCTGGGCGGGCTTCGCTTCGCCGTAGTCCATCCAATGCAGGTCGCCGCTCGTGCCGTTGGACATCAGGGCGACAAAAGGTGGCTCGGCGTTCTGGACATTGACCAGAGTGGTGAGCTGGTCGGCGAAGGAGCCGAAGTAGTCCGCCGAGACCGGCGGGGCGCCGACATAGTGCATCGAATAGTTCGCCAGCAGTCCGATCGGCCGACCCTCCGGCGATTGCACGGAGACAATGGAAAGGTCCGGATCGACCGGGCCCGCGGGGCCGAGATAGTCCGGGTTCTGATAGCCGGGATGCATCATGGCCCGAACGCTCAAACGCCCGAAGGGGTCGGTGTCGATCCGGTCCGGCCGCCGGATCCAGCGCCGGCAGTGGGTGTGCTCTGGAGCTCGCACAACGGTCCAGCCGATCCGCGCCGGGGCGAGGTTCGCCGTGGCCTCTGTGACCGCTTGGGCGATCTGCGCCGGGAGCCATCGTCGGTAGCCGGGATTTTCTCCCGATCCGAGCAGACTGGTCAGCGTGGGGGCCGCGTGTGTATGCGTCGCCGACATCAGCATGCGGTCCACCGGGATGCCGGTCGCCTGATGGGCCAGAAGCTTGGCCTCGTCGAGCAAGTCCTGGGTGGCCACGCAGGTGTCGACGGTCAGGATGGCGACGCGGGTGACCTCATCATCCAGCACCAGGCAGCGGGCGTGGAGTCGATCCTGGATTGTGTCGGCCGTTTGCGCAAAGAAGCTCCCGGCGATGTGCACCGGCAGTTCCCGCGGCGCGATGTCGATCGCGGCCGCCCCGGCGCGGAACACACGCTCGGTTTCGGCTCCCCACACCCTGGCCGACCAGGAAACCAGGGCAAGCAGCACGATACAAAGGCATACGCGAGGCGAACGGAACGCGCAAGCGGCGAGCATGAGCAGGATCTCCGGAGAGAATGTCCTGGCGTTCACCCTCCCGGCACGCGCCGGCGGTGCGCTTCCGAAGATTGTACAGCGCCGGGCTCACTCCTGCAGGTGATAGGTATACAGGTCGTCGAACCAAGCGGTGCCGCCCTCGCCGCTGTCCGTGTGGCAGTCGAGGATCGCCAGAACCGCGCCCTGCGGCACGGGTTCGGAAATCGCCGACACCTTCTGCCAGAAGGTCGTACCGCTTAGCGGTTGTGTGGCATGGACGGCCAGTTCACGTCCCTGGCCGTCGAGGAAGCGAAGTCGCACGCGGGCCTTGGCTTTGAGAGCGTCGGCCCGCTGGTGGCCGCCGAAGGCGAACCGCTGCCCGGCAATGACCGCAAACGGCGTCGAGCTGAATCGTCGCTCGGGCTTGCCGGCACGGATCCGCAGCGAACGAACGCCGGCAAACGATTGCCGTACCTGCAAACCGCCAATGTCCATCAGCCCCTCAATGCGCAGGTGTCCCTGGGCCGGTGCCCGACGAGTCCACCACAGGTCGCGATGCCAACCGTCGTCGTGGCGCAACTCGAACCACTTCCAGCGATCGCTGGCCCATTCCTCTGCCGTCCACCCACCGAAGTCGGCTTCCAGGCTGGGATTGACCACCAGATTGACGAGCGGGCCGCGGGGCCGGTATCCACTGGACCGCGGCTTGACGGTGAACGTCCGGCCGGCAGGCTCAAAGTCCCCAGTGGTCAGCACGAAGCAGTCGATGAGCTTCGCGTAAGGCGTGCCATTGGCCAGGTTCACGTCCAAGCCGCCGGGCCGCTTGCTGACCACGCTGTAGCTGAACCGATGCTTGCCGGGTTTCAACAGCGTCGTACCGTAACGATACCAGGCGAAGAGCATGCGCTCGTCCTCGAGGGCGTTGTACTGGGCCGCAAGGCGGATCTGGCTTGGGACGAGGGCGTTCGTGGCCTCTTGCCAGGGGCCGTCGTTCACCCGCCAGCGACCGGGCGAGGCCATCGCCAGGACGCCTTCGCGGACCCATAGCTCATAGTGGCCCTCGCCCTGGACCTCGAAGTCGTAGGTCGCGACGTAGCCGTCCGGCGAGGGCGGCGGGATCTGGGATGCCAGCCCCAAGAAGGCGTCGCCGCTCAACTCCGGCAACGCGCTGAATACGTCGAGGTTGAAGTTCGAAGCGGTCGGTCGCTCGGCCTCGATCAAGATGGCTGCCGCGTCGCTTTGTGGAGTCTTCGCGGTTCCCGAAGTCGCCAGACTCTCAAACCGCGGCGCCACATTCGCCGGGGTGCGGATGATCGCGGTGGCTCGCGTTTCATGAGTAGCGAAGAGGATGCCCTGCGGGGCCCAACTGAACTTGTTGTTGGAACTGACCAACGTGCGGTCGTCAGGCATCAACTCGAAGCGGAACGCGTCTCCCGAGCCTTGGGCCGGCGGGATCGGCGTACCGTCCGCGCGGTGGATGCGAGTGCGGCTTCGTGCCTCGGGCGGCACGGTGAAGCTCACCGGGTACGGCTTCATGGGCGGCGGCTCGCGGTGGTTGCTGGTCGCGTCGAGATTGAACGGCGGCAACGCTTCGCCCAGACGAATCGTCGAATCCAGATGCGGAACCAGACTGATCACCGTGACCTGTTCGTCGCCGGCGGTGTAGGTGAAGGCCTCGAACTGCGGCCCGACCTCCAGCATGCGCACACCAAGGCCGTTCTCCATGAACGCGGCATAGTTGAAGCGGTGGTCCCGGCCATCGAAAACAACCTGCTGTGGCCGCCAGCCGGGCTTCACCTCGGCATTCTTGCTGATGATCTGAACTTGGCCGTCGATCAGGTTCCAGACCTGGCCGGCTTGGTTGCGGGCGATGATCTTCGCCCCGGCCGGCGGCTGCAAGACCTGGAACTCGACGCCGTCGTCGTCCTTGGCGAACTCGTCCGTGTAGTACTTGTCGATCATCGGGAACACGCCCCGGTCGCGGCGATAGCCCACCCAGGTGACCCGCTGCCCGGTGGCCAGATAAGCTTTGACCTCGTCCGCCCAGCGCAGCGATGCCGGCGTGTTCTCCAGGTTGATGAACATCATGTCCGTGGCCGGCCGCAGCGAGAAGGTCGGCAGCATCCAGGCCCCGTTGGGCAGTTTGCCCGGCGGATCGACGAACCACAGGGTATCGCTGTTCTGGTAGTCGCGGTACGGGTCGGAGAAGGTCAGCCCGGAGTTGGGGTGAAAAATGGCCGGGAAGCGGTAGTACACCGTCGGGCGATAGTCCACCAGGCCGGGGGCGTGCTCGACGATCTCTCGCAGCGTGCCCAGCCATTCGAGCTGACGCGGGTCGCGGACCATCGCGTCCGACCAGATGTTGTCCACACCAGGGGAAGCCAGCATATAGTAGTGATAAAGCCCCTTGGCTCCGCCGCCCATCAGTGACACCCATGTCGGATAGGCGGTGCCCAGCCGGCTGGTCAGGCCGAACAGCTTGTTGCGCTCCAACGCCTGGTCCTGGTGGTTGCCCTCGCCGATCTCGGTGACCAGCAGCCACATGGTTTTGGTCGCCTGGGAGCAGGATGACAGCGGCGGGATGCCCATGAAGGTGAGGATGGGCTCGCCGACGCCGTAGGACTCCATGCCCACGCCGTCGAAACCGCTCGGGACACCCGCGTCGTTGATGTGCCACCAGTCGATACCGGAGAAGAACTTGAAGACCACCGGCACGTCGTG
>Ga0123329_1000558_pt1 | contig 38418 bp, 28 predicted proteins | sample BioC12SIPDNA_FD_89703 | JGI IMG/M metagenome (GOLD analysis project Ga0123329, IMG submission 89703) | Anaerobic biogas reactor microbial communites from Washington, USA - Biogas_R1_B C12 SIP DNA | ecosystem: Engineered > Bioreactor > Anaerobic > Unclassified | place: Washington, USA | collected...
GCTGGAGCTGTCGTTTATCAATCGGGACCCTCGCGGGGTGGCGGTGAACTTTCCCATGGAGGACGGGATCGAGGTCCTGGTTCGGTCGGGGCGTTTCGGTCCGAACTTCGTGCGGGCGTTCCTGCTGGTGTTGCTGACGCTGGTGTTTTTGACGACGCTGGCGCTGGCGTGCAGCACGTTTTTGTCGTTCCCGGTGGCGTCGCTGCTGACGGTTTCGATTTTCTTTGTGGGGTTGGCGGGCGGTTTTTTGTGGGATTCGATCGGGCTGTGGGGGACGGACCAGGGGACGGCGACGTTTTTGGAGGTGTTCGGCAAGATCGTGCGCGAGGGGACGGTCTGGGCGCGGGTGAGCCACACCATCACGTTTCTGCTGTTGCACCTGATCCCGATTCTGGACGTGGGGATATTCACGGACCGGTTGATCGACGGGCGGATGATCGGCTGGGTTGAGGTGATGGCGGGCTTTGTGAAGCTGGTGGCGGTTCAGAGTTTTCTGCTGGCGATTTTCGCGGTAATGATTTTCCGTCGTCGCGAACTGGGCAGGGTGATCGTATAGGCATGTCAACGAAGACGAAGAAGCTATTGTCGGCGGTGATGATCGTGGTGCTGCTGGGCGCGGGATTTGTCCTGTCGCAGCGGACCAACGGGATTCGGACGGAGCAGGGTCTGGCGCGGATGGAGCTTCCGGCCCAGGCTCGGCCGGACCTGCTGACCAACGTGTTGCTGAGTGTGGGACGGGCGCTGGCGGTGGACTACCTGTGGATCGGCCTTCAGAACATGCAGCAGGAGGGCCGGTATTTCGACGCGATGCAGCGGGCCGAGTGGATCTGCCACTTGCAGCCGCATTTCCCGGCGGTGTGGATTTTCCACTCGTGGAACCTTTCGTACAACATTTCGGTGGCGATGAACAGCGAGGAGGACCGCTGGCGGTGGGTGCTGAACGGGATCGAGATTCTGCGGGACCGCGGGATCGCGCTGAATCCGCAGACGGTGAAGCTGTATCAGCAGTTGGCGTGGATCTACCACCACAAGGTGGGCGGGCTGTCGGACGACTGCCACTGGTATTACAAGTCGCAGTTGGCGTTGGCGATCGAGGACATCGTGGGCTGGCCGGAGGAGCAGTACGCCCTGATGGCGCGTTCGCCGCGGACGTGGGAGGCGTTGATGGCGCGGCCGGGGATGGCGGGGATTCTGGCGCAGTTCGAGGGGTTCGGGCTGGATGCTCGCAAGGACCTGTTCGCCCTGCTGGCCAAGCCGCAGGAGTACGGCGAGAAGGTTCAGGCGTTCCTGGCCGACCCGGCGAATCAGGAAGACCTTCAGATGCTGGAAGGGCACCTGCGGCGCGACCGGCTGTACAAGGAATGGAAGCTGGACGCGGAGAAGATCGCGAAGCTTCGGACGGATGATATGTTCGGGCCGCTGGACTTTCGGACGCCGCAGGCGCACGCGATTTACTGGTCGTACCTGGGCCAGGAGATGAGCGGGGACGACGCGTCGTTCGAGGCGCTGAGCGCGGACCGGGTGGTGTACGGCTCGCTGCAGGACCTGGTGCGTCGCGGGCGGATCCACGTGAGCAAGGAGTCGCCGCTGCCGCTGATTTCGCCGGACGTGCGGTTCATTCCGGTGGTTCACCACTGGTACGTGGCGTTCGGCAAGAAGTGGGCCCAGATCAACGAGGAGGAGTGGGACGGGACGGCGGGCGAGACGTTCCGCTCGGGGCACGTGAACTTCCTGCGGAAGGGGATCACGCTGTACTACCAGTACGGCCGGATGGACAAGGCGCGGGAATACTGGGACACCATGACGGAGATGTATCCACTGCCGGAATACGGCGTGGGGATGGAGGCTTACGTTCACAAGCTGATCCTGGAGGATTTGCTGTCGCCGGGTCTGCCGGACGTGAACGCGAGCGTGCAGTTTTTCCTGATGGACGCGTACCGTCGTTACGCGCTGGGCGACGACTATTCGGCGATGGGGATGGAGCGTCTGGCCAAGACGCTGTACGATTCATATCAGGATGAGCGGAGTTGGAGCGGGGAGATGGCGGCGAAGCGGGTGGCGATGCCGTCGTGGCCGGAGATGGTGCGTAAGACGCGTGAGCAGGCGTACGCGGCGTTGCCGCCGGAGCTGTCGCAGCGGCTGCGTGAGCGGCTTGGTGACGCGGCAGGGGGCGATTCGAAGGCTGAGCCGTCGCCGGTGAATCCGTAGAGACGTCGGGAATCGGCGTTTGCGGCAGTGGGGATGAGGAAACATCAGGGGTACTTTTTGCCATTTATCGGACCGACCGCCTTGATCGGGGTGGCGGGAGCGATAGAATCGGAGTGGTGGGAAGTGGGCCGTTCCCGCCCGATTGGCCGATACTGAAACTGTGGCAGCAGATCCACGTATAATGCTTATGGAGCGGTCATTGTTTCTAAGGTTTTTCCGGATATGAGTTTAGGCGAAGTATTAGTCGCGAAGGAGCTGGTCAGCCAGGCCCAGTTAGCCGAGGCTCAGGCGGTGTGCGAGGGGTCGGGGAACCGGCTTGACCGCGTGCTGCTGAAGCTTGGGTTCGTGGGGGAGGCGGACTTGCTGCGGGTTCTTTCGGATCAGTTTTCGATTCCGGTGGTGGACTTGCTGAGCGAGCCGATCGACACGGAGCTGCTCAAGTCGATGCCGGCCCGGCTGATCCATCGGCGGCGGATTTTGCCGTTTGCGGCGCGGAACGGGAACCTGATCGTGGCGACGAGCGACCCGTTCGACGTTTTCGCGTTGGATGAGCTGCGGGCGATGACGGGCAAGCACGTGGAGCCGGTGCTGGCGGCGGAGCGTGAGATCGCGGCGCTGATCAAGCGGTACTTCGGGGTGGGCGGGGCGGCGATCGACCAGATGATGCTGGAGAGCGGGGAGGAGGTCCACGACGTCGAGGTCTCGGACGCGGCGTTGCTGGAGCAGGCGCAGGAAGCGACGGTGGTCAAGCTGGTCAACGAGATTTTGCGGGAGGCGATCAACGACCGGGCGAGCGACATCCACTTCGAGCCATTCGAGGAGGATTTGCGGATTCGGTACCGGGTGGACGGGGTGTTGCACACGACGAACGTTCCGGAGCAGATCAAACGGTTCCAGGCGGCGATCATTTCGCGCATCAAGATCATGGCGTCGATGAACATCGCGGAGAAGCGGCGGCCTCAGGACGGCGGGTTCAAGATTCGCCACGAGGGCCGCGAGATCGACATCCGGGTGAGCGTGCTGCCGTCGGTGTTCGGCGAGGGCGTGGTGCTTCGTATTCTGGACCGCAGCGCGGCGGTGATCAGCCTGACGGAACTGGGGATGGACGAGGACACGTACACGGCGTTCGACGAGCTGATCAATCTGCCGCACGGGATCATTCTGGTGACGGGTCCGACGGGTTCGGGCAAGACGACGACGCTGTACGCGGCGCTGAACGCGATCGTTTCGGACCAGATCAAGGTGATCACGGTGGAAGACCCGGTGGAGTACCGGCTGATGGGAGTCAATCAGATTCAGGTGCATCCTGGGATCGATTTGACGTTCGCGGCGGCGTTGCGGAGCATTCTGCGTCACGACCCGGACGTGATCATGATCGGCGAGATTCGCGATTTGGAGACGGCGGAGGCGGCGATTCAGGCGTCGCTGACGGGTCACCTGGTGTTTTCGACGCTGCACACGAACGACGCGTGCAGCGCGGCGACGCGGTTGACGGACATGGGGGTGGAGCCTTATCTGGTGTCGTCGTCGGTGGTGGGGGTGATGGCGCAGCGGCTGGTGCGGACGAACTGCGAATTCTGCCGGGAGCCGATGACGATTGATCGGGACAAGCTTCCGAAGGATTTCGCGTTGGAGGCGGGGGCGGTGCTGTATCACGGCCGCGGGTGCCGGGAGTGCCGGCATACGGGGTTGCGCGGCCGGGTGGGGCTGTTTGAGCTGGTGCCGTTCGGCGGGGAGATTCGGGAGGCGATCACGGACGGTGCGAGCGCGGACAAGCTGTTGAAGATCGCGTGCCGGCAGGGCGCGCGGATGTTGCGCGAGGACGGCTGGAACAAGGTCCGGGCCGGGTTGACGGTGCCGGACGAGGTGTTGCGGGCGACGGTATTTCAAGGGAAGTAGTGATCGTTTATGGCGACGTTCAAGTACAAAGCGCGAGACCTTCGCGGCGTCGAGCAGCAGGGCAGCCTGGTGGCGGATTCGCAGGCGGCGGCGGTGCGGGTGCTGGACGAGCGTGGTCTGTTTCCGATTCGGGTTTGGGAGGACAAGGTCGAGACGTCGTCGCTGCAGATCGGCCGGCGGGTGAAGCTGTCGGAGCTGGCGGGTTTTTACAACCAGTTGGGGGATTTGCTGGCGGCGGGGGTTCCGATGCTGCGGGCGCTGGACGTTCTGGCGCGTCAGCAGCGGGCGGGCGTGATGGCGGTGGTGACGGGCGAGCTGCGGGAGGACGTGGCGGGCGGGGCGAGCATCGCGGACGCGATGGAGAAGCACACGCTGGTGTTTCCGGAGCTGCACGTGGGGATGGTGCGGGCGGGCGAGCAGGGCGGTTTTCTGAATTCGGTGCTGCACCGTCTGGCGTCGTTCGTGGAGCAGCGGGACGAGCTGCGGAACAAGGTGATCGGGGCGATGATCTATCCGCTGTTTCTGCTGGCGGTGGGATTGACGGTGGTGCTGGTGGCGGTGACGTACTTCATGCCGAAGCTGGAGCCGATGTTCGCGGGGATGGAGCTGCCGGCGTTGACCAAGGGGGTGATGGGGTTCGGCAACTTCTTGCGGGAGTATTACCTGCTGATTATTCCGGGGATCGCGCTGTCGGCGATGCTGGTGCTGCCGTATCTGCGGTCGCCGGCGGGCCGGAAGGCGTGGCACCGGGTCCAGTTCCGACTGCCGGTGGTGGGGAACGTGTTCCGGATGGTGGGGGTGTGCCGGTTCTGCCGGGTGCTGGGGACGCTGCTGGGCAACGGGGTGTCGATGATGCCGGCGTTGACGATTTCGCGGGAGTCGGCGGGCAACGTGGTGCTGGCGGAGTCGATCGCGGACGCGGCGGAGGCGGTTCGTTCGGGCAAGAGTCTGTCGCAGACGCTGCGGGCGGGCAATCTGTTTCCGCTGGACATTATCGAGCCGATGGCGGTGGCGGAGCAGACGAACCGGTTGGACGTGGTGCTGGTGGAGATGGCGGACCGTCACGAGCAGCGGGTGGCGCGGAAGGTGGACGTGGCGGTGCGGATGCTGGAGCCGGCGTTGCTGCTGGTGGTGTTCTCGATGGTCATGGTGATCGCCATGGCGCTTCTGCTTCCGATCATGCGGATGCGAAGCATCATGAGCATGTAGTAAGGCATAACGACGTAATCGGAGACAGCGATAGGAAGGAGTTTCAGCGATGTCGAGGAAGTCGAGGACGTACCGGGTGAAGGCGTTCACGCTGTTGGAGATTCTGCTGGTGATCGGGATCATCGTGGCGCTGGGCGCGGTGATTTTGCCGAACCTGCTGGGCCAGGGCGAGAGCGCCAAGATCGGTACGACGAAGATTCAGATGAACAGCGTGGAGGAGGCGCTGGAGTATTACAAGCTGAAGGTTGGTTCGTATCCGACGACGGACGAGGGGCTTGGCGCGTTGACGGACAAGGACGACGTACAGGACGAGGAGATGGCCAAGAAGTGGGACGGGCCGTACCTCAGGAAGAGCACGGACCTGCGGGACCCGTGGGGCCGGAAGCTGAACTATGAGAGTCCGGGCCGCCACAACGAGCGGAGCTTCGACCTTTGGAGCAACGGTCCGGACGGCCGGGAAGGCAACGATGACGACGTCACGAACTGGGAAGACGACGACTAGGCGGTTGGCTGCGGGCCGCGTGCGAGGCGGAGTTCGATCGTTCACGTTGATCGAGATTCTGCTGGTGATCGCGGTGCTGGTGATGCTGGCGGGTCTGATCTGGCCGAACGTGATGGGCCGCCGGGAGCAGGCGCGGTTCGACCACGTGGTGCTGCGGGTTTCGACGATGATGTCGCTGGCCCGCAGCGGCGCGATGATGTCGGGCCGGACGCACCGGTGCGTGTTCGACGAGGGCGGCGGGAGGATGCGGGTGGAGTGGGAGCCCGAGCCGTTCGACGGGGCGGGGGAATTCGAGCCGGTCGAAGGGAGTTGGGCGAGGCTGGATTTGGCGAAAGAGGGGGTTCGGTGCGAGATGGTGGATTTGAGCGGGGTGTTCAAGGCGATTCGGGTTCGCGAGCGCGACGTGGTGGGCGAGGAGCCGCCGGCGGCGTTGCTGGAGCCGGTGACGTTCCGGCCGGACGGCCGGTGCGACTCGGGCGTGATCGTGTTGAAGTCGAAGGGCGGGCGTGAAGCGCAGATGGCAATCAACGGCCTGACCGGCCAGGTAAGGATGGTCGAATCATGGCAGGGAGAACGTCAGGAATAGGGCGGTGGACGAGCGGGCGGCGGCGTGCCAGCATCCTGCTGGAGACGATGACGGCGCTGCTGGTCATCGCGATTGCGCTGGGGGTGATGTCGGGGTTTTTCCAGAATTCGATCTCGCGGATTCGGGAGGCGCGGCTTCGGAGCCGGGCGATGCTGCTGGCGGAGAACAAGCTGGCGGAGCTGCAGTTGGGGTTGGCGGACATGACGGAGGGGACGGAGGGCTCGTTCGACGGGCGGCCGGCTGGGTTTTACTGGATGGTCGAGACCGAGCCGACGGAGATCGAGGAGTTGGAGCGGTTGACGCTGACCGTGATCTGCGACGATCCGAGCGAGGGGTTTTCGATGCCGGTGCACACGTTGTTCAGCCCGTCGCTGAACTACTCGTATGAGAAGCTGATGGAGATATCGACGGACACGTCGCAGTTGATGGAGATTCAGACGCCGGGCCTGCAGGATTTGCTGACGCAGATGAACGAGGCGGAGTTTCCGGGCGCGGATCGGCTGGTCAAGGCGCTGATGGCGGGCGGGGTGGGCGAGATGATTCGGTTGTTCAACCAGATCACGACGGGCCAGCTTTCGCCGGAGCAACTGATGGAGTTGCTTCAGCCGGAGATGGCTGATGACGAGGACGCGTTCATGGGCACGCTGCTGGCGGGCGGGGCGGCGGAGGAGACTCCGTACGGTCCGGTCTGGAGCGACGACGACACGGCGGTGATTTCGCCGGAGGCAGGGTTCGCGGGGGGCGAAGGGGAGACGGGTGAACCGACGTTGGCGGAGGGCGAGCCGCCTCCCGATGACCCGACGGCTGCGCGTCCGCGTTCGCGGACTCTGGCGCCGGGCGAAGAGGGAGAGGCGGCCGAGCCGAGTCCGGCTCCGAGCGGGCGGCAGGGGATGTCGCGCGAGGATGCGATGCGAGAGATCACCCGCCTGCTGGGAAGAATGGCGCGTGAGAAGCGATGAGCAGGACGACCCGGGCGTTTACATTGCTGGAAGCCATGCTGGCGGTCTCGGTGATCATTCTGATTATCGGGGCGGTGTACTCGTTTTACACGTATTCGCTGCGGCTGGTGGAGGCGGGCAACCGGCACCTCCAGGAGTCGCTGGTGGCGAGGACGGTGCTTCAGCAGGTTGCGTCGGAGATTCGATCGATACCGGGATTGGGCACGCATTTCGGGCCGGTGCTGCGCGGCGAGCACGACCGGATCTTGTTTATCAGCACGGTGAATCCGTCGCGGCTGGTGTTTTTCCCTCGTGACTTCATGGAGTCGACGGTGGCGGTGGAGCACGATTTGCGTCGGGTGGAATACCGGCTGGCGGAGAGCGACGAGGAGGAGGTGCTGGGTCTGCGGCGGTCGGAGTTGCGGGTGCTGCTGGCGCCGACGGTGGAGGAGACCGGGGACGAGGAGTTGGCTGCGGGCGAGGCGTCGGAGTCGGTGGACGCGGCCGCGGAGGTGAGCGTCGACGAGGTGATGGATAACGTGGAGGTGGCCGAGGAGCAGATCGTCGCGGAAGACATCCGGTACCTGGAGTTTCAGTTCTACAACGGGCTGGGATGGAGCAGCCAGTGGGAGGCGGACGTTCTGCCGCGGGCGATTCGGATCGTGGTGGGTTTTTCGGAGGTTCCGGAAGAGGCGTTGCGGGACGAACTGATGCTGGCGTGGGAAGACCGGCCGTACCGCGAGGACCAGTATGACCTGGTGGTTTCGCTGCGGCTTTCGGAGGAACTGAAGGCCCGAAACGCCGAGAGCGGCGGGACGGAGGGGCAATGAGGACGAGCGGTCGGACATTCCGGGGCCTTCGCCGCCGTCGTCGGTCATCGTGGCGGCGCGGGGTCATTTTGCCGATCGTGCTGGTGATTTTCATTCTGCTGGCTATGCTGGCGATCAGCTTCGGGTTTCTGGCCCGGGCGGAGTATTCGGGGATGGCGGCGCAGGCGCGGCTTCAGCAGGCGCGGTTCTGCGCGATGGGCGGTCTGGAGGGTGCGGCGCTGCTGCTTCGGCAGCACTTCAACGAGCCGGCGTTGTGGTACAACAATCCGGCGTTGTTCCAGGACCGGGAGGTGTACGGCGAGGGATCGGAGGAGGATCGGCGGGCGTGGCGGTTCAGCCTGGTCGGGTACAACCTCGACAGCGACCAGGCGACTCGGTACGGGATCACGGATGAGGCGGGCAAGTTGAACCTGAACGTGGCGAGTCCGGATCAGCTTTACCGGCTGATCGCGCCGCGGTGCGCGCCGGGGATGGCGGAGTCGCTGGTGGCGTCGCTGCTGGACTGGCGGGAGTCGGGGAGCGAGGCCCGGCCGGGCGGGGCGAAGGACACGTATTACATGATGCTCACGCCGCCGTACCGCTGCAAGCAGGGGCCGCTGGACACGGTTGAGGAACTGCTGCTGGTCAAGGGGTTCACGGCGGATATCGTGTACGGCGAGGACATGAATCGCAACGGGATGCTGGACGCGAACGAGGACGACGGCGACGGGTCGCTGCCGCTGGACAACGGCGACGGCGTGCTGGACCGGGGGTTGTACCCTTACGTGACGGTGTACAGCCGCGAGCCGGAGGTGACGGACGGCAATCCGTACATGCCGCGGGTGAACATGACGATCTGGCCGGAGGGCGTCGCGGACAAGCTGCGGCCGGAGCTGGCGGCGTTTCTGGTTCAGGCGCGGGACGGCAAGGCGGATTTCGGGAAGACGCCGGCCAACCTGGTCGGCATGCAGGTCGGCAAGGGCGGCAGCACGTTCGTTTCACCGGCGACGGAGGAGGATTTACCGGCGGTGATGGACCTGCTGACGACGGGGTATCACGTGCACGACGACGGGTTCGTGTACGGGCGGATCAACGTGAACACGGCGTCGCGGACGGTGCTTGGGACGATCGGGAAACTGACGCCGGAGGAGATCGATGCGATCCTCAGCGTCCGGAACCGGCTGACCGACGAGGCGAGGAAGACGACGGCGTGGCTGGTTACGGAAAAGGTGCTGACGCTGGACAAATACAAAGAGGTGGCCTATTTATTCACTGCGCGGTCTTACCAGTTTACGGTAGAGTCGATCGGGTACGGCGACTATGATGGCCTTCAGTGCCGTCTTCAGACGGTGATGGAACTGCGTCTGCCGCGGGTCCAGTACGTGTATTTTCGCGATCTGACGGAGTTTGGGGCCAGTTACCGGCTTGGAGAATTCGAACAGGATGATGTTATCGTTACACAGGAAAGCGGTCGCGATTGACTACGACTCGAAGGACGTCCGCCTGCTGGAGTTTTCGCGGGAGCGGGGCGGGACGGTGAGCGTTCACCGGCGGTGCGCCGGGCGGTTGCCGGAGGGCGTGTCGGTGGACGATCCGGAGGGGTTCGGCAAGCACCTGTCGGAGCTGATGGCGCGGGAGGGCATCGCGACGCGGACGGTGGATTTCGCCATCGCCCGCGACGAGGGAATGATGCACCACCTGTCGGTGCCGGCGACCCCGGACGATGAGCTGGCGAATCTGGTGCGGTTCCAGCTTTCGCAGGAGTTGCCGTTCGCGATCGAGGAGTCGTCGGTCGATTACGTGGTCACGGCGCGTGCCGAGGGCGGTCTGGCGTCGCGGTTAATCGCGGGCGCGGTGAAGCTGGAGCATCTGGACCGTCTCCGGCACGTGGCGCGGGCGGCTGGGCTGTCGATCCGGCGGATCGGTTTTCGCCCGTACACGTCGTATCTGGCGTGCCGTCAGGCTGGGTTGCTTGCCGAAGGTGCGACCTTGTTCGTGTACCTGGCCCACGAGACGATCGAGATCGACGTGTTCGACCGCGAGGAAGGGCTGCTGTTTTCGCGGAGCGCCGGGCTGACGGAAGGCGTCGAGGAGCAGTCGGCGGTCGAGCGTGGGATTCTGCAGCTTCATCGGACGTTGCCGGCGTACCATGCGGAGGGCCGCGCCAAGCCGCTGGGTCAGGTGGTGGTGGCGGGTGAGACGGGCTCGGAGGGGGAGTTTCTCGAGAAGGTCCAGGAGCAGCTCAAGCTGACGGGCCGGCTGTTCGCGTTGCCGGGCGAGTCGGGCGGCGTGGAGTATTCGGCGTGCTACGGACTGGCGGTCGGTCAGTACGAGTCGCGGGCGTCGCAGTTCGACTTTTTGAATCCCAAGCGGGCGGTCGATCCGGTGGCCCAGCGGAACCGGCGGTACCAGCTCGTGGCGGCGCTGCTGATCGTACTGCTGATCGTGGGTTTTGTAACGATGCGGCGGGTTCGGTCGGATCGGCAGGCGGAGCTGGCGCGGCTGATCGCGATCGACGAGGAGTTGCAGGACGAGCTCAAGGAGCACAAGCGGTTCGAGCGTCAGGTTCGCCAGATGGCGGAGTGGAGCGAGGGGAAGGTGAACTGGCTCGATCAACTGTCGGAGTTGACCGAGCGGATGCCGGACCCGCAGCAGGCGTACGTGGAGGTGGTTCGTCTTTCCGAGGCCCGCAAGGGCGAGGGGGCGGCCAGGATCAGCATCCAGGGACAGGCCAAGTCGGCGCAGGTGGTGAACCAGATGTACCAGACGCTGCTCCAGAGCGGCGAGTATCTTGAGGTGGATCGCCGCGCGGAGTCCACCGCCCGCACCTCGCGAGAGTATCCGGAGAGTTTCAACTTCGAGATCGTGGCGGCTTCGAGCGAGGCGGGCGCGGCGACCAAGCCGGCGGACGACGCGGCGGAGACGGCGGAGTGACCTCCAGAGAATCCGAAAGGAACCCATGACGATACAACGTCGAGAGCGGGTATTGCTGATCGCGGCGATCGCGGTGGTCGCGCTGGTAGCGGCGCGGCCGATCCTCCGTTCGGTCTTCGGAGGCGGCGGGAGTCAGATCGATGAGCTTCGGACCGCCATCATCGAGAAGGAGGAGGAGCTCGAGGGCAGCCGCAAGCTGGTTCGGCAGTGGCGATCGATCCACGAGCAGAGCATGGCTGACGATCCCGACGCGGCCAAGGGCCTGCTGATGTCGCGGGTCAACGTCCTGCTGCTTCAAGCGGGCCTGGCGGACAAGCAGGTGACGCCGCAGGCGGGATCGCCGGTCAAGACGGGCAGCGACGCGAGCTACTATCCGGTGGCGCTGTCGCTGACGTGCAAAGGGACGCTGGAACAGATCGTCAAATTCTTCGACATGCTCGACCAGGAGCCGTACCTGGTGAAGGTGACGAGTTTTACGCTGAACCCGCAGGAGAAGAGCGAGATCATCTCGCTGAACCCGTGCCGGATCGAGGCGCTGATTCCGGCGCGGCCGGTCCTTCGGCGGGCGCAGTCTGGTGCGGAGCGGAAGGTTCCCGATCCGCTTCCGGCGCCGCAGGTCCGCAACGCGTACGCCCAACTGACGGCGAAGAACATTTTCGGTCCGCCGCGACCGACACCGACGCCGATGCCCGCGCCGGTCGCCCCGGTCGAGCCGGTGGAGCCGCGTCCGGCAGTGGGACAGCGGCCGAGCGTTCGCCGCGGTCCCGGCACGCTGGTGGGGACGGTGATCCACGGGCCGACGACGGGGGTCTACGTGCGAAACCACAACGAGACGCCGTGGTATAATTTGGGTGAGAGCATTGGAAGCCGACAACCGCATACGCTGGTGTTCGTCCATCCCCTGGGCGCGGTCGTCAGAGACCAGCGGGGACAGCATTTTTATATCGAGATCGGCCAGAGCGTGGACCAGCCGAAAGCCCTCACCCGAGAGAATTTGGCCGCCGACGAGCTTCTGGAACTCTACGACGCCTGGCAGTCGGCATCCCACTGAAGATTATAGAATTTTACTGGTGTTCCGGCTTCGGAAGTGGGACAATGTGCGCCCATAAGACGGAGCTGCCGGTCGGTTCGTAGAAGGAAGGAGTTTTCTATGCCCAGGTCTGCGAAACAAAGACCTACGACTTTGGTTTCGCCGACGTTGATTTTCGCGCTCCTTATCAGCGGGTTTTGTCTTGCTCAGGAGCCTGCCACGCAGCCTTTCGGCGAGCAACCGCCGGACATCACGCAGCTACGCCGTCTCATCCAAGCCCAGCGCCGTCAGCAGGCGCAAGATCGCACCACCCAGACCGCCACGGAGGAGGGCGGCGAGCCTATGGTGGAGATTCCGGTGACGCAGCCGGTCACTGGTCCGGTCGAGCTTGGGCCCGGTATTACCGAGGACACGACGCAGCCCATCGACGTCGAGACGCTGCCCGGCGCGAGGGGTGACGGACTGATCTATTTTTCGTTCCAGAACGCGCCGTACTCGGCGCTGCTGGACCTGCTCGAACGGCAGACGGGATTGCCGATCATCGGCGACCGCGACATCCAGGGCGAGACGACGTACGTCAGCACGAAGGGAATGACGGTCGAGGAGGCGATCTCGGAAGTCAACCTGCTGTTGCCCGAGCCGTCGGTGGTGGTGCGGCAGGACGGGTATCTTCGGATCTCGAAGTTTCCCGACGTGCTGCGCGAGGTGGGCCGGTACTTCATCGGGGCTGAGGAGTTTCTGGAGTCGGACGTTTCGCCCAGCGTGGTGGTGCGGGTGTTGTTCCGGGTTGAGAATCTTCCGGCCAACGAGTTGGTGAACCTGGTCGCCCAAGCGCTGCCGGTAGGCCGGGTCACGCTGGCGGCGTGGAAGACATCCAACTTCATTCAGGCGGTGGGCCTGGCTTCGGAAGTTCGGGACGTGGTTGTTCTCGCTTTGGAACTCGATCAGCGGATCGACGTGACCGACCCGGGGTTGACGGTGCGGGTGTTCCAGCCGAAATACATCACGGCGACGGGACTGGCCACGGCGCTGGAGAAGGTCTTGCCGCAGGCGGTGGTGGGCCCGGGCGACGTGCCGCTGGACGACACGCCGTCGCCCGCGCCGCGCGGGCGGGCTCCGGCTGCGGCGGCGATGGGCGACGCGGTGTCGATTGCCGCGGACGAGAAGGCGGGCATCGTGGTGGTCAAGGCGCCGGCGAGCATGATGGACTACGTCAGTCAGCTCGTCGAGATGATCGACGTGCCGGGCGAGGCGGGCGAGGACGTGGAGATCGTGGCGCTGCGGAACGCGAAGGCGGAGGACATCTACAACCGGGTGCTTCAGCCGTACTACCGGGAGATGAAGCGTCCGCTGCCGGCGGCGGCTGACAAGGTGAGCAACAGCATCGCGATCTGGGCGACGGGCAAGGAGAAGGAGGAGCTCACGGCGCTGATCCAGGAGTTGGACGAGACGGCGATCGGAGGCCGGCCGGTTCCGGTGGTCCGGACATATCGTCTTGAGGAGGTGGACCTGGCCGCGCTGGTCAAGACGCTGCAGGACATTTTCGGGGAGACGGCGAGCGTGACGTTCGCGATGGACCGGGTGGCCAACCTGCTGATCGTGGCGGCTCCGGACGAGCAGCACGGGCGGATCGAGCCGGTGATCGAGGAGTTGCGGTCGAAGCTCGGCCAGCTCGACGAGACGCGGCTGGTGAAGCTTCAGTATGCCGACGCGACGGACGTGTCGCGGACGCTCAAGCAGGTTCAGAGCGGGGTGAAGCGTCCGGCCAACCGATCGCCGGTGAGCGTTTCGGAGCACCCGCAGTCGAACGCGATCGTGGTGTCCGGTCCGCGCGAGGACGTTCAGGCGACGGTGGAGTTGATCGAGCGGCTGGACGAGGAAGTTCGCCAGACCGACGAGATCAAGACGTATACCCTTCAGCACGCCAGCGTGGACGAGGTGGTCAAGACGATCAACAACCTTTACGGCGGCAAGAGCAGCCGGCTGAAGATCGTGGCGGACGCGTGGACCAACACGCTGTTTGTCAGCGGGGCCGGGGCCATGCGGGCGGAGATCGAGGAGTTGCTGGCGCGGATGGATCAGCCGGTGGAGGCGACCGAAGCCGAGGCTGAGACGCCGATGGGCAATATCGACTTTATTCACCTGCGGTACGCGTCGGCGGAAGAGGCGGCGGATCAGATCGAGGAGATGCTGTATCCGACGGCGGGAACGCCGGCCGGGACCAAGCCCGCGCAGACCGCGGACATTGACGCCTCGAAGTCGGGCAACTACCTGGTGGTGACCGGACCGGAGAAGCAGGTGGAGCGGGTCCGGCAGTTGGCCAAGCAGATCGACGAGGTGGCGTCGAAGATACCGGACGCGTTGACGGTCAAGGCGATTCAGAAGATTTCGGCGGCGCGGCTGGCCCAGATGCTCGAGGTGGTGATCCCGGAGTTGCTCGGGGCGAACGTGCAGATCGTCGAGATCGACGTGGGCGGCGAGGAGTCGGACCTCAAGAAGCTGATGGACGTTCCTTCGACGCAGCCGGACGACGAGCGGACGCGGATCGTGATCGGGGTTGACCGGAAGAACAACAACCTGCTGATCCGCAGCCGGCCGTGGGAGGTCGAGCAGATCAGTTCCGTGATCACCACGCTGACCACGGACGTCGAGGATGATGTCGAGTTTGAGATTTACGCCCTGCAGTACGCCAACCCGTCGGAGGTGGCGCAGAACCTCGAGGCCGTATTCAATGACGTGACGGTTGGGCCGGTCCCGCCGCCTCAGCCTCAGCCTCAGGCGAACCAGCCTCCCCAGCCGCCGGCGCCTCCGGGCCAGCCTCAGCCGCCGCAGGCGCGGCAGGCCCGCACGCCGCGTCAGGCCGTCGCCCGGACCACGGTCAATCGCCGCATCCGCGCCATTCCTCTCGATACCATGTCCGCGGTGATTATCCGGGCCGAGCCGCGGGATTTCGAGCCGGTCAAGAAGCTCATAGAGCAACTGGACCAGCCGCAGTCGGCTGACATCCGCATTTTCCATCTGCGGTACGCGCGGGCGGAGGCCGTGGTCAAGAACATCAGCGAAGTTCTCGGCACCCGTCGGGCGGGGCGCGTTGCGCGAAGCGGGATGGGTTTCGACACATCGTTCAGCATCAGCGCCGATCCGGCCAGCAACGCCGTGATCGTCTCGGCGGACAAGGCGGAGACCGAGCAGATCGAGGCGATCATTGCGGCGCTCGATCATCCGACGGATACCGAAGTGGCGATGCAGGTGCTGCCGCTGAAGCGCGGGCGGGCGGATGAGTTGGCCCGGATGATCCAGACGCTGTTGAACCAGGCGGAGCAGATTCGTGCGGGCGGGCTGGGCCTGAGGCCTCAGCCGATCGCGCTGAGCGCGGACGCCATGACGAATTCGCTGGTTTTTGTCGGGCCGGCGCGAGTATTCGAAGAGGTCAAGCGGCTGGTCAATGAGCTGGACGGGGTGCGGGCGGGCGGCAACGGCCGGCCGTGGATCATACCGGTTCGGAGAATTCCGCCCGAGCGGGCCAAGCAATTGCTGGAGGAACTGCTGCCGGACAAGACGCGCGGCGACGCCTCGGAGGGTGGGCTGTACCGGTCGATGGCGCAGGTCCCGTTCGATGCGCCGGGTGTCAGCCCGTTGATCGTCGGGGCGGTCGCGGCGGTGGCGACGGGCGCGGTGCAGTTGCCGATCGAGCGGCCGGAGGTGCTGAGCCAGCAGTTTGAGGCACCGGCAGTTCCGGCATCGCCGACGACCCGGCCGGTTCTCAGCGGGAAGGAGCTCGAAGAGGTCATTCGCGAGATCGTGGCGAGGCATCAGACCTCGACGCAGCCCGCGGCCGGACCGGCGGTGACGACTCAGCCGCGTGTGCCGTCGATTTCGCCTGAGGCGGCGGCTGACCTTCACGGATTGATCCAGGGCGTTTCGCCGGACGTGGAGATTACCGCGCTGCCGGAGCAGGGCGCGCTGCTGGTCTACGGCAGTGAGGAGGACTACCAGGCGATTCAGCGGATTCTGGAGTTTTTGGACCGGTCGCAGTCGCGTCCGGAGGTGAAGGTGATCAAGCTGCAGAGCGCTCGTGCGGCCGATCTGGCTCCGGTGCTGAGCAGCATTTACGGCCGGCGTCCGCAGCCGCCGGGGCTCCCGCCGATCACCTTTACGGCGGACAAGACGAGCAACTCGATCATCGTCTCGGCGAGTTCGGAGGACATCGACGAGATCGCGGCGATGATCCAGTCGCTCGACAGCCAGGAGCAGCCGCTGGAGATCGAGTTCCGCACGTACATGCTGCGGAACGCGCGGGCGTCGGAGGTGGCCGGGCGGCTGCAGGAGATGGTGCAGCAGATCATGACGGCCCGCGGCGTGACGGCTCCGCCGCTGACGATCACGGCGGACGACCGCACGAACACGATTCTGGTCAGCGCTCCGGCCAACTACTTCGACCACATCGAGCGGATCATTGAGATGCTGGACTCGGTGCCGTCATTCGCGACGGCGACGATGGAGATTATCCGGCTCAAGCAGACGGACGCGCGGTCGCTGGCGGCGACGCTGATGGAGCTGTTGACGCCGGCGAGCGGACAGGGGCAGCCGAAGTCCGGGCAGTTCGAGATTTTTCGGCGGCTGGAGATGGCGGCGGAGCGTGAGGGCGGGAAATTCACGCTGGACCTGGAGAAGCCGATCATGATTTTGCCGGATCAGCCGACCCAGACGCTGGCGATCCTGTCGACGCCGGAGAATCTGGTGGGCATCAAGGCGCTGGTGTCGCTGTACGACCGCGTTCCGCTGTTCGAGGAGCTTCGGGTCCGGGCGTTTCCGCTGAAGAACGCCGACGCGCAGGAACTGGTGGGGGTGCTGGAGAATCTTTTCAACAAGGGCGGCACGCTGACCGACGTGCCGGGTACGGGGCGGCAGGCGGGCGTGCCGGAGAATCCGACGGGGGCGGCGGTGGTGTACAGCACGGCGTTCGCGGCCGATCCGCGGACCAACACGGTGATTGTCAGCGGTCACGAGGTGAGCATCGCGCTGGCAGAGGTGTTGATTATGAAGCTGGACGAGGACCGTCCGGCGGACATCTATCCGATCGAGATGATTCCGCTTGAGCACGCGGACGCCAGCGGGGTGGCCAACGTCATCCAGGAGATCATGGACCGGCGGGTGGAGCGGGCGGCGCAGTTGGGCACGGGCCGGGCGGCTGAGCGGATGCGGGTGATCATCAAGGCCGATCCGCGGACCAACAACCTTCTGGTCAGCGCGGCGCCGGAGACGGTGGAGACGATCAAGGATCTGGTTCAGCGTCTGGATCAGGCTCCGACGGCTGGGTTCGCGCCGACGGTCATGAACCTTCAGAATCTCGACGCGATCGAGGTCGCGGAACTGATAAACGACGTGTTCGAGGCCCAGGCCCGGGTCCGCCGGGAGGCGGTGAGAGAAGGCGAGGTGGAACCGGCGCCGGTCATCATTCCGGATCCGGCGAGCAACAGTCTGATCGTGGTGGCCACGCGTCAGGGGCTCGAGGAGACCAAACGGCTGATCGACGAGATCGACCGTCTGCCCGCGGAGCCGGGCGTGACGGTGCGGGTCTATCCGCTGGAGACGGCGTCGGCGGCGGCTCTTCAGCCGATGATCGAGACGCTGCTGGAGGAACAGAAGCGAACGGCGAAGGCGCCCTCGCCGACCGTGTTGGCCGACCAGCGGACCAACTCGCTGATCGTCTACGGCAGCAAGTCGGATCAGGCCCTCATGGCGGGAATCGTCAAGCAACTCGATCAGCCGGGGAGCGCGGACCAGCGGGTGCGTGTATTTCCGCTCGAGAAGGCCGACGCGGAGGCCATCAAGGAGATCATTGACGAGATCTACACGGAGCGGGCGGCGGCGGGGGCCGAGGCCGAGGCGGTGACCGTGGTGGTCGACGAGCGGACCAACTCGCTGATCGTCTACGCCGCGCCGGACGACATGCAGACGATCGGCAACCTGGTGCAGCGGCTGGACACGATCGAGATCACCAAGCGGCTGCAGATCGCGGTGATTCCGGTGATTTCGGCCGACGCCGGTCAGCTCGCCGAGGCGCTTCGCGATATGCTCTCGCCGCAGGAGGGCGGGCAGGGGCTGCGGCAGTCGGTCATTCTGGAGTTCATGCGTCAGACGCCCGAAGGCGAGCGGCTGGTGCAGCAGGCGGTCAAGGACCAGGTGTTCATCTACGGCGACGAAGAGAACAATTTCATCATCGTGATTGCTGCGGAAGAGACGGTCGGACTGGTCCAGGCCCTGGTCAAGCACATCGACGAGGTCGCGCCGACGATTGAGATGCGGATTTTCCCGCTCGAGAACGCGGACGCGGGCCAGATGGAGGAGATGCTTTCGGAACTCTTCGGCGAGGAACGCGGCGGCCGCGGCGAGGGGGCGGCGCCGGCCATCACGGCTGAGGGCGTGACGGCGGCGGGCCGGATCGTACAGGAGACGTTCTCGGTGACCGCGGATACGCGAACCAACTCGGTGATCGTCACCGGCACTCCGGAGTATCTGAAGCTGGTGGAGCGGATCGTCAAGCATCTCGACGAACAGGAAGCCAAGGAACAGATCACCGAGGTCATCTCGCTGCGGAACGCGAAGGCTCCGGACATCCAGCAGGCGGTCTCGACGTTCGTGGAGAACCAGCTCAACATGCTTCGCGAGGTGTATGGGGCGGAGGGGATGGCTCCCGAACGGCTGCTCGAACAGCAGGTGAACGTCGTCGCCTACGAGGACACGCAGAAGATCATCTTACAGGCGTCGCCCAAGTACTTCAAGACGGTCCGGGAGATCATCAGCGAGCTCGATGAGATGCCGCTGCAGGTGATGATCGACGCGGTGCTGGTCGAGGTGACGCTCAACGACCGGCTCGAATACGGTTTTGAGGCGGTCGGGCAGGATCTGGCCTTCACCAAGGCGAGCAATGCCCAGGGGACTCCGGGCATCGGGCCGGGCCACGACGTGGTGGTCGGCACGGACGTGGGCGCGGCGGGTACCGGGGTGGCTGGGTTCACCTTCGCCCTCAACAGCGAGGACCTGAACCTTCTGTTCCGGGCGCTGTCGTCGGACGGGCGGCTCAGCGTGCTTTCCCGCCCGCACATTTCGGCCCGCGACAACGCGGCCGGGTTGATCACGAGCGGCTCGCGGGTGCCGTTCCCGACGGCCTCGGTCACTTCGGGCGATACGGGCGTGATTACCACGCAGATTCAGTACGAGGACGTGGCCCTGAGTCTGGAGGTTACGCCGCACGTGAACCCGTACGGGTTTGTGAACATGGAGGTGGCGACGGAGATTTCGGACTTGAGCGGTTCGACGGTCCAGATCAGCGAAGGGTTCAACGCGCCGATCTACAACCAGCGGAAGCTGACCACGGAGATCACCGTTCACGACGGGGAGACGGTGGTGATCGGCGGGTTGTTGCGGTCGCGGAAGGAGCAGCGGGAGACGAAGGTGCCGTTCCTGGGCGACGTTCCGCTGCTGGGCCTTTTCTTCAAGTCCGCGACGGCCACGGACGAGCAGTCGGAACTGCTGATTGTCATGACGCCGCGGGTGATCGGCACGCCGGTCGAGGAAGGGCACCTGACGCCGGCCGAGCTCGATATGATCCGCGAACACCGGGAGTACTCGGTTCAGGAGCGCGACCTGCTGCATCTGCTGCCGGGCGATATTCTGACGTCGGAGTTGATGCAGGGCCTGCAGGTCACGCCGGAGGAGTTGGCGACGCGCCCGGCCCCGTTGAAGCCGGACGCCAAGAAGCTCGACCCGCTGTATCGGCTGTTCAATCCGCCGCCCGCTCCGCCGGAACCCGAACTGGAAGTGCCGGAGGAGTGATGGGTAGTTTCTCGCTCATTTGCCGTTCCGCATCGGTCCGGCGAGTTGCGGCGTCGGCGGTCTGGGTGCTGGCGGTCGGTTTGGCCGGGTGCCAGGGCCCGGGTTGGAAGGGGACGTCGGAGGGTCCGGGACCGGGCCGGATCACCCACCACGATGACGTGGCGTACGTCGCGATTTTCGCCAAGACGCCGCTGCTGGACCTGGATCACGACAAGCGTCCCGAAGGGGTGGCGGTGCGGACGTACCTGTATCGTCAGGCGAGCAAGGATCCGGTGGCCGCCCGCGGCCCGATCACGTTCCGCCTGATCAAGCGGACGAAAAGCCCGGAAGGGGCTCCGAGCGATGAGGAGCTGAAGCGCTGGGAGCTTTCGGAGGAGCAGTTGGCCGGTTCGCTGGGGCGCGACCAGTTCGGTTTCCTGTGCTACCAGATGTCGCTGTACTGGAAGGGCGTGAAGGTGGCGGGGCCGGGCATCTATCTGCAGGCGGAGTTCGTTCGGCAGGATCAGTCGCACATTCCCTCGCGTCTGCTGCTTCTGCCGATCCTGGCCCGGGGCGATGCGCAGCGAGGATAGAAGCGTCTGGGGTTGATGAGCGGAGCAAGCCAATCCGACTATCGCAGCCGCCTGCGGCGATACCAGCGTCGCCGGCGGAGCCTGACCGCTTTGATTGCCGGCGTGATCGCCCTGGTGATCTGGATCGTTTCGCGTCTGAACGGACCGATCGTCGGCGGACCTCTCGACGATTACCAGCGGTACCACGGCAAGAGCTTCCGTTGCGTCAAGGTGGTTGATGGGGACACGATCGACATCGAGATTCCGGACCCGAAGGCTGAGAAGTTTCAGGCGTACACGCGTCTGCGTCTGTGGGGGATCGACACGCCGGAACTGGCCCACCACGGCCAGCCGGCTGCGTACTTCGGCCTGGAGTCGGCCGAGTTCGCCCGCAAGCTCATGCAGGGCAAGATGGTTCGGCTCGAGTTGGTGCCGGACGAGACGCGGGGCTATTACGGGCGGCTTTTGACCTACATTTTTCTGCCGGACGAACGACTTTATAACCGTCTGGCCATAGAATTGGGTTATGCGTACGCGGACCCTCGGTATCCGCATCCGCGCCGCGAGGAGTTTCTGGAACTCGAGGCCCAGGCCCGCGATCGACTGGCGGGCCTGTGGCGGGGCGTTGAGCCGGACCAGTTGCCCAAGTGGTATCGGCCGAAGCGGATCGAGAGGTTCTGGGAGCATCGCCGGGCCGCGCCGGCAGCGCCTGGTTCGAAGTAGGGCCGCAGGTAGGGCAAGGGTGTGTGCGGCGGCTAAACCACAGAGATTTATTATAAGTGAAGTGTCGCCGTCGCCGATGTACCATACGGATGCGTAATGGTGCTGTAAAAGTCATAGTTGTTGGTTTGGGGTTTATTTGGCCCCAGAGGCGAGATAGAATAGGTATAGAGGCGAATAGAACTCTCTAATTTTTATGAAGTACCAGAAAAACGAAAGAAATCCGAATGATGACGGCCTGCCCGAGGAGAAGGGGTCGCCGGACGATCCGAAGGGGCGTCGCCCGGAGCAGGGAGGGCCCTCGCCGGTGCGGTTTTTCCGAGGCGGGATCGGCTGGCTGGTGTTTCTCGGCCTGGCGCTGCTGCTGCTGATGCTCTTTAACAAGAGCTACGACTCGGCCCAGACGATGACGATCAGCGGGTTCTACACGGAGTTGGAGAACGCCAACGTCGAGGAGATTATCATCGGCGACAACAACATCCGGGGCGAGCTCAAGAGCCTCAGCGGCCAGCCGAAGGGGAGCACCAAGGAATTCAAGGTGGACTTCCCGCCGGACGCGATGAACTTCGAGTTCGTGCAGGACCTGACGCAGAAGGCGACGGCGGGCGGGGCGGAGCTTCGCTATGAGACGTCGCGGAACATTTTTCTGGAGGTGTTCCTCTCGCCGCTGCTGATCTACCTGCTGATTTTCGGGTTGATCTGGTTTTTGATATTCCGGCAGCTTCGCAGTTCGGCGGGCGGAGCGGGGATGCTCGGGAGTTTCGGGCGAAGCCGCCATCGCGTGCTGACCAAGGAGCGGACCAACGTCACGTTCAACGACGTGGCGGGCATCGACGAGGCGAAGGACGAGGTCTCGGAGATCGTCGAGTTCCTCAAGAATCCGGGCAAGTTCCAGAAGCTCGGGGGACGGATCCCGCGCGGCGTGTTGCTGATCGGCGATCCCGGCTGCGGCAAGACGCTGCTGGCCAAGGCGATCGCGGGCGAGGCGGAGGTGCCGTTCTTTTCGATCAGCGGGTCGGACTTCGTCGAGATGTTCGTGGGCGTCGGGGCGTCGCGGGTGCGCGACCTTTTCAGTCAGGCGAAGTCGAACGCGCCGTGCATCATCTTCCTCGATGAGATCGACGCGGTGGGCCGGCGGCGCGGCGTCAACTTCAACGGCGGTGGGCACGACGAGCGCGAGCAGACCCTCAACGCGATCCTGGTGGAGATGGACGGCTTCGACACGTCGGACCAGGTGATCGTGATCGCGGCGACGAACCGGGCCGACGTTCTGGACCCGGCGTTGACGCGGCCGGGCCGTTTCGACCGGCAGGTGTACGTGCCGCTGCCGGACATCAAGGGCCGCCACGAGATCCTGAAGGTCCACGCCAAGGGCATCAAGACGGCTGAGAACGTCGATCTCTGGAAGCTGGCCCGCGGCACGCCGATGTTTTCCGGAGCGGACCTGGCCGCCATCATCAATGAGGCGGCCATCACGGCGACTCTCGCGGGCAAGGAGCGCGTCGAGCAGGAGGACCTCGAGGAGGCCCGCGACCGGGTGCGGTGGGGCCGGGCGAAGCGGAGCCGCGTGATCGACGAGCACGAGAAGAAGATCGTGGCGTACCACGAGGGCGGGCACGCCCTGGCGTCGGCGCTGATTCCGGAAGGCGACCCGCTGCACAAGGTCAGCATCATTCCCCGCGGGCAAGCGGGGGGCATGACCATGATGCTGCCCGAGGGCGACCGTCACATGTACAGCCGCCGGTTCATCATGGCGACGATGCAGGCCATGCTGGCCGGGCGAGTGGCGGAGGAGTTGGCCTGCGAGGACATCTCGAGCGGGGCGTCGGACGACATCAAGCGGGCGACGCAACTGGCCCGGACGATGGTCTGCGAGTGGGGCATGTCGGACCGGGTCGGTCCGATCCGCTACGGCCAGGACAACCAGAACGGCTGGCCGATGGACGGGGCGGGCCGCGACTACTCCGAGGAGACCGCCAAGGCGATCGACGCGGAGATTCAGAAGGTGGTGCGCGAGGCCCACGAGAAGGTGCGCAATCTGCTGTCGGAGAACCGGCAGAAGCTCGACCTGCTGGCCGAGGCGCTGCTCAAGTACGAAACGCTCGATGCGGAGGACGTGCTTCGCGTCGTCCGCGGCGAATCCATAGAGAAACCGACGGTCAACGATTTGCTAACCGATGCGGCGAAGATCAAGGATACGATCTCGTTCGGCGAGACCGACGAGCGGAACTGAGGCTCGGTCGCTGCGGCATCGTTGCGGATGGTCGGGCTGGGCGGTCCGTGCGAAAAGGAGTGCGACGTATGAGCAGAGCCGACGAGCTGGTGGTGGTGGAGCAGACGGACAATGGGGCGTGTATCGCCAGGCTCGTGCCCAGCAACGTGCTTGACGAACTCCAGATCACCGGCATCGGGCGTCAGTTGACCGATCTGGTCGACCAGGGCGCCCGTCGGCTGGTCGTCGATTTTTCCCGCGTGGATCATCTCTCCAGTTCGGCTCTGGGCATGCTGATCACCGTCCGTCAGGGCCTCAGTCAGGTCAAGGGGGATATGCGTCTGTGCAACATCCGTCCCGAGATATACGAGGTCTTCAAGATCACCGGGCTGGACAAGCTGTTCGTGATCCAGCCGACGGTGACCGAAGCCCTGGCCAGTCTGAGGTGACGCGCGCAACCCTATGGTAGACATCGACCTGACCAAACTGGCGTTCGAGAGCGTGGTGATCGGCAACGATCTGAAGGTGGCGGCCGAGCGCGTGGTGCGGCCGATCCTGACGCAGGCGTCCCGGTGCGGGTATTGCAGCCAGGACCAGTTTGCCCTGCGGCTCGCCCTCGAGGAGTCGCTGTGCAACGCGTTCCGTCACGGAAACGGATGCGATCCGGACAAGCGCATCTCCGCCCGCTGGGCGATTCGGGAGGACGTAGCGGTGATTTGCGTCGCGGACGAGGGCGACGGGTTCGATCCTTCGGCGGTGCCGGACCCGCGGCGCGAGGAGAATCGGGAGAAACCTTACGGCCGGGGGGTCATGCTGATGCGGGCGTACATGACCGAGCTGCGGTTCAACGAGCAGGGCAATGAGGTCTGCATGATCAAAGTGCGGAAACGAAGCGGGGCCAGGCCCACCGGGACTTAAGACGCCGAGCATGCTGCTGCCGATCCGAACAGACCGACCGCCTCGCCACCGTCCGACCGTCAACTACGTCCTGATCGGACTGAACGTGGCGATCTTTCTGGCCCTGGAGTTCGCGGTGCCTGTGCCCTTGGCAGGCCTTATCAAGCAGTTCGGCACCCTCGATACCGCCAGTCCGCAGCTCCACCAGTTCGTCAGCTACGCCTTTCTCCACGGCGGCTGGATGCACCTGATCGGCAACATGGTCTTTCTCTATATTTTCGGCAACAGCCTCAATGACAAGCTCGGGCACGTGGAGTACCTGCTGTTCTATCTGGCCGGTGCGATTTTTTCCGGAGCGGGTTACTGCCTGGTGTCGGTCAGTCTGGTGGTCGGGGCGTCCGGTGCGATCGCAGCGGTGACCACGGGTTTTCTGGTGCTGTTTCCTCGCAGCCGCATCCTCGTGCTGTTCTGGCTGTATATCATCACCACGTTTGAGGTCTCGAGCCTGGTGCTGATCGGGTTCAAGATGATTCTGTGGGACAACGTGCTGATCCCGATGATCGGAGGGGCGGGCAACGTGGCCCATGAGGCCCACCTGTTCGGGTACCTGTTCGGGTTTGTCATTCCGCTGGTGCTGCTGGCGGCCGGCATTCTTCCGCGCGACCAGTTCGACATCTTTTCGCTGTGGAAGCAGGCGTACCGGCGGTATCGGTATCGGCAGATGGTTCGAACCGCTCAGAAACCGCTGTTGGTCGGGATGAAGCAGGCCCGTCCGGTGCGGCCCGACGTAGGCGCGTCGCGGCCGGCGGAGGAAGAGGCCCTTCCAGCGGACGAACACAGCCGCCATCTGCTGGCCAAGATCGCCGAGTCGATCGACCGGTACGACCTGGCGACGGCGGCTGAGCTGTACCTCAAGCTGATCGACCACAATCCCGACGCGGTTTTGCCTCGCCGCCAGCAGCTCGACGTGGCCAATCAGCTCATGTCGAACCGTCAGTTCGGCGAGGCGGCAGAGGCGTATGAGAAGTACATTCGCGCGTTTCCCGCGGGCGAGCAGATCGCGCAGGTGCGGCTGCTGCTGGGCATCATCTACGGCCGGCATCTGGGCCATCCGGACCGGGCGCGGGCGATGCTGGAAGAGGCGCGGCGGACGCTTGGCGACTCGACTCAGCGAAACCTCTGCCAGGCCGAGTTGGACCGCCTCGGGGAGTAGGGCGGCTGACGCTGCGGTTGGCTATTCCAGTTCCGGTTCCGCCGAGGGCTTGTCCTTTTGTCCTTCCCACGCCGGCGACCAGTTGGCTCCGTCGTTCGTCGTTTCCGGTCCGCCTGGGACGAGCGGGACGCGATTGACGAAGCTGCGGACGTGGGGTTCGGCGTTGCCCAGATGGTCCAGATTCTCGGGCCAGACGCGCAGCATCCCTGTTACGCGGGTCCGGCCGCCCGCTGGCTCGCTGCGGAACTCGACAATCAGGCGGCCGTCTTCGAGGCGTGTCGCGGCGTCTACCGGCAGGTGCGCCGCCTTCCACGGCCGAAGCGACGCCAGAAGGTCCGCCCCTCGCTGCTCGCCCATCCGGCGGAGCAGGACGTATTCGACCACCGCCTCGGCATTTCCCGCAGTGGTGCGTACCTTGCCCTCGACCGCTTCGAAGCCGGCGTCGGCGGCGGTTTCGAACGCGAGCACGGCCGCCTCGCCGTCAAGGTCGCACTCCAGGTCGATCCGTCCGTCGTCGGTCACGGCGTATCGCCAGGCCTGATCGGGCGAGCGCGTTGTCGTCGGTTCGGTTCCGAAGAACACCTGGGTTTCGAGCCGCACCGCGTTGAGCCGTTTCTTGGCGGAGACGAGATTCCGCGCGCTGACGACGTCCTGTTCGGCGTCGGCTGGCGCGTCATGGATGAAAGGTCCGAGTCCTCGCCGGCCCGCCAGGTTCCGCTGTTGCTGCGGATCGGTGCTCAGGTCGTACCACTGATCGATGCGGCCGTTGAGGAACACCAGCTCGAAGCGTCCGTGCGCGCCGATTCGGAAGTACTTGCCCTGCTTGACCGCGTACATCGCGCCTTCGTGTCCCTCCTGGGCGCCCAGCACGTAGCGCCGGTGGTCCAGCAGCATGATGTCGTCGACGTGGAGCGGTTGGTCGGCGAGGCTGGAGAAGGCGTAGACGACCTTGCTCATCCGTCCGGGTCCGCCGGGCCCGAACAGCTCGACCAGGTCGATCTGGAGTTTGTTCCACCCTCGCTGCAGCAGATAGCTGCGGGTGCGTGCAGGCCCGTCGAGCGGCTGGAATTCAACGCGGCAGATTGCGCCGTCCGACCCGCTGTGGATCGCGGTCAGAAACAGGTTGTAGCCTTCCCAGCGGCTGATGTTCGGCTGGAATACCAGTTGCGTTTCGCGGCCCGTGGGATCGACCGCCATCGCCCCCTGACCGGTGGCGGTTGGCGTTGTCACGTGCGAGGGCGCCGGCTGGTTGGCGGAGGCGTCGAAGTGCTGGAGCTGTCTGGGGCTTTCGAAATCGCAGAGGACCAGGAAGTCGGCGCTCTCCTCGAATGCGGGATACGCCAGCGTCTGTTGGGCAAAGAGGCTGTCCGGCGCCGGCCCCGCAGGGACCGCGGAAGCCGGGCCGGTTCGTGTCGGCGTTTGCGTGCATGAACTCAACAGCGTGAGGAGCCCCAGAAGGGCGGCGTTGTTCTTGCCCAGTTTGCCTATTGTGTTACTGTATCCCATTTTATCCTTCTTATGCGAAACGGCTTGAGAATGGCCTGGCGGCCGGTGTTTATACCGCGTCAAGGGCTTATCAGAAGGCATTGTAGCCGTTTGGCGGCGAAAATAAAGGTCGAATGGAAATCGGAATGTGAAAGTAGAAAATCCCCTTGACAGTCTGACGGGAGTTTTGGATAATGCGGATGTCCTAACCACGAACAAGAGAATGCCCTTCTCAACTTGGGAGATTGCCTGTCGGGTAGGAGAGCCGAGCGGGTAGGAGCGTAATGACCGTCGAGAGGGGTCTGTGCGCTTGTTCAAACGCGACGTTGATGGCGCGTGTCCTGCTGGTCGACCACACGGCGAGCTGGAAGACGCCGGTCTTAAAGGCGTTGGGGTCCGGAGTTGCCGTAGACGATGTCGGCAGTGTTGGGCAATTGACCGAGCTTCTGGCCAATCACACGTACGCAGTGGCCATCTTGGCCTCCGGTGCTTCTCCGGAAGGGAAAGAAACAACAGGCCTGGACCTTGAGACCGCGAGGTCCATTCACAGGGTCCAGGTCTGTTGTCGTCTGCTGTTTCTGGTCGATCGTGATCTTGACCTCGAAACGAGTTGTCAGGCGGTTCGGCTTGGAGCAGCGGGCTTTGTCGAGGCGGGTGGTCCGGACGCCGTAGAAGAGATCCATCGGAAAGTCATCGACCTGTTGTCGCACTGGCAGCGCGAGCGGGATCAGAGTTTCCCGTCGGGCGCCGCCGAGGTGCTCGATCAGACGGGCATTGCGACACAGTCGGAGAATATGCTCAGGTTGCTGGCCCAGGCCCGGAAAGCAGCCAATGTCTGTGACGCCCCGATCGTCATCGAAGGCGAGTCGGGGACTGGAAAACAGTTACTGGCCGAAGCGATCCACCGCATGGATCCGAAACGCTCCGGTCGGCCGTTTGTCTCGGTCAACTGTGCCGCGATCACCGGCACGCTGGCTGAGAGCGCCCTATTCGGCCACCGGAAAGGCGCCTTTACCGGCGCAACCGAGGACCGCAAGGGCTATTTCCGTACGGCGGACGGCGGGACCTTGATGCTCGATGAGATTTCCGAGCTGGACCCGGCCCTTCAGCCGAAGCTGTTGCGGGTTCTGCAGGAAGGCAGGGTGCTTCCGGTAGGGGATGATCGGGAATACCCGATCGACGTCCGGGTGATCACTGCTTCGAACAAGCCGCTGGCAGAACAGGTGGTTGCGGGGCGATTTCGCCTGGATCTGTACCAGCGGCTCAACGTGATCCGTCTGCGGGTGCCGGCGCTGCGCGAGCGGCTGCAGGACATTCCGCTTTTGGTCGCCCATTTTCTGGAGAAGTACGCCGGATACTACGGCGGCCGGATCGAGGCCGTGGACCCGGCGGTCTATCGCGTCCTTCAGCGGGCGGTAGGGGAGGGGAACGTCCGCGAACTCGAGAACATCGTGCGTCAGACGCTGGCGTTCAAGACCTCCGGTTCGAGCCTGACCCTCGCCGATCTGCCCGAGCAGGTGCTCGAACAGGCTGAGCAGCCGACCGGCGGGCACATGCCCGCCGACCTCGCCTCTTACATCGCAGCCATGCTGGAAAAGGGGCCGCTCGATCTGGATCAGTTCCTGACCGACTGCGAGCAGCAGGTGCTCGAGACGGCGATTTCGCGGTTCGGCCTGAAAGGCATGCGGCTGGCTTCGCACCTGCACCTGAATCGGCGGACGCTGTATCACAAGCTCCGCCGGCATCAGCTTATCGGACCTTCCTGATCGCGGTTCGGCTTCGAGCCCAAGTCACTACCGCCTTTGGCGGTTTTGCGCTATAATTGTCGCTATGAGTGCAAGCGGAAAGGTTGTGGTTGCCCTTAGTGGGGGAGTCGACAGCGCGGTTGCCTGCGCGGAGCTGAAGTCCGCTGGGCATGAGGTGCTGGCGGTGTTCGTGCGGATGACCGCGCCGGATCAGCCGGCCCGCAGCAGCGTCAAGGGGCATCTGGCCGACGTTCAGCGGATCGCCAAGCTGCTCGACGTCGAGCTCCACGTGGTCGATTACAGTTGGGATCTGTCGCAGATCATCGAGTACTTCAAGTACGAGTACGCGCACGGCCGCACGCCCAACCCGTGCGCCAAGTGCAACGCGGTGCTCAAGTTCGGGCGGCTTCTGGCGTTCAGCCGTCAACTCGGGGCCGCCTGGCTGGCGACCGGCCACTATGCCCGGATGGTCGACGTTGAAGGCCATTGGCGGCTGGGCCGCGGGCGGGCCGTCGAGAAGGACCAGTCATACGTGCTGTTCGGCATTCGGCGGGCCGACCTGCCGAGCATCCGGCTGCCCAACGGCGAAATGGCTTCGAAGGATGCGGTGCGACAGCGGGCTCGCGAACTCGATTTGCCCGTGCACGACAAGGAGGACAGCCAGGAGATTTGCTTCGTGCCGAACGATGACTATGCCGCATTCCTCGCCCGCTATCAGACTGAGCTGAATCAGCCGGGTCCAATCGTGGACATGGAAGGGCGGGTGATCGGGGAGCACGAGGGCGTGTTTCGCTATACGATCGGCCAGCGGCGCGGCTTGAAGGTGGCGGCGGGCGAGCCGATCTACGTGGTCCGGATCGATCCGCTGACCAACACGGTGGTGACCGGTCCTCGCGAGGCGCTGGCCGCCACGCATCTCGTCGCCCGCGATCTGAACTGGCACATCGACCCGGCCCAGCTTCCGTCGCGGGCGCTGGCGCAGATTCGCTCTACGCACAAGGCGGCTCCGGCTGGGCTGGAGCTGATCGGGGCCGACCGGCTGCGCGTGACGTTCGATCAGCCGCAGTTCGCGGTCACGCCGGGCCAGGCCGTCGTCCTCTATCAGGATGACCTGGTTTTGGGCGGCGGGTGGATACGCACCGATGAGTGAACGGGCGGGTCTGCTTGTTCACCACGCCGCGATCGGGGATTTCCTGATCGCTTTGCGTCTGACGGAGTGCTTTGCCGGCGTGCGCTGGACGGTCCTGTCGCGTTCGACTCTCGGGCGGCTGGCATGGTCGCTCGGCGCGGCTGAGGCGTTTGAGGATTTTGACGCGGGCGATTGGTACAGGCTCTTTGGCCCCGATCCGCGGCCCAATTCCTCAGTCGTCGATTTCGTCGCTCATTTCGAGATCGTGCTTAACGTCGTCGCCGGCCCCGGCGAGACCTTTTCTCGCAACCTTGACCGCCTTTGCCGCGGCTGCGTCCACCATGTCGATCCCAGACTTCCCGAGGGCTTTGGCGGCCATTGCTGGCAGCATCTGGCGGGCCAGATTGCGGATTGCCACACAGCCGCGCTTCCGGCGAGCGCGTTTGGCCTTCGTCCGGCGTGCATTGCCTTGGCCGCTGACTCGCGAGACACCGTTGTCATCCATCCGGGCGCGTCATCGGCCGCCAAGCGCTGGCCGTTGGCCAACTTCGTGCGTCTTGCGGATCGGCTGCGGCAAGAGGGGATGACGCCGTCGTTTCTTCTCGGCGAAGTCGAACAGGAGCAGTTTTCATCGGCAGAGATCGAATCCCTTCGGCGGAGCGATACGGTAATGACCGGCCTGGATCTGCCGAACGCAGCCGCCGTTCTTCACCGATGCCGCGCCTACGTCGGCAACGACAGCGGCATCAGCCATCTGGCCGCGGCGGTAGGGGCGCCGACCATTACCGTCTTTACCGCGACCAATCCGCGGAACTGGCGGCCTCTTGGCCGCGCCGTCCATGTCATCGACACCCGCGCCTCCGAGACCACGGAGGCCACTCTCAACCGGATCGTGTCGATAGCCGCTGCGGTTGATCGCCGAGGCTGAACAGACTACGGCAGGGGTTCGACTCCGTTGGTTGCGGGTCCGTCCGGGGTCGCGGCGGCGCTCAGGAGGGGGTTGGTTCGGAGGGCTTCGTAGGTTGGCATTCGCGAGAGGACCGTTCGCATGAAGGGTTCGACGGGGCCGACCGCGGCTTTGCGCCACAGGTCGGTCACGTGGTCGTTGACGAGTTGGATGTAGCGCTCGCGTTCGAGGATCGGTCGTATCTCGTCCTGAGCGTCGGCGAAGGGCACCTGCCTGGCGTTTTCACGCTGCTCGACCAGTACGAAGTAGAATCGCCGCCCAATGGCGACGGGTTCGCCGGGCAGGCCGATCGGCTGGGCGAACGCCCGTTCGTCGATTTCCTGGTGGCGGTGGCTGCCCTGGGTGATCCAGCCGATATCGCCGGAGAGCTTGCGGAGCGATCCGGTCGAGAGGTCGGCGGCCACCGTCCGGAAATCCTCGCCGGCGTCCAGGCGCCGCTGGATCTCGGCCAGCCGCTGCTGTGCGAGGGCGGCCATATCCGCCGGCTGGGAGGACGCGGCGGCCAGGGCCGCTGGGTCCACCTCGATCAGCAGGACGTGGGCGCGCGCCGGATGCTGGAACTTGGGCTGGTGGGTCTGGTAGTAGTGCCAGAGCTCTTCGCGGGTGACCACGACCTTCGGGCGGATCTGCTCGCGGAGGTACTGCTGGTTGAGGATCTGCCGCCGGAGCTGGCTCCGCAGGGCGTCCATGTTGGAATCCCGGGCGATCAGGAGCTTTTCGAAGCGGACCGTCGAGCCCCCGGCCTCGCGGGCGACCATCTCCTCGACCGCCTTGTTCACCGCCTTTTCCAGCAGCGGATCCTGCTCTTCGGTCAGCCGGTTGGCTATCTGCTTGTAGAGCATGACCTCCGAGACCAGGTCGCGAAGGGTGTTGAACACCGACATGCCGACCCGCTCGCGGAAGCCCTGCTCGTCGAAGGTGCGGGCCAGCCGCTCCAGTTCGGGCCGGGCCCGGCGGATGACCTCGTCGGCGGTCAGGTTCTCGCCGCTGACCACCAGGACGCCGGCCTCGATCGACCCGGCGGGGCGGGTGGCGGGCGTCTGGCTGTAGGATAACTCATTGTGGCGACTGGTGTTACGCCAATCGGCGACCCGGCCCTCGCGGTCAGGCCCGTCCGATTTGGCCTTGGACCCGCATCCGCAGACCAGGAGGATCGCCGCCGCCGTCAAACCGGTGAAAATTCGCCGCATCATTGTACCGCCGTCAACTCTGTGCCTACAATTGGTGGTTATGCCGAAAGGGCCGATCGGAACGGGATCGGGGCGCCTGACCAGTTCATTATACCGGCTTGGCGTGGCAATACAATGGCCCCGAAACTGCACCGAAACTGGAAAATTATCATAGGATACGTCTTGACATGCCTTTGCGGCGTAAGTACTCTAACAGCTTTGTCAGCCGAAAGGCGTACCCAGCCGGCACAGGTCGTGTACAGGTAGAGGTATCGGTTTAAGGAGAACACGTTTGGCCAGTGAACTAGTGCGAGAACTGCTCGACGCAGGAATTCATTTCGGGCACCGGGTGAGCCGGTGGAACCCGAAGATGCAGCCCTATATCTTCGGCAAGCGGAACATGATCCACATTGTGGACATCAAGGAGACGTACAGGGGGCTGCTGCGGGCCAAGAAGTTCCTCACGCGGCTGGTCGCCGAGGGCGGCGACGTGGTGTTTGTGGGGACGAAGCGCCAGGCCAAGAACATCGTCGAGGCCCACGCCAAACGGTGCAACATGCACTATGTGACGGAGCGCTGGCTGGGCGGCACGCTGACCAACTTCCAGACCGTCCGCTCGCGTCTGGCCCGTCTCGAAGAGCTGGAACGGCTCGAGGATACCGGCGAGCTCCAGAACTACAGCAAGAAGATGATCTCGACGCTCCAGCGGGAGAAGAAGAAGATCAAGCGGAACCTGGAGGGCGTTCGCCGGATGAACAAGCTTCCGGCGGTGATGGTCATCTTTGACACCGGCTACGAGCACATCGCGGTGCACGAGGCCCGGAAGCTCAAGGTTCCGACCGTCGGTTTGATCGACACCGACGGCGATCCGGCGTTCACGGACATCCCGATTCCCGGCAACGACGACTCGATGCGGGGTATCGAGATCATCATGCGTGAACTGGCCGATGCGGTTCTCGAGGGTATGGCCGCGCGTCCGGAAGAGCAGCCGGGCATGGAAGGGCAAGGCGAAGAAGGCGGTTCGCGACCCGGTCGTCCGCGTCCGCGGCGTCGTCCTCCGGAGCGGACGGCTCCGGCCGCGAGCGAACCCGCGCCGCCGCCACCGCAGCAGGCTGCGCCCGCCGGTCCGTCGCCGTCGCCTTCGCAATCCCAGGTATCGCCCGAGGCGCCTGAGCAGGGCGAACCGCAGAGCTCGTAACCTCGCCGACGGCTGAGGAAGCGGGTTCCGATCACAAACATAGCGTGTCAGTAAGGAGTGGATTACCCATGGCTGATATTTCCGCCGCTTTAGTCAAGCAGCTTCGCGAATTGACGCAGCTTCCGATGATGGACTGCAAGAAGGCCCTTCAGGACGCCGAGGGCGACATCGTCAAGGCCCAGGACATCCTTCGGAAGTCGGGCGCTCTGGCGGCGGCAAAGAAGGCCGGCCGCGAAACGGCTGAGGGTCGGGTCGCCACGTTCGTGACGCCGGATCAGAAGGCCGCGGCGATCGTCGAGGTCCGCTGCGAGACCGCTCCGGTGGCCAACACAGAGGACTTCAGCCGGCTGTGCCGCACGATCGCCGAGCACCTGGCGACCACCAGCCAGTGGCCGGCCGACGTGCAGCAGTTGCTCGGCCAGACTGTCGCCTCCGAAGGCCGCACGGTTCAGGATCTGCTCAACGACATCATCAACAAGATCCGTGAGAACATGCAGCCGGTCCGCTTCGAGCGTCTGGCCGGCGGCGTGATCACCAGCTACGAGCACCACAACGGCCAGGTCGCCACGCTCGTGCAGTTCAATGGCCAGGACGGCGGGGTTACGCCATCCGACCAAGTGGTCCAGTTCGGGCGCGACCTGTGCATGCACATCACCGCGGTCAACCCCATGGCCCTGAGCCGCGAGGAAATCTCCGCGGCCGTGGTCGCCAAAGAAAAGGAAGTCATCGAGGCCCAGGTGGCTGAGCAGTCGAAGGGCAAGCCCCCGCAGATCGTCGAGAAGATGGTCCAGGGCAAGATCAACAAGTGGTACAACGAGATGGTGCTGCTCGAGCAGCCGTACGTCAAGGACGACAAGAAGAGCGTCCAGCAGGCGATCGACGAGTTCAACAAGGCTGGCGGCCAGAAGGTCGCCGTTAGCAAGTATCTCCGCTACGAGGTGGGGGGAACGGCCTAACCGCATTCGGGAGCGTTCATCATGGTCGGCTCAAGCCGGACATCATCCGACGACGACGCGGGTCCGCCATATCGTCGCGTCGTCCTGAAAGTGACCGGCGAGAGCTTCGCCCCGGTCGGCACCATTGGTCTTGACTTAGGTTACCTCGATCAGCTCGCCGAGAAGATCGTCTCGGCTGCGCGGATGGGCGTGCAGATCGCGGTGGTGGTCGGCGGCGGCAACCTGATGCGAGGGGCCAATCTGGCCGGGTCCAAGCTTGTCCGTCCGGTCGCCGCCCATCAGATGGGCATGATCGCGACCGTCATCAACGGTTCGGCGCTGGCGGAGGCATTGCACGCCAAAGGCCAGGCGGCCGTGTTGACGTGTTCGATGCCGGTCGGCAACTTCACCCAGTACTACTGCCCTCAGCGGGCTCAGGACGACCTGGAGGCGGGCAGAATCGTCATTCTGACCGGCGGGACGGGCAACGCCTTTGTCACCACCGACACCTGTGCCGCCATCCGGGCGGCGGAGTTGCAGGCCGACGCCCTCCTGAAGGCGACCAAGGTGGATGGCGTGTACACCGCCGACCCGGTCAAGCACCCGGACGCCAAGCGCTACGAGCGGCTTACCGCGGCTGAGGCCATCGAAAAGAACCTCGGCGTGATGGATCTGCCCGCGGTCGCAATCTGCCGACAGGCCCGCGTGCCGATCCTCGTGTTCAACTATCAGGAGAACGACAGCATCGCCGGCGTCCTGGCCGGCCGAGTCAAAGCCACGCAAATCACCGCCCAATGAGGAGACTGCCATGCCCGTAGATGACATTCAACTCGAAGCCGAAGCCTCGATGTCCGACGCGGTCGATTTCCTGAAGTCTGAACTGCGTGGCATCCGCACCGGCCGAGCGAGTACCGCGCTGGTCGAGCACATCCGGGTTCAATACTACGGCACGCCGACCGAGCTGCGCCAGATGGCCCAGATCAGCACGCCCGAAGGCAACCTGATCGTCATCAAGCCGTTCGACGCCAGCGTCCTGAAGGAAATCGAGAAGGCCATCCACGCCTCCGACATCGGCATCACCCCTTCGAGCGACGGGCGGGTGATCCGCCTCAACGTTCCGCCGCTCTCGGGCGAACGGCGTCGGCAGCTTGCCCAGCACGTCCGCCAGCTCGGCGAACAGGCCAAGGTCTCGATCCGCAACGCGCGGCGCGACGCCAACAAGCAGATCGACCAGGAGCAGAAGGGCGGCGATATCCCGGAAGACAATGCTGAGACGGCCAAGGAAGAGATCCAGAACCTGACCAAGAAGTACGAAACCGAGGTGGACGAGACCGCTGCGGCGAAGATCAAGGAGATCGAGGAGATATAGTCTCCTTCGGAAGACGGCGCGACTTCGTCTTGAAGTGGCACGGAGCACGCGGGAAGGAAGACATCAGAAGCCGGAATAGAAGAGATGCCGGTGCCGGCGGATCTGTACCACCCTCTGAATCGCGATTTTCCACATTGAATCGGCCTGTATGTGGGAATAAAATAATGGTTTCCCTTGTGCCTCAGGCACTTGGCAGAGCCGCAAATCTCTAGAGTATCCAGTTAGGAGCATCGAGAATGGCAGTCAGTCTCGCCGTCGTCGGGGCCACCGGGGCCGTCGGGCAGGAGTTCATCAAGGTCCTGGAACGCCGCAACTTCCCGGTGGGGCGGGTCAAGTTCCTCGCGTCCAGCCGTTCGGCGGGCAAGGAGGTACGCTTCAAGGGCCAGGCCCATAGCATCGAGGAACTGACGAAAAAGAGCTTCCAGGGCGTCGAAGTGGCCCTGTTCAGCGCCGGCGGGTCGATCAGCAAGGAATTCGCGCCGGCTGCGGTTGACGCCGGGGCGATCGTGGTCGACAATTCCAGCGCGTTCCGGATGGACCCGAACGTGCCGCTGGTCGTTCCGGAGGTCAACCCTCAGGACGTCGCAGAGCACCAGGGCATCATCGCGAATCCGAACTGCTCGACGATCATCATGGTCGTGCCGGTCTGGCCGCTGCACAAGGCCAACCGGGTTGTGCGGCTGGTGGCTTCGACCTATCAGGCGGCCAGCGGGGCCGGCTGGAAGGCCATGGCGGAGCTTCAGCAGCAGACGGCCGACGTGCTGGCGGGCAAGGCGCCCAAGCCGGTGGTCATTCCGCACGTCTACGCCTTCAACCTATTTTCGCACAACAGCAAAATCAGCGAGAACGGCTACAACGAGGAAGAGGTCAAGATGGTCAAGGAAACCCGCAAGATGTTCCACGACGAGCGGATCGCGATCACCGCGACCTGCGTGCGGGTGCCGGTGCTGCGGGCGCACAGCGAGTCGCTGAACCTGACCTTCGAGAAGCCGATGACCGAAGACCAGGTGCGGCAGATCCTCGCCTCGGCGCCGGGCGTCAAGATCGTCGATGACCGGCAGAAGAACTACTTCCCGATGCCGCTGGACGCTTCGGACCAGGGCGACGTGCTGGTCGGCCGGATCCGGCAGGATATCTCCCAGCCGGACGGCAGGGGGATCGACATTTTCATCAGCGGCGATCAGCTCCTCAAGGGCGCGGCCCTCAACGCCGTCCAAATCGCTGAGTTGCTTCCGGTGGTCAAAGCGGCCAAGGCGTAAGTTGGCTGATTGGGATGACGTGTAGGTGACCAAGGGCGATCCCAGGATCGCCCTTGTTGCTGTGTGGCCTTGAGATGATTGATGCAATCATCGTGTGTATTTGTCTCAGTATAAGCGATACTAATAACATCGATGTCCGAACGCAACATCAAAATCATCGTCGCCTACGAGGGCACCAACTACAAGGGTTGGCAGCGTCAGAAGGACGCGGTCACCGTCCAAGGCACGATTGAGGCCGCCCTTGCGGATATTATCGGACGTTGGGTCAGGGTTCATGGGGCCAGCCGGACCGATGCCGGGGTCCACGCCGAGAGCCAGGTGGCCCATTTTTACGTCGATTCGCCGATTCCGGATGAGGCGTTCGCGTGGCTGTTGAGCGGCCGGCTGCCCGGGGATATCGTGGTCCGGTCGGCCCGGACCGTGCCGCGGGATTTCGATGCGTCGACCGATGCGGCGTGCAAGACGTATCTGTACCGTTTTTACACCGGTAGGGTGCGCGAAGTGCAGTTTTTTCGCCGCCGCTGGCGTACCGGGACGGATCTGGACCCAGCCGCCATGCACCAGGCCGCCCAGTACATCGTTGGCACGCATGACTTTAAGGGGTTCGCCTCGGCCAAGGACATGCGCGAGACCACCGTCCGAACCGTCATGTCCGCCCGTGCCTGGCGGGTGGCGGACGATGAGATCGATTTCGAGATCACAGCCGATCGGTATCTCTACCAGATGGTCCGCACGCTGGCCGGCACGCTGGCGGAGATCGGCCGCGGACGCTGGCAGCCGGAGAAGATGGCCCAGATCCTGGCTTCGCGAGATCGGACGACGGCCGGGCCGACCGCGCCGCCGAACGGTTTGTGCCTGATGCACATTGAATATCACAAAAATCTCGCCATCCCACTTGACATCGGCGGCTGATCGCGGAGAATTAGGTCATACGCAACGCCCGGAGCGGATGTGGCGGAATTGGCAGACGCGCTGGCTTCAGGTGCCAGTGGGCTTACGCCCGTGGAGGTTCGAGTCCTCTCATCCGCATTGCCCGGCCATTCGGCCGAAATCCCTACGAGATACCCCTTTAAGACCCCGGCCTTTTCGCGCTAGTCAGACCGTTCAACAGGACGTACCGAGAGCATTGTGCGCCCGAAAGAAGGCCGCCTTCTCCCGGCACGATGATTGACACTGCCGGGAAGCCCTAAGGCCCGGCGGGATGGCAAGCTCGCCCGCCGAAAGACGGCTTTGAAGGCTGAGACGTTGCGGAATCCGTGTTTGTCCGCTGTGAGCCCAGGAAGCGTATATGGTACAATAAGGAGCCGAAATGTGAAAGCTCGGCTCGATGCAGCATTTTTCTCAACGTCCTATAATATATCTTATGTTGCATTGCGGTGGGGGTGTTGGAATGGGGTGAAAGAGACATCGTGGAACGTGGGCGTTTGGTCTGTTTGAACGGGTTTTCGGGCTTTTTGACCCCTACCTTTTTGCGCTAGCCAGCGGTTCTGGAGTTACGCTTTCCGGGCAGGTATGACGCGGCGCAATGCGCTCGGGGATTTCTTTGGTTGCCTGGCTGGGCGTGCTCCGATACTCTCTGTACCATGATCCAACAACTGACGATTCTGATGTACCA
>Ga0123329_1000577_pt1 | contig 37661 bp, 34 predicted proteins | sample BioC12SIPDNA_FD_89703 | JGI IMG/M metagenome (GOLD analysis project Ga0123329, IMG submission 89703) | Anaerobic biogas reactor microbial communites from Washington, USA - Biogas_R1_B C12 SIP DNA | ecosystem: Engineered > Bioreactor > Anaerobic > Unclassified | place: Washington, USA | collected...
GGTCCGCAGGTGGAGGTGGGCGCGTCGGCATCCGCCGTTGATGAGCACCAGGTCGCATTTTTCATTGAGATAAGCGTGGCGTTCGCAGGTGTTGCCTTTTTCGAGGAACATCTTGTCGACGACGCGGATGCCCAGATCGTTTTTGAGGAATTTTTCGACCGACCAGGAGTTGAGGCGGTCGGCTGGGACGTGTCCGTGGTCGCTGACGAGGAAGATGTAGTAGCCTTCGAGCAGGCCGTTTCGTTCGAGGCCGCGGCAGATGCGTCCGACCTGGACGTCGAGGTTGGCCAAGGCCTGGCGGTACTGGGGCGAGTCGGAGCCGTAGCGGTGGCCGATCTCGTCGATGGCGGGGAAGTAGGCGAGGATGTAGTCGGGCCAGGTTCCGGTGGTGCGGGCGCATTCGGCGATGAGTTCGAAGCGGACGGCGATGAGCCGATCGACTTCGAGGATTCGCCGGAAGAACCAGTTGATGCCGGAGCTCATCCAGTTTTCGATGGGCCGGGTGGCGCCGAGGTAGTTGGCGACCTGGATGGTTACGGAGTAGCGGTCGCCGAGGATTTCGTAGAGGGTCGGGGCTCGCAGGTCGCGGTTGATTTCCTGGTAGGTGCGGATGTACATGTAGTCCTGGTACTGGCCGGACGTACGGTCGAACCACTTGTTGCCCATGATCTGGTGGTGGCCGGGATATCGGCCGGTGTTGATGCTGGCGGTGGCGGCGTAGGTGATGGAGGGGACGACGGTGACGGCGTGGCGGGCCCGGACGCCGCGGTCGACGATGTAGCGTTGGATGTTGGGCAGTTGGCCGGCGTCGAGCATGGCGTCGAAGACCTCGGTTCGCACGCCGTCGGCGAAGAGGACCAGGGCCCGTTTTTCGGGCACGCGGACGTTTTTGTCGAGGGCGACGTTGAGTTCGCGGGTGTGGGCGCAGCCGGCGAGGAGGGCGAGGGCGGCGAAGGCGAGCCAGCCAAATCGTTTCATAGCGTGTCCTGTCCGTTGTGATTGTCGGGCCGTGGCGGTATCATAATAAGGTTACTTTAGACCCGCCGCCCGGCTGTGTCAACGGCCACGGGCGGCCCTGGAGGCGCCGTTATGGCCATTGATCCGACCGCGATCGTTTCATCCAAGGCCCAGATCGACCCGACGGTGGAGATCGGGCCGTACGCCATTATCGAGGACGAGGTGACGATCGGCCCGGGATGCCGGATCGGTCCGCACGCGGTGATCCGGCAGTACACGCGGATGGGACGCGGGAACGTGGTGCATTCGGGGGCGGTGCTGGGCGATCTGCCGCAGGACCGGTCGTTCAAGCCGTGCCGGAGCTACGTGGAGATCGGCGACAATAACGTGTTTCGCGAGCACTGCACGGTGCATCGCGGGACGGGTCCGGAGACGGTGACGCGGATCGGGAACGATTGTTTTCTGATGGCTTCGGCGCACGTGGCGCACAACTGCCGGATCGGCGACAGCGTGAACATCGCCAATGGCGCGTTGGTGGCTGGGCACGTGGAGGTGGGCGATCGGGCGTTTATCAGCGGCTGCGTGCTGTGCCACCAGTTCGTGCGGATCGGGCGGCTGGTGATGGCGGGGGGCGGCGCGCGGGTCACGACGGACATTCCGCCGTTCATGATGGTGCTGCACGAGACGGACGTGATCAACATCAACCTGGTGGGTTTGCGGCGAGCAGGCGTGGGCGCGGATCAGATCGCGGAGGTTCGCGGGGCGTACCGGCTGTTGTATCGCAGCGGTTTGCCGTTCCGCAAGGCGTTGGAGAAGCTGGCGGCGGGGCCGGTGGGGCCGTTGGTGCGGGAGATCATCGATTTTGCCGCTGCGCCGAGCAAGCGCGGGATGGCGGGTCCGCCGCACGGCGCGGTTCGTGCCGGCAAGGCGGATCAGGTGCAGGCGGGAGAGTAGGCGATGGCGGCGCAGGGGGCCAAGGAAAAGCCTGGGCCGCAGGCGTGGCCAACGGATTTGAAGGAGGCGGCGCGGATTCAGAAGGAGTTGGCCGGGCGGGTGGTCTCGGAGCGGCTGGCGGGCGAGCCGCGGACGGTGGCGGCGGTCGATTCGGGTTTTTGGGGTCCGCCGCGTCGTCCGACGCACATGGTGACGGGCGTGGTGTTGTACCGGATCGCGGACCGGACGGTGCTGGAGCGCCGGTATGCGTACGGGCGGGTCCGGGTGCCGTACGTGCCGGGGTATCTGTCGTTTCGCGAGGCGCCGAGCGTGATTGAGGCGGTGGAGAAGCTTTCGCAGCGGCCGGACGTGTTTCTGATCGACGGTCAGGGGATTGCGCATCCGCGGTTTTTGGGGATTGCCGCGCACGTGGGCGTGGTGCTGGATTATCCGACGATCGGCTGCGCCAAGAGCCGGTTGGTCGGACAGCCGGCGGGCGAATTGCCGCCGGAGCGTGGTTCGCACGTCGATCTGGTTTACGGCGAGCGGGTGGTCGGGGCGGTGGTTCGGACGCGGGACCGGGTCAAGCCGCTGTACGTGTCGATCGGCAACCGGATCACGCTGGCGGAGTGCATCGAGCTGGTGCTGGCGTTGAGTCCGCGTTACCGGCTGCCGGAGCCGGCCCGCCTGGCCCACCGGTACGTGACCGAGTTGGCGAAAGACCCGTCCATTCGAAGGAATACTGCATCACTATGATTCGAAGCCAGATTGCCCAGATCACGATCCACCAGCTTGGCATCCCGTTTCGCAGGCCGTTCGGGCACGGGGCGGCGGTGCGCGAGGCGAGCGACAACGTGGTATTGGCGGTGGAGCTGGACGGCGGGACGACGGGATTCGGGGAGACTCTGGCCCGGCCGTACGTGACGGGCGAGACTCCGGCTGGGGTGGTCGAGGCGGTTCAGCGGGAGTTTGTGCCGAGGCTGCTGGAGGCCCATCCTCAGAGCTTCGGGGCGGCGATCGAGTTTCTCGATTCGCTGCCGCTGACGATCGGCGATCGGCCGATGTACGCGGCCCGCTGCGCGGTTGAGCTGGCGTTGTTGGACGCGTGGGGCAGGCTGTTTCGACGGAGTCCGGAGGCGTTGGCGGGTTGGCTGGACCAGCCGTTCTGGTCGCCGCCGGGTGCGACGGCGAAGGTCGGTTACAGCGGGATCATCGGTTTTTCGGCTCCGGAGAAGGCGTCGCGGATGGCGTTGCTGATGCGGCTCTGGGGTCTGCGGGACATCAAGGTGAAGGTGGGCGACGAGCAGGAGTTTGAGCGGCTGGAGGCGGTGGTTCGGCGGTTGGGCCGTGCGCTGCGGGCGGGCCGTGCGCGGCTTCGGGTGGACGCGAACGGGGCGTGGCGGCCGGAGGAGTTGGATGAGAAGGTTGGGCGGCTGGAGGAGTTGGGCGTGTTGTACCTGGAGCAGCCGACGGCCAAGGACGCCGATGGGTCCTGGCTTGACGTGCAGCACCATCGGGGGGTGAACCTGATCGCGGATGAGTCGCTGGTCTCCCCGGAGGACGGCGAGCGGCTGGCGGACGACTACCGGGCGGGGGTGTTCGATATTCGGATCGCCAAGAACGGGGGGCTGCTGCCGTCGTTGCGGCTGGCGGGGTACGCGTACTCGCGGGGGATCGAGGTGCAGCTTGGCTGTCTGGTCGGCGAGACGATGATCCTGACGCGGGCGGGCCAGTGGTTTGCCGCGTTGCTGCCGGAGGTGATCTTCGCGGAGGGCAACTACGGGCGGTGGCTGATGAAGGACGACGTGGCCCGTCGCGAGCCGCTGCGGTATCGCGGTCGGATTCCGGCGCCTGGCGGTCCGGGTCTGGGCGTGCAGGTCGATGCGGGCAAGCTGCAGCGCTACGCCCACAGCGCGGCGATTCCGATCAAGTTTTGAGGCACGGGTCGCGGCGTCGGCCGGCGGGCAGCGCGGCGCAACGTTGAAAAGGCTCTTCCGCCTGATATACTTGTATTCAGATTATCCCATTATTTGTGCTCGGAGATCATCCATGGTGCTTCACGTCATTCGCGGCGTCTTTCTTTTCGCCCTGTTGGCGATTGCGGTCTCGTACGTTATCGCCGCTCCGGACGCCGAGACGGAGGGGGTTTTCGCCGCGGTTCCGAGAGAGGCGATCGTGCTGGGCGTGCTGGGCATCGGGGCGTTGACAATCGGCTTGGATATCCTGATTTCGAAGAAGTCGCTGCTGGCGATTTCGGGGTTGTTCATCGGGTTGCTGGCCGGCTTGGTGTTCGCGTACGTTTTCGCGATGGTGATCGACCTGGTGGTGGAGGTATCGGGATTCGGGCTTCGCGAGGCGATCGTGGTGGATCGGGAGATCGTGGGGTTCCAGGACGCCCCAGCCCTGGTGGCGATCAAGCTGCTGGTGGGCGTGCTGTCGTGCTACTTCGCGATCAGTTTCGTGCTTCAGACGAAGGACGACATCCGGTTCATCATTCCGTACGTGGAGTTCGAGAAGAAGATCAAGGGCGGTCGTCCGATCATCCTGGACACGTCGGTGATCATCGACGGCCGGATCGCGGACATTGCGCAGACGCGGATATTCGACAACCCGCTGATCGTGCCGCGGTTCGTGCTGGTGGAGCTTCAGCAGGTGGCGGATTCGCAGGACCGGCTGAAGCGCAACCGCGGGCGCCGCGGGCTGGACATTGTCAACAAGCTGCAGGGCCAGAAGGACGTGGATTTGACGATCCACGACGACGGCAGCAGCCGCGGGCCGGTGGATCAGCGGCTGGTCGCGCTGGCGGAGGAGATGCACGCCAAGATCATGACGACGGATTACAACCTCAACAAGGTCGCGCAGATCCGGGGCGTGGAGGTGGTGAATATCAACGACCTGACCAATTCGCTCAAATCGGTGGTGCTGCCGGGCGAGGCCCTGGCGGTCAAGATCGTCAAGGCGGGCGAGGAACCGGGCCAGGGGGTCGGGTATCTCGAGGACGGCACGATGGTCGTCATCGAGGGCGGCCGCAGCCGGATCGGTCAGACGGTCAACATCACGATCACCAGTTCGCTTCAGACCTCGGCGGGCCGGATGATCTTCGGCAAGACCGAGGACGCCGGTCGCGACAGTTCCCGCCGCAACCACAACGCCTAGCCCAAAGGAGGAATCCTATGCCCTCGAAAGTCGCCGTGATCGTCGCCGCCGCTGGGGCGGGTACCCGTTTCGGCGGTCCGGTCAAGAAGACGTTCGCCCAGATCGACGGGCGGCCGGTGATGATCCGGACGCTGGAGCTTTTCGTCAACCGCGAGGACGTCTGTCAGATCGTGCTGGCGGTCAGCGAGGAGGACTACGACGACGTGAAGACCAAGTACGGGGCCAACCTGGGGTTTATGGGCGTGAGGCTGGTCAAGGGAGGGGCGGAGCGCTGTCAGACGGTCGCCAACGCGCTGGCCGCGGTGGACGATCAGGCGGAGCTGGTGGCGGTGCACGACGCGGTGCGTCCGTGCCTGACCGCCGAGAAGATCACGGAGGTTTTTGAGGCGGCTGAGAAACACGGGGCGGCGATGCTGGCGTCGCCGGTGAACGAGACGATCAAGCGGGTGGACGGCGAGAAGGTGATCCAGGAGACGGTGGATCGTCGCGGGCTTTACCTGGCCCAGACGCCGCAGGTGTTCAAGCGGCAGGTCATTGTCGAGGCCTACGCCAAGCTCGGCGGTCAGAAGGGGCATTTCACCGATGACGCCCAGGTGGTCGAGCGGATCGGAGTGCGGACGGTGGTGGTGGAGAACGACCTGAGCAACGTCAAGATCACGCGGCCGAGCGACCTGAAGCTGGCGGAGGCGATCCTCAAGGCCATGCCCAAGCCGAAGAAACCGGGTCCGGCCGGCCCGTTCGAGGCGGAGAAGATGTGGTAAGGGCGGGCGGGAACGCGGCCGGGCCGACGACAGCGACACTGATTAGTTATCACAGCGATACTGGCACGTTTTGTCGGATTCCCGGTTGCATCCGGCGGGGTGGATTTCTATAATATGGGTTTCTGTCGGAACAACAGGAGAACGATGGTGTACGCAATAATCGAAGATCGCGGCGAGCAATACAAGGTGACCGAGGGCCAGGTGCTGGACGTGGACCTGATCGAGCTTTCGGACGGCCAGGATACGGTGGAGTTTGACCGGGTGCTGCTGGTGGGCGAGGGCAGCTCGTCGAAGGTGGGCACGCCGGTGGTGGCCGGGGCGAAGGTGATCGCGAAGGTCGAGACTTCGGAGGTCAAGGGTCCGAAGGTGGAGGTGGTGAACTTTATTCGCCGCAAAGGCCATCTGACCCACACGGGGCACCGCCAGAAGTACACGCGGGTTCGGATCGAGAAGATCGAAGCGTAGCCGCGGGGAAACGGTAGAAAGTCAAACGGGTGACAGTCCTTCGACTGTCACCCGTTTTTGATTCGGCAGGCGGGTGGAAATCGATCAGTCGGTCATGCCGTCGTCGACTTCGGTCTGCATCTGGGCTTTGAGGGCTTCGTACTCGTCGATGGTCATGGAGACTTCGCGGGCCTGGGAGCCCTTGTAGTCGCCGACGATACCCGCGGCGGCCATCTGTTCGATGAGTCGGGAGGCGCGGGAGTACCCGACGTTGAGTTTCCGCTGGAGCAGCGAGACGCTGCCGCGTTTGGACTCCAGGACCAGACGGACCGCCTCGTCGAAGAACTCGTCTTTCTCGAGGCCGTCGAGGCTGACCTTGCCGATCTGCATGAGCTCGTCGTGGAATTCGGGTTCGGCGCGGTCGCGGAGGTACTTGAGGGTCTGCTTGAGTTCATGGTCGTCGACGAGGGTGCCCTGGGCCCGAACCGGCTTGCCGGAGCCGGGCGGCAGGAAGAGCATATCGCCCATGCCGAGCAGATCTTCGGCGCCGTTCTGGTCCATGACGATCCGGGAGTCGAGTCGGCTGTTGACCCGGAAGGCGACGCGGGTGGGCAGGTTGGACTTGATGAGGCCGGTGACGACCTTGGCTTCGGGCCGCTGGGTGGCCAGGATGATATGGATGCCGACGGCCCGGCTTTTCTGGGCGAGGCGGGCCAGGGAGAGTTCGACTTCCTTGGGGCTGACCATCATCAGGTCGGCGAGTTCGTCGATGACGAGGACCATGTAGGGCAGGTAGGTCTGGATTCGCGAGGCCTCATCGTCGTCGGTCGGCTGGAAACGCTCGAGGAGGGTGTCGCGGCCGAGGTTGTTGTAGGCGCTGATGTTGCGGACCTGGGCCTCGGAGAGGATGGCGTAGCGTTCTTCCATTTTCTGGACGAGCCATTCGAGGATGGCCTGGGCGCGGTCGACGTCATGGACGACGGGGCACATCAGGTGGGGGATTTCCTTGAAGCTGGAGAGTTCGACCATTTTGGGGTCGACGAGGATCATCTTGACGTGGTCCGGCCGCTGGGTGAGCAGGACGGACATGATGATGCTGTTGATGCAGACGCTTTTTCCGCTGCCGGTGGTGCCGGCGATCAGGAGGTGGGGCATGGAGCAGAGGTCATGGACCAGGGGGTTGCCGCTGGCGTCCTTGCCGAGGAACAGGGGGATGGTCATGCGTCCAGGGGCGCTGCCGGAGAGCTCGATCAGTTCGCGGAGTCGGACCGGCTGTTTTTCGAGGTTGGGCACCTCGATGCCGATGGTGTTCTTGCCGGGGATGGGTGCGACGACGCGGACGGAGGGGCTTTTGAGGGCGCGGGCGAGGTCCTTGGATCGTTCGTCGATGCTCTTGACCTTGATGCCCGGTCCCAGTTGCAGTTCGAAGAGGGTGACGACGGGGCCGGTGTCGATTTCGACGACGGCGGCGTCGATTCGGAACTCGCTGAGGGTGCGTTCGAGGATTTTGGCCTTTTCGCGGACCTGGGACTCGTGGTCGTCGGCGAGGACCTGCCGCTCGTTGTTGAGCAGTTCCAGCGGGGGCAGTTCCCAGTCGCCCATGTCCTTGGGCCACGAGGTGGGCTTGGAGTTTTTCTTTTCCGGGAGCGGTTTGGCCAGGAATATTTTGGGTTCTTCGCGGACGGCCGGGGCGGGTTCGGCTTCGGCTTCGATCACATCCTCGTCGCCTTCGTCCTGGTCGTCTTCGCTTTCCTCGTCTTCTTCCTCTTCGGCCTGGTCGGGTTGGTCCGCCTCATCGTCGTCGACGAACCGCGTGGCCTGTTCGACTTCGTCATCATCGTCGTCGGGATCGGCAACGGCCACGGCGGTCCGCGGCGGCGCGGGCAAGGCCTTGCGGGGTCGTGAAGGAGCGGTCTGAGGGACCAGGTACCGCTGACGGAACTGCTCGACCAGCCAGTCGGCGCGGGCGCGGACCTGGCGGAACAGGACGGGCAGATAGACCACGAACTCATCGGCGGCCAGGATCAAGCCGACGGCCAGACCGACCAGCAGGATCAGGGCGGCTCCGAACAGCGAGAAGTACTGCTCCAGATAGTGAGTGATGGCGAAGCCCAGCACGCCCCCGGCGCCCAGAGGCAGATCGGACGCCCACGGCGGCTCCAGGAGTGAGAAGATGCCGGAGCCGACGGCGACCAGCACGAGCATGCCGGCCACCCGCAGGGCCATCTCGGTTTCGCTCATGGCGACGATGACCATGAACCCGACGCAGGTGACCAGGAGGAGGAGGACCCACGCCCCTTCGCCGAAGTAGTGAAACAGGGCGAAGGAAACATAAGCGCCGGTGATTCCGCACCAGTTGTGCGTGACCTGGAGCGACGGGTGGCGGTAGCAGTCGGGGTTGGGCCAGTCGGTGGCGTCGAAGGTAATGCAGGCGATCCAGAGATACAGGCACACAGCCGAGACCAGCAGGATCTTGCCGAGATACCAGAAGAGTTCCCACTTGTTGATTGGCGGTTCCTCGGGGGTCTTGTGCTTGCGTTTGGCTTTGGCCATCGGGGTCGGTTCCTCGCTTGTGTGGTTGTCGACGGCGACGGCGCAGCGCGGGCGGGGAGCGTCCGAGCAGGCCGATCGCAGTACTGGTATCGGCCGTCGGGAGCTTGTGACTCCAGCAAAAGCGAACCATGCGGGCGGTTCGGGAGTAAAAGGTAGAAGTGGAAATTCCAGGTCTGCCGATACTGGGAAGACGTGCGATGATGCGAACGCCGAAGGATTTTTTGCGGAACATGGAACCATGATGTGGGGTTTGATAGGAAGCGGGGCAGGTGCGCCAACGGGGCTGTCGGACATGCTGTTTTTCCAGCAGGTCGAGGTGGTTTACGCGGTCGTGGCCCTGCTGTTGACGGTGGGCGTGCTGTTCTGGCTGTTCGGCAGCCGGTTTCATCGGTTGTTTTTGACCGTGCTGTTTTTGTCGGTGGGGATCGTCGGCGGCTGGGAAGTGGCCAACGCGTACGCGGTCAATGTGTTTCTGGGGATGACGATCGGGGTGGCGCTGGGGGCGAGTCTGGGGTACTGGTTGTTCCGGTTCTGGCTGGGGTTGTTTGCCTCGGGGCTGGTGGGTCTGGCCCTGCTGATCGTTTATTGGTACGCGTGGGCCCAGCCGTGCCTGGCGCAGGCGGCGCGGCAGACGCAGGTGGCCCGGGTTTCGCAAGGGATCGAACTGAACCCGCCGGCGACGCAGCGGGCGACGGGCGGGATTTCGGCGACGACCGAACCGGCGAGCGCCAGCACGGGTCAGGCGTATCGGAATCTGGAGGTGCTGTTGCCGAAACTGGCCCCGCGGGCGTATGCGGACTGGGACGGGTGGCGGGCGGGTTTTCCGGAGACGGCGTCGTCCATTCTGCGCAATTTGTCGGTGATCATGCCGCGGCTGCGGTTTGAGTTGACGATCATTTTGATGGCGGCCCTGATCGTGGCGATGCTGGCGGCGTTTTTGCGGCCGTATTTCCTGAACATTGTTTATACTTCGGCGACCGGATCGCTGCTGGTGGCGTTGAGTGTGGCGGCGTTGCTGACGCTGAAGGCGACGGTTCAGACGCAGTGGCTTTCGGTCAATTCGTGGGTTGTCTGGACGGGTCTGGCGGTGATGACGGGAGTGGGGATCGGGGTGCAGTACTACCTGTATCCGCCGGCCAAGCCTGAGGAGCCGCAGGAGGAAGAGGACGAAGAGGCTCCGACTCCGCCGAAGGGCGGCAAGTCGAAGGGCAGATAGAAAGGCTGGCGTCGATGACGGAGTGGATAGAGACCACGTTTCGCATCCCCTACTGGATCGATCTTTTCCGAACGTTTCCGCCGGCGTTGTGTTTTTTGCTGGTGGGAGTGGGATTGCTGCTGCTGTTGTACGGGCGGGTGATTTTCCTGCTGGTGGTGATTTTGAACGCCGCGGCGATCGGGGCGTACGCGGGGTGGCAGATCGGGTTGATGTTCGACCGTCCGCACCTTGGGATGGCGGTGGTGGCGGTTTTTCTGGCCGCGGTGGCGTGGCCGATGCTGAAGGTGGCGGCGTCGTTTCTGACCGGCGTGGTCGGGGCGGTTCTGCTGGTGTACCTGTGGCCTCTGATCTGGAACCGTCCGGAGTACCTGCCGGTGGCGGCGGTGGTGGGTTTCGTGGCCCTGGCGATCGCCGGATGGTACCTGTTCAAGCCGGCGGTGATCGCGTTTACCGCGTTGCAGGGGTCGCTGATGATCGTTTTGGCCGGACTGGCGCTGTTGGACCAGTGGCAGATCCGGGAGTGGGACGCGGACTGGTGGGCGGGGCAGAACCCGTTGGCGGTGGCGGCGGTGGTGTTGGGCCTGACGTTTGTGGGCGTGCTTTACCAGGGCCAGCTTACCGAAGAGGAGAAGAAGCTGGAGGACCGCAAAGTGGTGGGACGGGAGTGAGGGGAAGGCGTGGCGGTTTCACCCGCAGCGGCGGGGGCAGGGCATAGAAAAAGCCTGAGCCCGCGCGAGGCGGGTCAGGCCTGGTGAATTGTCAGTTGGAGTGATGGCGTGCGGTGAGCTATACCGCGACGCTGCTTCCGAAGAGGCTCTGAATGACGCTGGTGGTGGCGGCGGCGGCGATGGCGCTGGCGAAACCGACGAACTGGTCGATTACCAGCATTTTGATTTCCTGATCGCAGCCGACACAGAGCAGGGGCATGGCGAGGGCCAGCAGACGGGCGGTTCGGGCGAGAAGGCTTCTCATCAGACACTCCTTAAATTGGTGGGCGGCGCCCGCCCTGCGTTACGGTGGGCGGGGCCCGGCCTGGTTTCCGCTGTCGCCAAGAGCCGTTGGAGACAACGGGTTATTTATACCGGCTTGGCGTCTGGAATGCCACAGGGTTTTCGGCGAGTCCGGTGGTTACCTGATGACGATTTCGCGTTTGAGCCTGCTGCTCTGGTAGACGGCGTCGAGGATTTTCTGGACCATGAGGGCCTCCTCGGCTTTGACGCGGGGTTTGGCGCCGTTGCCGACGCAGTCGAGGAAATGGAACATCTGGTGTTCGAAGCATCGGTGTTCGGGCACCTGATAGACGGTGTTGGTCAGTCCGCCGCCGTCCTGTCCGACGAACTCGATCTTATTGCCGGAGACGCAGCCGGCTTTGTCGCCGGCGAGCCAGGTCTCGATGCGTTCGGAGTCGGGCATGTTGATGGCCCACGAGGTCTGCAGGAGCAGGTTTGTGCCGTTGGCGAAACGGACGATGGCGGAGGCGTAGTCTTCGACGTCGCAGCAGGGTTTGGCGGTGAGTTTGGGCGGCGCCCACATGCTCATGGCGCAGTAATCCTGGCGGTTGGCCAGGTGGCAGCCGCTGACGGCTGAGACGCGGACCGCCCGCGGATGGCCGAGGAACCAGAGGACCAGGTCGAGCATGTGGCAGCCCAGGTCGATCAGCGGGCCTCCGCCGGAGAGTTTTTTGGTGGTGAACCAGCCGCCGAGGCCGGGGGCGCCGCGTCGGCGGAACCAGCGGGACTCGGCGTAGTAGACGTTGCCGAGTTCGCCGGTTTCGATTTTGGACTTGATCAGTTCGTTGCCCGGCATGAACCGCCGGCAGTAGCCGATGGTGAGGAGTCGCCGGGCCCGTCTGGCGGTCTGGATCATCTGTTGGCAGAGCGGGGCGGAGACGGCCATCGGTTTTTCGCAGAAGACGTGCTTTCCGGCCTGGAGGGCGGCAATGGCGTGTGGGGCGTGAAAGGCGTTGGGCGAGCAGACCAGGACGGCGTCGAGGCGGTCCAATTTCAGGAGCTTGGCGGGGTTGTTGGCGGCGAAGTCGGCGGAGAACTGGTGGGCGAAATCGCGGGCCCGCGGCAGATCCTGATCGACGGCTCCGAGGATTTTGCCGCCGGCGGCGAGGATGCCGTGGGCGTGGGCGCGGGCGATGTTGCCGGCCCCGATGAACCCGACGTGTACCTGCTTGGCCATGATCGTTGGCTCCTGTGGAGAGGCTTGTGCAAACCATATGCGGCGTAGAGGTTCACTGTACCATTTGCGGCGATTCGGTTCAAGGGGCGGCGACGTCGGGTGAGCGGTGGACGAGATGGCCGGCGACGAAGGTGGCCAGAACGCGGGCGGTTGGATCGAGGATGGCGGCCAGGGGGTCCGGGTTGTCGTTGACGGCGAGCACGGCGAGGTCGGCGGATTTGCCGGGATCGATGGAGCCGACGACGTGGTCGAGCTGCAGAGCTCGTGCGGCGCGGATGGTAGCCATCGCCAGTACGGCTGAGGGAGGCAAGCCGCCGAGCTGGTGGACAGCCTGGGCCTGGGCGAGGATCGAGAGGGGCGAACCGGCGGCGGCGGAGTCGGTGCCGAGGGCGACGTTGATGCCGGCTTCGAGCATATCGCGATAGCGGTGCGGCGGGTGGTTGAAGTAGCGGTGGGCAAGCGGGCAGTAGGCAACGGACGCGCAGCCGGCGGCGAGACGTTGCAGATCGGCATCGGTGGCGTAGTTGACGTGGGCGAGGAGAGCGGGGAAATCGAGCAGTCCCAGATCGGCTGCCCACTGGATCGGCGTCTGACCGGTGGGCCGAATGGCCTTGTCCCACGCGCCGACGGCTTTGAGGATCGTGATCCAGGGGCCGGAGGCCGAATCGAGGAATCGCAATTCGGAAGGATCTTCCGCCAGATGGGAGGTCAGGCGAAGGTTCTCCATTCGGGCAAGCTCAAGGGCGAGGCGGTAGAGCTGCGGATCGGTGGAATAGGGCGCGTGCGGGCTGACGCCGCGCAGAAAGAGCCCGCCATCCGGCGGCATGGCGTGGATCTTTTCGGGCAGTTCGGCGAGGGCGGTGCGAGCCCTGGGACCGCGACCGAGGGTCTCGGCGAAGGCGATCTTGCGGATGGGCAGGTCGATCAGGGCCTGCCACGACCGGCCGTTGGCGGAGATATCGGCGACGGTGGCGGTGCCCGCGGCAAGATGCTGGCGGACGCCGTGCGTAACGGCACGAAGCTGGGTGCCGAGCCGCTTGGGCTTTCGCAGGACGAGCTTTCCGATCCAGCCGACGAAGGAGCCGGGATAGCGGATGCGGCGGGCGAGCAATGAGAGTTCGAGATGGCAGTGGGCGTCGATGAAGGCGGGGGCGATGACGGCGCGGAAACCAGCGGGAGCCAGGCCCGCAAAGTCAAGCGTCGCTTCGCCTTCGACGGAGAGATCGGAGCCGAGCTGGGCGATTCGATCCTCCTGGATGCGGAGCAAGCCCGGTGTTACCGGTTCGAACCGGCCGCCGGACAGGACGCAGTGGGCTTTGAGGATCATCGGGCGGTTCCTTGGGCGCACGTTACGGAGATCAGATTAGCGGTTGGGGAAAACCCATGCCACGAAAAAGTGCGATTGGGGCGACGGCCACAGCCACAACCGTTTGGAGGCCAATCGGGTGTGCGGCAAACACCGTGATGGCTTGCAATTAGGGTTGATTGGTTGTAATCTAGCGACAGTGAGCGCTCTACCACGGGGGTGAGCATTCGAGGGAAACGCGCCAATGGCAATTCACTTTTCATTGGGGAGGACAAGACGATGAAAGCCAGAAAGAATGGTCTTCGCCGGTTGACATGGACGGTCGCCGCGCTGGTGGGCCTGGTGATGGTCGTCGCCGGCTGCGAGCGAAGCGAGACGCCGACCAATGGGAACGGCGATGTCACCAACGGCGACGCCAAGCAGCGTCAGACGTACCAGGTTCAGCCGCCGCAGGACCGCCTGGAGCGTCAGGAGCGTCAGGTCCAGCCGCAAGACGACGAAACCCCGGTTCAGCCGCCACAGGACCAGCAACAGGACCGCCTGGACCGCCTGGAGCGTCAGGTCCAGCCGCAGGACGACGAAACCCCGGTTCAGCCGCCGCAGGACCTGCCGGAGCAAGGGCAGTAGCGGTCAGGCAGGTTGGGCCTCGCGAGCCGCCGGACAAAACGCCGTCGGAGCGGACCGACGGCGCCAACGGTACTTCTGTGGCGTGAACGACGCCAAAGGGGGTTGACGATGTTGATGCGATGGACGACGGCGCTGATGACGGCGGGATTCCTGCTGGCAACGCCGTGGGCGATGGCGCAGGATCTGGAATACGAACCGGGCGAGGGCGTGCATGAGGAGGAATGGTACGATCCGAGCGACTGGTTCGACGGGGACGACGGGATCGACTACGAGAACGACTGGGGCGACTACGATTACGACGATGACTACGAGTGGGGCGAGTACGACTACGAGGACGAATGGTACGATTGGGACTGGGACGGCTACGACTACTATGACGACGACAATTGGTATGACGAGGAGCGGTACGACTACGACTATGAGTACGATTACGATGACGGGTGGTACGACCGGGACTCGGACTACGACAACGGCGGGTACTACTACGGTTGGTAGGTTGCCAAAGCGTGGCGGGTGAACCTCGCCTTCGGCGAGGATTGCCCGCCCTGCCCGAAGTGGAATTACTCCGATTGTTGTCGACGATCGGGTACGGCGTGGTCGGGCGAACCATGCCGTACCCGCTTGCCATGCAGTCTGATTCGACGGAAGTCAGGAGGCGTTGGGATGGCGACGGTTCGCGGTCGGCTGGTGGAGGTGTGGCGGTGGTGCTGCGGCGAGCGTGGCGAGGTGCTGGCGCTGGTGGCGGTGCTGGTGGTGGTTGCGGGGGCGTGGGCGTTTCTGGAAGTGACGGGCGAGGTGATCGAGGGAGATACGCAGGCGATGGATGAGCGGATCGTGCTGGCGATGCGGAATGCGGACGACTTGTCCGACCCGATCGGTCCGCGGTGGCTGGAGGAGATGGCGCGCGACATCACGGGTTTGGGAGGCATGGCGGTGCTGGGGCTGATGACGGCGGGCGTGTGCGGGTATCTTCTGCTTCGACGGCAGCACTGGGCGGTGGGGTTCGTGCTGGTCGCGGTGGTGGGAGGCGTGGTGCTGAGCCTGTTCCTCAAGAGTCTGTTCGATCGTCCACGGCCGGAGGTGGTGCCGCACCTCTCGTACGTGCGGACGGCGAGTTTTCCGAGCGGGCATTCGATGCTGTCGGCGGTGGTGTACCTGACGCTGGGCGCGCTGCTGGCGCGGATGGTGACGCCGTGGCGGTACAAACTGTACTTCCTGGCGGCGGCCCTGGTGACGACGGGTTTGGTGGGCCTGAGCCGGGTGTACCTGGGCGTGCACTATCCGACGGACGTGCTGGCGGGATGGTCGGCGGGGCTGGTGTGGGCGACGCTGTGCTGGCTGGGGCTGTTCCTGCTGCAGCGGCGGGGGAAGGTGGAGCCGCCCAAGGGCGTGACGGCGTAGCGGACGGCGGACCTGCGCCGTGTGGCGCGGGCGCGGAGAAGGCGTGCGGCGCAGACTCTACCGGGCCAGGAGGGCCTGGATGTCAGCGCCGGAGGGGTACTGAAAGACCCGCAGGTCGAACTCGGGGACCACGGCGAGGACGTGGTCGAAGATGTCGGCTTGGATGCTCTCATAGCTGACCCACGCCTGGTCGTTGGAGAACGCGTAGATTTCGATGGGCAATCCGCAAGGGGTCGGATCGAGCTGGCGAACCATGAAGGTCATGTTCTTGTGGATTCGCGGGTGGTGGCGCAGGTAGTTTTCGACGTAGGCGCGGAAGGTGCCCAGGTTGGTCATCCGCCGGCCGTTGACGGCGACGGACGGATCGACGTTGTGCTGGGCGTTGTACTCGGCGATCTCGGTTCGCTTTCGTTCGATGTAGTCGGTCAGACGGTGGATGCGTGAGAACTTGGCGAGCATCTCCGGCGTGCAGAAGCGGACGCTGGTCATGTCGATGCAGATGGCGCGTTTGATCCGGCGTCCGCCGGACTCGGCCATGCCGCGCCAGTTCTTGAAGGAGTCGGAGATGAGGGCGTAGGTCGGGATGGTGGTGACGGTCTTGTCCCAGTTCTGGACCTTGACGGTGGTCAGCGAGATGTCGATCACGTCGCCGTCGGCTCCGTATTTTTCCATGGCGATCCAGTCGCCGCGGCGGACCATCTGGTTGGCGGCGATCTGAATGCTGGCGACAAAGCCGAGGATGGCGTCCTTGAAGACGAGCAGGAGCACGGCGGTCAGGGCGCCGAGGCCGGTGAGGAACTTCCAGGGCGACTGCTGCATCAGGATGGCGACCACGAACACGAGGCCGAGGAAGTAGAGCGCGATGTTGGCGACCTGGAGGTAGCTCTTGATCGGCTTTTCGCGGGCAATCTGGAGGCTCTGGTAGACGTCGTGGATGACGTCGATGAGGGCGTCGAGGATGAGGATGACGATGACGGCCACGTAGGCGAGCACCACCCGCTGGATCAGCGACTGCGTTTCCTCGCGGAGGCCGGGCAGCAGGACGGGCGTCAGGACGTGGACGATGACCGCGGGGGCCAGGTGCGCAAGGCGGTCGAAGACGCGGCGCCGCACGAGCACGTCGTCCCAGCGGGCGCGGGTGGCGGCGATGAACCGGCCGATGACCCGCAGCAGGAACCGCCTGGCGATCCAGTTGGCGGCCAGGGCGATCACGGCGATCGCCAGGACGGCGACGGACCGGACGACCAGCAGGGCCAGGCGGTCGGCCAGGCCGAGCGAGACGAGGTACTCCCGGAGCATTTCGATCATGACGGCGTTCTCCTGCGGGCCTTGCGCGAGGCGCGGATTGTGGACGCGGTTACCTTCGTCATCGTCGGATGGACGGCGATGACTTGAGCAATCATCGGCGATTATCGGACGCGGCACGTGATTCGGCTGAGGAGGCGGGCGGTGGAACGCATCCGCGGAGGGCGGATCGACGGCAAGGGGGAGAGCTTTCCGATAGTGAAATCATCCACGGAAATGTTCCGGGATGACCGCCGCAGAGAGGACGGGAAGACATGTCGCTACGCGGGAAGACCCTGATCATCATCGGGGCGACGATCGTCGGCCTGGTGGTGCTGTCTTGCGCCTTGGCGCAGCGGATACTCCTGCAGAGTCATGCGGACCTGGAGGCGAGGGAGGTCCGTCATGACCTGGCGAGGGTGCAGGCGAGCCTGGCGGACGTGGTGACCACGCTGCACAGCAAGGCCATCGACTGGGCGAACTGGGATGACACGTACGCATTCGTTGAAGACCACAACGAACCCTACGTCGTGAGCAACCTGGGCGATATCACCCTGGTCAATCTGCGGATCGGCCTGATGGCGATCATCGACCGGCAGGGGCGGACGGTCTACTCCAATGCCGTTGATCTGGAGACGGAGAAGGGTCTGGGGCGGCCAGCCAACCTGGGCTCGCTGCTGGAGCGTTACCCGTGCCTGCTCGCCCACCAGACACCCGACGACAAGGTCGGCGGCCTGGCGATACTGCCCGAAGGGCCGCTCCTGGTGGTCTCGCACCCGATCGTGACCAGCGAAGGACAAGGACCGGTCCGCGGAGCGTTGATCATGGCCCGCGAGCTGGACGGGGCGGAACTGGCCCGGCTGGGCGAAGTGACCAAGCTGGCGATCGATCTGCGGCGAAGCGAGGGTTCGGCGTTGCCCGACGATTTCGCCGAGGCGGCTGCGGAGCTCACGGACGCCGAGGACACGGCGATCCTTCCATTGAGCGAAGAGCAGGTGGCGGGATACGCCTGGATGAAGGACCTTTCGGGCCGGCCGGTCCTGCTCCTGAAGGTGGCGACTCCGCGTGCGATCTATGGGCAGGGCGTATCGAGCATGCGGCTGTTCGCGGGTTACCTGGTGTTGACCGTGACGGTACTGGGCGCGGCGATGCTGGGGGTGCTGGAGGTGCTTGTGCTTCGTCCGCTGTCGCGGCTGGGGGCGAGCGTCCGGCAGATTGCGGTAAGCGGCGACGTTTCCTCGCGGCTGCCGGTGACGAGCCGCGACGAACTGGGAACGCTGACCGAGGACATCAACGATATGCTTTGGGCGCTCTGCGAGTCGGAGGAACGTCTGAAGATGGTGCAGTTTTCGGTGGATCGCGCCGGCGACTTGGTCTTCTGGATCGGGCCCGACGCCCGCTTCCACTACGTCAACGAGGCCGCGTGCCGCAGTCTGGGCTACTCCCGGGACGAGCTTCTGTCGATGACGGTACACCAACTCGATCCCGGATTCCCCGAGGCGGCCTGGCCGGAGCACTGGGAACTGCTTAAGAAAAGCGGATCGATGACCTTCCAATCCTCCCACAGGACCCGCGACGGCGTCCTGATTCCGATGGAGATCACCGCGAACTATCTGCGATACGGCGGCAAGGAGTACAACTGCGCCTTCGCCCGGGACGTTTCGGGGCGCAAGCGGGCGGAGAGCCAACTGGCTGAAGAACGCAGGCGGCTGGAGTTCATCCTGGAAGTGACCAACACGAGGATCAATATCACGGATGCGCAGTATGCTCTGCACTACGTCGACCAGGCCTGGCAAAAGGTCTACGGCGATCCGGCCGGACGGAAATGTTATGAGTATTTCATGGGTCGCGACCGCCCCTGCGAGGGATGCGGAATCCCCAAGGCGCTGGGCACCAAGGAGATCCAAATCACCGAGGAAACGCTTCCCAGGGAGGGCAATCGCCCCATCCAGGTGCATACCATCCCCTTCCAGGATATGTCCGGCCAATGGCTGGTTGCCGAATTCAATGTCGATATCACGGCGAGAAAGCAGGCGGAGAATCAGATCAGAGACGCTTTGGAGGAGTCGAAAGAGCTCAACCGCGTTCTTGAGGAGCAGACGGCCAAAGCCAGGCAACTGGCCGCGATGGCGGAGGCGGCGACCCGGGCCAAGAGCGAGTTTCTGGCCAACATGAGCCACGAGATCCGGACTCCCATGAACGGCATCCTGGGCATGGTCCAGCTTCTCCAGGATACGCCCCTGAACGACATCCAGCGGGACTACCTGGACACGGCGTGCGGTTCGGCGGAGTCGCTGTTGCGAATCATCAACGACATTCTGGACTTTTCCAAGATCGAGGCGGGTCGGCTGGAACTGGACCGGATCGGGTTCAGCCTGCGTCAGTGCGTCGCTGAGACGCTGAGGCCGCTGACGCTGGAAGCCGAGCGGAAGGGTCTGGCATTGCGGCAGGAATTCGCCGACGAAGTTGAGGATGCCGTGGTGGGCGATCCGGGGCTGCTGCGACAGATTCTGACCAACCTGGTGGCCAACGCGGTCAAGTTCACCGACGCGGGCGAGGTGGTGGTGCGGGTCGAGTCTGAGCTGCGGGAACCCGAGCGGGTGCGGCTGCGGTTCGCGGTGCGGGATACGGGGATCGGCATTCCGCCTGAGAAGCAGGATGTGATTTTTAACGCCTTCGAGCAGGTGGATGCGTCCACCAGCCGCAGGTACGGCGGGACGGGCCTTGGCCTGGCGATTACCGCCCTGCTGGTCGAGAAGATGGGCGGGCGGATATGGGTTGAGAACGACGCCGGGCAAGGGAGCAACTTCCGCATGGTCCTGGAGTTTCTGCGCCAGCCGGCGGGGATGTCCGGCCAGACCGGGCCGGCGGCGCCCGCGGCCGAGCCGTCAACGACCGAGAACACCGCGAATGGGCCGCTGCGGATCCTGCTGGTCGAGGACAACGCGGTCGACCGGAAGCTGATGCTCAAGATGCTGAAACGATGGGGTCATACGACCGACACGGCTGAGAACGGCCGGGCGGCTCTGGAGGCATTGGATCGCGAGGCGTTCGACCTGGTGCTGATGGACGTCCAGATGCCGGAGATGGACGGTCTGGAGGCCACGCGAAGCATCCGGGAAAAGGAACGGGAGACCGGAGGGCACGTGCCGATCGTCGCGATGACCGCCCATGCCCTCAAGGGCGACCGGGAGAAGTGCCTGGCCGCGGGAATGGACGGGTACGTGACCAAGCCGGTGCGCATGCCGGAACTTCTGGAGGCCATTCAGCGCTTCGGCGGCACGCCGGTCGGCGCCAAGTAGGCCTGCGACCGTAGCCGGGATCAGCCTGGGATTTCGGGCGAGGAAGATCTCGCGACGTCCGGTGTCGCAGCGGGCTCTTCCACGAGCCGGTAGAAGCAGTCGCGTCGGGCGGGAATGTAGCCGGCCTGCCGAATGAGTTGCCGCAGTTGGGCCTCGGTAAGCCGATAGCTGACGCCGGCTGAGGCCACCACGTTCTCTTCGAGCATCAACGAGCCAAGATCGTTGGCCCCGAATTCCAGGGCGACCTGCCCGACCGCGGGCCCTTGCGTGACCCACGAGGCCTGGAGATTCTCGAAATTGTCGAGGTAGAGCCGGGCCACCGCGAGCATGCGCAGGTAGTCCTGGACGCCGGCCAGACGCGGCTGAAGGTCTTTGGCCAGCCTGGTGCCGGCGGGCTGGAAGGTCCAGGGGATAAAGGCGGTAAAGCCGCCGGTCTCGTCCTGCAGGTCGCGGAGGCGGCGAAGGTGCTCGATCCGTTCCTGGTCGCTCTCGACGTGGCCGAACATCATGGTGGCGGTGGTGCGGACGCCCTGTCGGTGGGCCTGACACATGACCTCGAGCCACTGTGCGGCGCTGTACTTGTTGGGGCTGATCCGGGCGCGCACGCGATCGCCAAGGATCTCCGCCCCCCCGCCGGGAATGGTGTCCAACCCGGCCTCGCACAGCTCGCCAATGATCTCGCTGATGGTCTTGCCGAACGTCCGCGAGAGGAAGACGATCTCCGGCGGGCTGAAGCCGTGCACGTGGAGTTGCGGATGGGCCGCCTTCAGGTCGCGCAGCATCCGCGTGTACCAGGCCATCGGCAGGTCAGGGTTCATGCCGCCCTGAAGCAGGACCTGCCGGCCGCCGAGGGAGACCAGCTCGTCGACCTTGGCCAGCAGTTGCTCGGCCGTCAGCACGTAGGCCTGCGGATGGCCGGGCGGGCGGCAGAAATTGCAGAACAGACAGCCCGAAACGCAGACGTTGGTGTAGTTGACGTTGCGATCGACGACGTAGGTGCGGATGCTGTCGCGATGGCGGCGCAGCGTCGCCTCTCTGGCCAGTCGGCCCAGGTGGTGAAGATCGGCGTGGGCAAGCAGATCGAGGGCCTCGGCGTCGCTCAGGCGGCTCATGAAACCTGCGCCCCCGTCGATGCTGCGTGCAGCCGGCCGAAAAGCTCCAACCCCGCCCGCTCCCGCTCGCCCAGACGATAGCGGATGGTCTGGCCCAGGTACCGATGCGCGGCGGCGACTTCAAAGCCGTGACGTGCGGCGTGCTTCGACGCCAGCTCATCGATCCGCGAGGCATTCGCTTCGGCGGTCTCGGCGAGGATAGGGCCGGCGCGCTCGGCACTCGCGCGATCGCGGGCGACCCAGAGGGCGAAGACGAACGGCAGGCCCGTCCGGTCGCGCCAGAACTGGCCCAGATCGCAGACGAACGGGCGGTCAATCCCGGTCATGGCCTTGTCGCCGATCAGCAGCCAATCGCCCACGTCGGCGCCGGCGGGATCGAACCGGCGAACGGTGAGCCTCGCGGGGCGATGGAGCCAGTGGCGAAAGAGCACGGAGGTCAGCGCGACCGAGCAGTGTGATTCGGAGTCGAGGAACACCTCCTGGACTTGCTCAAGGGGCCGGTGGGCGAAGATCCGAACGGTCTGCACGGGGCCGTCGGCGGTGATGCCGTAGGGGCAGGCCATGGGCCAGGAGTCGGTCTTTTGGAGGTAATCGACGGCTGGGAGCATGGCCACGTCGAGTTGCCCCTGCTCGAGCAGTCCGGCGAGGCGGCTTGGCGGTTCGGCGACCAACTGGACGTCGCGTCGCTCGGCCAACCCTTCGGTCAGCGGCACGGCATTCAGATAGGGCACCGTGCCGATTTTCAGGATTTGCATGACGGTTCTCCCCGGCCGCGGCGGGCCGGATAATATTCTTTTCAGCGGCATCGCGGCCGTCGATAATTGTAACCCCGGCATTCAAGGGATAACAGCGGGATTGACGAAGTCCGTGAAAAGGCGATGCCGGACCGGATGCGACGTCCTATAATTGTTCGGTGCCTGACTGAGGCACGGGCGCCCGCCCGGCTGCAGCGGCTTTGACCTGTTTCCGCGCATCAACCAAGAACCTGTACGAGGGAATTACCGTAACCAATGGTGTGGAACAGCGAGACAACCGACGAGCAGCTCTTTGAACAATTCATCAGGGGTGATGAGACGGCGTTTGAAGGTCTGGTAGATCGCTACCACAAACAAATTTATGTTTTTCTTGTGCGATTTACCGGACGGCCGGAACTTGCGGACGACTTGACACAAGAGACGTTCATCAAGGTTCACCAGGCCGCCGCGTCATTCGATCTGGACAAGAAGTTTCGGCCCTGGGTCTTTGCCATCGCGGCCAACAAGGCCCGCGACATGCTCCGATCCATCGGGCGGTCGCTGCACCCGGTGAGCATCGAAGCCGGCCGGACCGACGAGGACCGGTCGCTGATCGACATCATCCCCTCGGACCAGGAGGTTCCCGAAATCGAGTTGATGGAACGGGAACGGGCCGAGAGCGTCAAGACGGCGGTGATGACGCTGCCGGAGAATCTGCGGGAAGTGCTGCTTTTGGCGTATTACGAGGACATGCAGTACAAGGAGATCGCAGAGGCGTTAGGCATACCGCTGGGAACGGTTAAGTCAAGGCTGCACAAGGCGGTCAACGCGTTCGGGCGTTTGTGGAAAGCGAAGCACAATGAGCGACAATCAGCCGAGTGACGACAATTCGTTGGAACTGCAGATGATCGAATACTGCTTGGGCCTTCTGCCCGAGCAGGAGCACAAGCAGTTCGCCCGCCGCCTGAGCGAGGACGCTGAGCTTCGCGCCCGTTACCAGGAGTTGTCCGACCCGCTGCACACCCTCAACGACTACCACGTCGAGGTTCCCAAGGATTTGCGAGGCCGGATTCTCTCGTCGAGCCGAATGAGCGGGCTGATCCGCCGGCAGCAGGAGGCCGAGTTGCCAGCGAAGGAGAAACGGAGCCGTTTGACGCTGCCGTGGGTGCTTCGGGAGTTTTCAGCGGCGGCGGCGGCTATTCTCATTATCCTCTCGACCTGGGCGGTGACGGCCAACCATGCCCGTCAGCAGCAGTATAAGGCCTTGTGCGGCAGCCAGTTGGCGGGGATGGGGACGGGCCTGGCCAACTATCAGATCGACCACCCGGGCCAGCTTCCGCAGATCCGACTGGCCGAGGGCGACTCGTGGTACGATTTCGATAAGAAAAAGCCTCGTCGCCAGCACCTGTTCCTGCTGGTGAAGATGAAGTACGTGGACCCGAAGCTGCTGGCCTGTCCAGCGGCCAAGGTGCGGCTGACCCTGACCCCGCAGGACCTCGACGAGCTGTCTGATTTTCCGGACTCGATTCCCGTAACCTACAGTTTCCAAAACCTTTACGGCGACCATAAGTTCTCTGAGGAGCAGCGTCGCCAGCGGTGGGCGCACCCGGCGCACATGGCGGTGATGGCGGATCAGACCCCCCTGCTTTCGAATGAGGGGCTCCAGCCGGTGCTTTCGCCGCAGAGCCAGTCGCCGAACCATCGGACTTTGACCACGGAAGGGCAGAACGTGCTGTTTCTGGACGGGTCGGCGTTGTGGAAGACCGCCCCGCTGGTAGGCCCGCAGGAGGACAACATCTGGCAGGCGGGGCAGCTTGACCGCTACCACGGGAACGAAGTACCGAGCCGTCCGGACGACAGTTTTCTGACCAACTGACCCCTCTTTTTTGCACGTCCGATTTTCTGTGCATCCTTCCAACAACCTGCGCCTACAAAATTTACAGAAATTTTTTACTTGATCGCCGCGTTTTTCTTCATTAGGATAGGAGGCGACGTCAGGGCTCAGCCTGAACAAGTCTTCTGGCCTATCAGCGGCTTACGCCAAAGAGGGAATTAGTCGATACGAGCCCTTGACCCGTTTGCGGCCTGTCGGTAAGGTATCTGTCTTTATCGTTTTATTAGCTATTTGCTGAAAAGGGGTTAGGACCATGGCCACCGTGACGAAGAAGGAACTGATCGATCGGATCACCGACGAACTGAACCGCACGCGTCCCCGAGCCCAAATCAAGGGCGTGCAGGTCAAGCGCGTGGTTCAGAAGTTTCTGGACATGATCATCGAAGAGCTGGCCAAGGGTAACCGCTTGGAATTCCGTGACTTCGGCGTGTTCGAGTCCAAGCTTCGGGCCGAACGGGTGGCTCAGAACCCCAAGACGCTGGAGCGCGTTCACGTTCCGCCGAAGCGGTCGGTGAAGTTCAAGGTGGGCCGTCTGATGAAGGAGAAGCTTCTGCGGGCCAGCGCGGAGGAAGGCGGCTCGGAGCAACTGGAGATGAGCCCGAGCGGTCAAGGGTCATCCGGCCAGTAGGCGTCGGGGCGGAGAGCGGCTGGCGGCGAGGCACACAGCGGCCGGACGACTTGACGGCCACGCCTTAAAGCTACTGCAAGTAGCGGTGGCGACAGGTTTTAGCGGAACTGAGTTCCCACCCGATAGCTGTCGAAAATCCGGTAGGAGTAGTCTCGGACCCCGGGGGTGATGCTCTGGCGATCTCTCCAGCGAACGCGATAGAAGACCGTTTCGCCGACATCGAGATAGCCTTCGGTGGCGGGCCAGAGCGAACGATAGGTGAACATTTCCGGATCCACCCTCGGAGCGGGCGAAGAACTCAAGACCAAGCCGGGGCTTACGTACAGCTCGTTGAGCAGCGATTCGTGGTCGTTGCGGCCGCAACATGCGGCGCAGCCGAGGAACAGCGGCAGGACCGCCAACAGGGCAGCGGCCAGGAGGCGGGCCGGTCGCCGGCCGCTGCGAGGCGCAGCGGCGAGGGCTGCCGGCGGCGTTCCGGCGGGAGGAATCCATTCGTGTTTATGGCGTTGCCGTTTCATTCTTCCACCTCCGCAGGGCGGTTGAATATAATTGCCGTAGGAACCACGGAGCAATTGTGGTGCCAAAGTGGAAGATGGATCGGGTCCGATAATAGCCGCCGTATGGAGGCGTGGCAAGGCAATTACCGGACCGACGGGAAGGGCAGGCGAAGGCACGGGGGATGAGCGATGCCGATCTGAAACGTCGTTTCGCCGGTGAAACGTCCGAACGTCCATGATTAACAGCGACAGGCCGATGACCCAGACCAACCGAGACAACTGGTTGCCCGCTCGAAGCATCAGCGAACGGCAGTTCTACCTGATGGTGCTGCCGTGCGAGCGGTGCGAGGGCGGGCCGTTCGACTTCGCCAGCACCGAACAAACGCCGGATGGGCAGGCGGACATCTGGTACGCCCGGTGTCGGACGTGCGGAACGGGCAAGCGGCTGATGTTCGACCGGCGCAAGCTGCTGGTTCCGGACGAGAGGCGGGAGGATGAGCTGCCGGTGGTGAATCCGAGCGAGCGGGCGTCGGAGTTGCTGGACGTCGGGCAGTGGCTGTCGCTATTCCATGCGATTATCAGCGCAGCGGCTGAGCAGTCGTCTCGCAAGGAGGCGCAGCGTCTCGGGTACGAGGCGACGCTTTGCCTCGAGGAGGCGTTGAAGTTCTATCCGAACGACAGCGAGCTTCCCGGCGAGGAGGCGTTTTTTAGCGAGCCGTCGCGGCGGCGATTTCGGGAGCATCCGGAGCAGTTCGCTCGCGACCGGCTTCACCAGATGCGGCAGAAGCTTCCGAGCCTGCGGGTGATGCGGTCTCATCTGGACGGATCGCCGGACCAATCCAGCGGCGGAGGAAGCTGGTGGGCGCGGTTGTGGCGGCGGCTGCGCGGAGCGCGGTGAGCGGCGGGCAAGGGCGCAGCGGTACGGACGGCGGAGATCCGCAATGACGGGAATTTTCCATGGTTGAACTGGTGGCGATCGATCTGGACGGCACGTTGCTGACCTCGGGCAAGGTCGTGACGGCGCGGACGCAGCGGGTGGTGCGGGCGGTGCGCCAGCAGGGCGTGCGGGTCGTGCTGGCCTCGGCGAGGCCTCCTCGCTCGGTGGCGGAGACGTACAAGCTGCTGGGGCTGGACACGTGCGTGATCTGCTATAACGGGGCGTTGATCTACGACCCGCCGAGCAAGCAGGTGCTGTTCCATCGGCCGATCGAGAAGTTTCTGGCCCGCGAGGTGATCGACCTGGCGCGGCAGATTTACCGCGAGACGCTGGTGTCGATCGAGGTGCTGGATCAGTGGTACACCGACCGGGTGAACCCGGCATACCAGACGGAGGTCTCGAAGCAGTTCCAGCCGGACGTGCTGGGTCCGATCGACACGTGGCTGATCCAGCCGGTGACCAAGGTCCTGCTGCTGGGCCCGGCGGCGAAGATGAGCGAGGTCCGCCGCAAGATCGGCCAGCGGTTCGGACGGCGTCTGGCGATGACCCAGAGCGAGTCGAATCTGCTGCAGATCATGTCGGCGGGGGTCTCGAAGGGGACGGCGCTGAAGCGGGTATGCGACCGGTACGGGATTTCGCCGCAGAAGACGATCGCGATCGGCGACGCGGCGAACGATACGGACATGCTGGAATTGGCGGGAATGGGGATCGCGATGGCGTCGGCTTCGGACGACGTGAAGCGGGCAGCGGATTACATCACCTCCGGCAACGACGACGACGGCGTGGCTGAGGCGCTGGAGCGATTTGTGTTGTAGCCGGCGGCCCTGGATCGGTTACGGCAGGACGACCAGATGGAGTTGGGCGGGGCCGTGAACGCCGACGACGAGGTTCATTTCGATGTCGGCGGTCTTGCTGGGTCCGGTGATGAGGGTGACGGCGCCGGGCAGGGTCTGGCCGTAGGCTTTTCGAAAGCACGCGTCGAGGTCCATCAGGTCGGGAACGATCTGATCGGCCCAGAGGACCGCGACGTGGATATTCGGCACGAGCGAGGCGAGGCGCTGTCGCTGCGGGTCAGCGGCGAGGGCGATCGAGCCGGTTTCGGCGACGGCGAAGTCGACGGGTCCGACGGTGACGGTGGACCGGAACAGGCCTTCGTCGTCGAGATCGGCGGCGAGAAAGACGCGGCCGACGGGTTCGAGCACCGAGACGATGCTTCGTCCGAGGCGAGGGTCGATTTTTTCAGAATGGCAGAGGGTGATGCGGGCGTTGGCGGGGATGATCCGGCTGAGGGTCTCGGGCAGTTTCGCGGCGTCGTCGAGGACGTGAACGGTGGCGGCGGAGGTTTCGGCCCGCTGGGCAAAGGTCGCCACGAGGCGGTTGCGATCGGCATCGGCTGGGACGAGCCGGCCATCGAGCTTCGTCGCCTGCGGCTGGACTTCGGCGGCGACCGGTCCGGAGCGCAGGGCATCGCGTATGCTGGCAAGGATTCTACCGGCCATCGGCGTTCTCCGGATGATTGAATTCGCCGGACCGCCATCGGCGGATAAAGCTGCGGGTCGCGGGCAGCGGCAGGTCCTTGACGCGGGTCCAGTTGCCCGGCGGTCCGGGCATCCAGGAGAGCCATCCGTTTCGGCTGAGGGGCCTAAGAACCCACCGCATCATTTTTTGTCCAAGGCGGTAGATTCGCGGCCGCCGGAGGACGTCGGCCCAGACGCTCATGGCGGTGGCTTCGCCGGTTCGAGCGAGTCCTTCGCGGGCGGCTTCGTCGCGCAGGCTGAGGATGTACTCGGGCAGCGGCATTTTGGTCGGGCAGGCTTCGGCGCAGTAGTTGCACAGGCTGCACGCCTTGGCCAGATCAGCGGTCTTGCGGAGGCCGAGGAACTGCGAGAGCAGGATGGTGCCGACCGGACCGCTGTAACAGCCGGGGTAGCTCTGGCCGCCGACGTGCCGAAAGACGGGACAGGCGTTGACGCAGGCCCCGCAACGGATGCAGGTGAGGATCCGCCAGTACCTGGAGGCGAGGATACGGCTTCGGCCGTTGTCGAGGATCACCAGGTGTACCTGTTGGGCGCCGTCGGACGGGCAGGGCCCGGCGATCAGGTTGGTGTACTGGGTGATGCGTTGGCCGGTGCTGTACTTGGCGAGCATTTTCATGACCAGGGCGCCGCCGGCGAGGTCGGCCACGATTCGTTCCATGCCCATCACGGCCAGGTGGATGCGGCGGCTGGTGGCGTAGCGGGCGTTGCCCTCGTTGGTGCAGACGGCGAGCAGTCCCGGATCGGCGACGGCGAAGTTGACTCCGCTGACGCCCATTTCGGCGCGGCGGAATTTTTCGCGGAGGACGGCGCGGGCGGCCATGGTCAGGGCGGTCGGCTCGACCGGTCCGTCGTAGCCGATTTTCTCGCGGAAGATGTCGGCAATGTCCTGAGTGCTCAGGTGGCAGGCGGGGGCGACGATGTGTCCGGGCCTCTGGCCGGCGAGCTGGATGATGTACTCGCCCAGATCGGTCTCGGTGACCTCGAGGCCGTCGGCCTGGAGGGCTGGGTTCAGTTCGATCTCCTCGGTGGCCATGGACTTGCTCTTGACGATGGAGGAGACGCGGTTGACGCGGGCGACGTGCAGGACGATCTGCCGGGCCTCTTCGGCGTCCTTGGCCCAGTGGACCTGGACGCCGCGGGCCATTAGGTTGTCGGCGAGGGCGGCCAGGCAGCGGTCGAGGTTTCGGACGGCGTGGGTGCGGACCTCGGCGAGCTGGTCGCGAAAGGAATTGATGTCGCCCAGTTCGGGAGTGATGGCCTCTCGGCCGCTGTGCTGGCGGTAGGTGGCGTTGTAGAGTTTCTGGGCCAGCCCCTCTTTGCGGGTGGCTTCGACGGTATTGCTGTAGAAGTCGGATTTCGGCGCCACGTCAGGTTCCCAGTGATTGATCGATGAGTTGGGCCAGGTGCATGGCCTGGATCGGCTGGCCGGTGCGGTTGGCGTAGCCGGTGATGTTCATGGCGCAGCCGGCGTCGGAGAAGATCAGCCAGTTGGCCCCGGTGCGGCGGATGCAATCGACCTTATCGCGGACCATGCCTTCGCTGACGTGCGGGAAGTTCACGGAGAACGTGCCGCCGAAACCGCAGCATTGGGTCAGCCGCTCCAGCGGCCGATAGTCGATGCCGGGAATGCGTTGGATCAGCGAGATGGGCTCGTCGACGATGCCCAGCGGGCGGAAATGGCAACTGTAGTGGTAGGTCACCGAGTCGTTGAACCTGGCTCCCATCGCAGCTGGGTCCAGGCGGACGTGCTTGACCAGAAACTCGGAGAACTCGAAGGTGCGCTTGGCCAGTTCGGCAGCCGCCTGGCGGTAGGCGGGATCGTCCGCGAAGAGGCGATCGTAGTGCTGTCGGACCATGGCGACGCACGAGCTGGAAGGTCCGATGATCGGGCCTTGGGCGTCGCGGAAGACGTCGACGAAGTGGCGGGCGGCGGTGCGGGACTGGTCGAAGTGGCCGGCGTTGAACATCGGCTGGCCGCAGCAGGTCTGGCCGTCGGGGCAGCGGACGTGGTAGCCAAGCCGCCGCAGGACGCGGAGCGTGGCGACCGCCGCCTCGGGATAGAACGTATCAGCCAGGCAGGTGACAAAAAGGGTAGCGTTCATGGAATGGGCCAAGGGTGTCCTAGAACCTCCAGAAGTAGTACCACAACCCGAGGACCAACCCCGCCATGGCTCCGAACGCCCCGAGCCAGAAGCCGATCCATCCGAGTTTCCGCCACTTGCCCTGGAGGCCGGCGGCCCCTTCCAAGCTGAGCAGAAAACCGGGAAATCCCAAGATGATCGCTGCGAAAGCGCCGAGCAGGATGATCGGCTTGGTGATCCTGCCCGCGTCGATGACCTTTTCAGCGGAGTCCCATTCGTGGAGGATGACAACCAAGGTGCCCAGGGCGGCCAGAACAGCCAGGATCGACGCGACCAGACCGAGTTTGGTGTACTTGAGAATCTTGACTTCTCTTCGGGCCATTCGGCATCTCCGTACAGGCGAGTTACGGTTGTAAGTCCTTGTTTTTTATTGTATTCCGTCAGGGCTGCTGCGCGGAACCGGGTCCTTGTGGAGCCGGGTTGGCCCGGATCTGCTCAAGCAGATGATCGAGCCTTGCCCGCGCCAGACACACGCAGGTATCAGCCCCACCGTAGTATAACCAGACATGGTCACCCCTGACAATAGCCCCGCAGGTATAAACCACATTGGGAACGTCTCCGAGGCGTTCATAGGACTCAATCGGGCTGAGAATCCATGAGTTGTACCGAGCCAGGAGCCGAGACGGATCATCCCGGTCCGCCAGGGCCATGCCCAGGCGGTAGAGCGCGCCGGAGGCGGTTGTCTTGACGCCGTGGTAGATCAGGAACCAGCCGTCGGGCGTCTCGATGGGCGGAGCGCCGGCCCCTACCCTGGCCCCGTCCCACCATGGTCCGCCGCGCTCGGGCACCAGGTGCGTGGGCGCGCCCCAGTGAACGAGGTCGGGCGACGACGTGAGCCAGATGTGCTCGATGGCGCCGGAGACCGGGCGATGGAGCATGACCCATCGGTCATTGAACCGGCGGGGAAACATGGCGGCGTCCTTGTTGTTCGGCTGGAGAATCAGGCCCATCCTGCAGACGCTGACGAAGTCCTTGGTGGTGGCCACGGCCACGCCGGGTCCGAAGGGCGAATAGGCTGTGTAGCAGATGGCGTAGACGCCCAGCTCGGGCAGCCAGGTGATCCGGGGGTCTTCGCAGCCGAAGGATTCGTAAGGGTAGAGCGGCGAGTCGGGATCGGGAGCGATCAGCGGCTGAGGGTCGATTTTCCAGTTGTCCACACCGTTCTCGCTGCGGGCGACGGTCAGGTGCGAACGGCCCTGGCGGTCCTCGACCCGCAGCAGCAGCACCACCCGCCCGGCCATCTCAACCACGCCGGGATTGAACACGGCGTTGGCCGGATAGGGCAGATCGGCGATCGTGATGATCGGGTTGCGAGGCTCGCGTTCAAACAGCTCTTGGGCCACTGCGTCGGCTCCTGTCGAAGCGGTCTATCATAACGGGGCGATGCGTGGAGGTCCAGGAATGGTTGAGGCAAATGGGGAGCCTCATTCCTGGCGGAAGTAGGCGTCGAGGATGACGGCGGCGGCTACGGCGTCGAGGGGACGGTTGGGTTTGCGGGATTTTTGGTTGCGGGATTTGCCGGGCGGGCGGAATTTCTGTTCGGCGTGGAAGCTGCTGAGGCGTTCATCGACATATTCGACGGGGCGGCTGGAGAGCTCGGCCAGGGCCTGGCCGAAGGTCCGGACGAGCTGGGCCTGCGGGCCTTCGGTGCCGTCCATGTTGAGGGGCAGGCCGACGACGAGGGTCTCGACCGGATCACCGGAGCGGCGGAGGTGGTCCCAGACGGTCTGAGCGTCGGCGGCTGGGTCGTTGCGGGCGTCCAGGACGTCCCAGGGCATGGCGATCCGCAGCGCGGCATCACCGACGGCCAGACCGATGCGTTTGGTTCCATAGTCAATGGCGATGATTCTGGGCATGGCGTTGCCCGTCAATCTACAGAAACGGGGCGGGATGGGAAAGGGAAAAGGCGGCGGGCACGGGTTGGCCGGGCGGCTGAGGCCGGCGGGTTTGCCGCAAGCTGACCGCTGGCGTTGAGAGGTGGGATTTGTATAATGGAGGCCGACGGCGCAGGTCAAAACGATCATCTCGGTGGTTTTTCGAGAAGGAAAGGTATTACCATGTTCCGAATTCTGGTGGCGGACAAGCTGGCTCAGGAAGGGTTGGATATTCTACAGGCTGAGAAGGACGTGACGGTGGACGTGAAGGTGGGCCTGAAGCCGGATGAGCTGGCGAAGGTGGTGGGCGAGTATGACGGGCTGATCATCCGCAGCGGGGCGAAGGTGACGGCGGAGGTGCTGGAGCATTCCGGGCGTCTCAAGGCGATCGCGCGGGCGGGAGTCGGGGTGGACAACGTGGACGTGCCGACGGCGACGCGCAAGGGGGTCGTGGTGATGAACACGCCGGACGGGAATACGATCTCGACGGCTGAGCAGACGATCACGCTGATGTTCGGGCTGGCCCGGCATTTGTACAAAGCGTGCGATTCGTTGAAGAAGGGCGAGTGGGAGCGGAACAAGTTTATGGGCCGCCAGCTCGAGGGCAAGACGCTGGGCGTGGTGGGCCTGGGCCGGGTTGGCCGTGCGGTGGCTGAGCGGGCGCTGGGTCTGGGGATGCGGGTGGTCGGGTTCGATCCGTACTTCTCGCCGACGGAGTCGAGCTTCAAGGGCCGGGTCGAACTGGTGGAGGACGTCAACGCGTTGTGCAAGCAGTGCGACTATCTGACGGTACACACGCCGCTGACCGAGCAGACCAAGGGGATCGTCGGGGCGGAGCAGTTGGGCTTGATGAAGAAGAGCGCAGCGGTGATTAACTGCGCCCGTGGCGGGATCATCGACGAGGAGGCGCTGTACCAGGCGCTGACGGCGGGGACGATCTCGGCGGCGGCGCTGGACGTGTATTCGGAAGAGCCGCCGAAGGACCGCAGACTGGTGGAGCTGGAGAATGTGGTGTGCACGCCGCACCTGGGCGCCTCGACGAAGGAGGCGCAGGTGGTGGTGGCGATTGACGCGGCCAAGCAGGTGCTCAAGGTGCTCAAGACGGGCGAGGTGATCAACGCGGTCAACGCGCCCGGTTTTGACGCGTCGCTGGCCAAGGTGCTTCGTCCGTACGCGTCGCTGGCCCAGCGGATGGGCAAGATCCTCGGCTCGGTCACGCAGGGCCGGACGCGGAAGCTGAAGGTGGTCTACTCGGGCGAGATGGCGGAACTGGAGGCGGGCGCGGTGACGGTGAGCCTGCTGGTGGGTCTGCTGCAGGGTCAATCGGATGAGCCGGTCAACGCGGTCAACGCCCGGCTTTTCATCAAGGAGCGCGGGATCGAGGTGGAGGAGATCAAGAGTCACGCGGCGGGCGATTTCGCCACCCTGATCGAGGCGACGCTCGAGACGGACAAGGAGCAGCACAGCGTGACGGGGACGGTGTTCAGCCGATCGCTGCCGCGGATCGTGGCGATCGACGACTACCGGATGGAGATGGTGCCGGCGGGCCGGATGATCATCTCGTTCAACGACGACAAGCCCGGCGTGATCGGCGGGGTGGGCAACCTGTTCGGTCAGCACAAGATCAACATCGGCTCGCTGACCTTCGGCCGCAAGACGCAGACGCAGAAGGCGGTGCTGGTGCTGGCGCTGGACCAGGAGCCGAGCCAGGCGATCCTGCGGGAGATGTCCGAGCTTCCCTTCATGGATGGCGTGAACTATATTGAGCTGCCGGAGCTGGAGACCGAGGCGTAAGCGGCGTCTGACGGCTGCGAATGGAAAAAGATGGCTACCGGTCGGCGCCGGCGGTATGGTGTGCGCAGACCCCCCGAACGGACGGTGTGTTTTTCTTCTGAACCCAGGAGTTGATCGATGACTGATCGCTTGCAGACGGAACTGGTGGAGTATTCGGATTCCCGGCTGGACGATGTGCGGGCGCTGATCGCCGAGAGCTGCCGCGACCTGCTTCCGGTGGAGGTGGCGCGGACGGCGTTGGCCAGATACATCCACAGCGAGGACTTCGACGCCCTTGCCTGGCAGGAGGCGGGACGGTTTTTTGAGTTCGGGACGCACGATGAGTGCTGGTGGATTCGGCGAAAGGCCGCGTTGCCGGCGGCGACGGACGGGCGGGTATTGGGTCTGCGACTGGACGTGGGGTTCCAGACCGGCGTGGGGCATGGGGCCATCCTGTACCTGGACGGCAGGGAGTACGAGAGCTTTACGCCGAAGATGCCGCACCTGTTCGGCGGGCATGAGATCTCGATTTTACCGAAAGAGTTCGCCGCGAGGAAGGAAGCGGAGTTTCTGCTGAAGTTCTACGCCGGCCGCGACCACGGCCCGATCGGCAAGGCCCGGCCGCGGCTGCTGGAGGCGTTCGAGCTGGTGTGGTTCGATCCGACGGCGGCGAAGCTGTTCTATACGGGGATGGCGGTGCGTCGGCTGCTGCGGACGCTGGAGGCGGGCAGCGGGACGCATCAGGAGCTGGCGGAGTTGCTGAAGGCGTCGCTGGCGAGGATCGACTTTTCAACCGGCGCAGCGTCGGCGCGGGCGACGCTGGCGCGCGGGCTGGAGCATCTGGAAAAGGGCCTCAAGAAGCTCTCGCAGGATACGCCGGACCTGGTGACGCTGGTGGGCGTGGGCCACGCGCACATCGATACCGCCTGGACCTGGCCGTACGCGGTCTCGCGGGAGAAGTCGGCCCAGACGTTCACGACGGCTTTGGGGCTGATCGACCGCTATCCGGAGTACGTCTTCCAGCAGGGCCAGCCGCAGTTGTATCAATTCGTGAAGGAGGACGCTCCACAGCTTCTGGAACGGATTCGGGAGGCGGTGGGCAAGGGCCAGTGGGACGCGGACGGGGCGATGTGGGTCGAGCCGGACTGCAACGTGCCGTCGGGCGAGGCGCTGGTGCGTCAGCTCGTCTACGGGCGGCGGTTTTTCCGCGAGGAGTTGGGCGTCGAGAGCCGGGTGCTGTGGCTGGTGGACACGTTTGGATTTCCGTGGACGCTGCCGCAGATCGCCCGTGGCTGCAACATCGACTTTTTCGTGACGACCAAGATCTCGTGGAATCGGTACAACCGGTTTCCGTACAGCTTCTTTGAGTGGGCGGGGCCGGACGGGACGACGATTCCGACGTATTTCATGACGGTGCCGTGGATGGCGGACGCGGCGATCGCGACATACAACGGCGTGCCGGACCCGGTAGACATTCACCTGGGCTGGCAGCGGCGATTTCCCAAGGAGCCGCGGCGGGCGCTGCTCAACGCGCTCGGCTGGGGCGACGGCGGAGGCGGCGTGACCTTCGAGATGATCGAGTGGATGCGGGCGCTGGACAAACTCGGCGGACGGATCGACGGCCGCTGGCAGCGGGTGGGCGAGTTCCTGCATGAGCAGTACGAGATATGCAAGTCGCAGTTGCCGCAGTGGCGGGACGAGCTGTTCCTGGAGTTCCATCGCGGCACGCTGACCACGCACGCGGAGCTCAAGAAGCTCAACCGCCGGGCGGAGTTCGCCCTGTGCCGGGCCGAGACGATGGCGCTGCTGGCGGACGCGGGCGATTACCCTGCCCAGGAGTTCCGGTTGCTGTGGCAGAAGGTGCTGCTGAACCAGTTCCACGACGTGATGGCGGGTTCGTCGGCCCACGACGTGTTCGAGGACGCGGTGCGGATCTACCACGAGGCGTTGGACGGGGCAGCCGAGCTGGAGCGCAAGGCGGTCGGCAAGTTGCTGGGCGAAGGCGGCGACCGGCTCGCGGTGTTCAACAGCCTTGGGCATAGCCGGTCGGGCCTGGTCGAGGTCGATTTGCCCGAAGGCAAGGCACTGGCCGGCGCGGACGGGGCGGCGCTGCCGCTCCAGCGGCTCAACGACCGGACGGCCGTGGTGGACGCGGGCGAACTGCCGCCGGTGGGATACCGGACGCTCCAGATCGTCAAGGGCTGTGACACGGGCGCGGTCGAACGGGCGGTTGAGGTCGGCAATTGCACCATCGAGAACGATTGCCTGCGGGTAGCGATCAACCGGGTCACCGGTTACCTCGATTCGGTAGTGGACAAGACGACGGGCCGCGAGGTCCTGGCCGGACCGGGCAACGAGTTGCAGCTTTTCGAGGACAAGCCGTTCGTCAAGGAGCACAGCGGCTGGGAGATCGATCGGATCTTCGTCGAAAAGCCTTACAAGGGGCGGATCGAGCTGGCTGAGATCCGGCCGTTCGGCGGGCCGCTGCGGGCCGGCTACACGGTCGAGTGGAAGGCGATGAACAGCCGGGTGCGGCAGGAGATCTACCTCGACCGCGACTGCCCGGTGGTGTATTTCAAGACGTGGGTGGACTGGCGCGAGCACGAGACGCTGCTGAAGGCGGCGTTCCCGGCGACGGTGAACCAGACGCAGGCGTGCTTCGAGATCCAGTACGGCCACATCCATCGGCCGACGCACCGGAACACCTCGTGGGACATCGCCAAGTTCGAGGTGCCGTGCCACAAGTGGATGGATATGTCCGAGGGCGATTACGGGGTGAGCGTGCTGAACGACAGCAAGTTCGGCTGCGACGCGATCGGCAACACGATGCGGTTGACGCTGCTGCGGGCGCCAATCAATCCGGACCCGCAGGCGGACCGCGGCTTCCATGAATTCACCTACGCCCTGTACCCGCACGCCGGGCGATGGAACCAGGCCAAAACGGTGCGATACGCGCGCGAGCTGAACATCTCGCCGATCGTGGCGGCCTGCGGCAGGACCGCGCCGGCGGAGAAGAGCTTCCTACGGCTGGAGCCGGAGAACCTGGTGCTGGAGGTGTTCAAGGGCGCTGAGGACAGCCAAGCCGCGGTGGTGCGGTTCTACGAGTCGGCGAACGTTCGCGGGCGCGGGCGGCTGAGCTTCGATCTGCCGTTCGCGGTGCGTCGGGCGAGCCTGTGCGACATGGAAGAGAACAGCCTCCAGGAACTGACGATCGAAAACGGCGTGGTGGCGTTCGACTACCTGCCGTGCCGGATCATGACGATCAAGCTGGAGGCGTAGGTCGGCCTCAGGATCGCGGGTAAATCGGCGGCTTTGCCGCAAAAAGACCCGCCCTGCAGCCGCGTCAGTCCAGGCCCTTTTTGGCGAGGATGTCGCGGGCGTCGCCGATGGTCTTCTGCCATGAGGTCAGGATGGCGACGTAGTCGACGGCGGGCACGATGAAGCGGGCGCCGAGGTCGACGTACTTCTTGATGTTATCCGGGTTGGGTCCGGTGGGCAGGCCCCAGGCCTTGCCGTCGCGCTGGCAGGCCTTGGCCACCTTTTCGATGGCCCGCACCAGATCGGGGTTGGCCATGTCGCCCGGACGGCCGAGGGACTGTGAGAGGTCGCCGGGCCCGACGAACAGGGCGTCGACGCCTTCGGCGCCGGTGATCTGGTCGATGCAGTCCAGGGCCTCACGGTCCTCGATCTGGACCACGACCACGCTCTCGCGGGTCTGCTTTTCCATGAACTCGGGCAGCGGGACGAGGCCGAATTCGCCGTCGATCAACACGTTTTCGATGCCGCGCAGGCCGACCGGGGCGAACTTGCTGTTGCGGACGGCATTGGCGGCGTCGGCGGCCGACTTGCAGTGCGGCAGCATGGTGCCGGCGGCCCCGAGTTCGAAGCAGCGGTGGAAGGTGGCGGGCGAGGTGTCGGGAACGCGGACGATCGCGTCGACACCGCCCTCGCGACAGCCGTAGATCATGATCGCCGCGTCGTGCCAGTTGTACCAGCGATGTTCCATGTCGAGCCAGGCGAAATCGAAGCCGAGTTTGCCGGCGAGGCCCGCGGTGATCAGGGACGGTCCGATGCTGATATTGGCTCCGAGGGCGACTTTGCCGGCCCGAAGTCTGGCGAGGGTCTTGCTCGTACGCATGCCGAATTCTCCTTGTGGGTTCGTTGGCGGCCGCTCCGCATCCGCCGCGACAGGCTGCGGATTATACCGGCCGATCGGCCGGCCCCCAAGCGAAATCGATCCCGGCCAAACAGCGGAAAAACTCAGGAGGCTGGGGCGGATCGGCCGAAAAGGTAGTGGACGCCACGATGGCAGGGAGCGTGCGATGCGAGCGAGGATGGTTTTGATCTCAGCGGCGGCGACGGCGGCAGGCGGCTGCGACTTCTGGACCGCCCTGGCCTACTACGAC
>Ga0123329_1000578_pt1 | contig 37604 bp, 35 predicted proteins | sample BioC12SIPDNA_FD_89703 | JGI IMG/M metagenome (GOLD analysis project Ga0123329, IMG submission 89703) | Anaerobic biogas reactor microbial communites from Washington, USA - Biogas_R1_B C12 SIP DNA | ecosystem: Engineered > Bioreactor > Anaerobic > Unclassified | place: Washington, USA | collected...
CGGACGGCCGCCCGACACGGCGGCGCGGTCCAGCGGTCACGGCCCCGTGGCGACAAAGCACGCCGAGAATGACACAAATTCTACGGATTTCAGTCAGAATCTCTTGACAGACACCGAATCGGACACTATAGTTCCCCGCCTGAAAGGAAATTCGCACTATGGACAACCTTGATCTACGAATTGCGGAATCGCTGGCCAGCGACGGCCGCGTCACCAACAGCGAGATCGCTCGCCGCCTCAACGTCTCCGAGGGGACCATCCGCCAGAGGCTCAAGCGGATGATCGACGGCGGGCAGCTCCGCATTCAGGCCATGCTCAACGGAGACCTGTTCCCTCATCGCTACCTGGCGGTGATCGGTCTCCAGATCGAGGGCCGCGAGCTGGAGAAGTGCGCCGAGGAAATCAACCAGCTTCCCGAGGTACTGCGGACCCTGATCGTCACCGGCCGCTACGACCTGATGGCGTTTCTGCTCCTGGACAGCCATGCCGCCATGGTCGATTTCGTCACCCACAAGCTATCCCGCGTCAAAGGCATCCGCGAGTCCGAGACCTTCGTCTGTCTGAAGAACAGCGACCCCTGGTTTTCCGTCAGCAACCTGTGTCAGATTGCCGACACCCCGGCGAACCCATGAAGCACCTGGGCCCGTGCGGCCCGGGAATCGAAAGGAATCAGCCATGATCGTTGGCGTACCGAAGGAAATCATGCCCGGAGAGCGTCGCGTTGCGGTCACTCCGGACACCTGCCGCAAACTGTCTGCCATGGGCACGAAGGTGCTGGTCCAGGCCGGCGCCGGCCAGGGCTCGTTTGTTCGCGATGAAGACTACGCCGCCGCCGGGGCGACCCTCGCCCCCGACGCCGAGCAGGTCTATCGCCAGGCCGATCTGGTCCTGAAGGTCAAGGAGCCGCAGTTGTGCAAGGCCACGGGACGACACGAGGCGTCCATGATGAAGGCCGGGCAGTTCCTCGTCACGTTTCTTCATCCCGCCTCGCCGTCGAACCACCAGATGATCCGCCAGTTGGCCGGCCAGGGCGTCATTGCCCTGACGCTCGACTCGGTGCCGCGCATCTCGCGCGCCCAGACCATGGACGCCCTCACCTCGATGAGCACCGTGGCCGGGTACAAGGCGGTCCTGATGGCAGCCGACCGGCTCCCTTGCTTCATGCCGATGGTCGGCACGGCCGTGGGCATGCTTCCCCCAGCCAAGGTGCTGGTCGTCGGGACGGGCGTGGCGGGCCTTCAGGCTCTGGCCACCGCGAAACGGCTCGGCGCCGTCACCGTCGCCGCCGATGTGCGTCCTGCGGCCCGTGAGCAGGCCACCAGCCTCGGCGCGAAGATTCACGAACTGGGCGTGCCTGACCAAGTCGCCGTCGGCGACGGCGGCTACGCCCGAGCCCTGCCGGCCGACTGGCTCGCCAAGGAACGCGAGGCCCTGAAGCCCGCCGTCAAGGAGGCCGACATCATCATCCTCTCGGCGCTCATCCCAGGTCGCCGCGCACCACTGCTGGTAACGGCCGACATGGTCCGCTCCATGAAGCCCGGCTCGGCCATCGTGGACATCGCCATCGACCAGGGCGGCAACTGCGAAGCCACCGCTGCCGGCGAGGTCGTCACGCGGGACCAGGTCTGCATCGACGGCACCAAGAACATTCCCGGCATGGTGCCGACGACCTCGACCTACATGTTCGCGCAGAACGTCTGCAATTTCGTCGGGCTGCTCGTCGAGGGCTCGAAGCTGCGCCTTAACCTCGACGACGAGATCGTCGCCGCCTGCCTTGTGACTCATCAGGGCCGCGTCGTCCATGCCGGAGCCCTGGAGGCCATGGAGCAGACTGCCGCCAAGGTGAATGCATGAGCGCGCTGGTCCTGGTCATTGCCTGCATCCTGGCCACGGCCGTCGGTTACCGGCTGCTCGGCGCCGTGCCCAGCTTGCTCCACACCCCGCTGATGTCCGGCATGAACGCGCTGTCCGGCATCACGGTGCTGGCCGCCCTGTTGGCAGCCGTCGAGAGCCCGACGCCGCTCGGCCGCGCCCTGGCCTCCGTGGCCGTGGCCCTGGCGATGGTCAACGTCACCGCCGGATTCGTCGTGACCCACCGCATGCTGCGCATGTTCAAGGGCGGCAGCGCAAAGGAGACCGCATGACCCCTGCCACGCTCATCGTTGCAGTGGTGCTGGTCGGCGGCATCCTGATCGGCATCCGCCTGATGAACTCGCCCGGCACCGCCGTGCGAGGCAACCTCCTGCTGGCCGCGTGCGTCGCGGTGGCCATCGTGGCGACAATCCTCGGCGTCGGCGCCGACGCCGCCCAGTGGCGGGTACCGCTGGTTGCCCTGGCCGCCGGTCTCCTTGTCGGCCTCGTGCTGGCGCTGCGGGCCACAATGATCCGCATGCCCCAGATCGTGGCCCTGCTGAACGGCCTGGGCGGCGCGGCATCGGCCCTCGTCGGCGCGGTCATCCTGGTCGCCGTTGCGGCCGACGCTCCGGCGGCCTCCACCGCCGACCGGATCATCGCCGCACTGGCCCTCGCCGTCGGCGCCGCCACGCTCAGCGGAAGCCTCGTCGCCGCCGGCAAGCTCCACGGCCTCATGACCCAGCGGTCCGTCGCGATCCCTGGCTACCGGACCATGGCCGCCCTGCTGCTCGTCGCGGCGGCCGCCCTGGTCGCCCTGTCCGGCCCGGTCCCGGGGCTGCGTACTGCAATCACCCTGACCCTGACGTGTCTGTGCCTGGTCTACGGCGTGGTTTTCGCCCTGCGCATCGGCGGCGCCGACATGCCCGTGACCATTTCGTTGCTGAACTCGCTATCGGGCGTCGCGGCTGCGATTGCAGGATTCGCCGTCAAGGATCTTCTGCTGGTGGCCGTCGGCGCGGTCGTCGGCACCGCCGGGCTCATTCTTACCCAGATCATGTGCCGCGCGATGAACCGCTCGCTCCTGGCGGTCATCTCCGGCATACGCCCGGCCCCGGCGGCGGCCGCTGCCGCGACTGCTGCGCCGACCACCGCCGATCCGTCCCTCGACACGCCGGCGCACGCGCCGAGCGACCACGCGCCCGCTGACGCGCACCAACCCACGACCGCCGAACTCCTGAACCGCGCGGAGAACATCGTCATCATTCCCGGCTACGGCATGGCCCTGGCCCAGGCGCAGCAGCAGGTCAAGCAACTGGCCGACCTGCTCGAAGGCCGCGGCAAGAAGGTCACCTACGCGATTCACCCCGTCGCCGGACGCATGCCGGGGCACATGAACGTGCTGCTGGCCGAGGCGGACGTGTCGTATGACAAACTCCTGGACCTCGATGCCGCGAACGCCCTGCTGCCGCAAGCCGACCTGGCGATCGTCGTCGGAGCCAACGACGTGATCAATCCGGCCGCCATGACCGCCGTCGGCACACCCATCTACGGTATGCCCGTGCTCAAGGCATGCGAGGCTCGCGGCCTGATCGTCTGCAATTTCGACCGCAAGCCCGGTTACGCGGGAGTCCCCAACACCCTCTACGACCGGCCCGGAACCATCCTGATGCTCGGCGATGCCAAAGAGTCCGTCGCCGCACTGGCTGGCGCCCTGACCCAGACGACATAGACCAGGACGCCGGCCCGGCCGCCGTCGGCTGGCCCGAGCCGGGTGCCTGCCCCGTCAGGCATGCCAAATGGCTTGAGCCGTCCGCGTGGCTGCTCCTCGACAGGCTCGGAACCTGACACGGCAAGCAGCCACCCGCCGCTCACTGAGATCGCCGCACGCTATATACTTTCGGGGGCGGGCCTCATGGGCTCGCCCCCGCTGCTTTCGTCATGTTTGCGGGCACGCAGGCTCTCACACCGCAGGTACACCGGCCTTGCCGATGCAAGAATGGGCGGGCAACGCGGTTGGGTTCGCTCGCCAGCGGCCCGCGAGTGTCAAGCCACGACGAGGGCGGCTCACGAGCCGCCCCTACGGTGTGTGTTGCCGGGTGCCAGCCTGCCCCGTCAGGCCTGCCGAATGGCTTGAACCGTCCGCGTGGCTGCCCCTCGACGGGCTCGGGAACTACGTCAAGCAGCCACCCGCTGCCTCACACACTTTGGCGTCGCCTGCGGCGTCGCTCCAAAGTGTGGCACCCCTGCCCGCAGACGTGACGTCCACCCCTGTTTGGGCTCCTCCTCTGTTTTGCCTTGACCGGCCCGCCTGGGCCGATTAGTCTGCGGTGGCCATGCTCGCGACTGCGATCAAACTTCTGTGGATTGCCGCCGGCGGGGCCGCCGGAGCCCTGCTCCGCTACGGCCTCGGCGGGCTGATCCACAGCCGCATTCCCGACTCCACGTTTCCCTGGGGCACGCTCGTGGTCAACCTCGTGGGCTGCTTCGTCATCGGCGGCCTGTGGGTCATGGGCGACGAGAAGTCGCTCCTGGGGCCCGAGATGCGGCTGATGCTGATGGTCGGCCTGCTCGGCGCCTTCACGACGTTCAGCACGTTCGGGCTGGAAACAATGCACCTGGTGGCCGCCGGCCGATGGCCGGCCGCCGTCGCCAACGTCGCCGCCAGCGTGGCGCTGGGCCTGCTCGGCGTCTGGCTCGGCATGACGCTGGCCCGCGCCGCCTGGAGATGACCGCTCGCCGCCGCCACAGGAGGAACGCCATGCCGCTGGAAGGTCCACACGAGGTCGAGCTGCTTCGCATCTTCATCGGCGAGGGCGACCGCTGCGACGGGCGTCCGCTCTACGAGGCCCTCGTCCTGGAGGCCCGCCGTCGCGGCCTGGCCGGCGCCACCGTCCTCAAGGGCGCGATGGGATTCGGCAAGAACTCGCGGCTGCACACCGCGTCGATCCTGCGCCTCAGCGCCGACCTGCCCGTGGTGGTCGAGATCGTGGACCGCTCGGAGCGCATCGAGGCCTTCCTGCCCGAGGTCAACCGCATGGTCGCCGACGGCCTGGTCACGGTCGAGAAAGTCCGCGTCCTGGCCTACCGCGACCGAGGCACGACGCCCGCCGAGGACCATGTCCCGTGACCCTTGCCGCGCGCAACCGCCTCGCCATTGCTGCGTACCTGGTCGCCCTGGCGCTGCCTGTGGCCTGGGCTGTGTGTGTGGATCATGGGAAACCGGTCCGGTACTGGGGCGCCGCCACGGTGGCCGCCATCTGGGCAACACAGTTCGTCCGCGACCGCCTCATCCTCGGCCGCGCCACCGGCGACGCCCGACAGGGCCTCACGCTCTTCGTCGAGCCGGTGGCCTGGACGGGGCTGAAGTGGGCCTACCGCAGCTTCGTGGCGGCCGCAGAGACCGTCGGCCTGAGCGACCGCATCGAGATGTTCCAGTGGTCCAGCGTCTGGGGCGCCGTCTTCGTGCTGCCCGACCTCATGGGCTACCGCCGCAACCTCCGTCACGCCCAACGGCTGGCCGACCGCATCACGCGCCACGCGACCGAGCACCCCGGCTCGCCGGTCCACCTCGTGACCTACTCCTCCGGCGGATTCATCGCCCTCGAGGCCCTGCGCCGGCTGCCGCCCGGCGTTCGCGTCCGCAGCGTCCTGTTGCAGACCGCCACGGTCAGCCGCGGCTACGACCTGAGCGCGTCGCTGGCCGCCTGCGACGAAATGGCCAACGTCTGGTCGCCGCTGGACTGGCTGGTCAACGGGTTCGGCGCGCTGGCGTTCGGAGCCAACGACCGGCGCCATGCCGTGCCGGCAGGCACTCTGCCGTTTCGCACCGACCACTTGTCGAACAGGGAGAGGCTGCGCCAGATCGGGTGGCGTCCCGCGTTTGTGCGATACCTGTACTTCGGAGAACACTTCACGGCCCTGGCGCTGCCCTGGATGACCCGCCTGCTGAAGCATCAGCGCGCCGGCCGACTGGACGACCTGTAGCATGTAGGGCGGGTCCCCCGGACCCACGCGTCCCCCGTCCGCCCCCGTGCCCGTAGGGTGGCCGCTTGCCGCAGTTCCCGAGCACGGTCGAGGGACAGCCACGCGTCACCCGCCGACGTGCAGCATAATCGCCATGGCCAGCAGCAGGTACACCGTCAGCGTCACCACGTCGAGGATCGTCGTGATGAGCGGCGCCGACATCAGGGCCGGATCCAGGCCGATTCGGTCCATCACCAGGGGCAACATGCCGCCGAGGCTCTTGGCGATGATGATCGTCGCGATCATCGCCAGGGCGACCGTCAGGGCAAGCGCCCAGTTGTGGTCGCTGATGATCACCCGCGTCGCGGCCAGCACCGCCAGAGCCACGCCGGCAATCAGGGCCACCGCCAGTTCCTTGCGAAACACGCGGCCGGCGTCCTTGCGGGTCAGTTCGCCCGTGGCCAGCCCGCGTACAATGACCGTCGTCGTCTGCGTCGAGGCGTTGCCGCCGCTGCCCAGGAGCATCGTATTGAACGCCACGACCGTCAGCGCCAGCTCGTCGCCCAGGCGGCCGAACGCCTTGACGACGCTCGCCGTCACGAACCCCACCAGCACCAGCAGCAGAAGCCACGGCAACCGCTGCCACGCCATCCGCAGCGCGCCGACCTGGAAGTAGCCGTCCAGCGGCTTGCCCGCGGCGCCCAGGTGGTAGATGTCCTCGTCGGCCTCGTCCTCGATGACGTCGATCACGTCGTCCACGGTCACCAGGCCCACCAGCCGGCCCACGTCGTCCACCACGGGCATCGCGAGCCAGTCGTACTTGGCCACCTCCTGCGCCACGGTCTCCCGGTCGTCGGTCACGCGGACGCTCTGAACGTCGCTGATCATCAGGCTGCTGATCTTGCGCTCCGGCTTGGCCAGGATCAGCGTCTTCAGGGAGAAGACCCCCTTGAGGTGCCGCTCGGCGTCGGTCACGTACACGTAGTAGATGGTCTCGGCGTCGGGAGCCGCGTGCCGCAGCCGCTCCAGCGCCTCGCCGGCCGTGATGTCCTCGGGCACCGTCGCGTAATCGGTCGTCATGACCGCACCGACGCTGTCCTCGGGGTAACTCGTCAGGCGACGGATATCGGCCCGTTCGGCCTGGGCCAGCAGCGGCATCAGCTCACGCTGCACCTGCTCGTCCAGGGCGCGGATCAGGTCGGCCCGGTCGTCCGGCGGCATCTCCTCCAGCAGCCGCGCCACCTGCCCACGCCCCTGCCCCTCGACCAGCGCCACCTGCATCGGCATCTCGAAGTGGCTGAACACGTCGGCCTGGAACTGGAGCGGCAGGGTGGGCAGGATCCGCGCGATCTCGTCCGGGTTCAGGCCGCCCAGCAGTTCTCCCGCCGCCGCCGGGTGCATCTCGGCCACGACGGTCGTGATCGTCGCCAGGTCGTTCTGTTCGAGAAGCTCGCGGATTTCCGGCACGAGGAGTTCCTTGACCATGGTCGTCACCGCCTTTTGCCGACCGATATGCCGACACGCCGTGATTCTACACGCCGACAACGTCCAGGCAAGGCTATTCCCCGACGCCGCGCGGCCGGGTAAAATCGACCCCGCGACGTCCGACCCACTGTCCGTTTCGGGAACCGCAGGCCATGGCCCACTCGCCCCATCGCATCGTCATCGTCGGCCCCGGAGCCATCGGCACCCTGCTGGCCGTACGCCTGCACGCCGCCGGACACGAGGTCCACGTGCTGGACCACTCGCCCGACCGCGCGGCGCGGCTGAATCGCGACGGGCTGCTCCTGGAAACCGAGACCAGACGCCTGCGGGCCCGCTGCCGCGCGACCACGCGCGCCGCCGACCTGCCTGCGGCCGACCTGGCCGTCGTCTGCGTCAAGTGCCCCGCCCTGGCCGACGCCGGCCGCCAACTGGCCGACCTGCCTCACCCGACCACCCTCCTGACGCTCCAGAACGGCCTCGGCGTCCTGGACGCCCTGCGACAGGGGCTCGGCGCCGCCGCAGCGCGGCACCGCCTCGTGGCGTCGGTCACGTACCAGGCCGCCAACCGCGGCCCCGACGGCATCGTCCGCCACGTCGCGAACCTGCCCACCCTGCTGGACGGATCGCCGCCGCTGCGGCCGCATGCCGAAGCCGCCGCCACGCTGCTGGGCTCGGCCGGCCTGCCGGCCACGGTCGAGGACGACCTGCGGCCCGCCCTGTGGCGCAAGCTGGCCGTCAACGTCGCGATCAATCCGCTGACGGCCCTGGAGGAGGTCCGCAACGGCCAACTGGCCGAGCGCGACGACCTCCGCCGGCAGATGCTCGCGCTGGCTCGCGAGGCCGCCGCCGTCGCCCGGGCCGAGGGCGTCGCCCTGTCGGACCAGCAGGCCGAGGCGGCCGCCCTCGATGCCGCACGCGCCACCGCCGACAACGTCTCCAGCATGTGGCAGGACGTTCGGGCCGGTCGCGCGACCGAGATCGAGTTCCTGGGCACAGCGCTGCTGCGACTGGCGGCGCACCACGGCCTCCCCCTGCCCGCCACGGCCGACGTCACCGCCCGCGTGCGAGCCCTGAAACACGCCTGACCCCGGCAGATCGTGCGAGCCCTGCGCGACATGCACACTTGGCCAAGGCGCCGGCTGCGGTTATAATCTGTTCAGGAACAAGGAGGGCACGACAATGGCTTTTGACCGCATCACGCGCGACCCGGATCGACTGAACGGGCAACCCTGCATCCGCCATCTGCGGCTGACCGTGCGGCGAGTGGTGGAAGTGCTTGCCTTGCACCCAGACCGGGAAGAGGTCCGGCGCGAGTACCCGGAACTGGATGATGAGGACATCCGCCAGGCGCTGGAGTACGCGGCGGCGATGCTGGATGACAAGACCCTTCCGCTCAAGAGCGCGTCATGAGACTACTGCTTGACCAGGGATTGCCACGTTCGGCGTGCGATCTGCTTCGCCGGGCAGGACATGATGTGATTCACACCGGCGAGTGCGGCCTGGCCTCGGCCTCCGATGCAGAGATTCTGGCCGCTGCCCAACGCAACAGACGCATCGTTGCGACACTGGATGCTGACTTCCATGCTCTGATAGCCTTGTCGGCAGCCAGCACCCCCTCCGTCATTCGCGTTCGCATCGAAGGCCTGCGTGGCCAGGCGCTGGCCGAACTGCTGGAGAGGGTGTGGCATGCGTGCGAGGATGACTTGTTGAAAGGGGCGCTGGTCACAGTCACGGAGCGGCAGATACGGGTGCATCACTTGCCGATCGGGACGCAGCAGAAGTGACCGTGCGGCAGAACGATATCCCCACCCCGTGCAGTCTGACCTCGCCAGACGTGTCGGCTGGCCCCATTGGGTTTCGGGTCCGGATCGCGTTTGACTCCCGGGCATTTCTGGGGTAGGTTTGAGGAGGTTGACGGGCGGTATCGGTGCGCCCTCAGCCGGCCATCGTTGACGTGTTCACTTCTCTGAGTCGTCGCAGTTGCGGTCCGTGATTCGTATTCGCCGTCGCACCCGCATCATGCCCGCCTCCCCTGTCCCCTCGTGCGGCAGCCGATCGCAGAAACAAGTCCCGCGGAACCCTTGACCCAGGAGCCTGGGGGAGGCAGCCATGAATCGTCTGTGTGCCGCGTCGGTGGCGGCTGTCGCGTGGTCCCTTTTCGTCACAACCTCTGCACTGGCGGCCACTTACTACGTGGACCAGAACCACCCCGCGGCCTCCGACAGCAATCCCGGCACCGAAGCCCTGCCGTGGAAGACCCTGGCCAAGGCCGCCGCGGCCATGTACCCCGGCGACACCACCATCGCCAAGGCGGGCATCTACCGCGAGCGGTTCGGCGTCGGCCGCAGCGGCACGGAGACGCAGCCGATCACGCTCAAGGGCGCCCCGGGCCAGCGCGTCGTCCTGAGCGGCGCGGGACTCCTGACCGGGTGGGCCCCGTGTACCGAGGCCATCGCCAAGGACAACCCGAACTACGCCTCCATCTACTACGTGGACATCGCGTGGAAGGCCACGTCGCTGTACCAGGACGAGCAGCCGCTGGTCAAGGCCCGCGTGCCCAACAGCGGCTGGTGGATCGCCCGCGGCGGCACGACCACGACGCTGGTCGATTCGGTGAACCTGACGCAGCCGGACGACTACTGGGTGGGCGCCGAGATCTTCCTCTGGGACACGAGCATCACGGCCCAGTACACGCGGGACATCACCGACTTCGATTCGGCGACCAGCACGCTCACGGTGGCCAGTGCCTGGAACGGCACCCAGGTGCCGCAATCGGGCGCCGACCGCTATTACCTGCGGAACAAGGTCGAGTTGATCGACGTCGAAGGCGAGTGGGCGACCGAAGAGGTGACCCCGGGGACGTGGCGCGTGTACGTCTGGCCCGTCGGCGGCGGCAACCCCGACGCCCAGGGGCGCATGATGGAAGCCTCGAAGCAGACGCGGTTCCTGATCGAGCTGGGCAACAAGGGCTACTGGGTCGTGGACGGACTGGAGCTGCGCCACTGCCAGAGCCACGGCGTGGGCGGCTGGTCGTCGGGCGGCTCCGGGCACAATGTCGTCCAGAACTGCTCGATCCATCACAACGAGGGCACGGGCATCTATGGCCGCTACAACGACTACGGCGTCTACCGGCGCAACTTTGTCGCGTGGAACTCCAACGGCATCGCCAACGTCGGCTCGACCAACGTCACGGTCGAGGAGAACGAGGTCTGCTTCAACACCGGCGACGGCGTCCTGATGACCGGGCAGAACGACCCCTATGCCGTGGACGTGGTCCTCCGTCGCAACTACATCCACGACCACTTCATGTGGGGCCACCCCGACAACATCCAGACCTACGACGGCGTGCACAACCTCCTCCTGGAAGACAACCTCATCATCAACGCCGTGCAGGATTACATGATGGAGGAGTGCCAGGGCACGATCTACCGCGGCAACACGATCGTCGGCGCGTCGGCGTACATGATCATCCTGGGCCACGAGAACACGTTCGACACAACCTTTGAGCACAACACGCTGCTGGGCGGCGGCTGGGGCATGGTCGCCCACAGCGCCAACGGCTACGCCTACCGCAACAACATCGTTGTCATGGGCCATCCCATCCTCGCCTGGAGCGTCGAGAGCGACGACACCTACACCGCCGACTACAACCTCTACTACCACGGCGACGGCATCAGCGCCGCCACGAACTGCATCCGCTGGCACGGCACCAACCGCACGTTCCCGTCCTACGTCTCCACCAGCGGCCAGGACACCCACGGACAGTACGCCGACCCGCTCTTCGTCAACGCGCCGGCAACCGTCCACCCGCTCGACCGGCCCAACCAGGTCAACTTCCTGCCCAACCGCGTCTACCTGCGCTCCAGCAGCGAATCGTACCTGATCAGCGTCGGCGACCACATCGAGCTGGACTTCGACGGCATTGTCCGCACCGTCACGGCCGTCGGCAGCACGATGATCGAGTTCACGCCGCCGGACCCGCGGATCCCGCTGAAATCGCACCTGCTGATCAACTGGAAGGACAACGCGGACTTCAGGCTCGACCTGTCGCCGGCCCCCGGCAGCCCGGCGCTGGGCGCCGCCGACGACGGCGGCAACCTCGGCTCGTCCATCCCCATGCGCCAGTTCATCGACGGCGACTTCACGGGCGACCACGTCCGCGACATTCCCGTGTGGCCGTACCAGCCGCCGCCGGTCCGCGAGATCCGCTCGTGGCAGGTCGTGGCCGGCCATGGCGGCGCGGACCTTGCCACCGAGTTCGACACAACCGCCGTCTATCCGTCCGTGGCCGGGGCGACGCGGCTGCGCCTGGTGTTCGGTGCGCCCGTCGATGCCTCCACCGTCAACGCCTCGTCGCTGACCATCGTCGGCGCGGCCTCGGGCGACCAATCGGCCCTGATCGCCTCGGTCGCCCTCTCGGACTACGACCGCGCCATCACGGTCACCCTCAGCGCCCCGCTGCCCGACGCCGACGTCTACACGCTGACCCTGGCCGGCACCGTCCGGGCCGGCGACGGAACCGACGTCCAGGGAGACCTCTCGCAGACGCTCCGCTGCCTGGCGGGCGATGCCGACGGCTCGGGGGCCGTCGGTGCGGCCGATCTGCTGGCCATCCGGGCCGCCGCCGGACGCACCGTGGACGCCGACACCGCACGATTCGACGTGGACGGCAGCGGCAACATCACGACGGCCGACATGGCCGCCGCCCGACCCATGATCGGCAACGCCTTGCCGTAGCGTGCGAGAGTGGCACTGTCCGACAGAAGCAAACGCGGCGTGACGGGTGCGGAAACCCGTCACACCGGTTGCTTGTGTGTCTCCCGGTGGCAGCCGGCACCATCATCCCTGGCCTTTCCGGCCGCCGGTCCGGGAGCGTTGTGCAGCCCCGCAAGACTGCATCATGACCTCAATGCCCGCCCTCGATCACCTCAGCGGGACGCCTTGCGACGACGGACCACGATCAGTCCCATGCCGAAGCCCAGCAAGGCCACCGTCGCCGGCTCGGGAACGATTGTCGAGTTGAGCTCGATGACGTCGTTGCCGCAACCCCACGTCATGTGAGCGTTGACCGCCTGGGGCATGCCGCCCACGAGCGACAGGTCCACCGTGTACTCGACCAGGAACGTGCCGTCTTCCTTCTTCCCGTAGTTGTGCGTGTCGGTGACAATGCCGGCCGTGCCGAGCCGCTGCGCCGGGTCAATGTCCGAATCCACGGCCCAGGGACCGGCGATCTGGACCACCCGCGCCGCCGCACCGTAATCGTTGGTGCAAATGTGGGTGTCGTTCAGGTAACTGCGGCTGCCGCCCTGAAGGGCCGCCACGTCGTCGGCCGAGTCGATCCGATAAACCGAGCCGGCCGCCAGGCCGCGGCTGGCGCTCTGCGTCACCACGCCGTAGCGCTGCCCGTCCAGCGTCAGGAACAAGTCGCCGAGGTAGAACGTCTGGCCGCTGAACGTCGCGGCGCTGCCGCTGGTGACCACGAGCACCTTCAACTGCGTGGCCGTCACGCGCAGGTGCATCTCCTCAAGGTCCACATCTTCGCCGTCGCTGCCGCCGGGGCTCGGCACATAGCCGATGCCGTACGGATAGTTGATCGGCGCGTAGTCATTCTCCAGCGTGAACATCGGCGTGCGGACCACGCCGCCAATGGAGAACGGCGTGACGCCCCAGCCGTTGACTTCGCCGGTGGCATCGTTGACGAGGTCGGCCGAAGCCACGCCGGCCAACAGAACGGACAACCCTGCTGCAATGATCAATCGGGTACTCACGGTAAGCCTCCTTGCTCTTGTGTGCTGACTCTGGTTCCCTGGCATCACATGCCTTACGTTCACGATGGACAACACCTCCCTGGTTCTGTGGTTCAGTGCATACCCACCCCTCCTGCCACCGGACGGAGCGTCTCCGCCCGCGCACAGACCGATTCCGCACGATCCCCGCGCAGCGGAGACCGCGACTGCGTGCAACGGTCGCAGACCATCAGACCCTGCGGCGCGTCTGGGCGCCACAGCGCCGGACGCTCAGCGGTCGTGCCGCTGCCGAACGGTCGGTGCTTCGCGACGGCACTCAGCCGGCGCAGAGCATCACCGTTCGCGACCGATGCACATGCCCACAATGTCACCTTCTTGGAGTTACGGCGGCCAAAGCCATCAGCGGTCGGCGTAGCGCCGGCCCTGCCGCCAGTCTGGAGAGCACCCCTCTGCCGAGACCAACTCAGCCTCATCAAAAAGCAAGTTCCGTGCCAGTGGCGATTTGACATGCCCCCAGGCAAGCCACAACCACTTGCCATCAAGGCACTTAAATCGCCCTTGACCGACCTCGGATGCCCCTTGGCGGCCCCTGCGCCATGTTGCGGCAACGCATCATTCGCTGCCGCCCGGCAACGCCCCACGCCGATGCCGAACCCGCCAACGCCTGCCGGTGCCATGCCTGCCCCGTCAGCGCGTAGGTCGGGTCAACGACCCGACGCCGGGTGCCTGCCCCGTCAAGCACGCCGACCGCCAACTCCTCGCCCTGCTTGCAGGGAGCCTGTAGGGTGGGGCCCCCGGACCCACGCGGATGTGTGTCACGCGCCGCGTGCGAAGCACGCTCCCCCACTCCGCTCCCTGCTTGCAGGGAGAGGTGCCCCGAGCGCCGTCGAGGGGCGGTGAGGGTCGAACGAGGCAACCCTGTCGCCGCGTTCACCGTCGGGCGGCTCGCTGAAAGTCCCGAGTCTCGTCGAGGGGCGAGCCGCCCCGAATTCGTCACGCTCTCTCCGCACGTCCCCCTCACCCGGCCCTGCCGGCCACCCTCCCCCTCCAGGGGGGAGGGGTACACTGCCCTCCGCCGGCGACACCGCTCGGCGACGCGGTTGACCTTGTGGCGGCAACGTGGTATCCTTCCGCGTCGCAGGTCGTAGACCGTGAGGCACCGTCCGGCGCTGCTTCTGATAGGACGTAACTGCACATGACCTCGATTCGAACCATGAGACCGGACGACATCGACGCGGGCCTGGAGCTGTGCCGCCTGGCGGGATGGAACCAGAAGGCCGAGGACTGGCGACGGATGCTCGCCCTGGCGCCCGACGGCGTGTTCGTGGACGAACAGGACGGCCGCGTCGTGGCCACCGGCAGCGCTATCCATTACGACACCCGCATCGGCTGGATAGGCATGGTCCTGGTCCATCCCGAGTACCGCCGCCGGGGCATCGCCTCGGCCATCATGAACCGGTGCATCGACGCCCTGCGCGACCGAGGGATCCAGAGCATCAAGCTCGACGCCACCGACCAGGGCCGCCCGGTCTACGCCAAACTCGGCTTCCGCGACGAGCGGCCGATTGTCCGCTACGTGGGAGCGCCGCACCGGCGGGCCCTCGCGTCGCCCTCGGCGGCGCGACCCGTGGCCGACGCCGATTGGCCGCAGATCGCCAGGCTCGACGAACAGGCCTTCGGCGCCGACCGCATCGCCCTGCTGAAACATCTTGCCGCGGAAGGCTCCGCGGTCGTATTGTCCGAGGGCGACCGCCTCCGCGCCTGCGGTTTCGTGCGGCCCGGGCACAACGCCGCCCAGCTCGGACCGCTCGTGGCCGAGGACGAAGCCTCCGCCCGGGCCGTCGCCGAGGCCCTGCTGGCGGCACACGCTCCCGAGCAGCAGCTATACTGGGACGTGTTGCCCGACAACGCCCACGCCGACCGTCTGGCCGAATCGTACGGCCTGACCGTCGCCCGCCGTCTCACGCGCATGGTGCTCGGCGACGTGAACCATTGCGGCCGGATCGAGCTCGTCCATGCCGTGGCGGGGTTCGAGCTCGGTTGAGCGGGCTGCAACGAGGGGAGAGGACTGGCCACATGACCGATGTCGCGTGGATTCGAACGGCTGTCTTGCTTGGCGCGGCGTTCGGCGTTGCGGCCCTTGGCGGCTGCGACGGCGAAGCAGCCAGAGCGCCCGACTGGGATCCGCCCAAGGCCGGCATCCAGGCGCCCGAGACCGCCAGGCAAGAGGCGGCCGACGAGGCGGAGAGGCTCAAGTACGACCCCGCGCGGCACTACGAAGCCATCGTCAAGACCACGCTCGGGCCGTTCCGCCTGCGGTTCTTCCCCAAGGAGACGCCCCAGACCGTGGACAACTTCATCCAGCTCGCCATGTCGGGGTTCTACGACGGCACGATCATCCACCGTGCCGTGGCCGACGAGCTGATCCAGGGCGGCGACCAGGAAGGCACCGGCGGCGGCAACCCGCTGTTCCGGATCCCCGACGAATTCACGCAGCGCCCGTTCGACGCGGGGATCGTGGGCATGGCCCACACAGACGAGCGGAACTCGGCCAACTCGCAATGGTTCATCTGCCTGAAGCGCCTGGCGACGCTCGACGGCCGCTACAGCGCGTTCGCCGAGGTGACCGAGGGGCTGGACGTGGTCCGCGCGATCAGCCGCCTGGAGGTCGAGGGCGAGCGGGCCATTGCTCCGTCGCGACGGGATCGGCCGGTTCAGCCGCCGGTGGTGATCGAGATAGAGATTGTCGAGGCGCCGGCCTCGCGGTAATCTGCCGTTCGATGCACCTGTCTGCACAAAAACCCGGTTTAAGGAGATCGCGATGAAGACTGTTCTTGCCGTTATCGTGGCAGCGACGGTGCTGTGCGTCGGCGCCGGTTCGGGCCGGACGCTGATCGGAACGTGGGAAGCGACCGCCCAGGACGGCACGGGCGCGGCCGAGATGACGCCTGTGGCCGCCGAGCCCGCCAAGCCGGCGGACGCTGCTCCCGCCGTGGCCGCCGATGCGCCCAAGCCGGCCGAGACCGCCGAGCCGGCCGCCGCGCCGCAGGAGGATCCCTACGCCAAGGCCACCGCCGCCGGCATCGTCACCAAGGAGCAGCGGATGAGCTACTCCATCGGCTACGACATCGGCATCCGGTTCCGTCGCCAGGAGATCCAGAACGACGTGGACCTCGACGTGTTCGTGCGCGGGATCAGGGCCGGCATCGCCGACTCGGAGGAGATCCTGACCAAGGACCAGATGACCGAGATCATCATGGCCCTGAACGACGAGATCAGGACGCGCCTGGAGGAGAAGCATCGCCTCATGGCCACCAGGAACAAGGCCGCCGGCGAGGCGTTCCTGGCCGAGAACGCCAAGAAGGAGGGCGTGATCGTGCGTGAGAGCGGCGTGCAGTACAAGATCCTCGAGCTGGGCGAAGGCCCGAAGCCCAACGGCCGCGACACCGTCACCGTGGACTACCGCGGCACGCTGATCGACGGCACGGAGTTCGACAGCTCGTACAAGCGCGGACAACCGGCGAAGCTGCCGCTGACCTCGTTCATTCCCGGCTGGGCCGAGGCCGTCGCGCAGTTGCCGGTGGGCACCAAGGCGATGATCTGGATTCCCGCCGAGTTGGCCTACGGGGATCGCGGCACGCCGTCGATCGAGCCGAACTCGACGCTCGTCTTCGAGGTCAAGCTCCTGGCCGCGGAACCGGCGCCCGAGCAGCCCAAGCCGTCGCCGCAGCCGCAGTTGCGACCGCGCCTGCGCCGGCCACAGAACCCCCAGCCGCAGCCGACCCCGGCCCCAGAGCCCAGCCCGGCTCCGCAGCCCAAGGGCGACGCCGCGCAGCCGTCCGGCGACGCCACGGGAACTCCTCCTCCGGCCCCAGGCAACTGACACGATGCACCCGGCCGATAGGCCGGAGACAATGAGCTGATGCGTCAAGGGCGGCCCGCTCCACTCGGGCCGCCCTTGGTGATTGGAGAACTGCCGCTGTTGCCCGAGGGTGTCACGCGCAGCTCAATACTCCCACCAGACGTAGAAGTCACCGGAGATAACGGTCCTGGTTTCTCCGCGTCCCCAGTGTTCCTCTCTGTCCGGGCGTCCGACAGCGACCCCCCAGTGTCCGAATCCGCCGCCCCAGGCAAGTCGAGCTTCGCCGTCGTAGACGGTCACGTACTGGGGCGACACCTTGGCTACGAACGGTGGCCATTGTGACAGGTCAATGAAGTCATGACTCACAGGGCCACGTAACCTCTCATCCCGCCATGCACGAAGGGCCTCAACGTCGATACTCTGTCTGGCCCAGTCGCAGAACCCTTCGCGCCAGATGCTGTTGAGGTCGCGTTGGTAGGCGAACTGGATGCTTCCGACAGCCACGCCCGCCACCAGGATGCCCAACCGCGCGAAAGCCTCCGTCCGGCCGCTCTTCCTCCACATCCAGAAACAACGGACTGCGCCGACGACAACCAGTAGAATGAAGATCATAGCCAGCAATGGACGCCCCGCGAAGCCGGCCATCGCCACATCCAATCCCAAGGCGGAACCGGCGGCCCCCACTTCATAGGCACGACGAGAGAGTACCACAGCCGGGATGCCGCCCAGCGCCATCAACACGCCGAGAATAGCATCGAATGACAGGCTCACCAGCGGGCGTCGAGGTTGACTCATCCTGGGGAACCTCCCGCACTGAGTTGCGAAACGAACACCGGTCGGCGCGAGGGCGCGGTGGCCGTCACGACAACCGGCACACTCTGCATCGCCGCCGTCCGCCTTACCGCGCCAGCCCGCGCAGGCGGTCCAGCAGGCTCGACGTGGTGGGGACCGTCAGTTGACCGTCGCGGCTCATCGGCACGCGGTGCGTTCCCATCCACGGAAGGTCCATCGACAGGCCCAGGTCGGCCTGGTACGGGACCGTGCTTCCGGGCCGCACGTCCTTCACGGCATTCATCAGTTCCAGGTAGCTCAGCCGCACCGGCACGTCGAGCGTCTTGCTGGCCCCGGCCGGGACGGCGCCGAGGTCGGTCGCCGTGCCGCTCAGGAATCGTCGCCCCTGGCTCGACAGGGCGTAGTCCAGGGTTCCCAGCGGCAGCGGCACGCCGTAGGGGTTGTCCACCTTGACGTTGAAGAGCATCGTGGCCTGGTCGAGGGCCACGTTCTGGACCGTCATGCCGACGATCTCGGCGGTCGGTTTCTGGAGGGCGGCGCAGCCGGTCAGGCTCGACAGCCACACGGCCGCCCCGGCTGCGACAACGGCCACACGCAGTCCGGCAGGACAGTTCATCGGCATCTCCTCCCTGGGGTGAAGTATGGACGGTTCGCGGGCTCCGGCCGCCGGGCTACTCGCGCAGCTCGACGTTCCAGTAGGCCGCGTCGAGGAAGTGTTTCCACGTGCGGTAGCGCGGGCTGGCCGCGCGCAGCGTGATCGTCGGGCAGGATTTCGGCTTGAACGGTTTGCGCGTCAGGTGCATGCCGGCCTCGCGCGGCGTGCGGCCGCCTTTGCGCACGTTGCACGACACACACGCGCACACCACGTTCTCCCAGGTCATGCCGCCGCCGCGGCTCTTCGGGATCACGTGGTCCAGCGACAGCTCGCTCGTCGGGAACTTCCTGCCGCAGTACTGGCACCGGTTGTTGTCACGGGCGTAGATGTTGCGACGATTGAAGCGGACCTCGCGACGAGGCACCTTCTCGAACCCAAGCAGGCGGATGACGCGCGGCACGGCGATCTCCAGCCGCACCGTCCGAATCCACTCGTGCTCGGCCGGCTCGAAGGTCTTTTTGTACTGGCTCACCTCGGTCCAGGTGGAAAAATCGTAGGTGGCGTAGGCGCCGCCGTCCTCGATGCTGACCACCTCGGCCAGGTCCTTGTAGAGCAGCGTGAAGGCCCGGCGCACATTGATCACGCGGACGGCCATGAACATGCGGTTCAGCACCAGCACGCTCGCGCTGAGCGGATCGGAACCGCCGATACCCGGCATGGAATCGACTGCGACTGTCACGACACACCCCGACTTTCCGGGCGGTACCGTCGCACGTCACGAGTTGACAGACTGGCCGCCCACAGGCATTTCAACGCAGGCTGCCGACAAAGCTCCAGGGTCGCGACCCTTCGAAAACAAGACCGCGACCAAGCAGCATCGCGGAGCCGCAATTACCCTATCACGAGACATCGATCAGTTCAAGCCAAAACCGCGACGACAAGACCCCGCGCCGCCCCGGTCATGCCCGGGCGAAGGACGTCATGCGACGGGCGAACTCCGCGACGGTGTCGGCGGGCGCGGCGTCGCCGAGGCCGTTGCACTCGCCCATGAGCGGGCCGCGGTACCCCGCGTCGCGCAGGGCCGCCAGCGTCGCCGGCCAGTCGATGGTGCCCTGGCCCGGCATCGCGTGGGCGTCGCGCGTCCCGTCGTTGTCGTGAAGATGGACCGTGGCGATGCGGCCGCCGACGGCGCGGATGTAGTGCGGCACGCTGCGACCCTGGTGGACGTGGCCGCTGTCCAGGCAGATGCCCACGCGCGACGCGTCCAGCCCGTCCAGGAGCGACAGCATCTCGTCGGGCATGCCGCCGATCGACTCGACGCTCATCGTTTCCATGGCCAGGACGACCGACTCGGGCGCCAGGTCCGCCGCACGGGCCAGCGCGTCACGCGTCCAGGCGAACTCGCGGTCCCGGTGGCGGCTCGGCACGTCGCGGCCGGGATGAACCACCACCACCTTCGCACCGAACCGCGCCGCCACGCGCGACGCCTGCACGATGTTCCGCAACCCGTCCTCGCGCGTGTCCGGATCGTCCATCGACACGCCGCAGAACGGGGCGTGCAGCGACCAGACCTTCAGAGGGCTGCGCTCGACGGCCGCAAGAATCCCGTCCACGCGCTCCGTGTCGAACAGGTTCAGGTGCAGCGACTGAAGGGCGGCAATCTCGATCCACTGGACGCCGGCGGACTCGATGCTTCGGATCTTCGCCGCCGTGAGCGCGTCGCGATGCCCGAAGACGCTGGTGCAGATGCCGAGACTGCTTGTCATCACACTTTCTCCTGGCCACTGTGGGCGGCCATGTGTTTGCTGCCGAGGCGGATGTAGTCGAGGCAGGCCGCGGCGCTCAGGCCGGCCGCCAGGGCGCCCAGGCCGTGCAGCGCGTAAACCGTCGCCTGCTCCCATCCGGTCCACCGCGCCGCGTCCGGCGCCACCAGCGTCGCCAGCGCCAGGGCAAACGTCACCGCCGTGGCCATCTTGCCCAGCACCGTCGTGTGCAGCAGATCGGCGCGGTCGGTCAGGACGTGCAGCACGAGGAACCCGATCAGGATCAGGCCGTCCTTGCTCAGCAGCGTGACCGTGACCCACGAGGGAATGTGGTAGGCCGTGCGCTCCGCCTCGCCGAGCCAGTGCGGCGAGGTCAGGGCGATGACCGTGGCCGTCAGGACGAGCTTGTCGGCCAGGGGATCGAGAATCGCCCCGAGGCGCGTGCGCTGGTCGAGGCGGCGGGCCAGGTGGCCGTCCAGCGCGTCGCACAGGGCCATTATGGCGAAGACGCCGAGGGCCCAGTAGCGCATCGCCGGATAGTCGCGGGCGTTGATCAGCAACGCCAGAAACGGCGTCAGCAGCAGGATGCGCAGCACAGTGATACGATTCGGCCAGGTCATCATGGCGATAGGTGTCCCGGTGCAGCCGGTGACGTGACTGAGTCGCGCGGCCCCGACGGGCCCACGACCGCCGCGAAACGACGTGGTCGTCATAGTAGCCTGCGTGGTCGCCACGTGTCAATGGTGGTCTGCGCGCCGGAGGGCCTCAGAAGATCATCCCGGCGTAGCCGACGAAGTCGCCGATCTGGCCGCCGTAGACGGTGTCGCGCAGCACATCGTAGCTGGTGGTGTACTCGACGAGCTTGCCGCCGTCGGAGCCAAGGGCCTGGGCGGCGGCCAGGGTGGCGGCCACGGCGCCGGCCCCGCAGGCGTTCTGGTGCGTCCGCGCCTCGTCGATGACGGCGTCGGCCCGCAGCGACTCCATCAGCCGCAGCATCCGCGGATCGTTCTCCCGCTTCACCCAGTCGAGTCCGGCCTTGCCGGGCCCGGCGGGGGCGAAGCCGTAGCCGATCGCCCCGTAGTGGGTCATGTCGGTCGTGCCGATGACGACGATGGGCCGGCCCAGCGCCTGCGCGGCGCCGACCACGCATCGGCCCACCTGCGGCATCTCGTCGCGAGGCGGCGCGGCAATCGGCACCATCCGCACCTCGCCGAACACATAGCGGAGCATCGGCAACTGCACCTCGATACTGTGCTCCGACCCGTGCGCCGACGGATCGTCAATGGCACATTTGCCGCACGCCTGAAGCACCTTCGCGGCCAACTCCTCGTCCACCGCCAGCGGCCCCAGCGGCGTATCCCACCCGCCGCGGCTGTAGACGCCCGCGCGCGGCACGCCGTAGCTGTGCACGCTGCCGAACAGCACAAACGTCGTTCCGGGAGCCACGTGCGGCTGGAGGGCTCGGTAGACCTTCATGGCCACGCGGCCGCTACAGTCCCACCCCGCGTGCGGCACGATGGCCGCCACCGGGTGCTCTTTCGGCGAGACCGCCTCTTCGGGAGACACATCGACGCGTTGCAGATGTGCCAGACACGCACACGGCGCGCCGGCATAGAACCGTCCGGCCACTATCGGTTGTCGCATCCCACAGACCCCACTTCTCACGGCGTCCCACACAAGCGCAAGAGTTCCCTGGCCGAGTCACCCTTTGTTGTACCATCCGGGCCGCGCGCGGGCATGAGAATTCCGAGGCCTCGGCTCCCGGTTTTTGCCGCCTTGTTTTCAGATTTGCGCGAACGTAGAATGGCGGTCGGCGTATTATCACCAAAGGCTTGCAGGTGGACGACACTCACAGAGACAGGAGATCCGGTGTGGCAGAGTTGCTGAAGTGCGCGTGCGGACAGGCCCTGGATATATCCGAGTATACAGCGGGTCAGCAGGTTCGGTGTCCCGCCTGTCAGCAGGTATTGACGGTGCCGGCGGCCCCTGCGGCCGCCCAGCCGACGGTCGCCGTGGCCATGGCTGTGGCCGACGAGTCCGACGACGCCCTGCCCGCCGCCCGGCAACAGCCTCGCACCGGCGATCCGCTGGCCCGGCGACGCATGGTCGAGCGAAAGTCCGCCGGCGCCGCCCAGCAGAGCCTCAAGAAGTTCATGATCTGGCCCTGCCTGATGCTCGGCCTGGCTTCGCTGGCCGTCGGCGCGTTCGGCGTCACGTTGCTGTTCACGCCGCAGACCATCGAGCTCAAGACGTCGACCGACCCGGTCTCCGGCGTCGAGATCACCCACATGTACGCCAATGCCCCGAAGGCCCCCGACCCCGCCGCCGACCCCAACGTGCCGAGGCCCATCACCTACGAGCGCGTCGAAGTGCAGCCCGACATCTACCCCGGCGACGCCACCGACGGCGACAAGTTCACCCTCAACGGCGAAACCTCGCAACTCAGGAACGGAGCCTGGCTCGTCACGCACGAGGATAAACAGTTGGCCGTTGAGCGTCGCGGCTACTGGTTCTACGAGGTGGACCTGGCGGCCGCCCCCGTCGAAACGCCTGCGCCCCAGGCAAACCCCGACGCCGAGGCCGTTCGCAACGAGACGGTGGCCACGCCCGACGAGTCCGCCGCCGCGACCAAGGTAGAGCGGCGACTGATCCGCAAGGTGGAGCTGCCCCTGGTCGCCATGACGCGGCAGGATGGCGAGACCTACCTCTACAAGCGCGTCATGTGGAAGAACGGCGGCTTCGTCGATCCGATCACCGAGAGGCCCGTTCCCGGCGTCAACTACTACCGCGTCAACGAGCAGACCGGCTTGCAGGAGCAGTTGATCACAGGCGACTTCGAGAAACGCGAAGTGTCGCCCCTGGCGAAGCTGGCGTCGCCCATCGTCTTCATCATCAGCGGGCCGCTGGTCGGCCTCCTGCTGCTGGGCGGCGCGGTGTTCTTCGCCTGGGAAGTCTATCTCTCGCCGGCCGCTAAGGAGCGAGCCCGCAGGGACGCCGCACAGCGCGCCGCCATGGCAGGCACGGCTCCCTGAGGACGCACGGCCGTCACATACATCGCGAGGCGGGTGGGCTGGGATGGGCTCGGCAGCCGATCCCGTGGATTCTACGAGAATGCCGAACCGGCGGCGGGTGGATTGCCCTCTTCCCTGACACATAGGAGGTGCAAGATGGAGACACGGTTGCGGATCGTGACGTGGATTGCCATCGTGGCGACGGCGGCGGCGGTGATCGAGGGCGTGGCCCTGGTGAAGCTGAGCAGGCGGGCATCGCAACCGGCGACAACGCAGCCGGCGGCAACCGCCGTGGACGTGGCGAAGCCCATTGCGGCGGAGACCCAGAACGCCATAGCGTCCGGCGAAGAACCTGCGGAGCCCGTTTCGGCGCCGCCCGAGGCGAAGAGGATCGACGCCGGCGCGGCCGAGGCGGCAGCCCCCGCCTCATCGAACGGCCTGGGCGAGCCCAAGGCGGCCGAAGCCCCCGAGGCCAGCCAGGAGGAAGAGGCGTCATTGAGCGATGAGGAACGGGCGGCCAGGCGCACCGCCGAGGACAAGGCCCGCATGGAGCAGGCCATGGTCCTCATGGCCGAGACTAACGTGAACAAGATGCTTGACGGGCTCAAGCTGACCGAAGCCCAACGCGAACAGGCCGCCCCGGTGCGGGAGAAGCTGTGCGGCATCATGCTCGGTATGATGGTGGGGCCGCACGACAAGAGCGAAGCGCTCCAGCGAAGGGCCACCGAGATGCGGGAAAGCGGTCAGTTCACCGACGAACAGATTCACCAGGCCCTGAAGCCCGAGCAGGATGCACTGCTCCAGGGCGTCTTCGACGGCATGACGGACATGGCGGTCGCGCTGGACGAACTTGCCCCGATTCTCGACGCCACGCAGACGGAGGCGTTGACCGTGATGCAGACGCAGATGAAACAGTCGCAGGAAACGATGAAGAAGATGTTCGAGCAGATGAAGCCGCAGCAGGGCAACTGACGCCGGCGGCGCGCCAAGACTACAACGCCACGAAGCCTTTTCACCGTGGCACGGGCATCGTGCCCGTGAGTCGCAGGGCCATCCTGGCCCTGCAAGGCGCGGTTCGCCCACGGGCAGGATGCCCGTGGGACGCATGGGCACGATGCCCATGCCACGATGCGGCGTTGTAGCAGTGCCAGGGGCCCTCAACCCTCTCGCCGACCTCGGCGCTCATGGCGGCACACTCAGCGCGACGGCCACGTCATCGGCCGAACCACTTCAGCCGCTTCAGGTAGTCGATCCGCTTGTCCAGATCCTGCGGCCAGTCATCCTGCGGCAGCTTCTTGATCTCCTCGAGCTGCTTGATCGCATCGTCGTACTTGCTCTGGTCGTACAGCTTCTCGGCCTCGGCCCACAGGCGATCGGCTTTCTGCTTGGTCGTCTCGGGCGGCGGCGTGGTCTGCTTCGGCTGCGACGCTTTCGCGATGCGGTCGGTCAGCGACGCGATGCGCTGTTCGAGCTGGTAGCCCTGCGGCAGGAACTCGGCCGGATACGTGTTCCGCAGAGTCTCCAGGATCGCCAGCGCGGCCTTCAGGTCGCCCTCGGCCTCGCGCAGGGCGGCATCGCCGACCAGCTTCTGCGCCTCGGCCCGCATCTGCTCCTGCCGTCCCTTGGCGTCGGCGCTCTGCGCGGCCGCGGCAATCCGATCGCGCAGCGCCGGCAGATCCACCCCCGCCGCACGCGCCACCTCCAGTTCCCGCGGCGTCAGGCGGTCCATCAGCGCCCGGGCACGCGCCGCATCCGACGCATCCAGCGCGCGGCTCGCCTCGGCCAGCGTCGCGAGCACCGTGTCGCGCTCCTGCCGCTGCTGCTCAAGGAACCGCTCGGCCTCGGCCAGTTTCCGGCGGACCTCGCTGCCGAACGGCGTGGCGTCGCTGTGCCCGGCGGCCAGCTCCGTGTACAGGCGCACCGCCTCGTCATACCGGCCTTCGGCGCCGGCCCGTTCGGCGGCCGCCTGTTGCGACAGCGCCGCCTCGCTCGGCCCGCCGGCGTCGGCCTCGGCCGACGACGACGTCCACGGATAGTAAGCCACGATCGCCAGACGGTTCTCGCGGAAGTTGTACGCCATGGACCCCGGATACGTCGGATCGCCCATGACGTATTCCAGCGGCAGGTACGTGATCAGGATGAACAGCGGCAACACCGTGAACACGGTCAGCAGGGCGACCACGTGCGGCTTGGCGCGCAGCGGTCGCTGGGCCGGGCGGCGCGACGGCCTGGCGGCCGGTTCGACGACGCCTGAGTCGGCGACGGCGTCCACGTAGCCGCTGCCCGGCCCCGAGGCCACCGAGGCGGCCGACGCCGCCGCGGCCGCCATGTCGTGCGTCGCCAGCGACGACGCCAACTGTTCCTCCAGCCCATCGCGATCCGGGAACCGGCTCGGCGCCGCCGGACCGCCGGCGCCCGGCGCCAGCCGCGCCGGACGCTCGTCCAGCGAACGCCGGCACGTCGAGCAGTACACGTCCTGCGGCCCGGCCGGGGCAAAGCAATGAGGGCAGACCCCCAGGTGCTTGCTCAGCAGCGGCGTCTCCGCCGCGTACATCCAGTCCTGGTGCGTCGTCGGACCGCGGACCACGCTGTCGGCCTTCAGACGACCTTTCTCGATCAGCTTCAGCATCGTCGAGAAATCGACGCCGCGGTTGCTCGGATTGCGCGGTTCCAGGTAGAACCACGCTCCTTCAATCTCGCGGCTCGCCCGGCGCACCGCCAGGCTGTAGCTCGTCCGGCACTCCGGGCACCGCTCGCTCGTCCGCGGAATCAGCCGCCCGCAGTACACGCACGGCATCTCGTCGCGCCCCCACGGCGCGTCCGCCTCGTCGCGATTCCGATCCTGCTGACTCAAGGCTGATTCCTCCCCTGACCGCATGCCCCGCCCGACCATGCACCGCACGCCCTATTGTTACCGCCCGCGGCGGCCCCCGTCAAGCCTGCGATCCTCCTACGCTCCTGGATGAGGCACACTAACGTTTGACTCATCCGGCATCTTTCGGAAGGCCTGCGCACTTGCCCCTCCCCCTTCCAGGGGGAGGTGCCCCGAGCACAGTCGAGGGGCGGTGAGGGTCGAACGGAGAAGAAGGGTGGCTGCTTGACGCAGTTCCCGAGCACCGTCAAGGGGCCGTCAGGTTCCGAGCCTGTCGAGGAGCAGCCACGCGGAAGGGCAAGGAAACTCCCCATGCCTGACGGGGCAGGCATGGCACCCGCCGCGGGCGGTCGCTCAGGCTTCGTCTTCGACCAGGTGGCCGATGATGGCGTCGTAGTGGTCGAGGGTGGACCGCTCGTCCGACAGGACGCGCTCGATGCGGGCCCTGGTTCGCGGCAGCGCTCGCTGGATGAACCGCCGCGCGACGAGCTTCTTCCGGTCGTTCGCGGCCGCCTGCTCCAGCAGGAGATACCCGATCAGGATGTCGATGGCCGTGTCCACGAGGCTGCGGGCCGAAAGGTCCAGGTAATCGGCGCCGCCGGCCTTGACCTTATCGACGGCCGTCTGGAGCAGTCCGCGCATCTCGCCCAGGGCGTCGCGCAGGTGCTGCTCGGCGTCGTCGGCGGGCTCGCGCGAGGCCAACTCCACGAAATGCTTCTCGGCCTGACCGCTGGTGACACCGCGGATGGCCGCCACCACCTGGAGCTGCGACGTGCCCTCGTAGATGGTCGTAATCCGGGCGTCGCGGAAGAGCTGCTCGCTGCGGTAGTCGCGCATGTACCCGCTGCCGCCGAGGACGCTGATGCCGTCGTTGGCGCACTGCTGGGCCAGCTCGCTGCAATAGTACTTCGACATGGGCGTCAGCAGGGCCGTCAGTCGCTTGAGCTGCTTCTGGGCCCGGTTGTCCGCCGTACGGGCCGCATCGTCGGCGTACCGGTTTTCGTCGAGGCGCCGCTGGAGATTGATGTCGCGGTCCACGGCCAGGCACGTGTGGTAGAGCAGCGCGCGGCCGGCCTCCAGGTTCATCTTCATGTCCATCAGCAGGTCGGCCACGGGTGGCAACTTCTCGATCGGCCGGCCGAACTGCTCGCGATGGTGAGCGTAGGCCCGCGCCTCGCGGTACGCCGCCTCGGCGATGCCCAGCCCCTGCGCCGCGATGCCGATGCGGGCCCCGTTCATCAGTGCCATCACGTAGGTCACCAGGCCGCGCCGCCGTTCGCCCACCAGCTCGCACGGCGAATCGTTGAACTGCATCTCGCACGTCGGCGACCCGTGGATGCCGAGTTTGTCCTCGATACGACGAATCTGGACCGTTTCGTCGCTCTCCATCAGGAACAACGACAGGCCCATGCCGCCGGCCTCGTCCGCCTCGCTGCGGGCCAGCACCAGCAGCACTTCGCCGCACCCGTTCGTGATGAACCGCTTGACGCCGCGCAGACGCCACACGCCCGTGGCGTCCTGGTAGGCCCGCAGTTGCACGTTCTGAAGGTCGCTGCCGGCATCCGGCTCCGTCAGGACCATGGCGCCGGTCACGTCGCCCGAGGAGAATCGCGGCAGGAACCGCTGCTTCTGGTCCTCGTTGGCGAAGGCGTTGATCGTCTCGGCGATGCCCTGCAACCCGAAGATGTTCATCAGGCCGGCGTCGGCCCGCGAAACGATCTCGGTGGCCATGGCATAGACGGTCGAGGGGCAGTTCAGGCCGCCGTACCGCCGCGGCAATGTGAAGCCCATCAGGTCCGCCTTGCTGAGCAGGTCAAGCGACTTGCGGATGCCGTCGACGTAGGTCACCTTGCCGCCTTCGAGCGTCGATCCCTCGCGGTCGATCGATTCGCTCATCGGCGCGATGTGGTTGCCCGCGATGTCGCCGACGAGGTCCAGGATCTTCTTGTACCCGTCCACGGCGTCTGCGGCGTCGGCCGGCGCGTAGTCGAACGTGCCGGCGTCGCGGAACCCTTCCTCCTGGATCGCGGCGATGTCGGCCAGCGGCAGGTGACCCAGGTGGAACAGAATGTCGTCGTTATCGGTCAGGAAATTCGGCATGACTAGCCCTTCGCCTTGATGGCGGCAATGAGTTTCGGAACCACGTCGCAGAAATCGCCCACGATGCCATAGTTGGCCACCGAGAAGATCGGGGCGTTCGGATCGGTGTTGATGGCCAGGATCTTGGCCGACTCGGCCATGCCCGCCCGGTGCTGCACCGCGCCGCTGATGCCCACGGCGATGTACAGGGCCGGCCGCACCGTCGTGCCCGTCTGGCCCACCTGGTGATCCTTGTCGATCCAGCCGTTGTCCACGGCCGCGCGGCTGGCGCCCACGGCCGCACCCAGCACGTTCGCCAGGTCCCACAACAGCTTGAAGTTCTCTTTGCTGCCGACGCCCGCGCCGCCGGCGATGATGATGCGGGCCTTCTTCAGGTCCACCTTCTTCGCCGTCGTCTGGCGCTTCACGAGCCGCAGCGGCAGGTCCTCCGCCCCGAACGGGCACTCCACCCGGACGACTTCGCCCTTGCGCTTCGCGTCCGCCTTGGGCATCACCATGACGCCCTCGCGCACCGTCGCCATCTGCGGCCAACGGTCGAAGTTCACGATCGTCGCGATGATGTTGCCGCCGAAGGCCGGGCGAATCTGAAGCAGCAGGTTCTTGTACGTCTCCTTCGTTGCCGGCTCCGTGTGCTCGCCGATCTGGAGGTCCGTGCAGTCGGCCGTCAGACCCGACCGCAGCGCCGAGGCCACCCGCGGCGCCAGGTCACGACCCAGCGGCGTCGCCCCGAGGACGAAGATCTGCGGCTGGTGCGCCTCGACCATCCGACACAGCACCTTGGCGTACGACGTCGCCTGGTACTGCGCCAGCGACAGGTCCTCGCACAGGTACACTTTGTCGGCTCCGTGGCGGATCAGGTCCGTCGCCAGGCCGTTGATCTTGTCGCCCAGCAGACACGCCGCCAGCGGCACGCCCAGCGTGTCGGCCAGTTCGCGGCCCTTGCTCAGCAGCTCCAGGCCCACGTCGTGCAGACGACCGCCCTGCTGCTCCGAAAACACCCACACTTCCCCTTGGGGATTCACGCGACTCATAGGCACCTTATCCAATCGTATGGTCCTCGATCAACTGGTGAACCAGGCGGCTGATGTCGCCCTCGGTCGGCTGATACTGCTCGTGGCCCGACCCCTTGAGCACCACGCTCTGAATCCGCTTGACCTTCGTCGGCGACCCGTCGCGGCCGCACCACGCCAGGTCCGCGTGAATGTCGTCCAGCGTCCACTGCTCGATCAGCAACCCGCGACGCTTCAGCTCGGCGGCCTTCTGGTCCACCGCCGCCGCACGGGCCTTCTCGTCCGACCCAGGCATCGACTGGGCCGCCTCACGCTCCAGCTCCAGCCGGCTCCGCGCGTGCTTGCACTTCAGCATCGCCTTGGCCGCGTACGGCCGCGGCTCCTGGAACGTGTCGGTCACCGTCAGCAGCACCGGCATGGCGCACTCCACCACTTCATACCCGTTGCCGATGTTTCGCCGGGCCACAATCTGCCGGCCGTTGATCGCCACGATCTCTTCCAGGTACGTGATCTGCGGCAGGCCGAGCTTCTCGGCACACTGCGGCCCCACCTGGGCCGTGTCGCCGTCGATGGCCTGACGCCCGCAGAACACCAGGTCGACCTTGCCCACCGTGCGGACCGCGCACGACAGGATGTAGCTCGTGGCCAGCGTGTCGCTGGCGGCCGCACGACGGTCCGTCAGCAGAATCACCCGGTCGGCGCCCATGTACAGCGCGTCGCGCAGCACTTCGCACGCCGGCGGCGGGCCCATCGTAATGGCCGTCACCGTGCCGCCGTGACGCTGCTTGACCTCCAGGGCCGCCTCCAGGGCGTACAGATCCTCCGGGTTGAAAATCGCCGGCAGGGCCGAACGGTTCACCGTTCCGTCGTCGTTCATCGCCTTGCCGGTCACCCGCGCGGTGTCGGGCACCTGCTTGATCAACACTACCGAGTCAAACGACATCGGCGCCTCCTTACAGGGAACCAGGCCGATTCCGGACGGCCAGGGGCCGTCATTGGAAACACTGACGCACGACGGCCGCTCCGTCTTCCAAAAGGCGGACGCAGGGACGCCCATCGAGCCCCAGGTCCGCCGGTAAAGCACCGTAGCGTAGTTGCCCCGGCAGAGACCGTCAAGGTAAAAATGGCCCTGGCAGAAATGCGGGGGGCACGTCACGTTGGCAGGTACGCAGGCTCTCGCACCGCAGCAACGGGGGTGCGCACGTTGGAGGCCGGACTGAAGTCCGGACCAAAGTGTGCGCCGTGTGACAGAGCCCAGGCCGACATGGCCTCCTGTGTCGCACACTTTGGCGCCGCCTGCGGCGACGCACCGCGACGCAACCATTTGCCGGACTGCGACTTTGGTGCTATAATACCATGGTAGCCGCATATCGCGGGACGGGGGCTTCATGTTCGCCGAAGATGGGAGATCGGACGCATGAGCGACACGGGCAATTCGAGCCAGGGAATCCGAATTCTGAAGGTAGTCGCCATCGTGGCCGTGGTTGTGGCCGTGGCGGGTCTGGCCTTCGTCATCGTCCAGCACAGCACCAGGAGCCCCGGCACGGCCTCCGGCGGCCCGTCCGAGTCGTCCTCGGTCGCCTCGTCGGGCGAGCAGGACGCCACGCCGGCGGGAACCGCCGCGGCACGCCGGACCAGTGCGGCCACCGGCGCCCAGGGCACGACCCGCCCGGCAGGCACGGCCTCCGTCACCCCCGGCAACGCCACCGATAGGCCCTCGGTCGCCAACGTCACGCAGTTCTCCGGTCGTTCGATGGTCACCGGAACCGGTTCGCGCGCAACCGACACGGCAGGCGTCCCCGGAACCGGCACCACGTCCGAAGCCTCCGGTCGCCGGCCTCGCACCCCCGGCACGTCCCCCTCGGGCAACAACGCCGACACCGTGGTCGAAGCGCCCCAATCGTCCGAACGTCTCGTGGCCGACAAGGCCGTCGTCTACATCCCTCACGCGTGGGACGACACTAGCGGCGAACTCCTCGTCGGCGACCAGCGGTACCTGACGAAGCTGGGCGCCATGCAGCGGACGAACCAGGACGCCCAGACGCTCCAGACGATCAGGCAATTGCGCGAAACCATGCGGAATCGCGTCGATTTCCAGCTCAAGGACATCAACGAGGAAATCCGCGTCGCCGTCGAGTCCTATCAGAAGGCCATCGCCGACGGTAACCGCGAAGAGGCGGACAACTACCACCACATGGTAACCAAGCACCTCGTTTTCGACCGCCAGACGATCCTCGACACAGTGGACCGCCAACTGGACGAGCTGATCCAGGAAGCCCTTCCGGGCCGCTGAGCGGCACGCCACGGGTCTGGGAATAACGCCGGGTGCCATGCCTGCCCCGTCAGGCATGCCCTATGGCGCGAAGCCTCCCGCCGATTTTTCCTCAGCGCGTCCGTGCTCGTGGTTCGATGAATCCTGTTGAGGAGCGGCTCGCGCGCCGGGCGCCGTGTGTCTGCGCGCCGTCGGCCGCTCGCCAGACCGGGCGCAGCCGCGCCGACCCGCGCGCCCACGGGAGCCCCACCGCGTGAAGAATATCCTGCTGATCAGCGACCGTCCGGAAGCGCCGAAATCGATTGCCGCCGTGGCCGAGACCCTCGGCTACGGGCTTTCCGTCGAGACCGACCCGCGCGCGCTGTTCCAGTTTCCCGACATCCGCCGCGTGGACCTCATCCTGATCGTCGTCCGCAACGACGATCCGGTCAGTTGGAGCGTCCTGCAACTGGTCGGCGAAACGCTCGCCGCCACGCATCTGCCGATGGTCGCCCTGGGCGATGACCTGGACGTCGGGCAGCGGATCAAGGCCTTCCAGGCCGGGGCCTGCGAGTGCCTGACGCTCGATCTGCCGGTCGAGGAACTCAAGGTCCGGCTCGATATCCTGGCCTCGACCAAGGGCCGGTTCGACCAGATCATCGACCAGAACATCCATAACATCCTGCTGGCACGCGAGATGCGCAAAAGCTCCGAACGCATGAACGAGGAGCTTCAGCTCGCCCGCCGACTCCAGATGGATTTCCTGCCGCGCACCATGCCCGAAATCGGACGCACGCGGTTCGCCGCGCGGCTCTATCCGGCCGGGTGGGTCGCCGGCGACTTCTACGACGTGTTCCGCCTGGACGAGCACCACGTCGGCTTCTACATTGCCGACGCCATCGGCCACGGCGTCCCGGCCGCCCTGCTCACGATCTTCGTCAAGCGGTCGCTCCAGACCAAACGCATCGCCGGCAACAGCTACGAGCTCATCCCCCCGCACGAGGCCCTCGCCCTGCTGAATGCCGACCTCGTCAGCGCCGATCTGCACCAGTCGCCCTTTATCAGCATGTTCTACTGCATCGTGCACACCCAGACCGGGCGGCTCCGCTATGCCCGGGCCGGCCACCCGCGGCCGCTGTTGCTCGAAAACCACAAGCCGCCACAAGAACTCCCCGGCGACGGCCCCCTGCTGGGCGTCGTCCGCGAGGCCCGATTCCAGGACGCCGAGGCCGACATCACCCCGGCCCAGCGGCTCCTGCTCTACACCGACGGCGTCGAGCGGTGCATGGTCAACGGCCGCGAAGGCACCGACGCCTTCTTCGCCCTGGCCGCCGAAGAAAACGGCCGTCCCCTGACCGTCTACCTCCAGGCCCTCCTGGACGTCGTCCTGGCTCCGCGATCCCAGCAGCCCATCTACGACGACGTGACCCTCGTCGCCATGGACCTGACCGAATAGCGTCTGGACAGAAAAAAAGCCCTGAGCCGACCCGGCACGAGGGGGGTGTCACGCGCCAAGGCGTTCAGGGCACTTGGGCAGACGACTCCGCCGCCGGGTCCGCTCCGACGACACGTCGCGTTCCGCCCTGCCAGGAACGTCCCACGGTGGGGGACACTCTCGGGACATCCCTGCTTATCACCCATCGGCATTTTCTTCTGCGAAGATGAGGCGCATTTACAGAGATGGCATGGACCTGTGATGCGGCCACTGACTCATAATACAGCGGCGGCGGTCCCCACAGGAACCGCCGCCGACAGGTCGTCTCGCAGTCGTGTGCCGCAGGCTCACAGCGCCTCGCACACCAGATCGCCCACTTCGCTCGTCGAGTAGCCCATTTTCCCGGCGCTCATGCTCTTCATCTTCGTGCCCGTGACGGTCATAATGGCCTTCTCGATGCGCTTGCCGGCCTTACGCTCGCCCAGCGACTCCAGCAGCATCTTCATCGCCCCGATGGCCGCAATCGGGTTGATCACGCCCAGGCCCGTGTACTTCGGCGCACTGCCGCCGATCGGCTCGAACATGCTCACGCCCTGCGGGTGGATGTTGCCGCCCGCGGCCACGCCCAGGCCGCCCTGGATGATCGCCGCCAGGTCCGTGATGATGTCGCCGAACATGTTGCTCACGACGATCGTGTCGTAGTAGTCCGGGCTCTTGACCATCCACATGCAGCACGCGTCCACGTGGTTGTAGTCCCGCTTGATGTCCGGATAGTCCGCCTCGCCGATCTCGTGGAACGTCCGGAACCACAGGTCGCTGCAATAGGTCAGCACGTTCGTCTTCGCCACCAGCGTCAGCATCTTCTTGTCGTTGCGACGGCGGCACTCCTCGAACGCGAACCGCAGGCACCGCTCCACGCCCTGCCGCGTGTTGCACATGATCTGCGTCGCCACCTCGTTCGCCGTCCCCTTGTAGACCACGCCGCCCATGCCCGAGTACAGCCCCTCGGTGTTCTCGCGGATGATCGTGAAGTCGATGTCCTCGGGCGTGCGGTCGGCCAGCGGCGTCGGGACGCCCGGATACAGCTTCACCGGACGCAGATTAATATACTGGTCCAACTGGAACCGGAGCTTCAACAGCAGCCCCTTCTCCAGGATGCCCGGCTTGACGTCCGGATGGCCCACGGCCCCGAGCATGATCGCGTCGAACTGCCGCAACTCGTCCACCTGCTCGTCCGTGATGATCTCGCCGGTCTTCAGATACCGCTCGCCGCCGTAGTCAAAGTCGGTGGCCGTGTAGCTGAACCCTTCGAGCTTGCTGACGGCCTTGAGCACCTTCATCGCCTCGGCCACGACTTCCGGCCCCGTGCCGTCGCCGCCCAGAACCGCAATCGCGTACTTCCGCCCGGCCGCCGCCTTCGCCTTCCCTGCCGCTTTCGCCTTTGCCACTGGAGCTTCTCCTTACATGGATCCCATCACCTGTGAATCGGCCCATTCTAGTGGTTTCGCCCCCCAGAGGCAAGCCCCTGCGAACTCTGCCCACACAACCAGCGCAGGGTGGCTGCTTGACGCAGTCCCCGAGCACCGTCGAGGGGCAGCCACGCAGAAGCGCAAGGAAACTTGCCCATGCCTGACATGGCACCCTGTGAACACAACCTGCGTAGGGTGGCTGCTTGCAGCCACGCGGTCGCACGGGCTTGACAGGCAGTGTACAATAGCAGCCCGTTGAGAAAGTGTGGCACAGCCGCCCTCGGCTGTGCAGTCACCGCGGAAACCGTCGTTTTCGGTCTGTCGCCACGCCCGAGGGCGGGCGTGCCACACGGACTCCGACTTCCTCAACGGGCTGATAGCCTGCATGTGCCGCCGGGCTGGCCGGCGCAAGGAGCCGCCCCATGGGCAAGAAGAAACTGAAGATCGCCGACAACCGTCCCTGGTACCACCAGGGGCTGCGGTTCGAGTGTCAGGCGTGCGGGCGCTGCTGCGGCGGCGAACCCGGATACATCTGGGCCACGCACGAGGAACTCGCCCGCATCGCCGAGACCGTCGGCATGCACGTCCTGGACTTCTGCCAGATGTACGTCGCCGAGTACGAGGAAGGCTTCAGCCTCCGCGAAATGGACAACGGCGACTGCTGCATGCTCCAGGGCGGCAAGTGCCGCGTCTACGGCGTGCGGCCGATGCAGTGCCGCACGTGGCCCTTCTGGCCGAGCAACCTCAGCTCGCCGCGCGCCTGGCAGGAGGCCAAACAGCGGTGCCCCGGCATGGACCGCGGGCGCCTCTGGTCGCTGGCCGAGATCGAACGCCGCAAGAACATGGTCCTCGTCTGAGGTCCGCGCTGTGACGCCTCCGCTGCCATCCTCGTCGGGCACCGCTCCGTGGGAACCCATTCCCGCAGCGTCGCCGCCGGACCCCCGCGTCGCGGCCGCCCTGGAAGCCCTCTGGGCCGAGTGCGACCGCCGCCTGGCCGACCTCGGCGTCCAGTGCCGCGCGTGCGGCCAGTGCTGCGACTTTCCCCGCCGCGGCCACGTCCTGTTCGCCATGAAGGCCGAGCTGGACGTCTGCCTCGACTGGGCCCGGCGGCACCTCGCGACCGACCCGCGCGACGTGCGCCGCCGCCTTGATGCCGGCCTCTGTCCGTTTCAGGACGGCCCGCGCTGCCGGATTCATCCCGTTCGCCCCCTCGGATGCAGGATATTCTTCTGTAAAACCGGCGACGCGGCACAGCTCGAACGGCTCGCAGCCGACTTGCACGACCGGTTGCGGAGCATCGTGCGCGACAACGAGTTGCTCCAATGGTATGGCCCCGCACTGGCCTATATCAAGGCCATTTGGCCACCACCGACTCATCCTATATAGGTTTATCCCATTGGCATTACTACTTGACAACGGGAGTCCTTGGAGATTACACTTTGGTTCTGACGCAACATGAGAAGGCACACCGCCGCAGACGTGCAACATGAGGCCTTGCAAGATGACCAAGAAAGACATCGTGAAGCAGATCGCTTCAGAACTCGGCGTGAGCCAGAGTCTGGTATACGAAGTGGTCCAGCGGACCTTCGACGGCATCACCGAGACGCTGGCGGCGGAACACCGCATTGAACTGCGGAACTTCGGCGTGTTCGAGATTCGCCTCCGGGCGCCCCGCAAGGCCCGCAATCCCCGCACCAACGAACGCGTGGACGTGCCGCAACGAGCCGCTGTGAGCTTCAAGCCCGGCAAGGAAATGGCCCAGCGGATCGCGACCATCGAGCCGGACCAGCTCGCGCGGCCGGTCGCCGAAACGCGGTGCCCGGTCGAGTGACCGCCCGCGCGGCCGCGGGAGCCGCAGCGCCCCGCCGACGGTTCGGCGCCCCGGGCAGCTGGCTCGCGCGGCCGCAACCGGGTCCGCCGCCCCCCGGCAGCCAGACGCCCGGCTCCCGTAACTTACTGTCCTTACTGGGGTTTTTGGCACTTGACAGGGCCGCCCGCCACAGCGTACACTATGGGTCGTTTTCATACGATTCGTGACAGACGGTGGCTTGGGAACATCCGACGAAGTCCCCTTTGCTCAGGAGTCTTGCGATGCGTACACTCGTGATTCTGGCGGTGCTTCTGGTCAGCAGCGTAGCGATGGTCGGTTGCGGCGGTCCGAAGGACTCGCACCAGATTTACACCGAACGCATGAGCCGTCGTTCCAACATGGCCGACAAGCGGGCGATCGTGGACGACTTCCACTCAAGCATCCTCATGGACGAACGCCCCTCGCACCTGACGTTCTTCATCAACGAGTAGGGCTTGGCGTGTCGCTGCGGGCCCGGCGGGCCCTCGTCGCGACGCTCGATGGCTTCGCCTGTGTCTCCGCAATCCTCCCGCCGCGAGGCGAGAGGATTGTCTTTTTCGTCGATCTCTTTCTCGTCGCACGGTCGCGCGTGGGCGTAGTCGCAACGGTTCCGGTCGCCTGACCCCAGGCGGCCCGAGGCCATGGCCTTCCGAATTCCAGCTTCGGCTGCACGATCCTTCCGGATCGACCTGGCTTCGGCCAGCGCCCTGTCCCTGGGCCTGGCGATGCTGGCCCTGACCACCGCCGTCCTCCGCAAGAGCCTGGCCGCCCCCGACTGGCTGCTGGCCCTGGCCGTCGCCCTGCCCATGGTCAACCAGTTGCTGTCGCCCGCCTGGTCCGGGGCCACGTTCCTGCGCCGCAAGGTGCCCTTCGTTCGCCTCGGGGCCTACCTGACGGCCGTATGTCTCGTCCTGGCGGCCGCCGCCTCGGTCGTGCTGCCTCGTGTGGTCGGACCGAGGGCCTCGCAGCCGCTGGTCTGGGGCGTTTCGGCCGAGGCGATGTCGTTCATGTGCCTGACGACCCTCGCCTGGCTTGCGGCTTCGGGCTTCAACGTCCTGGTCACCTCCGTCTATCGCTGCAACTACCCCGTCTTCGTCCGCGCGCGGGTGGTGTCGCGGATCAACGTCTTCAAGCTCATCGCGTCGCTGCCGATCGCGGTGGGCGTGGCCCTGATGCTCGAGCAGTCGCGCGGCAGCAGCGACCGCGGCTTCGTCTGGATTCTCGTCGTCGGCAGCCTCGCGCTGGTGGCGGCCGGCCTCGTCTACGGACGCCAGAGGGTCCTGGGCGAAGAGGCGTACCCGTCGGGGTGCAACGGCCGCGAACTGCTCCGCCAACTGGTCCCCAACAACCTCCTCGACCTGCTCCGCCGCAATCCTCATTTCGCGCGGTACCAGATCTGGCAGACCTTCAACGGCGTCGGCAACGTGGTCTGCCTGCCCGCGATGACCATGGTCATGGTCGATCCCGACAAGTGGAACATGAACTACACGGAGTACCTGGTGCTGGCAACGGTCATTCCGGGCGTGACCCAGATGGCCTCGGCGGC
>Ga0123329_1000588_pt1 | contig 37255 bp, 29 predicted proteins | sample BioC12SIPDNA_FD_89703 | JGI IMG/M metagenome (GOLD analysis project Ga0123329, IMG submission 89703) | Anaerobic biogas reactor microbial communites from Washington, USA - Biogas_R1_B C12 SIP DNA | ecosystem: Engineered > Bioreactor > Anaerobic > Unclassified | place: Washington, USA | collected...
CGGGCAACACGGTCCTGGTCAATCCGCCTGCCGCGGAGCTGTGCGGGCGCCTGCGTCTGCGGTCCACGGGACGCGAGGGCCAGGTGTTCGACTGCATCATCGTCGGCGGCGGCCCCACGGGACTGGCCGCGGCCATCTATGCCACGCGCGAACGGTTCACCACGCTCGTTCTGGAGAAGATGGTCGTCGGCGGGCAGATTCTCACGACAGCCCAGGTGGAGAACTATCCGGGGTTCCCCGAACCCATCAGCGGCGCCGACCTGACCGACCGCCTGGCAACGCAGGCCAAACGGTTCGGGGCCGAGGTGCGCGAACGCACCGAGGTGACGCGCATCGAGTCGCAGGGCGACCTCTTCGTGGTCCATGCCGCCGAGGGCGAGCCCGTGGCCGGCCGCACCGTGATCCTCGCGCCGGGCTCCCAGTACCGGCACCTGGGCGTGCCCGGCGAGAAGGAGTTCACCGGGTACGGCGTGAGCTATTGCGGCACGTGCGACGCGCCGTTCTACCGCGACAAGCACGTGGTGGCCGTCGGCGGCGGCAACACGGCCGTGGACGAGGGGCTGCACCTGTTGAAGTTCGTCCAGCGGCTCACGATCGTCCAGAACCGCGAGCATCTGACGGCGACGCCGTTCCTGGTCGAGGAACTGGGCAAGCACGGGGACCGCGTGGAGGTGCTCGGGCGAACGTCCGTGGTGCGGATCGAGGGCGTGGCGGGCGAGCGCGTGACGGGCGTCGTGCTGAAGGAGCTGGACTCGGGCCGCGAGCGGCCGCTGGCCTGTGACGGGGTGTTCGTCTGGATCGGCATGACGCCGAACACGGAGTTCCTGCGGGGCACGGTCGAGCTGGACGAGGGCGGGTTCATCCGCGCGTCGAACGCGAGCATGGAGACTGCCGTGCGCGGGCTGTTTGCGGCTGGGGATTGCCGCAGCGGCTCGCAGAAGCAGATCGCCACGGCCGCCGGCGAAGGCGTGGCCGCCGCCCTGTTCGCCTCCGAGTACATCCGCACACAGAAGACAGCTTTGGTATAATGGCGGCCCGCGGTCCGCTTGGGGGCCGGACATCGCTGGGTTCGGAGGCTCTATGGTCGGTCGGTTGCTGCCTGTGGTGTTGCTCGTGGTGTCGAACATCTTCATGACCTACGCCTGGTACGGTCACCTGAAGGATTTCAAGCATCGGCCGCTGATACTGGCCATCGCGGCGAGTTGGGGCGTGGCCTTCTTCGAGTACTGTCTCCAGGTGCCGGCCAACCGGATCGGTTTCGGCACCTACTCCCTCTGCCAGCTCAAGGTCGTTCAGGAGATCATCGCGATGAGCGTCTTCGCGGCCTTCGCGGTGCTCTACATGGGCGAGAAGCTGTCGGCCAACTTTCTCTGGGCGGGGCTGTGCCTCGTGGCGGCGGCGTTCTTCATTTTCCGCGAGATTCAGCCCGCCGCGTGACCCGGGCGGCGGCGCTGCGGCGACCGGGCGCAAAGCCTACTGCCCGACGACAGGGCACAAGGCCCAGCCGCCGGGCAGTAGCGTGTGATGGGGGATGGGATAGGGTGTTGCTGCATCGCGTCCTCAAGACGCGTCACAACGCGCGTTTCCTCCTCATCACCAGGGCGCCCAGGCCCAACGCCACCAGGGCCAGGGTCGCCGGTTCCGGAACCTCGGGCGTGCAGGCCGCCGTCGCGCCGCCATAGGTGGTTCTCACGTTGTCGAAGCCCAGCACCTCGTTGCCGTGCCGCGATCCGACCAGCACGAAGCCGATGTAATCGTAGTTCTTCACGTCCTTCTCGGTGATCGTGAAGTGCTGCTCGTAGGTGTACCACGTGCCGCCGTCCTTGTTGGCGGGAGCGAAGTCCACGGTGCTCTGAAGGGTCTTGCTCTTCTCGACGCCCTGCTTGTAGCCCGGGCCGCCGGTCAGGTCGATGGTGGCCCTGTCCTTCATCAGGTACGCCTGCCAGTAGCAGTACTGCGTGTCGTACTCGGTCAGCATGCAATCCAGCGACCAGGTGAAGTCGCCGGCCTCGGTCAGCTCGATGGCCTGGAAGAGGCCGCGCCGGGCGTCGTTCATGTCCTTCGTGCGATTGCCCGTCTGGGCGTCGGCCAGCGAGGCGTAGCCGCCGCCGGTGACATAGCCCGGGCCGTACCAGACGCCCGTGGCGTCGGTGCCGGCGGTCCAGGACGACTGCTGCACGATGGGCTCGTTGAACGAGCCGTTCACCAGGTCGGCCACCGCCGTCGAGACGCCGACCGTTAGAAGCAAAATGATGGCAGATACCGTCTTCATGCAACTTCTCCCCCGCCAGGAATTGGCAGTTGATCCCCAGAGTACCGCGGCCGCCCGTCCGGCGGCTGCGTGTCCGCCCAGGAGTATACGGACGACCGCGGTCCTGCCAAATCGGCGGCTGGTCGCGGCGGCCCCGTGGCAACGTAACTGACTCCGCGTCAACATGTTATGCTTCTAGCGGATTTCTGAACGAATCTTCCGGAACCGTCGGTGGGCGGTGAAAAGGGCGAGAAAAACGGTTCATCGTTTGCGATTGTTGGGCCATCGCGTGACGCCTTGCACTTGGAAACCACGTCGGAATGTGTGGCCCGGCCGCCCTCGGCCGGGGGATGGGAAAACGGCCGCACAGCCGAGGCCCGCTGTGCCACAAAGGGTTGTTCTCAGATCGTCTCCTAGCTCAATCGCTCGTTGATTTCGTCCAGCAGGTCCTGGTGCACGGCGGCCTGTTCCGTGAGGTCGGCCAGAGCCAGGAGGAGGTGGCGGGCGAGCATGCCGCCGGCGACCGTGGCCGCGGCGAGGACGAGCATCAGCAGGAACACGCCCAGCGCGGTCAACAGGGCGCGCGTAACGATGGCCAGGTAGATCATGCCGGTGATACCGATGACGAGGCACATGCCGCCGAGGACCATGCCGACGATGCGAGCCCAGGCGGCCGTCTGCCGGTGACGTCGGACGGCCTGTCGCAGATGCCCCCGCCGGCCCACGACCAGGCCGCTGGGCGTCTGGACGCCGATCGGCGGCACGGTAATCATCTCGTCTTCGTCGCCGGGGGCATGGGGGGCGACGACGTCCGCCTCCGCCGCCGGGGGCGATACAACTGCCGGCGCCGCGACGACCGGCTCGGGTCGCACCGGCTGCGGGCGCACGGCCTCGGGCTCCTCGCCCACGACCGAGGGCGTCGAGAGCCCGGCCGCACCCGCCAGCGCCGCGGCCAGCGCATCGGCCGGATGCGGCGACGCAGCGGCGTGACCGGTCGGCGCGGGAGGTCCCTCGGACGCGCCGGGCGGAGCCGCCGGAATCTCGATCACGTGGCCGCACGCAGGGCACTTGGCCTTGCGCCCGGCCGCCGAGTCCGACGCCTTGAACGTCTTGTGGCACTGGATGCACGTCACCGGGATAGGCATGACAGCTCCTCCCGCGACCCTACGATCCGCACGCGACCGAGGCGCCCTGGTGGAGGAAGAACTCCAGCAGCTCAGGCCGCTCGAAGTACTCGGGCACTTCCTCGTGTCCCTTGTCGTGGACGATGATGAGTTCGCCCGGGCCGCCGAGCGCCTGGTACCGCCGGATGAGGTCGCCGGAGTTGTTCTCCAGAAGCACAATCTCGTCCCGGTCGCCGTGAATGTGGAGGATCGGGACGCCCGCGGCCGCCAGCGGGGCCAGCCGCTCGGGCGGATGGTGGCGGTCGATCTGGGCGAGCAGTTGCTCGCTCGTCAGCTCGTACGCCTTGCACACGGTCTCCAGACGCTGCGGGTGCCGGATGTTGCAGACGGGGTAGATGGCGCCGATGCAGCGGACGCATTCGGCGTGTTCGGCGGCCCAGTTGTAGAGCATCAGTCCGCCGCGGCTCTGGGGCAGGAGACACGCCTTCGACGACAGGGCGAACTGGCGGGTCACAAGGTGATAGAACTCGTTGAACCCGGTGCGCCCGGCGGGGCTGCCCCAGGATTCGCCCACGTCAACGCCGGCCACGGCGAAACCCGCCTCCAGCAGCGGACGCAGGTACCACTCGTGCAGCGGCTTGGGCAGCGGCCGGTCGCCCGTGACGAACGTCGGCGCATACCAGACCCACGGGCTCCCGTCAGCCGGCTTTTCCGGCAGAATGACGAACGCTCCGTGACTTTGCGGCGAAGGGAAGTCGGTTCGCTTAAACCCGTACTGAACGGAATGCCGGACAACCGTAGAGCCGTTCATGGCGGTCCACCTCCACAGGCCCCACACCTTGCGAGCGCCGAGCGCCTGGACCCGACGCCGTGATAGCCATCAGATAAGCTAAGCATACGATGCACAAAGCCCGCATGCAAGAGAACTGCCCCCGGAAAGCACTACATTTTGTGTTTTTCCCCACCCCGTGCACCTACGCGCGACCTGGGGTGGCACCAGAGAAGCCGTCGACGGACTTGCTGTCTGCCCATGCGCCGGGTGCCATGCCTGCCCCGTCAGGCATGCCGAACGTCTTGAACCCTCCGCTCGGCTGCAAGCGGGTGCATGCCCTGCCTGTGGGCCGGTGCGGGAAGCGACGCAGGGGGCGCTCACGAGCGACACGCGCGGGGACGGGCGTCTGGAAGAGCAGTTCGCCCCTCGACGAGACTCGGGACTTGCAACGAGCGACCCCTACGTCGCTCCCCGCCGTGTCCGCGGCGCGAGAGCCTGCGTACCTGCAAACGTGACGCACACTCACCCCTGTCCGGCCGGTTCCGTTTTCCTTGACAGGCCGCGGGGGCGGGCCTAGGATACCGTGCTCGGCGGCGCGCGGCCGTGCGCGAGGGCGCATCGGTCGCACGCGGCGAGGCGACACAGGGACCGGGCCGCACACGGGCAGCCGTCGCGGCCCCAGACGGAAAGGGCGTCACATGGCTTACGACATTACCTTGGTTCGCGGAGACGGTGTGGGTCCGGAGCTGGCCGAGGCCGCACGACGGTGCGTGGACGCCACGGGCGTCGCCGTCCGATGGGACGTTCAGGAAGCCGGCGTCGACATCATGGAAACCGCCGGCACGCCCCTGCCACCGTCGCTCCTGGACTCCATCAAGCGCACCAAGCTGGCCCTCAAGGCCCCCATCACCACGCCCGTCGGCAAGGGCTTCCGCTCCGTCAACGTGGCCTTGCGGCACATGTTCGATCTGTACTGCTGCCTGCGCCCCTGCAAGAGCTATCCCGGCGTTCGCAGCAAGTACGACGGCATCGACCTGGTCCTCTTCCGCGAGAACACCGAGGACCTCTATGCCGGCGTCGAGTTCAAGAAGGGCGCCGACGACACCGAAGCGCTCATCGGCTGGCTCAACGAGCACGGCGAGAAGAAGGTCCGCTCGGGGTCGGGCATCTCGGTCAAGCCGATCAGCGCCGAGGCCACGCGGCGGATTCACACGTACGCGTTCGAGTACGCCCGCGCCAACGGCCGCAGGAAGGTCACCACGGTCCACAAAGCCAACATCATGAAGTTCACCGACGGTCTGTGGCTGGAGGTGGCCCGCGAGGTGGCGGCCGCCTACCCCGACATCGAGTTCGAGGACCGCATCGTGGACAACATGTGCATGCAGCTCGTGCAGAAGCCCGAGCTGTACGATTGCCTGGTCCTGCCGAACCTGTACGGCGACATCCTGAGCGACCTGTGCGCGGGGCTCGTCGGCGGCCTGGGCGTGGCCCCCGGCGCCAACATCGGCGACACGTGCGCGACGTTCGAGGCCACCCACGGGTCGGCCCCGAAGTACAAGGGACAGAACAAGGTGAACCCGACGGCCCTGATTCTCTCGGCGGTGCTGATGCTGCAACACCTCGGCGAGCGCGACGCGGCCGCCCGGCTGGAAACGGCCGTGGCCAAGGTCGTCGCCGAGGGCCACCGCGTGACCTACGACATGAAGGCCGACCGGAACGATCCGACAGCCGTCGGCACCCGCGAAATGGCCGACGCAATCATCGCGGCGATGAAGTGACGCCGGGATGACGTGGCAGCCCGTGGAAGAGGTCAGGACTCGTGTGGCACGCCCGCCCTCGGGCGTGGGCACAGGTCGCCAATGAAGGTTGCTGCCGCATCCGCACAGCCGAGGGCGGCTGTGCCACATCCGTTCAACGGGCAACTGCCGCCGCAGTGGGCAGGGACGGCTCGCGAGCCGCCCGCGATGAGCCAGGAACGTGCCCGGTGCCATGGCCGCTTGACGTAGTTCCCGAGCCCTATCGAGGGGCCGTCAGGTCCCGAACCGGTCGAGGGGCAGCCACGCGGAGGATCCTGGCCATTCGGCATGCCTGACGGGGCCCCGATGCTCTCAGCCAAGACTCTCGCGCTCTCTGTTGGACTACAGCGGCGGCGTTGACAGGTCGGAGAACTCCGGCCGGGCAAGCCGAACAGGCTGTCAAGCCACTCTCATGACGCCACAGGTTCTGTCTGGTGATTCACATCGCCGTGTGCAAGGAGAATGCGAACCGTCCCCTTGACGCCATCGACTTCAAGCACTTGACCGGTATGGATGAGTTGGGTCGCATGGCCAACGTTGACAACCGCAGGAATGCCAAACTCACGGGCTATGACGCTGCCGTGGCTCAGAATGCCGCCAAGGTCCGTGACAATGGCTGCGGCATTGAGGAAATACGGCGTCCAGCCAGGATCGGTAAACGGGGCCACAAGGATTTCGCCCGGCCGAATAGGGTCCTCGCCAGCCCGCAGGATGACCCGCGCAGGGCCGACGACCACCCCGGGGTTCACGGCCACGCCCGTAAGGACCTCCGTTGACTCCGCCGCGGAGGGCGTCGCCTGCGATTGCCGCAAGTCGAATTGCCCCACCACGATGGGCGGGGGCGTGACGGCCTGGTAGGCTTGGTATTCCCGGCGGCGGGCTGCCACTCGCCGGTGCAGTTCCTCGCGGTCACAATCCGGCCGCAGAGTCTCTTCGAGTTCATCGAGCCGCAGAAAGAACACGTCCTCGCGGTCCACAAGAAGGCCGGCCGCCGTCAACCGGCCCCCGAGTTCCAGCAGCCAGCGTCGCACGACCGCGCCACGACGGACAATCTCGCTCTTGATGCTTTCACGCAACGGAGCGCAGCCGTGGGCTTTGCGCAGCAGGAAATTCATCGCCGCTCGCTTCAGCGGATTGCGCAATCGTCGCCGCGCTTCGGTCACGGCCTGTCCCCGACGTTCGGCCAATGTGCCGTAACGCTTCAGGAAGTTGTCATCGGCCTCGCCGATGGCCCGGAGATAGCTCTGCACTTGCCGCAGCACGTAGTCGGGCGTCTCCGCCCAGCGCGGATTCAGCAACTCCAATTCGCCTCGGCAGTGATGGCCATGGCGTTGCAGAAGACGGTCCCATGCTGCCAGGAACTCCTTCCCCGCCTCGGCCAGCGAGAGGGCGGATCGAAGTGACGCGAAGGAGTCGGCCGCGAGTAACGCTCGCCGGGTGGCATCATGGCTCGCTGCCATATTCGCCAGTCCCCAGAGGTCGAGTCCCGCTTGGGCGTTCTCATTGCGGCCCAGCCCGACAAGCATGCGACTGGCGAGGCTGTGGCCGCCGTCGCCGAACCACTTCCGACAGTTGCTGTAGAGAACCATGTCATAGGTCTTGCCCATGCCGAAGAGGTCGAAGGCCTCGGTATCGTCGGCCATGCTCGCTGCCGTCCGGGAAACCTGCAAAGCCATCTCGGCCGATGAGAGTGTGGCTGGGTCCAGAGCGGCCTCGGCGTCAACGGTATGTCTGACCCGCTCGAGGATGGCTTGCCCCTTCCCGGACGAGAAGGTCAGAAACTCCAGCAGCAGGCCCGATATTCGACACGCCAATCGGAGCAGGCTCAACCGGAATTGCGGGAGGTCGTCTTCCGCAATCCTGATCTCCCCGAGCCCCTGTTGACCGCCAAACATGTCAGTAATGCCCTTCTCGCCCATGCCGGGAATGCGGCGGGCACAGGCGATCAGTGTGTTCAGGTTGAAGTAGGCCCGGCCCGCAATCTGGCCGAGAAGCCGATACCCGGCCAGGTCGATGCCGAGTTTGTCGAAGTAGTGGCCCAGCAGCCGCAAGGTGAGCGGTTCCATCACGGACCACGTCATCGGCGTCATGACGTCGGGCATGACTTCGGCAGTGTTGACGTTCGTCCAGACCTGCCGATCCTCCACCGTGGACGGTGCCGCGGCGGGCAACGTCGTCACGGGGCGAGCTTGGAGGACATAGACCTTGCCGCCGGCAATAGCCCACTCGATGTCCTGCGGACCGCCCTGCTCACGCTCGATGCGCTGACCCAGTCGAGCCAGTTCCAGAACCATCGCCTCATCAAGAACGCCGCGATCCTCCGCACCGCCTGACTTGCTCCTGTCCGAGACACGGGGTTCGCGAAAGCGGCCGGCTGATCTGTAGTCGACGATGCTCAGGGGCTCCTTCGACACCGTCCACCGATCCGGCGTCACCCGGCCCGAGACAAGGGACTCCCCCAGACCCGCCACCGCTTCGATCACCATCCGATCTCGGTCGCCACGAACCGGATCACAGGTGAAGAGCACACCCGAAACATCGGCCGCAACCTGCTGCTGAATCACGATGGCCATCGCCTGCAACACCGCGCCGCCCTCTTGCCTCATGCGGTAAGAGCACGCCCGTTGACTCCACATCGAGGTCCAGACGTGGCGCACGGCCTCCGGCAGATTGACCACACTAACGCCGAGGACCGTCTCGAACTGGCCCGCACAGGACCAGGCCGCCGAGTCTTCCATCGTTGCCGAGGAACGGACGGCATAGGGGCCCGGGCCGATGAGGCATGGTACATCATTCAATGCGTTCAGCAATTCCTGCGACAGCGGCGCGGCGTCAATGGCCTCGCGCAGCCGCTCGACCCGCTCGGTCTCGGACATGGTGCCATCCGGCGTCGCCCCGACAGAACGTATGCCCAGGCCGGCCAGGTGCAGGGTGTAGACCTCCGCCGGCACGACCACGGCAGGCGGAACAGGGAGTCCCATGACGATCAGCCGCTGAAGAGACGCGCCCTTGCCGCCGAGCGTCTGCGGCTGAACGCTCTCGGCCAGGGCTGCGGGCAGTTTGAGAACCATGGGGGTCATGGCATCCTCCATCATTTGCCGGTCGCCATCACGCCATTCAGGAATAGCCTGGCCACAAAACGGCCGGTCGCCGCCAGATCATCGAGTGGCAGATCCTGAAACCGCGGCGCGATGTAGCCAAAGGTCAGCCCGAGCCCCGTAAAGGCCACGGCCAGCCGCTGCGGGTCCTGCTTCGGCAACCGGCCCAGCCTGATCTGTTCGGCGAAGAAGTTCCGCAGCGCCGCGGTCGTTCCGCGGGGTTCATCGCGCAGCCGTCTGAGCACGCGCCAGCGATCCGGCGAGGCCCCCAATGCGATATGGAGCAGTCCGGCATTGGCGGAGACCGAGGCCAGCGCCATAACGGCAAACTCCGTCAGGTCACTCTCCAGGTCCTGGCCGCTGCCCAGGGGCAATGCGCGGGCTGCTCTTCGTGGGCTGCGCTCCTCGAGCAGGGCTTTGAGCAGACCGTTCTTCGACTTGAATCGCCGGTAGACCGTGACGGCTGAAACCCCGGCCTGTCCGGCGATGTCCTCAACCGTCGCCCCCTCGATGCCACGCCGTTCAAAAACAGCCGCGGCCGCGTTCAGCACTCGCTGGCGCGCGTCCCTGTGCGGCAGCGACAGCTTAAGGCCGCGTTCGTCGGCAAGACGTTTCAGGAGTTTGTCCTTGGAAGAGACGGCCCGATAGAGCGTAGCTCGCGAGACGCCGACCAGGGCGGCCAGTTCGTCCATGCCGAAGGTTGCCCCCCTGCGTTCCGCCAACCGCATGGCAGCGTCGAGGATCCGGCCGGTGGCGGGAAGCCCGCCGTGTTCAGAGTGAGACGTCATGTTAGTATTATATAACACTCGTCTCATCCCTGTCAAGCGCCAGCGGGTGCATCCCGTTTCAGCAGGTGATCCGGGTGGCGCTGTGCCAATGAGTCGGTATCATGGCCGCTTGACGCAGTTCCCGAGCACCCTCGAGGGGCGGCCACGCGGAAGGGCAAGGAGATTCTCCCATGCCTGACGGGGCAGGCACGGCACCCAGTTGTGCCACATCCGTTCAACGGGCAACTGCCGCCGCAGGGGGTAGGGGCGGCTCGCGAGCCGCCCGCGATGAGGCAGGAACTTGCAGCATGGTCGCCCACGGCCATGGCGTCCGGCCCTCAGCGCATCCGCGGCATATTCGCAGCGCAATGCCTGAGTCAGCCGGGTGACGCTATCTCGGCGTGGCGTCGGGCAGGCCGCCGTCGACCGGGATCGTGGCGCCGGTGGTGGGCGTCTGGCGCGACACGAAGAAGTGCACCGCGTTGGCCACGTGCCGACCGGTCACGCGGGCCTTGAGCAGGTTGCGGCTGCGGTAGTACTCGTGCAACCCCTTCTCGTCGAGGCCGCGCGCCTTCATGCGGTTGGCCCCGACCTCGTCCCACAATCCCGAGCGATAGTCGCCCTCGGCGAACACCGCGTCCGGGGCCACCATGTTGACGCGGATGCCCTTGGGCGCCAGCTCCAGGCTGGCGATGCGTCCGAGCTGGTGGCAGGCGGCCTTGGTGGCGCTGTAGGCGCCGAACCCGGCGCTCGGCGACGGCACGTTCTTGGTGGACATGATGACGATGTCGCCGCCGGTGTTCTGGCGGGCGAGCCGCCGGCCCGCCTCGGCCAGCACGAGCAGCGTGCCGTCCACGTTCACGCGCTCCAGCCGCCGGAACGCATCCAGGTCCATCTCGGCCAGGGTCGAGACGTGGGCGATGCCGGCGTTGTGCACGAGGATATCAAACCCGCCCCAGGCGGCCGTGACGGCGTCCAGCGCCGCGGCGATCGACGCCCCGTCGGTCACGTCCATGGCGGCGCTGACGACGCGGTCGGGGGCCTCGCGCCGCAGGTCCGCCGCCAGGCGGTCCAGCTTCTCGCCGGCCAGGTCGGTGGCGGCCACGTGGCACCCGCTGTCGAGCAGCTTGCGGCAGACGGCGTAGCCGATGGCTCCGGCGGCGCCGGTGACGACGGCCACGCGGTTGCGCAAGGGCGGGTCGTCCGCCGGCTCGGCGGCCGCCTCGACCACGAGGGACCCCACGCCGGGCAGCACGAGCCGTCGCGGCCGGGTTCCGTTGCGGGCCGCGAAGGCGTCGATGGCCTCGGCCAGCCGCGCGGCCAGGGCGTCGTCGTCGTCGGCCGACAGATCCAGGGCTGCCAGATCCAGGGCGTCGTAGTCGCCGGCCGCGGCCGCAGCGTCGGCGCGACAGGCCAGCAGCACCGGCGCCAGGGGAAAGTCCTCGTGATCGGTCGGCTCGGCCAGACGCCCGCGCACCATCGGCGCGATGCGCAGCAGGGGAGCCATCGGGGCGGGACGGTCGGCGGATGGGTTCACGGGTTCACTCCTGCGGCCGCACGGGCCGCCTCGCTCAGGCGCCGGGCGTGTGCGCCGGGGTCGTCGCCCCTGAAGACCGCGCTGCCGGCGACGATCAGGTCCGGGCCCAGGGCGGCCACCTCGGCCACGTTCTCCTGGACAATGCCGCCGTCGATGCCGACCAGGATCTCGCGGCCCGCGTCGCGGACCAGGCCGACCAAGCGCGAGAGCTTGCCTCTGACCGACGGGATGAAGCCCTGGCCGCCCCAGCCCGGGTTGACGGCCAGGAGGAAGATCACATCCAGATCGTCCATGAGCGGCTCGAGCACGCCCAGGGGCGTCCCGGGGTTCAGTGCGACGCCGCGCAGCAAGCCGCGCTCCGGGTCGTTCGCGTTCTCCATGTCGCCGAGCATTTGCAGCGCCCGGTGAATGTGGACGGTGGTTTCGACGTTGACGACCACCAGGTCGGCCCCCGCGCGGACCACCTCGGGGAGCCTTTCCAGCGGGTCGCGGACCATCAGGTGAACGTCCTTCAGCAGATCGGTCCGGACGGCCTTGACCATGGGCGGCCCGAACGTCAGCATCGGGCAGAACTGGCCGTCCATCAGGTCGAAGTGCAGCAACTGGATCCCGGCGTCGCGGACCGAGGCAATCTGCCGGTCCAGGTGCATCAGGTCGGCCGAGAGGACGCCGGCGGAGATCAGCGGCCGCGCGGCTCGAAGACAGACCAGTGTATCGCGTTTGCTCATGGGCGTTCCGTCACTTCTTCTTCAGCGTCTGGAGCAGGTCGTAAGCGTCCTGCGGCTTCATGTTCTCGTGGACCACCTTGCCCACGACCTGGATCATCGCCTTCGGCGCGTCGCTCTGGAAGATGTTGCGGCCCATGTCCACGCCCGCCGCGCCTTCCTGCACGGCGTTGTAGGCCATCGTCAGGGCGTCCAGCTCGGGAATCTTCTTGCCCCCGGCCATCACGATGGGCACCGGGCACGACGCCGTCACCGTGGCGAAGTCCTCGGGCACGTAATAGGTCTTGATGATCTGGGCGCCGAGCTCGGCGCAGATGCGGCACGCCAGCCGGAAATACTGGGCGTCGCGGACCATGTCGCGGCCCACGGCCGTCACGGCCATGGTCGGAATGCCGTACTTCAGCCCCATGTCCACCAGGCGGGTCATGTTGTGGACGCTGCGCGTCTCGAACTCGCCGCCGATGAACACCTGGAGCGTGATGGCCGCCACGTTCATCCGGATGGCGTCCTCGATGTCCACGGCCAGCTCCTCGTTCGACAGCTCCTTGAGGATGCTCGGCCCGCCGCTACAGCGCATGACGATGGGCTTGGTGATCGTCGGCGGCACGGTAGTCCGCAGGATGCCGCGCGTCAGCATCAGGGCGTCGGCGTAGGGCATCAGCGGCACGATGTTCAGGTCGATCCGTTCCAGCCCGGTCGTCGGCCCCTGAAAATAGCCGTGATCGATGGCGAGCATGACCGTGCGGCCGGTGTCGGGATTGAAGATCCGCGACAGGCGGTTCTTCATGCCCCAATCGAGGTGATTGGCGCCCTTGAGGAAGAACCCGTGCGACTGCATCGGCACGTCTTCGAAGTACTGCTTGGCTTTCTTGCTGGCATCTGCTTCCGGCATTGGTCGATCTCCATGGCCACGGGTGCGCCTCGGCGCGCGGCGTGCCCGTCGGACCGCCCGGGTCGCCAGCCGAGGAAACAGTGAAAGTACCCTGAAGGCGGGGCCGAAGTCCAGTCAAAACCGCCGCGGGTGACGAGCAGAAGGGCATGAACCCTCCGTGTGGCTGCCCCTCGACAGGCTCGGAACCTGACGGCCCCTCGACGGTGCTCGCCAACTGCGTCAAGCTGCCACCCTACGCGCCGTCGGAAACCGCGCGTGGGTCGAGGACCCAGGCCCGACAGGGCCGGCAAGAGTGTAGCCGGAGGCGCTGGGCCGGCCGCCGTTGGCCGGACCGAGCCTCCGGTACCAGAGCCCCACCTCTCCTTTGAGCCCTGAAAGGGCGCAACCTGTTTGGCCACAGAACAGGTCGCGCCCCTCCGGGGCTTCGGATTCGTAAGAAGTCCGTCACCGGGGGCTGCGGCTCGACGATACGGCCGTCTAGCCTCCGCCCCCGGCTAAGCTCTCGTCGGCCCTTCGGGCCTCAGATGCCGGCGTACCAGGGGCTAACCTCGACAGCCTGACGCCCAGAGCCGTCCACTCCAACAAACGACCGCCGCACGTGCTCCGGCCAACGACCACCTGACGTGCCAGAATCTTCGGGCACACCCGCGATGGGTGCCGGCGGCGCGATATCGCCTTGACAGGGGGGGCGTATCCTTTGGACAATACGCGGAAGCTGTCCGTGTGTGCGATACTGGCCGCGCTGTCTACAGGGAGGAGAGCCATGAGGAAGCTTATCGTTCTGATGATGCTGGTGTCGTGTGTGTCGCTGAGCACGGGGTGCATGAGCCGCGCGATCAAGGAAGGCGTCGGTGTCGCGATGGGCGCCAAGGGCGTTTCGTTCATCAGCAGCGGGTTCGCCGGGGGCGAGGTGGCCGCGCCGCTCGGAACGTTCACCCGGTTCCAGGTCGACTCATTCGTCAACCAGTCGCCGGTGGCCGTGCCGGCCACGGTCAACGCGATGTTGCCGCAATACGTGGCCGAGGAGCTTCAGAAGAAAAAGATTCCGAACGTCGCCGACGGCCGCACACTGACGATTCGCGGTGCGTACATTTACTATGAGGACGCCTCGAAGGCCACCGACCAGGTGTTCGGACCGTTCGAGGAGGTCATTGCGAGGGTTCAGTTCCTGGACGGCGGCAACCTGGTGGGCGAGGCCATCTGCGTGGGCCGCAGCGGCGAGACGGTGAACATGGGGCCGGACAAGAAGGCCTCGGGCCTGGCCAAAGCCATCGCGAACCTGATCGACAAGCATTACCCGAAACGGACCGAGTAGGGGCGAGGGCGGGGGCGTTAACGTTTTGGCGAAGCAGGGGCTTTCCTGCCCCTGCTACTCACGGGCAAGATGCCCGTGCCACGGTACGGCCCCCAAGACGTGCGAGAGCGGTCCGCTGGCGTTTTCGGGGGACATGTGGTACACTGGTGCATCGGATCAGAATCCATGCCGATTCTGAGGTGCATCCGGCGGCAGGGCCGCCCGGCAGACGTGAAAGGACGGACGACGTGAAGGGCAAAGCCTGGAAATTCGGAAGCGACGTCAATACCGACGAGATCATCCCGGCGCGGTATCTGAATTCGAGCGACCCGGCGGAGTTGGCGCGGCACTGCATGGAAGACGCCGACCCGGCGTTTATGTCGAAGATGGCCAAGGGCGACGTGATCGTGGCCGAAGACAACTTCGGTTGCGGGTCGTCGCGCGAGCACGCCCCCATCGCCATCAAGGCGGCCGGGGTCTCGTGCGTCATCGCGAACAGTTTCGCCCGCATCTTCTTCCGCAACGCGATCAACATCGGTCTGCCCATCGTCGAGAGCCCCGAGGCCGTCGCGGGCATCCAGGCCGGCGACACCGTCGAGGTGGACCTGGGGGCCGGCGTGGTCCGCAACGCGACGCGCGGCAGCCAGTGGCGCATCGCCCCGTTCCCCAAGGAGATGCAGAAGATTATCGCCGCCGGCGGGCTGATGGAGTTCGTCAAAGAGCAGATCGCCTCGCGCTGAGGGCAGCGCGCGGGCGAAGCGATGTGGGCGCAGGGGCGTCTCGTGAGCCGCCCTTGCGGTCGGCGGGGCGACAGGCAGTGCCCCCCTCGTTCCTCGCTAACAGAGGATGGGAACACGGGTTAGGGCTTGCTTTTTCCGGTTCCGGTCGCTATGGTAGCGCGGCCGTGTGACCCTCAAGACACGATTCAGGAGGCCTGTGATGTCCAAGACTCTCGTGAGCATGATGATGGCAGCCGTCGTGGCCCTGGCCGTCGCCGGCTGTGGCGGCACCCCGACGGAAGACTACGAGCGGACCAGCGACGCCCAGGCGGCGAATGCGGCCGGCGAGGTGTTCCGCGACCCGGCCCTGCGCGACGCGCTGCAGTTGAATCCGGAGATTGCCGGACAGTTCAAGAACGAATTGGACGCCAACGCCCTGCCGGGCGACACGGCGGCGCCCTCGCCGGCTCCGGCTGCCGCCCCGATAACCGAACCTGCTGCTGCCCCTGCCATCGAGACGCCCGCGGCGGAGACACCCGCGGCGGAGACTCCGGCGACGGAGACCCCGGCCGCCGAGACTCCGGCCACGGAGACTCCCGCCACCGAGACGCCTGCTGCCGAGACCCCCGCGACGGAAACGCCCGCCGCCGAGACTCCGGCCGCCGAAGACGACAGCATGTAGGATGGACGGCGCCGGCCGCACCGTGTCGGCGGACCGCCTGCTCGACCACACGAAACGCCACCGCCCTTTCGCCGACATGATCGGCGAGAGGGCGGCGGTTTTCCGGGCGGCTGGGGGTGGACTTGCGGCCGATGCCGCGCGTCATCGCTTCTTCAGGTCCGGCATCGCGCGGTCGAAAAACGGGCTCTTGCCGGTGGCGCTCAGGGGGATGCCCACGGCGGCAAGCACCGGCTGGTCGAAGAGGTTCAGGTTCGAGGCGGCGCGGCCGATGGTGTACATGATGCGGCTGTCGGCGTGGTGCAAGGCGGCCGCGGCGGCGGCGCTGGAGGCCGCGATACCGAGGTCCACGTAATTGAACGCGCAGGCGGCGCCGGCCCGCTCATTGGCCGCGCAGTTCTCGAAACCGCAGAAACCGCAGGTCTTCAGCCCCGCGCGGCGGCTGATCGCCGCCACGAGCACCGCCACCGGCGCGGCCCGCAGGTTCTCCGCGTCGCGCAGGAAGAACGGTTGCTCGGTCTCCCGGGCGATCCGCTCCATCTCGTCGGCCACGGCCTTCTTCTCGGCGCCGTCGAGCACCTTGATGGCGATCACGTCCACGCCGCGCGTCTTCGGGGCAGTGCGGGCCGCCAGACACATCAGGTCGGCCACCACCGTCAGAGCCCTCTGTTCGGACATCGTTCAGACTCCTTCCTCGGAATAGCCCCCGGGCGTGTTGCACGCAGTTTAGCGGGTCGTGCCATGCACGTCGTCGCGGCCCAGCTGCCGGGGCGTCGTCACCGGCTCGGCCGGGAGCTTCGCCGGGGCGGCGCCGAGGGTCGAGTAGACGCCCGCCGGCAGAGTCACGTCGAACGCCATCTTCTCCACCGTGATCGTCAGGTGCCGGCCCAGGTCGGCCACGCCGGCGACGTCGGTCATGCGGAAATCCAGCAGGTGCGGCATGATCGGCCCGTCGTCGCCCACGCGGCGATAGTCGGACCATTCGCCCCAGTGCGGGATGCCGTTGAAGATCGTGTTGAACGCGACGATCATCGCCCGATCCACGCGGTCGTTGACGGGGTGGAAGTAGACGAACAGGCGGTCCTCGTGCCAGTGGCCTGTCACGTTCGGCTGGAACTCCGCCTGGACGACGTTCCAGAGGTTGCCGCCGGCGGGGCTTCGCACCTGGCCCGAGGACGACAGCTTCACGCCGTCGCCCAGCAGCGTAAACGGCATGCAGAACGTCTCGCGCACCAGACGCATCTCGTCGGCCGCCTGCTCGAACATGAACAGCCGCCCCACCGTCTCGGCCGTCACCTCGGCGGGCTTGGTGATCGCCTTGCCACGGAAAAACACGCGCCACGTCGCGCCGTCGTACAGCGACGTGGTCTGCGTCGTGAGGTCGTCGATTCTCATGCGGCGGCTGGTCAGGTCGATGCAGTAGGTTCTGCGGCTCTCGACGGCTTCGAGGCCGCGGCGGTAGTCGCTCCAGCGGGCCTCGATGACAAGGTTCTTCCTGGCGCCCCAGACGTAGGGGTTGCCATGTCCCCAGACCGCGTCGCGGAGGATCGGCTTGACGTCTGCGTCGAGCGCCCCGAGACGCTGCAAGAAGACCTCGGCAGGCGTGCAGCCGCCGAGCGACGCAACGCCCAGACACGCCGCCGCAAGCATCCAGCAGGCGGCCGAGGCCCTATGCCACAGGCGCATTACACAGTTCGCGGGATTTACGATTCGCTCGCTCATGGGCTTTGGATTATACTGGTCGCGCCGCGCTGTGACCAGCGTTTTTGAGCCGCGAGGCGACCGACAGAGTCCGCGTGGGTCCGGCGGACCCACCCTACGGCTGGAGGGGGCGGATTGCACATGGGGCACTCATGCCAAGATCCTGGGCGTACAACTTTCCGTGGGTGGTCCTGGCGGCGGCGCTGCTGCTGACGGGCATCGGCCTGCTGGGCATCTACAGCGCCACGCTCCCGAAGCCCAACGCCAGCCAGGACACCGAGGCCTCGCGCCTCGTGATGATGCAGGTCTTCTACCTCCTCGTCGCACTGGCCATCTTCGTCCTCGTCCAGATGCCCAGCTACCTGAAACTGTCGCGATACAGTTACCTGATCTTCGCCGCCTCGCTTGTGCCGCTCGTGGTGCTCCTGGCGGCGCAGCACTTCGGCGGCATCGAGGGCCTCATCGAGCACCGCAACTACGCCTATAGCTGGTTCCAGATCCCGGTGCCCGGCATGGACTCGAGCCGTCGGCCGAGCATCCAGCCGTCGGAACTGACGAAGATCGCCTTCATCCTGGCCCTGGCGCGCTACCTGACCCATAGCCGCAAGTACCGCACCCTGAAGGGGCTGGCCGCGCCGCTGGCGATGGCGTTGGTCCCGACGTTGCTGGTGATCCGCCAGCCGGACCTGGGCACCGCGATGATGTTCGTGCCGGTGCTCGGGCTGATGCTGCTGGCGGCCGGGGCGCGTCTGCGGCACATGGCGGTCCTGGCCCTGGTGGTCCTGGCCATGACGCCGGCGGCCTATCTGAAGTTCAGTGCCTACCAGCAGCGACGGCTGGACGTGTGGCTGCTGGCCGGCCCGATTGAGCGGTTCCACATGGCGCGGCAGCAGGCCGCCGCCGACAATCGCGAACTCTCGGACGACGAAAAACGCGAGATGGTCGAGCGATTGCGGGAGTCGAAACTGACGCGGCTGTTCCTGGCGGCCGACTACGCCAAATGGTGGACGGGGCGTCACGTGCCGTGGCTGTTCGGCGACAAGGACGCCCGGCGGCGCGGGTGCTACAAGACGCCCTACGACCACGAAATCCACAGCCGGCCGGGCGACTCGGTGAGCGACCAGTACGGCCGCGTGTCGCGGTTCGTGGACACGTGGCTCCTCGGGCCGGGCTACCACGCCTGGCAGGCCAAGGTGGCCGTCGGCCACGGCGGCACGACCGGCGAGGGGCTGGGCCAGGGCAGCCAGACGCGACACCGATTCCTGGCCGAGGCGCAGAACGATTTCCTCTTCGCGGTGATCGCCGAGGAATGGGGCCTCATCGGAGCGCTGCTCGTGGTGGCCCTGTTCACGCTCATCATGGTCTTCGGCGTGGACGTGGGCCTGTCGACCAACGAGCCGTTCGGCAAACTCGTGGCCGTCGGCGTCGTGGCCCTCATCGGGGCCCAGGCCTTCCTCAACATGGCCATCGCCGTCGGCCTGACGCCCATCACGGGCATCCCGTTGCCGCTGATGAGCAGCGGCGGCAGTTCCCTGGTCGCCAGCTACCTGGCCCTGGGCCTGCTGTGCAACGTGGGCCTGCGCCGGTACCTGCTCCCGGAGCCCGCGCCGTTTCGATTCGACGATTGACTAGAACAGCCCGACGACGTTGCCCTGGTCGTCGATGTCGATGTTCCAGGCGGCCGGCTGGCTCGGCAGGCCGGGCATCGTCCGCATCTCGCCGGCCAGCGGATAGAGGAACCCCGCGCCGACGCTGGCCAGGATGTCGCGCACCGGCAGGACGAACCCCGTCGGCCGCCCCTTGAGCTTCGGATCGTGCGACAGCGACAGGTGCGTCTTGGCCATGCAGATGGGCAGGCGGTCGTAGCCGTGCTCGGTGAAGTGACGGATCTTGTCCTCGGCCACGGCGGCGTAGCTGACGCCATCGGCCCCGTACATCTCGCGGGCGATGGTCTCGATCTTCCGCTTGATGGGCCAGTCGTCCTCGTACAGGAGCTTGAACCGGCTGGGCTTGGAGGCCGCCTCGACGACGGCCTCGGCCAGTTCGGCGCCGCCCTTGCCGCCGAGGGCGTGAACCTGGCTGACCTGGGCCGTCTCGGCCCCGGCCGCCACGGCCCGCTCGCGGATGGCCTGGAGTTCCTTCTCCGTGTCGGTCTCGAACCGATTGATCGCCACCACCACCGGGACGCCGTGCTTGCAGGCGTTCTCGATCTGCTTGTCGAGGTTGGCGCAGCCGGCCTCCACGGCCGCCACGTTCTCCTCCAGCAGGTCGGCCCCCAGGGGCTTCCCGGCGACAACCGAGAACCGGCCCGAGTGCATCTTCAGCGCCCGCACGGTGGCCACGAGTACCACGGCGGCCGGCTTCAGGCCGCTCGCGCGGCACTTGATGTTGAAGAACTTCTCCATGCCGATGTCGGCGCCGAACCCCGACTCGGTCACGCAGAACTCCCCGAGCCGCAGGGCCATCCGGTCGGCGATGATCGAGCTGTTGCCGTGAGCGATGTTGGCGAACGGCCCCGCATGCACGAACACCGGCGTGTGCTCCGTCGTCTGCATCAGCGTGGGCTTGATCGCGTCGCGCATCAGGACGGTCATCGCCCCGGCGCAGCGCAGTTGCTCGCACGTGATCGGCTCGTCGAACTTCGTCTGCGCCACGACCATCTTGCCGATGCGCCGCCGCATGTCGTGCAGGTCCGACGACAGGCCCAGGATCGCCATCACCTCGCTGGCCACCGCGATGTCGAACCCGGTGCGACGGACGTTGCGGCCCTGGAGGCCCACGATGATGTCGTCCAGGGCCCAGCGGTCGCTGATGTCCACGACGCGCCGCAGCATCGGCGCCGTGGCGTCAATCGACAACGGGTTGCCGTGATGGATGCTCGCGTCCAGGCATGCCGCCGCGAGGTTGTTGGCCAGGCTCACGGCATGGATGTCGCCCGTCAGGTGCAGGTTGAAGTCTTCCATGGGCAGCACCTGGCTGTACCCGCCGCCGGCCGCGCCGCCCTTGATGCCGAACACCGGGCCGAGCGACGGCTGGCGGATGCACGTCACGGTGCGCTTGCCGATGTAGTTCAGCGCCAGCGACAGGCCGATCGTCGTCACGGTCTTGCCCTCGCCGAGCGGCGTCGGCGTGATCGCCGTCACGTCGATGTACTTGCCCAGCGGCCGATCCTTCAGCCGGTCCAGCAGCGACAGCTTCACCTTGGCCTTGTAGTTGCCGTACAGCTCCAGCTCATTGCCCTCGATGCCCAGGCCCGAGGCGATGGAGCGAATGTCTTCCAGCGGAATGCTGTGTGCAATCTCCAGGTCCGACTTCATGGTCCGGCTCCTTCTGTGGCAGGCGGCAACAGGATGATCCCCATGCGGCGCCTCAACGCACTGCGCCGCACGCGCGAACCGACGCCCGGCATTATCGCGCGCGGGGGCCGTCGGTGCCTGTGCCTTGCATCACAATCCATCGTCGCGGCGCGACGGCCGCACGACCTCGTACACGACGTGCTGCGGCGCGGAGTCGGGCCGGGCGATGGTCAGCAGCGGCCTCAGCACCCCGGCCGCCTCCAGGCGAGCGAACAGGTCGCGGTCGAGACCCGGCGGCCACCCGTAGTTGCCCGGGGCGCTGAACCGGTCCACCTCCAGCCAGTTGACGTAGACGTGGGTGATGTCGAGATCCTTGAACAAGCGCAGACCACGGGCCTTCAGTTCGTCCGGCGTGGCACTTTCGCCGTAGAGCGGCTCGATCCACGGGCGATCAAAGACCGTGTTGTAGACCACCGGCACGTTGAAGTACAGCGTCCGCGCCTCGCCGACCAGGCCGACCACGGGCGGGAACTTGCGGCCGCTAGTCAGGTCGTTGATCATGCGCACCACGTGCGACGAGTAGGTCCACAGGCGGTCGGTCGAGTCGGGGTGGTACGTGAAGGCGTAGCCCTCGGGCCCCAGCGGGGCCGCGGCGTCGGCCAGCAGCGAGACGTACGCGCCGCGGCTTTGCAGCATCTGGAGATCGACCATGAAGGTTACCCCCAGGTGCAGCGCGACGGCCGCGCCGAGAATCCACCGTGCCCAGGCCGCGCGGAAGGCCACGCACCCTGCCCCGGCCGTCAGCGCCAGCAGCACCCATGCCGGCGCCAGGTGCCGCATGACGCGGTGCGTCAGGCAGAACCACACCACGACCGTGACCAGGACGATCCCGAGCAGCACCACCCCCCTGCGGCGCCACGGGCGATGGGCCAGCGCGAACGGGGCCGCCAGCAGCACCGCGCCGCCGAACAGGAACGACGGCCACGTACTCGGCGGCGCGTCGGCCGAACCGATCAGCGCTTCGGCCAGGGCGTGCCACGTCATCGCGCCCGGCGAATGGTGCTCGGTGAAGTGCCGGGCCATCTCGCTGGTCCATCCGGCCGGCCCGCCGAGCCACGTCGAGAGCACGGGGAAGAACGGGTTGCCCGTCAGGACGAGGTTGCGGATGTAGAACGGCGCCCCGACGACGGCCGCCGCGATGGCGAATGCCAGCAGGGGCCGCCACGTGATGCGCCGCGCGGCCAGGGCCGCAAGGCACACGATCGCCGCCGGCGGCAGAACGAAGACGGCGCTGGTGAGCTTGATGCTCAGCGTCATGCCGACGGCCACGCCCAGAAGCACGGCCGGGCCGACGGCTCTCGGGCCTTCCGCAGCGTCCTGGTTCCTGCGTTGCCACAGGACGGCGGCGCAGAGCAACGCGGCAGCGACGTAGAAGCTCAGCACGCCCTCGACGAAACCGAGAACCGAGACGCGCAGAATCCAGGGCACCGTCAGATAGAGCACGGCGGCGAGCAGCCCGGCCCGCAGGCTGAACAGCCGCCGGCCGAGGCACACCAGGGCCAGCGCCGCCCAGACCGTGCACGATCCGGCGATCACCTTACCCATCATGGCTCCCTGGGCAACGTCCCGCGTCCAGGACATGCCGGCGTAATAGAGCATCTCAACGGCCATGGGGAAATAGGAGTAGACGTTGTGCGGCAGTTCCGTGATGCTGCCCGCCCGGTGCCATTCGGCGGGCACGGCGGCATGGTACTCCATCGTGTCGTACTCGACGCACGGTGTCGCGGCGCCCCAGAGGACGACGGCCGCCAGGACGACGATCATGCCGACCAGCACCCAGTCGGCGGCTTGGAGTTCGGCCAGGCAGTCACGTAGCGAGCCTGCCGGACTGCCTTTGTCCGGCATGAGGCCTCGCCGGCGTCGGCGGGCTCTGTCCCACAATGACCACGCGAGCCACAGCGGGAGGAGATCCACCAGGACGTCGAAGCCGGTGATGCCGTCAATGAAGACGGCTGCAATGAGGATGGCCAGCCCCATGGCGAAACCCAGCACGGTCCGTTCGAGCGACAACAGGCCGCGGACTCGTCGCAGCGTCACTTTGCCCAGGACCGCTACCATGGCGCCGATCAGCAAGGCGTGAACAACAGCCCGCAGCGGCGCGAAGAACATTGATCGCGTGCCGGTCAGTTCGAGGAAGGTCCAGAGGGCGACAAGAAGCACAAGGACGACAGCGAGCACTGCGATTCGAGTGGGTCGGCCGACAAGCGGCCGCGACGCCGTCGTCTCATCCATCGTCGCGTTCCTCGTCCAGTCGGAACAACCGCCGCAGCACGCGCATGCTCATCTGGGCATGGCCGTCGCGGCTCTCGGTCTTCAGTTGCTCGATCGGTTCGTGCAGGAGCTTGTGGACGATGCGGTGGGCGGCCAGACGTATTTCGTTGCGCGTCGCCGCGCCGATGTCCTCGCCGAGGCGCTTCAGCAGCCGCTCGACTTCCTCGTCGCCGATCTCGTGCAGGCGCGCCTCGAGCCGCTCCACCAGCGGGCCCACGTCGCGCACCTCGAACCAGTCGATGAACGCCGAGACCTCGTCGTCGATGATGGCCGAGGCCACGTCCATCTCGCGGCGCCGCAGCTCCAGGTTCTGCCCCACCTCGCGGGCGAGCCGCTCCTGGTCGTACAGGTGCACGCCGGCGACACGCGCGGCCGCAGGGTCCACGTCGCGCGGCACGGCCAGGTCCAGGAGCATCCAGTCGCGCCCGCCGCGCTCCGCCTGGAGCCGCTCGATCCGCGCCGCGTCGAGAATCGGCTCGGGGCTGGCCGTCGAACTGACGACGATGTCGCTGCCGCGCAGGCACTCGTCGAGGCACTCCCACGACACGGCCCGGGCCGAGAGGCGCGCGGCCAACTGGTCGGCGCGCGCCGCCGAACGGTTGACGATGGTCACGCCGCCGCAGCCGCACGACTGAAGGTGGACCGCGGCCAGCTCGGCCGTCTCGCCGGCGCCGATCACCAGAACGCGCTTGCCGCCGAGGCCGCCGAAGACCCGCGCGGCGAAATCCACCGCCACCGAGGCGACGCTCGTGCGGCGGCGGCCGATCTCCGTGGCGCCGTGAACGCGCTTGGCCGCCGCGAAGGCGCGGTGAAACAGGCGGTTCAGAAACTTCCCCGTGGCCTCGGCCTCCACCGCGCGGATGAACGCCGCCTTCACCTGGCCGATGATCTGCGACTCGCCGACGACCATGCTGTCGAGGCTGCTGGTGACCATCATCAGGTGCCGCACGGCCGCCTCGGTGTCCAACCGATAGATCATGGGCGTCAACTCGGCGACGTCCAGACCGTGGAAATCGGCCAGCGCGCCGACCAGGTCGTCGGCCGTCGGCGGCGCGGCCACGGGCGACGCCGCGTACACCTCCACGCGGTTGCACGTGGACAGGATCACGAACTCCGCGTCGTCGAAACGAGCCGTCAGCACCGCCAGCGCCCGGTCCGCGGCGGACTCGTCGAACGCCAGACGCTGCCGCACGTCCAGCGGCGCCGACTGGTGATTCACTCCGATGCAGAGAATCTTCACGAGGACTCCTCAGACTGCGTTCGCATCGTCGTCGTCAGCGATGCCGTAATGCTCCAGCACGCGGCGCACCGCGCTGTCCAGCGCCGTCTGTCCCTGGCGTGCGGCTTTCAGAAGCTCATCCGAGGCCAGGTCCGCGGCGATGCGCCGCCGCACGGTCTCGTCGTCCACGCGCCGCTGAACCAGCACCCTCGCAGCGGCCAGGGCCTCCAGGAGCGGGCCGTAGGCCGCGTCGAACTGCTCTTCCAGTCGCCGGCGAAGGCGACCCGCCAGCGACGGGCTCGCGCCGCCCGTGGACACCGCCACCGTCAGCAACCCCCGCCGCAGCACCGACGGCAGAATGAAGTCGCAGCACTCGGGCCGGTCCACGACGTTGCACAGAACGCCGCGCGCGCGACAATCGGCGAACACCCGCGCATTGACCTCCGGCGAATCCGTCGCCGCCACGACCAGCGCCGCGCCGTCGAGCAACGCCGGCCCGTAGGCGGCCTCGCACAGTTCCACGCCGCACAGGCCACGCAGCGCGTCGTCGATCCGCGGCGCCACCACGCGCACGCTTGCCCCGGCCTCCAGCAGCGCCGAAGCTTTCTGCAACGCCACGCGCCCCCCGCCCACCACCACGCAGCGGCGGTCGGTCACGTCAAGCATGATCGGATAGTACGTTCGCGGCATCGTGGCCTCGAGATCGCAGTCGCCGGAAGGCGGGCCCCGGCACTCCCACGCGGCAAGGTTCTTTCCCCGTGGCACGGGCATCTTGCCCGTGAGTCGCAGGGCCATCCTGGCCCTGCACAACGCAGTTCGTCCACGGGCTCTTCTGCCCGTGGGACGCATGGGCAGGATGCCCATGCCACGATGTGGCGCTGCGGCACCCGGCGCGGCGTGTGCCGACGGCTACGCCTCGTCGTCCTCGTCGTCAAAGTAGACCGGCGCGCTCTTCTTGAACTCGCGGACCGTCGGCAACAGAAGGTAATCGGTCACGCCCAGCGCCTCGGCCCACTGCGCCGCCAGGGCCGCACACGCCTCGTCGCTCGGACCGTGGATCATCGTATAGAGGGCATACGGCCACTGCGTTCCCCGCGGGCGGCGGTAGGCGTGCGTCACCTCCGCGTGCGCCGCCAGGGCCGCACCCACCGCGTCGGCCCGGTCGTCCGGCACACTCCAGACCGCCAGGACGTTGCCCTGGAGCCCGACGTGCCGCTGATTGACGATGGCCGCCATCCGCCGCAGGCGACCGTCCGCCTTCATCGCCCGGAGCCGTTGCAGCACCTCGTCCTCGCTCAGGCCGCAGCGACGCGCCGCCTCGGCGTACGGGGCCGCCGTGTGCGGCAACCCGTCCTGCAACGCCCGTATCAGCCGCCGGTCACGAGGATTCACCGCTTGCCTGCGCCTCCGGTGCGGCTTCGTCCGCGTCGTCGGTCTCGGACTGGTCGCCTGCCGGAGCGTGGCGCTCGACGAAGCCTTCCGGCCGCGGAATGCCCAGCAACTCCAGCGCGTCGCGCCGGATCAGCTGCTCGATCACCTCGCGCGGCAGCACGTACTCCGCCGCCGACCGCTGCGGCGAGCACTGGTGGTACAGCAGCGCCATGGCCTGCCGCGGACGCACGAACGGGAAGGCCGACCCGAACAGCACCTTGTCGATAACGCCCGCCTCGTACGCCCGGGCCAGCGCCCGCGACAGCGCCAGCGGCCGCGCGGCCAGGTGCGACGTGTCGGCGTACACGTGCGGCGATTTCTCCAGCAGCACCAGCGTCTCGTCCAGGTACGGGTACCCGAGCCCGGCGACCAGAATCCGCAGTTCCGGGAACTCGCGCACGACCCCGTCCAGCAGATCCGGCCGCGCGTAGGCCATCACGGCGTCCGGCACCCACTGCGACGGGCAGTCCACGATCAGCGGCAGACCGCGCTCGCAGCAGGCCTCGTATACGGCCAGCGCGCGGCTGTCGGTGGGATGCACGTTCTGGCACGGCGGACAGATCGTCACGCCGCGGAATCCCCACTCGTCCACCGCCTCGGCCAGCCGCTGGGGCCACGACTCGTCGGCCGGGTCCAGCCCGACAATGCCGATCTGGTGCTTGCCGCGCAGCCCCACGTGACGCCCGACGAACTCCACCGGAACGTCGGCCCCGAGACGCCGCGCGCTGAACCCCAGCACCAGGGCCAGGTCCACCGGCTGCATGGCGTCCAGATGGTCCGAGCAGTCGGCGGCCAGGTGTATGGCGGCTTCGCCGTTGGCCGTCGTGGCCAGGCCGGCGTCCTGCGGCCGGCTCCAGACGTGAGTATGGCAATCGACAATCATGGTCGCTCCGGGCCCTGACATCACTGACGCACCCATGGTAGCAGCCCCGCCCGCCGCCGTCAACGCGTGCGCACCGTGGCACCCGTCGGAGGGCGCACGTCATGTTTGTAGGTACACAGGCTCTCGCACTGCAGAAACGGGGGTGCCACACTTTGGAGGCCGGACGAAGTCCGGACCAAAGTGTGCGCTGTGTGACGGAGTACAGGCAGAGGCGGCTTCCTGCGGCGCACACTTTGGCGCCGCCTGCGGCCCTCGACTGTGCTCGGGCCAGGACGTCGCTCCAAAGTGTGGCACCCCTAACCACAAACGTGACGTACACCCTCCGTCGGAGGGCATCGGCAAAAAAAGCAAGCCTGTCAGACTCGTGCGAGCAACTGCGTGGCCAGGGTTACGCATGTTACTCAGAGCGACAGGCCTGCTTAATGGGTCGCCGGACTGCTGCGCGGCTGGGGCGAGACCCCCCGTGCGTCCCGCCGCGGCCCGCCCGAAGGCGGCATCGGTCCGGCTATGTCTTATCCGAATCGTCCGAGGCCTTGGGTCGCCGCGACGGGGCGGCCGTGGGCGCCGTGGCGTCCTGCGAATCCGCCGCACGCGACGCACGCGACACCGGTCGATCCGGCCCGAGGCCGCGATGGGCCGATGTCGTCGGCACCGCCCGCAGACGACGGCACGGCGGCTCGTCAAAATCCGACAACTGGCCGCCCATGTGGTTGACCTTGTCCCAGCCCATGCCTGCGAACCAGCAGACGTTGCGGCACCCGCACGTGAAGCACGGGCCCACGTTGTACACGTTCATCGAACGCCGGGACGGCGACTGTGTCCCTGAGGTCTTCCTGTGGTCGTTCATGGCGGAACCTCCCGGCCGCGAGACGGAGTCGGTCGGCGGATGCGGATACCCGCCGATCGACACCCGTTGCCTCGCAGTGCTCGCTTGGCACAGCTTCCTACCCCTCGGTCGCTTCTTCTGGTTCCGATTCGCTGCCCGCGACAGTGCGCTTCAATCCATGCAACCTGGGACGCCCCCGCGACCCTCAACACCCAGCACTGTCAACGTGCCACATCACCCCTCACTATGTGCAACCAGCGTACCACGAGCGCCCAGAAAACAGTGTCGCCAACCCTAAGGCGTTGCCAGTCAATATCTTAGAACTGAGTCCGAATTGCTCAAAGGAAGGCCGTTGGAGCAAGAGACTGACAACAACGTGGGCAGTTTGGCGACAGGTTTGCGAATAATCAGTGAACCAGCACCGGAAACCAGCACTAATCCCTCAGAAAGCCCGCCAACTTTGTTGCCGGGTCCATGTGCCAACGTTGTGGGCGCGCCACCTTTCCCGCCACGGCCTGCGGCCTCACCCACCGCCCCACGGATCGTACCACGCCGACGGCACTGCGGTTCGGGAAATCCAGCAGATATGCACTCAGGGTCACGCCAGACCGTAGCGGAGGAGTTTCTTGCGGAGGCCTTCGCGCGAGAGGCCCAGGAGGCGGGCCATCTGCGACTTGTTGCCGGCGGCGGCGCGGCGGGCGTCGTCGATCATGCGGCGCTCCAGCGACTCGACGCGCTCGGGCAGGGTGCCGCCGGCGGCCGGGTCGCCTGCTGCGGCGGCGGTCGGCAGCGTGACGCCGCGGATCTTCTCCGACAGATCGTCCAGCCCGAGTTCCGGGCGATCCACCGCCAGAATCAGGCTGCGCGAAATCTCGTTCTCCAGTTCGCGGACGTTGCCGGGCCAGTCGTACGCGGCCAGGTGCTTCAGGGCCGGCGGGCTGAATCCCGTGGCCGAACGGCCGAACCTCTGGCGCAGGCGGTCCAGAATCCGCAGCGCCATGGCCGGAATGTCCTCGCGCCGTTCGCGCAGCGGCGGCAAGTGCAACGTCACGACGTTCAGCCGGTAGAACAGGTCCTCGCGGAATCGCCCGGCGCGGATCTCCTCCGCCAGGTTCCGGTGCGTGGCCGACAGGATGCGCACGTCGACCGACCGCGTTCGCTGCGACCCGACGCGCTCGAACCGCTTCTCCTGGACGACGCGCAGAATCTTCGCCTGCGTCGCCAGGCTCATGTCGGCGATCTCGTCGAGGAAGATCGTGCCGCCGTGGGCCGCCTCGAGCTTGCCGACGCGGCGCTCGACGCCCGTGGCCACGCCCTTCTCGATGCCGAACAGCTCGGCCTCCAGCAGCGTGTCCGGGATGGCCGCGCAGTTGACGTCGATGAACGGTTTGTTGCGGCGCCGGCTGCTGAAGTGGAGGCACTTGGCCAGCAGCGTCTTGCCTGTGCCCGACTCGCCGGTGACCATCACCGAAACGTCGGTGTCGCTGACGCGGCGAGCCGTGTCCAGAACGGCCTGAATCTGCGGGCTGTTGCCGACGATCTCGCTGGCGCAGAACGAGTGCTCCAGCGTGACCTGGAGCCGCGCGTTGGTGCTGTCCAGCGCGTCGCGGTCGCGCTTGACTTCCTCGAATTCGCGGGCATTCTGGACGGCCACGGCCGTGGCGCTGGTAAAGGCCTGGGCCAGACGCTCATCGGCTTCATCGAACGGAGTGCCGTCGTTCTTGTTCAGAATCTGGAAGACACCGATGGATTGCCCGTCGCGCGTGATCATGGGTACGGCAAGCATGCTCCGGGTTTTGAAGTCGGGGCCCTGCCCGAGGGTGGGATTGAACCGCGGGTCGGTCGAGGCGTCGGGCACGTTGCTCAGCCGCCCGGTCCGCAGAACGTCGCCGGCGATGCCGCAATCCGCCGGCATCCGCAGCGGCTCGTCCGGGATGCCCATGGCGACGCGCGTGTACAGCTCGTTGCGGTCGCGGTCAAACATCCAGACGGTGCACCGCTGCGCGTCCAGAGCCCGCGCGCCTTCGTTGGCAATCTCCAGCAGCAGTTCGTTCAACGGGCGCAGCGTGTTGATGCGGTTGACGGCGTCAATCAGCGACTCCAGCCGACGCGACATCAGGCTCTCGGTGCTTGCACGTTCGCTCATGAAGGCCCCCGGGGTTGCCGACGACGTACGGCGGCATTATAATCCCCGGTTCGTCGCGTGTCGAGCCGCCTTGACGTGCCGCTCCCCGAAACAGAAGGAGGTCGTGCGTTGTCACCCTGTCGTCGCCGCACAGTCCTGTTGGGTTCCTTGGCCATTGTCCTGGCGTCAGCCGTTCTGATGCCTGTGGCGCCGACCGGCGCCCAGAGACCCATCGCCGAGAAGCCCGGCGCAGCCGGGGCCGTCCAGGCTCCTGCGGCGTCGGCCAATCCTCTGGCCGCGCGACTGGCGAGGCTGACGGCCGACCCGAAATTCGCCAAGGTGCGACTGGCGGCCCACGTCGTGGACGTCCAGTCGGGCCAGGTGCTGCTGGCCGCCGACGAGAACACGCCGATGACGCCGGCCAGCACGATGAAACTGGCGACCACGGCGGCCGCCCTGCACGTGCTCGGCCCGGACTTCAAGCTGCGGACCGTCGTCGGGCTCCTCGGCGACGACCTGGTGATCGTCGGCGGCGGCGACCCGAACCTGTCGGGGCGATTCTACGGCGGCGACATCACGGCCGCCGTCAAGCGATGGGCGGCCGTCCTTCGCGGCCGGGGCATCACCGCCGTCAAGGGCGACCTCGTCCTGGACGATTCCCTGTTCGAGGCCCAGTGGACGCACCCGAACTGGCCGGCCGCCGACTTCCAGTGGTGGTACCAGGCCCCGGTGGGCGCCCTGGTGCTGAACGATTCCTGCGTCGAGCTGCGCGTCCGTCCCGGCGCCACGGACGGCGCCGCGGCGATCGTTCGCGTGGCGCCGATGACCGAATACGTCACGTTGGTGGGCCAGATTCAGACGCGCGCCGGCGGCGGCAACAACCCGCGCATCGACCGCGTCCGCGGCACCGAACGGTTCCAGCTCGGCGGCACGGTGCCCCTCAAGAGCGGCACGCAGACCTACTTCCGGACGGTGCACGATCCGGGCCTGTTCGCGGCGACGGTCATCCGCGAAACGCTCCAGGCCGAAGGCGTGACGGTGGCCGGCCAGGTGGTCCGCCGCCGCGTGTGGACGGACGGGTGGCACCTGCCCCCGGGGTTCAAGGCCGTGGTGATTCACAACTCGACGCTGGGCCAGTCGGTGGCCGTGGCCAACACGCGAAGCCAGAACCTGTACGCCGAGTGTATCGTGAAGGTGCTGGGGGCTCACGCGTCGAGCAAGGAACGTCCGTGGCCGGCGGCGCAGGGATCGTGGGCCCTGGGGTGCCGCACGGTCGCCCAGACGCTGGCGGCCATGAAGGTGCCGACCGACGGCTGCGCGTTCGACGATGGGTGCGGTCTGAGTCGCCGCAATCGTCTGACGGCGCGGACACTGACGGAGTTGCTGGTGACGATGCACCGCGGGCCGCACGCGGCCGTGTGGTTCGACTCGCTGGCCGTCAGCGGCGACGGCGACGGGTCGTTGCGGTCGCGGATGCGCGACGAGTCGGTGCGCGGACGCGTACACGCCAAGACGGGCTCGCTGCGCGACACGCGCAGCCTGGCCGGCTACGTCCGGACCGTCAAGGGCCGCACCATCGCCTTCGCGCTGATGGTGGACCAGTTGCCGTACAACAGCTACCATCACAGCGCGGTGAAGCAGTGGATGGACGACACGTGCCGCGACCTGGTGGCGATGTGGTGAAAGGATGAGATCATGGCGGACACGTTTCGCAGGGACGCACTTCACGGCAAGACGCTGGGCGACGGCTGCGTGACGGAATCGCCGCGCCGGGTGCCGGTGCGCAGCGACGTGGACGTGCTGGTCTGCGGCGGCGGGCCGGCCGGCGTCACGGCGGCACTGGCCGCGGCGCGGCAGGGCGCGCGAACGCTCCTCGTCGAGCGCTACGGCATGCTCGGCGGCGTCTGGACCGCCGGCCTCATGAACCCGTTCTTCGAGTGCATGGACCGCGGCTGGATCGTCCAGGAACTGGTGGACCGTCTGCGCGCCGCCGGTGCCCTGCGCAACTGGTACTACAGCCACACCTTCGACACCGAAGTCATGAAGCTCCTGCTGGAGGAGATGGCGACGGCCGCGGGCGTCACGCTGCTCTATCACACGCTGGTGGTCGATGCGATTGTGGAGGACAGCCGCCTGCGCGGCGTGGTCCTCGAGAGCAAGGCCGGCCGCGAGGCGGTCACCGCCAAGGTCGTCGTGGACGCCACCGGCGACGGCGACGTGGCGGCGCGGGCCGGATGCCGCTACGAGTTCGGCCGCCCGAGCGACGGGCTCTTGCAGCCGATGACGCTGATGTTCGAGATTCGCGGCCTCGGCGACTGGGAGATGAACGACGCCCGCGTCCTCTACGACGCGATGACCGAGGCCATGGCACGCGAGAAGATCCCGTACGAGATGCCGTTCTCGCGATCCAAGGCCGTGCCGTGGATCATCTCGGCCCCGCCGCGCGGCACCGGCGACGTGCAACTGACCCACGTGTATCGCATGAACACGCTCGACCCGACGGACCTGACGCGAGGCACGATCGAGGCCCGCCGCCAGGCGCACCAGGCCATGGCGGTCCTGAAGCGCGTGCCCGGGCTCGAAGGCATCGAGCTGGTGCAGACCGCGCCGCAGATCGGCGTGCGCGAGGGCCGCCGCGTCCGGGGTCGCCACTGGCTGACCGTCGCCGACCTGAAGGCGGGCCGCCGGTTCGACGATGCCGTGACGTCGTGCGGTTTCGTCGTGGACATTCACGACGTGGAAGGGCGCGCCGAGGGCGCCCAGAAGCCGCTCATTCGCATCCAGCCCTACGAGATACCGTACCGGTGCCTCGTGGCCGAGGACGTGCGGGGCCTGCTGCTGGCGGGTCGCTGCATCAGTGGCAGCCACGAGGCCCACGCGTCGTACCGCGTCACCGGCACCTGCGCCGCCATGGGTCAGGCGGCCGGGCTGGCCGCGGCCTGGACCGCCGCCGACAATGGCGCCGATGTGGCCGAACTGCCCGGCGAGCGGCTGCGCGCGTTCCTGGCCGACCACGGCGCCCGGTTCCTCGACGACGGCATGACAATGAGCGTGCCCGAGAAAGAATGACTGGCGGCCCAGGGCCTCCCCCTGGATCGCCCCCACGGAGCCAAACCATGCTCAAGCCGGGTTCCATCGCGATTGCGGCCGTTCTGCTTTCGGCCATGTCCGGGTCGGCGGCCGCAGCTCCGCGCCGGGCCACGTTGACCCTCGAGGATCGCGTCTTGGCGAGCGATCTGGTTGTGGTGGGACGGATCGTCTCGCTCGACGACAACTTCGGCCTGACCGATCCGCCCGGCATGCTTCGCGGCAAAATCATGGTCGATCGCACCCTCAAGGGCGACCACGAGGGACGCGTCGTCGAATTTCTCTATCGCAACCCGCCGGCCGATCCTCGCGCGGTACGCGAGGCACCGCCGATCTACCGCATGGATCAGGAGGAGGTCTGGCTGCTCAAGCGGCACGAGACCCTCGCCGGCCACTACCTCGTGGTCGCGCCGCACCAGGCCGAGCCGCCCTCCCGCGCCGAAACGATTGCCAAGGTGATTGCTGCCGCAGCCGATCCGCTCAAGGCGCTCCGCGAGGCCGATAACGAATCGCGTCTGCGGCTCAGTGCGGCTTACATTATTCTTCGTGAGGCGGTGCCGGCATCGCAAGTGCCCGCGCCAAAGCCCGACAACCAGCCCGCGAACGGAACGGGCGACGCGCCGCCGCGGGGCGACGCCGGTTACGAGTTGCTCGACGCCGCGGTGCTGGACAAGGCCGTCCGCGCCGCCGCCGATACGTTTGCCGCCGAGTCGTTTGAAGTGAACGAGTTGTCCCGCCGCACTCTGGCCCGTGTGGGGTGCCCCGTGGACGCTCTGGAGTCGCCGCTGCCGGCTGTGCGGGCGACGACCACCGAGCAGATTCGCTTGTACCAGAAGACCCACCAGGACGCCTGGGCCGCAGCCATCCGCAAATGGTGGACCGACCATCGCGACGCAATCACGCGCTACGTTCCGAAGCCGCCACCGCGCAGCTCCGCTCTCCCGCCCGATAGTGCCGGATCCGCTCGCGATGCAGCCCAATCACCCGCCGCAACACCCGGCGATGTCGCTCCCGCCGCGCAGCGAACCCCGTCCCCCTGAAGGAAACAGACCTCCGCCCCTGCCGGTCCGTCGCCGACGCACCAACGCCAGAGTTCATGGCCACTCGCCGCGGCTTTGTCACAGAAGAAAACGGGCAGAACGCGTCAGCGCCCTGCCCTGTGAGTCGAATGGAGGCAAACCGGAATGTACCCGTGGGGTGCTTTCGGGAGGTCTTCTGGCTCGCCCCCAGGAGCCACCTCTATCTGGTCCCGCGGTCAGGGCACACTCGATCCGGTGGTTGGGGGTTCCACCTTTTTGAAGCGCAGCCTCATGCCACTGAAGGCAAATCCGTTCTGCCTCGGCAGGTACCCTCGAAGGGATGGTGACATGCCACACGCTGCCCCCAAGAGGGTGGCCCGAAGGCCGAATCTTCATGTTCGCCGCTTGCTGAGGCGTTTCAGTTCAGCCTGGTCGCCTGCGACAAGAGCCTCCTTCTTGGCGCGGGACCATTTCTTGACCTGAATCTCACGCACTCGGGCGTCCGAAAATGTGGCATGAGGTTCTGAGTGAACCAGCTGGACGGGCAACCTGATTCTGGTAAAGAGGGGGCCGCGGCCGGTGTTATGCACGTGAAGGCGAGAAAGGATATCCTCGGTGCTGCCGACATAGAGGTTGCCATCGGCACAGCGCAGGATATACATATGAAAGGTCTGCTCGTCGGCCATCTCGTCCCCGGAACCCGGAATAGGTCAAGCCATGCGGGCGGTGCCCTTCGACTCCCTCCCGTTGGTCGCTCGCTTCCTTCGGCTCGCTCCACTCACTCAGGACAGGCAGGACACTCGACTCAAAAGGGCAGGCGGGCCATGCGCGATGCGATGTATCCTACAAGTCCGGGTGGCTTGCCACGAGCGAAAAAGGGCAGACGCGCCAGCGCCTGCCCTTTTGAGTCGAGTGGAGGCAAGGGGAGTTGAACCCCTGACCTTCTGGATGCCATCCAGACGCTCTCCCAACTGAGCTATGCCCCCGTAGGTTGTCCTGAGCACCGGTGCTATGGGACCACCAGTGCAGCAGCAGATTATACCACCAGTCGGACCAATGTCAACCGTCTCGCGGCCACGGATTTCGCAGCGGCAGTTTTCGGTGTCGCCGGCCCCTGGGGAATTCTATGATGGTGTCCATGGCCTGCCGCAACGGCGGCGGTTCGGTGGTCGCGTCGCGCGGCCCCGGCGGCGGGCGACCCTTCCGGCTCCTTCTGGAGGCACATGTCATGGCAGGTCCTCGCGGCGTTTCCCTGTGGCGCGTGGCGGCAACGGTGGTGGCGGCGGTCCTGGTTCTCGGCGCCGGAGCTCTGCGGGCGGCCGCCCAGGAGGCCGATGCCGCGGCGCTCGACAAGGCCGTGGCCGCCCTCCGCAACATCGACCCGGCGGCCATGACCGACGAGCAGAAGCAGGCCAAGGCCGCGGCCATCTCCGAAGCCTGGCAGGTGCTCCTCGGGGCGGGCAAAGCCGGCGCCGCCCGACTCAAGACCGAAATCCAGACCCTCGACAAGGCCAAGGAGACCGACGCCTTCTTCCGTCTCGGCGCCGCCAGCCTGCTCTGGCAGATCGGTTCGCTGGACGAGGCGCCCACCATTGCCGCCCAGTGGCGAGCCGCGCCGCAAACGGTCAATTACAACTACGTGTTCTTCGTCGCCTTCGAGGCCGCCAAGACTCAGGACGAGCGGGCCCTGGACATGCTCAAGGCGTGCCTCGGCGAAGACAAGGGCTCCGTTTTCATCCCGGACCACGCCCTCACCATCAACTGGCCGCTGTCGCAGTCGTTTCTGTGGGAAACGTTCGGCCCCCAGGGCCTTCCCGTCCTGTTGGAGGCGCTCAAGACGTCGGACCACGCGGTCGAACTGAAGACGGCGGCGATTCTGCTGACGCGGGCGCAGGCCACCGAGGCGCTGCCGATCCTTCGCGCGAAACTCCTGAAGCACGCCGACGCCGAGGTCCGCCGCATGGCCGTGCGGTGCCTGGGCCTGTTCGGACATCCGGACGACTACGAGATGCTGGTGGCCGGACTGAAGTCCCAGGATCCGCAGGACGTGTGGTACCACCTGTTCGCGCTGTACGAATACGAGGACCTGCGGGCCGTGCCGCACGTGGCGCCGCTGCTGGAGTCGGCCGACGAGAACGTCCGGAGCGAGGCGTTCGCCGTGTTGACGCACCTGAAGACGCCGGCCGGGCTGGAGGCGATTCGCCGCCATGGCGACAAAGCCACGAGCGACCAGGAGAAGCAGGCCGCCAAGGAATTCGTCGGGGAAGTGCTCGCGGGCGCGGGCATCACGTGGGACCAGTACGAGGCGAAGTCGGCAGCGGAGCGCGACGCCTTGATGGCCGCGGCGCGGGCGCGCGACAGCGAGCGGTATGCGGCGAAGGCCGACGACCGCAAGCTGACCCGCGAGGACCTGGCCAAGGCCGCCAAGGGCTGGAAGGACGCGCACCGGATCACCGGCGGCGCGTTCGAGTGGGTGGAGGACCGGCACATAGTGGCCGTGGCGACGCCTGACGATCTGGATTTGCTGCGCGAGGTGGAGGGGGCACTCTACTGGCGACTGTCGGACGAGTGCCTGTACGAGGTGCAGATCATCAACAACCTGATCCGCCGCATCGGCCGCAGCCGGTACCGCGCCGAGCCCGGCATCGCCGAGAAGGTGACGGCCCCGGCGCCCAAGGCGCCGTGATGGCGGGCGTCGCGGCACACCCCCCTCCGGCGGGGCATGGCATGACACCCGGTGGGAACGAAGACAGTATACTGTCCTCGGGCACCCGGGTGACGGCAAAGCGGCTTCCGGGCTGTTTTCGGGGCGGATCGCCGGGGCCTCTGACGAAGGGGGATAGCTTTTCCGGTGCCCAAGCGTCGTATTGTTGTCTGAGGCGCCCGGCTGTGTGGCTGGGCAGCCTTCAAATGTGAGATGTCGGCATAGAGGGGTGTGAGCATGGTTAGCCATCAGATCACTGCGATGTTTCTGGGGGTGACCCTAGCCAGAACGGTTCTTGCTATGTCCGGAACGGCTGGTGGAGCGGAGGTCATAATTGACCTCAGACAGCTAAACGATCCGGCCAAGGCGGAACAGACGCTTCAGACCACAATCGAACTGGTCCAGAAGCTAGCTACCGATGATCGCAAGGCAAGGGCGGCTCTTGATGCAGCCGTGTCTGCGGATACGATAACCACGGCTCTCAAAAGCAAGCTCAAAAAGCTTCTAAGACGACAGCAGACCAAGGTGACCCCGCGGGGGGAGTTTGAAGACCCAGAGGATTATGGCAAGAGAGTGGAGCAATACAACAAAGAGACCGACGCTATCGTCGATAGTATTCGGCGGATAGGGATTCTCATTGATCAACGTCGCTCCGCACTGGAGAGGACGGTGAGGCCAGAGATTCCCAGTTATAGCCTGTATTTACCAATAAAGGTCGGGCTATACGACGTCAAACATCACTCGTTCGCCATCTCTGCTGATCTAGTGGCCAAGCCTGGGAAAGTCATATTGACCGAAGGGCGAGGTCGTATGTGGTCTGAGAACAGAAACGAACTTTACCGGACGTCTCCAGACCCCACGAATCCCGGCCTCGCCATCTGGCTATGTGACAGGGCTTGGCAAGCTTCTACCCTAGATGTCTCAGGTTTTGTTGATTTGCAGGCAGCGAAGAGATGGAAGGAGGACTTCGTGGCGTCGC
>Ga0123329_1000594_pt1 | contig 36960 bp, 26 predicted proteins | sample BioC12SIPDNA_FD_89703 | JGI IMG/M metagenome (GOLD analysis project Ga0123329, IMG submission 89703) | Anaerobic biogas reactor microbial communites from Washington, USA - Biogas_R1_B C12 SIP DNA | ecosystem: Engineered > Bioreactor > Anaerobic > Unclassified | place: Washington, USA | collected...
AACTTACATTTTTTGTATCGGAAAGTAACCGCATACTAAAAAAAATATTTATAGTATAACAATATACAAATCCTAATAAGGCTTGCCGGTGAGCTCCGGCGTACGATCCTGAAATTCCTTCTTCCACTGTGTTGTCATGTTCGGATGGATAACATATTCCTGAAAAACTCAGATCAAAATTAACCTCTTAACCAGTGGTCTCAATCTAGGGAAGTATATTATATTGGTACTTCCAGTAAACTCAACTTTATGTGTTATTTTATCGAGCTATCAAAACCGGTGCAGGAACTTCAGAAGCACTTTAATGCAAAGTTCGAGAACCCGGAAAAGTACAAAACAGGGGTTTTCAATGGCTTTCAACATCCGCAATCACCAGTCATCATCCACAAACAGCCGAATATTATCAAACTGCTGAATTGGGGACTTATCCCACATTGGGCCAAGGACGATAATTTCAGGAAAAACACCCTTAATGCTCGTATGGAATCAATACATGAGAAATCTTCATTCCGTGATGTGGTCAATAACCGCTGTTTGATTGTTGCTGATGGCTTCTTCGAATGGCAGTGGCTGGATGCAAAAGGTAAGCAAAAGCAAAAGTACGAGCTTACATTACCGGACAAACAGGTCTTTGGTTTCGCGGGCCTGTGGAGTCAGTGGGCTGACAGGTCTACTGGTGAAACCCGATTGACCTACACTATCCTGACAACTGAAGCAAACGAGTTAATGGCAAAAATACACAACACCCAAAAACGCATGCCTGTAATCGTGGAACCCGCAAACGAGCACAATTGGCTTCAGGACGGAACTCTGGTATTGGCCAACGACAAGTTAGTTGCCACAACCGACGCATTAAACCTCAGTCTGGGTTTATAAACTCATAACAGGGTACCTGATCATATTACCTACCTCGACCCTTTTGTAAGGGCTAAGCCAGAAACTAACAATGCAGATGATTATGTTCAGGAGGCTGAAAATTCTTGTATTCAATACTTTGCTTTTTGTTGAAATATAATACTATAAAACAAGTATACTAGTAGCGTAATGCCTTTACTGGATTAAACCGGGCCGCTTTCAATGACATCCACGCCGACACAATTCCGGTGAATAGTATAACAAACACACCTACTCCCAGGAATATCCACCAGTGCAAGTCTACCTGTATAATAAAGTTTTGCAACCATTTGCCAGCAAGCAGCCTGGCTACTGCCAGACCTGCAATCAGACAGGGAAATGTCAGCCCTACTATGTCTTTAACAAAGATCTTCATAACATCCCCTGCTGTTGCACCATTTACTTTCCTTATTGCCAAACTTCTATGATACCGTGTAATTTCATCGTTCAAATATCCCAGCAGGCCCATCAAGGTTACCAACAGTACCACTATGCTACCGGAGGTAACTGCATTTCGGAAACCTCTCTGCTGCTGATAGGCATCTACCTGAACAGCAGCAAGGCTCTGGACTTCTGCATTTCCATAAGGCATAGCTGTGTTAAATTTATCTGTTAACTTCTGCACAATATTGGAATGACTACCCTGATGAGTCTTTATGAGGATATAGAATGAAACGCTACGATAATCATTAAGTGTAAGCTCCCCCAAAAACAGTACGTTTTAAAAGTAGACCAAAATGTATAACTTTTAAGAAACGTAAAACAGATGAAGAGAAGCACCTTCAGCCCGACACAGATAGCGGGCATCCTAAAAGAGTTCGACAACGGCAAAGGCTTCGACGAACTGATGCGTGTGCACGGCATAAGCCGCGCCACGCTGTATAAATGGCGGCAACGTTACGGGGGCATGGACGCCAGCGAGATGAAGCGCATGTACGCCAACCTTGCCATGGAATTGGACGTTGCCAAATACATCATCGAAAAAAGCTCTAAAGCCTTGCGAGAAAAGGACCATCATCGGTGCCGTCCGCCAAGAGCGGCCCAAAGACATCGGCAAGGCGTGTCGTTTGTTGCGGCTCAGCAGGAGCAGCCTAAACTATGCGTCGGTCAAAAAGAACACCCCACCGAAGGTTTTTGGAAGTGCTACCACCGTCTGCGCAATACGGGCGAGGCCGTGAACCATAAAAAACTGCACCGCATCTACAAAAAGATGGGCATGCCCCTGCGGCGCAAGACGAAGAAGCGTTTGCCGGCAAGGGTGAAAGAGCCCCTGTGCGTACCCGGGAAATTCACCCACACTGGAGCATCGATTTTGTTGGCGATGTGCTGAGCAACGGGGTGAAGTTCCGGTCTTTCAACGTGATAGACGACTACAACCGCGAGGTCCTGTTCATCGAGACGGACTATTCGCTAAAAAGCAGCAGGGTCATCTGGGTGCTGAAGCACTTGGTAAACAGGTACGGGAAACCGGAGAACATACGCATGGACAACGGTCCAGAGTTTATAGCCAAAATAGCGCAAAACTGGAGCAAGATAAACGGGATAGAGTTCAAATATATACAACCGGGGAAACCCACTCAAAACGGTTGTCGGGATAAGAAAGATTTGTCTACTTTTGAACTGTACTAAAAAGGGGAAGCCTACATTGCCTGTAAATGGTTACAATCTATCTAGTTGTAACTTTTTGTTGAAACAAATATTCATTCTTTGTTTCTATTATTTAAAGGTTATCTTCTACATGTAATTTTCTTTAATGCATAACGATAACTTTGCTTCGATACATTGTGCAACATTCTCTAACCCGATGGATTTACATGTTTTTGTAACAGCTTTACTAAGCTGTCTGTTACTATTGGTTTTGAAATATAATCGTTACATCCAATCTCTAATAGTTTACTCCTGTCGCTGGGCATTGCATAAGCTGTTTGTGCAATAATTGGAATGTCCTGATTAAAAGTTCTGATTTGCCGGGTTGCTTCTTCTCCACTCATTACGGGCATTTTAATATCCATAAGCACCAATGATATATCATCATCATTCCGGAGCATCTCAACAGCTTCCTCACCATTCCACGCATGTACAATTCCGAATCCCTTATGCTCCAATAGATTTTTAAGGAATAAATAATTCATTTCGTCATCCTCGGCAACTAAAATTTTACCGTACTGCTTCAATCTCTTTTCTTTATCTTCCGGGGTATTTGTTTCAGCTTTGTCAGCTACTATTTCATCCTTTGGTATGTTAAAAAAGAAAGTACTTCCTTTGCCTTCTTCAGACTCTACCCATAAATCGCCACCAAGCATCTGTGCATAAGCTTTGGCTATGGACAGACCCAATCCGAAACCTTTGTGTGACCTGCTAAGCGTTAAATCAGCCTGGACAAACCGGTCGAAAACAGCTTCAAGTCTATTTTCAGGAATTCCTATACCCGTATCTTTTACAAAAAATACAATCTCGTTGCCCTTATCTTTGCTGCCAATTTCTATTGTTCCATTGGTGTAAATTTCATTGCGTTGTTCCGATTCGATAAACCGGTCTTTAGCCTTCTCGTTTTCCCAGTTTGTATGTTGCCTGCTCATTAATATTCCTAAAATCATAGTGATAAACGGGTATAAGCCGGATATGGATAATAAAACAGTGCGTAAATCTAAACTATGTCCCGGTTGATACATCCATTGGTTGTACATAAAGAACAACCCAATAACACACAGTACAAGCACTTTAAATACATTGTTAACTAATGTGTTACACCAGGAGTCATTTCTGAAAGAGAAAATTTCAGGCAGGTTATTATTCAATTTTTATCGACAGAAGTTCATCTTTCTTACCTCAGTACATGACGAGACGGCTATATTATTGAATATCATCCATGCCGGCAGATTTAGGAAATGTGTGAAAGTTTTGTAATGTGCTTAGCAGCAAGATTCTGATATTAATCAACATAAATATTACGAATGAGACAAGTGTCTTTTTTTAGCATAAAATTGAGTTTCAACCAAATGCAACTTTAGGTGAATAATTTCGTATTATTATAAATACCAAATGCCTTACCTATGAAAATACGGTTACTCCTGCCATTCCTGCTTCTTGGACTGATTGGTATAGCCTCTTGCAGCAAATCCTCTGAGAAGCCCAAGGACAAACCTGTTGTGGAAGTCCCCGACGATCCCGATGACCCGGGGCCAACTGATCCTTCACAAACACTAATAATTCGCTTTGGCGGTGACAGTTACCAAAATAGTTCAACTCTGGAACTTGGTTATCGCAAGGATGCAATATTACTAATACTTGAAACCGAACCCGGATGGACAGCCACTGCCAGTGCTGATTGGATCAAACTTGCCAGTTATGAAGGTGAAGCTGGAAAAATGGGACTTATTGCCGGATTTGCTAAAAATGATTTCATTCCTCGCAGTGGCACGATAACATTCAAATCGGGTAACAAAACCCACATAATGACAATCGATCAGAGTGGAGCTCCACAACTCAGACTTACAATCGATGGTATTCAGGCGGACTTCGTCCTTGTAGAAGGCGGCAACTTCCTGATGGGGGATTCGGATCTTCCTGAATCCCGGTACCGTACCTCGGTCAATGTAAGCAGCTTCTATATGGCAACTACAGAGACTACTAATGCCCTTTGGGAGGCTGTTACAGGCTCTCTGCCATACGATGACCTGGAGGATTTTGAAGGCCATATGGAGTATGATCGCCCTAATCATCCTGTTAGCGGCGTAAGCTGGACTCTTGTAAATGAAATATTCTTTCCTGAACTAAGGAGGCAAACAGAGATAAACTTCCGCCTGCCTACTGAGGCAGAATGGGAATATGCTGCAGGTGGTGGGAAATACAAAGAGGGCTTTATCTATTCCGGCAGTAACACACTCAACGATGTGGCATGGAACTACCGCAATTGTGACGACAAACAGGAGGTGGGTCAATTGATGCCAAATGCACTTGGTCTCTACGATATGAGTGGTAATGTAAGTGAATGGTGCAGTGACTGGTATATAGCGCCATACCAAATGGAAGATGGTGTAAGCGATCCGACAGGACCAGCTACAGGCACACACAAGATAACACGTGGTGGTGACTTTTCTGAACAAGAGCTGTTTGGTCTGGGAACCTGCTATATACGCTATCGCTACCCTATTGTACCCGGTTGCTACGACGGCTGCTGGGGGAACTCAGGGCACCCCGATGAGCCGGAATGTTTCAGGTGTGATAAAACAGGCTTTCGTATAGTGCTGGCCTTTTAATGACAAAAATTCCAAATCATGAAACAGCTTTACATCTACTTTTTGATTGAACTGCTGGGCCTTCTTAACAAGCTTGATGCACAGACTGTCGTTAGAATGCCTCTGCCCCAACAGGCAGAACTACCTCTTAGCGTGGAGGTCTTGTTTGATGAAGCCCTGCCAACCAATATTGCATCTGCAATTGGGATATTGGGATACGATATAATTGGGGGTACTGCCCCATATTCCTACTCCTGGCTGGAAGACGAAACTGTCCTCAAACAGGAAGAGACCTTTTTGCTGCAACCAAAAGCCGGGAAGAATTATTACTTACATGTCACTGACGAAAACAATTGCTCAGTGAAGGTGCCAATTAACGTAAGCGGAATTAAAGGCGGCATTTTACCTGAAGATGAAGCATCTGTTGCCAGTCTGATTCTATCAAGACAGCAATTGCGAATTATCCCTCCGAGAGACTTTGAAGGATCAATGGATGTGTACCTGATGAATGTGCTGGGGCAACGCCTCATGCACGCGCGAATTTCGGGAGAGACCGAAATTCCGCTAAATCTGTCTCCCGGTAACTATCTTATTTTGCAGAAGTGCGGTGAAAAGCATTATGTATCGAAACACATGCTTCCTTAACCTAATCATGTAAATCTCTATGATATGGAAAATTCCACTCCAAATACTTACACCCCTCAGAACTTCTCCAAAGGGGCTAACAGCGTCTTGTCTATTACATGTCTAACGCTTTTGCTGTGTATCCTCCCCTTTTCAATGTTGGCGCAAAGCCGGATGCAAACTGCACAAGATTTTCTGCAATCCAGCAGCTCGTTAAAATCAGCCTCTGACGTCTATCTTAAGTACGAAAGTACAGGAGAGGTTACAACACGCGTCGCTGTATTTGAAAGTGAGAATAATGGATTTGTACTTATTGCCGGAGATGATGAGCAACATAAGGTTGTGGGCTATGTTGACAATGGGAAATTCAATTACTACCAGGCACCTGAGGCACTTGTTGCGATATTAAGCTGGTACGAGGAGATTCCGATAAGCCAGTCTCATGCCCTACTCAAGTCGGGCAGCTCATACACACCTATCGCACCAATGTTGGATCAACGTGGTATAGCACTCAACCAGTTTCTGCATCCTGAAACAGGTGGCTGTGCTACGGGCTGTGCGGCTACGGCTTTCTTACAAATAATGGCTTACCATCAATACCCGGCAAAAGGTAAGGGCTCTCACTGCTATAACCATCCGGTCATAGGGCAACTATGTACCGATATGGAAAACAGCTACTACGACTGGAACAATATGGCCGAGGAAGACTTAAAAGCTCTGTCCCTCCAGTTGGGTATTGCCATGGAAATGCAATATTGCTTGTCATATGAGATGATCGGTAGTGCACCCGGGCGTCCCAATTACGAATGGGTAATGCAAAACAATTTTGGCTACCATATGCATATGAGCAGCACCCAATCGTGGTACATGCAAAATGAACTGGAGCAGGAACGACCAATATATGTTGTAATACCTGGCAAGAGTGCATATCATGCCGTGGTTGTGGACGGAATGGACAGCGATGGACGTTTTCACGTGAACTTTGGCTGGGGAGGCGCCTACAACGGTTACTTTGATTTTTTAAGTAGCGACACTATACTTACCGGAAATAAGGAATTCTTTGCCAACGTTGCTCAGGCCGTTTATTTATCTCCTGAGCCCATTACTGTCAACGAGACTGATTCTCTGGCTCTCTTGGCTATCAACGAAGCTTTTGGGGGAGCCTTGGACTGGGACCTCCAATTGCCTGTGATTAGGTGGCCGGGGGTACTGGTGATGAACGGACGGGTGGTGGGCCTTAAAATTGACCGTTACAACGATCCCTTTGAGGGCTACCTGCCTGAGGAACTCGGCCAACTCAGCGAATTGCGCACCCTATATGTCACCGGAAAATTACACGGCACACTGCCGGATGCGCTGTACGATTTACCACAGTTGCGGGAGCTGACCCTGGATGCAGTGTACGGCAGCACGCTAAAAGGACAGTTGTCGGAAAAGCTCGTGCAGCTGCAAAAGCTGGAAAGCATCGACATTTCGCACCTGCTGGAAGGGCCTTTACCGGAGGCATTGGGACAACTTGGCAATCTGCGCGAGATCTATTTGTATGATAACAACTTGAGTGGGACGCTGCCCACATCAATTACAAATCTAAGCAAACTACGTTCCCTTACTATATCCTCATGTGGAATAGAAGGTGGACTGCCCATAGACATTGGGCGACTCAGTGCTTTGCAAAGCATTTACCTGAACGGCAATCGGCTGGAGGGGCCGCTTCCGGAGTCGCTGGGCGAACTGACCGGGTTGATCGGACTCGATTTGGCAAACAACCGTTTCAGTGGAGAAATTCCGGCTTCGCTGGGCAACTGCCGGGAGCTGCTGGGGCTTGATTTGCAAAACAACCTGCTGGAGGGTGCCATTCCACCCGAACTGGGGGCGCTGAGCCGACTATCTCGCCTGCCTTTTCAGGACAACCAATTCAGCAGTCTGCCCAATGAAATTGGGCAAATACAAGGCCTTACAAACATCAACCTGAACAACAACCAACTTACAAGTCTCCCGGAGGGCTTGCAGCAACTGAGTGGACTCAAGATACTGCAGGCGGCCAATAATGCTATTGCGACCCTACCCACTAACTTTGGGGCCTGGCGAGACTTAAAGGTGCTGAATCTGTCGCACAACCGCCTTACGGTCTTTCCCGAAGAGCTGTGCAACTTGCGTAAGCTGGAAGAGTTGGACCTCAGCCACAACCGCATTGAACGACTGCCCGCGGGCGTTGATGGCTTTAGGGTCCCTGCACTGCTGAAACTCAACAACAACGAACTCAGCGACAACATTCCCCTTGCCTTTTTGCAGGGCGACCACACCCTGTTTATGGGCTGGAACCGACTGCGCTATGAAAACATCCCGGAAGGGGATGCCTACCAGCAAGGGCTGGGCAACCAAAAAGAGGCTTTGTTGCGCGACAGTCTTTTTAAGGTACCGGCGGGAGAAAGCATCCACATCGACATCAGGGAGCTTACGGGTATGGACCATCCGGGAAACCGTTATTACTGGATGAAGTATCCTGAACAATGGGATTATACTTTCCACAACGAGGACTTTTTCAAAAACGAGAGTCCTGTACTGACAATTGAGATGTCTGAAGGTGACAAAGCCCAACGATACTACTGCAAGATTTTCAATGACCAGGTCCCAATGTATGACTGGGAATTTATGGGGAATCCGGAGAGATCCCCATTGTTAAACTATTTGAACACCCAAGCTATTACAGTGCTGCCAATGACAGAGCAGGAGCAACTCGAAGCAAGCTACCCCGAAAGCGTGGTACTGGATCTACAGCAGATTCCCAATGCCAGCCTTAATGACCGCAGGGTGGTTCTGGTGCCTCCTTTCAGCACAAGGGGCGACATAGCCTGGGAGGCTTCTGTAGATGGTACCACCTGGTATCGTATAGACGGGCAGATGAGCCAAAACGACCTGGCAGTCAATGTCGTCAGCTACAGTAGTACGCAACTGGTGCTGGAACCGATGACTACAGCCTGGTATCGTTGTGTGCTTGAGGAGAATGATTGCGATCCCTTGTATGGAACGCCTTTGAAGGTCTCATCTTTGGGACAAACCCTCTTTGATGAAATAGTTAATGTAGACCTTGAGGATTTTACTGTGGAGGTGGACAGTATTGAAGTGACTTTACCAAAAGGATTATCCCAGGGTGATTTCCGGCTGGTGATTACTAAGCTGGAGAATCCTCCGGCAGCCCCTGAGGGCCACCGGATGGGCTCGGTATATGACCTTACTGTTAGCTTTGGCTCTGTATTTACCTTACCCCTGGAAATAAAACTGAAGAATATCGACGTTGAGGGCATTGATGATAAAGATATTCCTAACTACCGTCCGGTTTACTATAATGAAGCTGAGCAAAAATGGGAAGCCTATAATGAGGGGGGCTTAATAATGGGTAAGAATGAGCTGTACTTTAAAACCTTCCACCTTACGAAGCTAGGCTGGTGGGAAATACAACACGGGTCTTACACGCATAGCTTTGAGAACGACCGTGTGAAGGTTATTTACCGTTATAAACCTCACTCTAAGGAAGATGGCCAATACCATGCCTATTATTTACTCAATATCGCCAAAGGTGGGACAAAGCCCTGGCATGACAGCAACACAGATCCCGATCAGGATGGTACTCCCTATCTGGTTCAGGATGTGGCCCACTACATGAAGGAGATCATGGATGCCTTTGAAGGAGCAGGATTGCCATACATGGGCCTTCGCAAGTTTATTGTCTATGTGGGTGATACCGGATCCGGCATTGTTAATAGAATTTTAGGATCCGGGGATGCCTTAGGCTACATCACAATGTCGGGTTACGCTGAAGGATATTTCTACCTCAACTCGTCCTATGCCTATGAGACCGATGATGTGCGAAGGACTCTGGCACACGAGTATATGCATTATACCCAACATGGATACTTTAACGTTGTGGCCGGCAATTATTTCTTTGCCGAGGCACACGCGCCGCTGGCCGACCGGCTGGTGTGGACTGCAGATGAAATGGAGGATACGGAGCCGGAACTTAATCTGATGGGGGCTTTGACGAGCACAAAGAACGGTCTCAGCATTTACGATTTGCTGGGGACTTCGTGGGATGCGGGGACAGCGAGCCTGTTTTCACTGGCAGAAAAGTTCACCATCAACTCGGCCGATGCCAATACTTCGAGTGCCTTTTTGCACTACATGCGCAGCTATCGAAACGGGACTCCGCTCAACGTGGCAAAAATACTGAGAGAACATCTGCTGAGTCTGGGCATCATCACCAATTGGAGCTGGCGGACCTATCTCAACAGTCAAATACAAAGCGATCTGGGATCGACCATTGGCAAGGAGTACGATGCCTGGGTGCGCTACCTGCTGGAGGGTAAAAACGAGAATTTCACCATCATCAATACCGCCGGCGGAAATCCTTTTACCCCGCTGATTAGCAATGCAGGCTCCGAAAAAAAAGGCACTTTCGCAACCCATGCGTCCTGGCTCTTCACCTCTGGCGACGATGTACCCAGGGAGGAGGTCTTGCAATTTACCGTGCCGCACCTCGCCTCACGCGTGGTGCTGCTGCACAACCAGACGGCCGACCGCAGTCTGGTCGTCAACTACGAGCGGCGGGACGAAAAGAACCCGGAGGAAATGGTGTATTACGGCTGGTGGGATCATGAGGCGAAACGCATGGTCTTTGAGGACTTATCGGACTCTACCAACTACGCCGTTATACTGGATGCCCGCACGGAGGAAGCCGAAAAAAACTTTCAGCACATGGCCCTCCTGCTCTTTGTCAACCAAAAGTGCCCCGATGTGGTGGCCCTGTCGGCCAACTTTTCGGCGGACATAAAACTGACCGCTACACCGGTCATCAATATCGATGCCTTGCTCTACGCCAATGTCAGCGACCAGGCAATCCACCATTACGACGATGGCAGTAAGGGAGCCTTTATTGTAACGGGACGAATGGACATATGGCGCCTGCTGCCATTGAATTATGCCTGGGAGTTGAACGATTACAACCGTACAAAGCGTATGCTAAATGATTCTACAGTAGTAATAGAAACCTCATTTAACGAGCGTATTGACATCACAAATGGCAAGGCTTTGCCAAATACTATCAATGAATGGAAGAAGCGCCAGAGCATTTTCTACAACCTTATCACTGGTAGAATGGAAATCATGCAAAGTACTGAAACGACCTCATCCTGGGGGGCTTACTACGATTATGAGAACGTCCCCCATGCAGCCAATACCTACCGCCGTACAGAAGAAATGCACCACATGGTAGTTGAGGACGTGTTCAACTTTATTACTGGTCCGATATCCAATATCTCGGATAAGGCCCATAGTTACGAGACAACCGGAACCTACCATACACAGTCCACGCTAAAGAAACTGGAGCATACGATTACTGACTGTAGTCTTGAAAGCAATGGTACAGTCACAGAAACAATGACCAAGACACTGACTGGAACAGACTATCCGGCTCAGGATGTAAAGGTTACGCTGTGGTTTACTTGTGAGTAGCTGGTATGCAGGCAGTGATATCGATAGAATGTTATATAGATAAACGTTTTCGATTAGTATTCTCAATAACATGGCAATGGGTTATAAAAAACATTTTTGCAGACAAATTAGTCTTTAATATGTGCAACAAAAGGCTTAGCTTACTTGTCATATAAGAAATATAATCTCACATAACAACTATGTCACATAAGCTTAATAAATACAGCAGCCTAATTACTCAGGACGACAGCCTTCCTGCTGCACAAGCCATGCTTCATGCAATCGGCATGGACGAAAATGACCAGAAAAAGGCCCAGATTGGCATAGTAAGTACGGGCTTTCAGGGCAATCCTTGTAATATGCACCTAAACGACCTGGCCACAGCCCTCAAGAAGGAAATTGACCGTCAGGAAAACCTCTATGGCCTTATATTTCACACAATAGGAGTTAGCGACGGTATTACAAACGGAACCACAGGAATGATGTACTCCCTCCCCTCTCGCGAACTAATTGCCGACTCTATTGAAACAGTTGTGTCAGCACAATTCTACGATGCTGTAGTACCCATAGTGGGTTGCGATAAGAATATGCCCGGAGCCTTAATTGCCATGGGACGATTGAACCGACCGGGGCTAATGATGTATGGGGGAACAGTGATGAAAGGCTCGTGGAAAGGGAAGGACCTAAATATTGTATCTGCTTTTGAGGCATATGGAGAACGTTTGCGAGGAAATATCTCAGACTTCGACTACAAGGGAATCATAAAACACAGTATTCCAGGTGCCGGTGCATGCGGAGGTATGTACACCGCCAATTCAATGGCAGCAGCCATTGAATGTATGGGTATGAGCCTTCCCTATTCTTCGTCAAACCCAGCTGTAAGTCCGGAAAAGCAAAATGAAGCATCACGAATTGCTAAGACAGTGCTGCTCTTATTGGAAAAAGATCTGAAGCCACGTGATATTATGACCCGCAAGGCATTTGAAAATGCTATTGCCCTTATAATGGCTCTTGGAGGTTCAACTAACGCTGTGATTCACCTTATTGCCATGGCTAAGGCAGTAGATGTTCAGCTAGGTATCGACGATTTCCAGGCCATTAGTGATAGGGTGCCCTATCTGGCCGACCTCAAGCCCAGTGGGGAATACCTCATGGAGGATCTGCACAATGTGGGTGGCATCCCAGCTGTTATGAAATTCTTGCTTAAAGAGGGTCTACTCGATGGCAACTGTATGACAGTTACCGGAAAAACTCTTGGTGAAAATCTGGAGGACGTTCCAGATTTAAAATCCGGACAAAAGATAATACGACCTCTGAGCAACCCGCTCAAGAAAACAGGTCACCTTCAAATTCTCTATGGCAACCTGGCACCAGAAGGTGCCGTTGCAAAAATTACCGGTAAAGAGGGTGAAAGCTTTGAAGGTCCTGCCCGCGTTTACGAAAATGAAGTCGAGGCAATTAAAGGAATCAAAAATGAGGTAAAACCGGGAGAAGTCATCGTGATTCGTAATAGCGGTCCTAAAGGGGGACCGGGGATGCCAGAAATGCTGAAGCCTACTGGTGCAGTAATGGGTGCAGGTTTAGGAAAGGAAGTTGCGCTGATAACCGACGGACGCTTTTCGGGAGGGTCACACGGTTTTGTGGTGGGACACATAACACCTGAAGCATATGAGGGTGGACCAATTGGCCTGATTAAAAATGGAGATATAATAAGTATTGATATTACGAGTAATAGTATTAATGTAAAACTTAGTGATGAGGAACTGGAGGCGCGTCGAAAACTCTGGAAGCGAATTGAAGGCCCACAACTTACAGGAATATTAAAGAAATTCCGACGTTCAGTAAGCTCTGCATCATTGGGCTGCGTAACCGACTAATAAAATAGAAGCAATAGAAAAACTATCAAGAAAAATATGAAAACCCTGAATCTCTATCAGGTGGATGCCTTCACCGACCGCCAAGATTAAAGGCAATCCAGCCGCTGTTTGTATCCTTGACATCTGGTTTACACCGACCCTTGAGGTCGATTTGTGTGGGCATGCGACTCTTGTTGCTGCCTATAGATTGTTTGAGCTACATAGACAAGCATCCTGAAATTAGGTTTCATTCCATCATGAATTGAACAAGTGCTCTACTTCAGCTCCGACAAAATTATCTTAGTCTGCATCATGGTGGTTTTCATTGCTTTTTCCCTCACAGCAGGATCCTCACTGTTGACCAATTCGTAATACTCTATTGGAATAACCTGCCAGGAGAGTCCATACTTGTCCTTGCACCAACCGCAGGGTCCCTCCTCACCTCCATTTGAAGTCAGAGCTTCCCAGTAATAATCAACCTCATCCTGATCTTTGCAGTTGATTACAAACGAAACTGCTTCGTTAAATTTGAAGTAAGGACCTGGGAAAGGCTGATGAAATTCAACCTTGAAGTTGAAAAGCAAAGGGCAGAATCTGAATCTGCTTGTTATTCCATTCTAAGTCCCATTAGCAGTACATCGTCAGTTTGTTCGCCATTACCTTTCCAGTTTTCAAAGAATGAAGTAAAGGCCTTTTTCTGGGCATCCATAGGTAGAGGAGCATACTCCACCATCAGCTTCTTGAGTCCGGAAGTCTTAATCTTCTTGTCGTTGGGGCCACCAAACTGACTGGCATAACCGTCTGATGCCATGTAAAAACAGTCACCAGTCTGATACTCAAGTACATGATTTGTATAACTCTTGTACCGCAAGCCAATAGAAATAGGCATAGAATCAGCAGGTATAGCTTCCAGCACCCCTCCCCTTACCATGTAAAGCGGGTTGAAAGCGCCGGCAAACTGTATGGTTCGGCTTTCCCGGTTCAGGCTTATAACCGAGATATCCATTCCATCCTTTATCTCACTTGCTTCTGTCTGCTTAAATGCCTTGATTACCTCTTTCCTGAGCGTGTCTAATATAACAGAAGGTGTACATATCTTTTGCACAGCCACTATCTGATTAATCTGGGCCATGCCAAACATGCTCATAAAGGCTCCAGGGACTCCATGTCCTGTACTGTCGGCAACCACCACCACAACATTGTCCTCGACCTCACCTACCCAATAAAAGTCACCACTTACAATTTCTTTTGGTTGCAGGAAAACAAAATGGGGTGGCAGTAGACTCTTCATCAGTGCTGCATCGGGAAGGCTTGCAGACTGTATCTTGCGGGCATAGCGGATGCCCGCAGTCAACTTGCTGTTGATGGTTTCGATCTTCTCCATCAACCTTTCGTTTTGATCCCGGGCAAACTTAAGTGTCAGGTGATTCCTTACTCTTACCAGCAATTCAGGTATGTTAAAAGGCTTAGGAATATAATCAACAGCCCCGGCATCAAAGCCTTGTATTATGTTCTCACCGGTGGTTTGGGAAGTCAGGAAGATCACCGGAATATCACAGCACTCGGGCATAGTTTTCAGCCGTCTGCATGTTTCAAACCCGTCTATACCAGGCATGACGACATCCATCAGTATCAGGTCAGGCCGCGGATCTCCACAGGCCAGCTTCAACGCCTCCAATCCATTCTCGGCTATTAGAAGGCGATAATGCTTTAGCAGAATATCCTTGAGTATCTCAATGCTCAGACGACTGTCATCTACCAACAATATAAGTGATTTACTGTCTGACATATACGGGTTTAGTTGAGCATCTCTCAATTTAGTTCAGTAAACGCTTAATTCCAACACTAATAACAGTTAAATATGGATTCAGGTTGCAGACAGTGTCAATATTTATCTTAAAAGAGCTTAATATCACCAACATCAGTTTTGCATAAAACCCAAAATAGGCCTAAATTCGCATCGCCAAAGAAAGACAATGCTGCTTATTGAAACCATAAGGAATCAGTTCAATCGCTTCGTAATATGGCGAGTTAAGAACATCTCGCATCAAAGCTTCCTGCTTATACTTGCCATGATTGTGGGACTCTGCAGCGGACTAGCAGCAGTGATTCTAAAAAACGCAATCCACGTAATTCACAATTTACTTACTGAGGGATTTGATTTTACGAGCTGGAACTACCTCTACCTGCTCTATCCAATGGCAGGAATCTTCATCACAATGCTCTTTGTCAGATATATCGTAAAAGACGACATCAGTCACGGGGTAACCAAGATCCTTTATGCGATATCGAAAAAAGACAGTAATATCAAACCTCATAACTCATTCACCTCTGTAATAGGCAGTAGCCTCACCATTGGCTTCGGCGGCTCGGTAGGAGCCGAGGCGCCGATAGTCCTTACTGGAGCATCCATCGGTTCGAACCTGGGCCGTATCTTTCACATGAACTACAAGACCATCACGATACTTATCGGGTGCGGAGCTGCAGGTGCCATCGCAGGTATTTTCAAAGCCCCCATGGCCGGCCTTATGTTTACTCTGGAGGTCTTGATGCTGGACCTTACTGCTGCTTCGATAATTCCTTTGCTGCTTTCTGCTGTTTGTGCAGCATCGGTTGCCTATTTTTTCCTCGGAAAGGCTGCTGAGTTTACTTTTATTCTGGATACTCCGTTTGAACTTGGGGCCCTACCCTATTATGTTGTACTGGGAGTACTGGGAGGTTTTGTCTCCCTTTATGTCACTTACGGCACCTTTTACCTTGAAAAAAGGATGGGTAAGATCAAAAATCCCTTCACAAAATGGCTGATCTGCGGTCTGGTTCTGAGTTTGTTGATCTTCCTCTTCCCTCCACTCTACGGTGAAGGTTATGATACAATAACAGCCATGTTGTCGGGGAGTATCGAGAACATTCTGAAAAACTCATTCTTCTATTCATTCAAGGATAGTATTGGAATTATCTTCCTGGTACTAATCATGATTATCGGCTTTAAGGTCGTGGCCTCGACCTTTACAAATGCCGGAGGTGGTGTGGGGGGTATCTTTGCACCCAGTTTGTTTATCGGTGCGGTAACAGGTTACTCACTTGCATTGCTGCTCAACCTGCTAAACATTAATGTGCCTGTCGCACACTTTACCCTTGTTGGAATGGCTGCACTGATGGCAGGGGTTATGCACGCACCACTGACTGCAATCTTCCTTATTGCAGAGATAACTAATGGCTATGCACTGTTTATTCCATTGATTCTGGTGTCTGCTCTATCCTTTCTTACACACAAGTATTTTGAGCCACACACAATCTATACAAAACGTCTTGCACGGAGAGGCGAACTGATTACCCATCATAAGGACAAGGCAGTATTGACACTGATGCGTCTCAACAAGGTAATTGAGACTGACTTTATGTGTATCTATCCGGAACAGACGCTTGGTGAACTTGTAAACGTGATTGCGAAATCCAAGAGAAACCTGTTCCCTGTAATAGACAGAAACCAGAAATTGCTTGGTGTGGTTGTACTTGATGATATCAGGGAGATAATGTTTAACAATGAGCTATATACTACAACCAAGGTCAAGCGCTTGATGACATTCCCACCTGCCTTTATCGAAGAGGACGAACCAATGGAGAGTGTTATGAAGAAATTCGATGACACGGGTGCATGGAACCTGCCGGTTGTCAGAGATGGTAAATACCTTGGATTTGTATCCAAGTCGAAAATATTTTCAGTTTATAGGAAAGTACTTATACACTTTTCGGAAGAGTAGTGTAATTTTGGACATAGTTGTCACCCGCTTCAGCCTCGGTGAAGCGACGACCCAACCAACTTAAAATCAAGACATGAAGAGAGACGAAAAAATCTTTGAGCTGATTGACAAGGAACGTCAGCGTCAGATGAATGGTATCGAACTAATTGCATCGGAAAACTTTGTAAGTCCACAGGTCCTTGAGGCTATGGGCTCAGTGCTAACCAACAAATATGCCGAGGGTCTTCCGGGTGCCAGATACTATGGGGGCTGTCAGGTCGTTGACCAAAGTGAAAGCCTTGCTATAGAAAGACTGAAGGAATTGTTTGATGCAGAGTGGGCTAATGTCCAACCACATAGTGGTGCTCAAGCTAATATGGCAGTTCTGATGACCGTTCTAAATCCTGGTGACACATTTTTGGGTCTTGACCTGGCTCATGGAGGACACCTTTCTCACGGTTCACCGGTTAACAGCTCAGGTTTGCTATACAATCCAGTTGCATATGGTGTAAAAGAAGATACAGGTCTGGTTGACTACGATATGATGGAAGAACTGGCAATCAAGCATAAACCCAAACTGATTATCGGCGGTGCTTCTGCATATTCACGTGATTGGGATTACGAACGTATGCGTGCAATTGCCGACAAGGTAGGTGCTCTTCTTATGATTGACATGGCTCACCCTGCCGGTCTTATAGCTGCTGGTTTGCTTAAGAATCCTGTTAAATACGCTCATATAGTTACCTCTACCACTCACAAGACCCTAAGAGGTCCCCGTGGTGGTATTATCCTGCTTGGCAAGGACTTTGACAATCCTTTTGGCAAGACTACCAAGAAGGGTGAAATCAGGAAGATGTCATCATTGCTTGACTCAGCCGTATTCCCAGGAATTCAGGGTGGTCCACTGGAACACGTAATTGCAGCCAAGGCAGTTTCTTTCTACGAAGCACTGCAACCCGAGTACAAGGCTTATCAAAAACAGGTGCAAAGGAATGCCGCAGAAATGGCAAGACTCCTTACCGAAAAGGGATACAAGATTATTTCAGGCGGAACTGACAACCACAGCATGCTGGTTGACCTCCGTACTAAGTTCCCTGACCTGACTGGTAAAAAGGCAGAAAACAGCCTCGTAGCTGCTGACATCACAGCCAACAAGAACATGGTGCCATTCGACGACAGATCTCCTTTCCAAACATCAGGAATCCGTCTGGGTACCCCGGCCATTACAACACGTGGACTTAAGGAAGAGCATATCGCACCGATAGTTGATTTTATCGACCGCGTTCTGTCCAACCCCGATGACGAAAAGGTTATCTCTGAAGTCCACCACGAGGTTAACGCCATGATGAAGAACTTCCCGCTCTTTGCACAATAAAGAGTAAGGTTTGCTGCATTGGCCGGAATCATTAAAAACACATGATTAAGCTTTCACGATCTCAGAATTGGCCGTAGATGGAATTTTTAAAATGGGAGTGCCCCACTGGGGACTCCCATTTTGCACTTAATTAGTATCTTTCTAACCCGAAACAATTATCACCAGGTTTTGGTTATATAAACCTGACTTTAAATTACATTAAGATGCCATTGTTTTTCATAATAGTTTTATCGGTTCATGCCCTTGTAAATTTCTACATCGGAATACGTGGCTGGCAGGCTCTGGAATTTTATCCGGCCCTGCGTCCGTGGTTTGTCTTTTTGATTGTAATCGCATTCCTTGCATATCCAACAGGACGAATCCTTGAGAAGTTTTGGTATCACCCCATACCAATATCCTTGCACTGGTTTGGTGCCTTCTGGTTTGCCGTAATGCTCTATGCTACGCTGCTATTGCTATTTGTGGATCTGGCAAGAATAGTAAACCTCTTTGTGCCCTTTGTAGGGAAACTATCAGGTGGTAATATACCGGCTTTGAAACTAGCCGTCTTTGGTATTGTCTCGATGATTACAATATTTACCGTGGGACTGGGGCATATCAATGCCTGGACCCCAAAGATTGTAAGGCTTGATCTGGTTATTCCTAAACAGGCAGGACAGATGGAGTACCTAAGGATTGTTGCTGCCAGTGACATACATATGGGAACCATTATAGGAAAGCGGAGAACTCAGAAACTTGTAAATACAGTAAATAGTCTGAATCCCGATATAATCCTCTTTGCAGGTGACATAGTGGATGAAGATGTGGGTCCGGTAATCAAGCAGAACCTTGGAGCAAGTTTGCTACAACTGCATGCCCCCTATGGTGTCTATGCATGTACAGGGAATCACGAGTACATAGGTGGAGGTGAAAAACCTATTGCCTACCTGGAGGGACACGGAATTAAGGTTCTGAGAGATACTGCCCTGCTTATCAACAACAGTTTCTACGTAGTGGGAAGGGAGGACTTACACAAGCGCTTTGCTTCGGGTCAGGCAAGAAAGAGTCTTGATGAATTATTGAGTGATGCAGACAAGTCCAGACCATTGATTTTGCTGGATCATCAGCCGCAAAACCTACATGAGGCTGAAATAGCAGGAATTGACCTGCAATTGTCAGGACATACTCATTACGGACAGCTTTGGCCTTTGGGGTATGTGACAGATAGGATATTCGAACTTAGCAGAGGATACCTGCAAAAGGGGAATACACATTACTATGTAAGTACGGGATTTGGAACCTGGGGCCCTCCTGTAAGGACGGGCAACAGACCAGAGATTCTGGTTATTAATCTTTATTTCAAACAATAAGCCATTTCTTCAGAAGGATAGACTTAAGCTGGTCAACTCCAGCAGCTACTAAAATCAAAAAGGACAAGCACTGGATTTCCAGGCTTGTCCTTTTTTAATGTCTTTGGTTTACAGTTAAAACTGAGGAACCGACTCCTTTATCAACTGCTCAAGTCTTTCTATTTGCTGTTGCTTGTTAACCTCTCTCAGTTGGATAGCAGTATTTGTATAATACTGGTGGTTGGTGATAAATCTAAGTTGCAATTCATTCCATTCCTGCCATGTTCCAATCATATTTCTCTCCTGTAACTCCATGTAAAGGCTGTTGGACACAGGAATAAAGTCAGTTCTGCCAAGATAGTCAAGGTCTGAGTCGCACATGATCTGTTCAAGAATATCCTGTGGGTTGGGTGGCATTTTGGTAGCCATTATCAACCTGCACACTGTATCAATCTGTTCCTGTGTGAAATCATAAGCAGCAAGCTTCTCACGTGCCATTACGGTACTGTAATACTCGTGATCCTTATAACTTATTGTATGACCGGCATCATGAAACAATGCAGCAAGCTTTAGCAGCAGGATTTCTTCATCCGACACACCTTCAGCCCAACCTATTAGTTCAACCTCAGTTGTGACGTCAATAGTATGCTTAATATTATGGTAGTAAAGATTTCTTGGTAGTTTCTGCTCAAGGTAATCCAGGAGTTCCTCCTGAATATCCATAAACTTAAGTGTAAGATATTTAACCCTGAAATTATGGTTGGGTAGCAATGATGAAGACAAATCCATCAACTCTGGTAGCAGCCCGTCAACACCGTAAATATTAAGACTTCCCTTATACTTGACCGGAAGGCTTCCCAGTTCCCTGATCTTAAAAAACTCCTTTATCAACTCAGAAGTCATACCTGTCACTATAATTGAGTTAAGAGGTGCTGCCTCTCCCACTCTACAGGCAAAATTTATACTATCACCGGAGAAGTTGTAATCAGTGCTATTGTTGTTGCCCGGAGTGGCAACGACGGGTCCGGTATGAATACCAATTTTAAGATTCCAAAACTGTCTTCCATCCGGGGTCTTCTTTGCAGCTGCAGCGGCTTGCATTTCAATTGCAACCCTGATCATATCGATAGGGTTGGTACGATTCTCACCCTGCAGACCGGCAGCGAAAATCATATTGTCACCATAAGACTTAAGCCTTACAACATTGTATTCAAATGCAATATCTTCAAGGTCCATTATCAATTCATCAAGCTGGTCGACCAGATAAACCTGATCCTCCATCTTGTATAACTGATCGAAACCATTTATAGAAACGAAAAGAATTGAGACAGTTTTGATTCTTCTTGAAGCCCTGCGCTTATCCTTCGCATTCGCCTCATCTTCTGAAGAATACTTGACCAGTGAACTCTGAAAATGCTGATTTACCTCATCCAGATTATTGAAACGTTTCACCATCTCATCCAACTGCTCCTTCAACTCACGGTTTTGGGAGGCGAGACGTTGAATCCGTTCGATGTAGCTCTCAGGCTCATCCATCAAAAAGAGATCATTCAAAAGTAATTTCACGGCCAAGAAGTTAAGAGAAAAATTATCCCGCTCACATATCTACATACAAACATATATACGCACCAAGTACTCTAAAGTTCGAAAAGAATACACATAAATTCAATAAAATATTGTTGATTAACTCTAAAATAACAGATGCTATTTAACGTAATTGGCTCATTCTTCAAACATTATGATAAGTTAATTTTCTATTAGAAACCAACAAAAAAGCCTTCTACATACTCGATTGCATATGGAAGGCTTTCAAATATAGTATCAAACAGTAATTCTATTTTACATAACACATACAATATTCTTACTTTGCATAATTCAAACAATATTTGAACATAATAACAATTGGTTCATATATTCGTTTTATACAATTACGCTCCTAAATAGAAGATTCAAGAAGTTGACTGATCCTGCTTACTCGTTCACTAAGAGGGATTGCAACATCTATCCACTCAATGGAAAAGCCCCTGCGCTCCATACCTCTAAACCAGGTCATCTGGCGCTTGGCAAACTGGTGAATGGCAATATTGAGTTGTTCAAACATCTCCTCGTATGTCAGTTGTCCCTGGATATATTGGGTAACAAACTTATACTCAAGACCATAATAAATAAGGTCATCAGCAGAAATCCCCTCATCCAGCAGTTTCTTTACCTCTTCGATCAAGCCGGATTCAAGGCGTTGTTTAAGTCTGGCAGTTATCTTTCTGCGGCGTTCATCCCTGTCTATACTAACTCCGATAATCAGAGGATTAACCTCAGGTAGTTCCACCTCGATTTCAGGATGTGTACAATAGTACGTCTCTATCTCAATAGCTCTGATGGCGCGCTTCTTGGTATCAGTATCAGTAGAATTGTGCAGAATTCTGAATGAGGCAAGAATCTCCTCTAGTTCCTTAAGGGACTTATTTTCAAGCGACTTCCTCAACTCAGGGTTGGATGGCACATGTATCAGTTTAAATCTCTGAAGAACAGCCTCAATATACATACCCGTACCACCACATAATATTGGCCAATTACCTCTTGATTGAACCTCTTCAAAGGCCTTAAAGAAGTCATTCTGATACTCATACACATTGTACTTATAACCCGGTTCACGGATATCTATTAGATGATAGGGTACGACCACTCCGTCAACCACATAATCGTCGTAGTCCTTTCCGGTTCCAAGGTCCATCCTGCGATAAATCTGTCTGGAATCCCCGCTTATCACCTCACCATCTATCTTTCTAGCAAGATTTGCAGCAAGAGAAGTCTTTCCTGATGCAGTTGGTCCGAGTATAACTACCAGATTATATTTTGATCCGCTCATTGAAAGTTTGTATTTTTCCAGACCAAAAATAAGAATTAATCCGGCTTGGTTCGGGATTTTTATACTTTTGCAGTTAAAACCGGAAAGATGTCTGAACTGAACAATATTTCAACAAAGGATTTATACAAGAACTTATTCAACAGGCTGTTCAATCTGATAATTAAGCCTGCATCGGAATGGAAAAAAATAGTATCCGAAAACAAGAACCTTAATGATGTTCTGTCGGAGTTTACCTTGCCCCTACTGGCTATAGTAACCCTGACAGCATTCCTGGATCATCTATTCAATTACCAGGGGTTTGAAATAGGTATTGCAGTAAAGAAGGCCCTTATTGTATTCACTTCTTTATTTGGAGGTCTGTACCTGGCGTATTATATACTGCGCAATTTGCTTCCAAAATTTGGTATTGAAAGTGAAAACGACAAAACCTTTAGTTTTGTCGCCTATTCCTCAGGTTATTGGTATCTTGTTACCTTTGTTACACTGCTGGCATCAGAACTATTAATACTGAAGCTATTTGGAATCTACAGCCTGTATATAGTCTGGAAGTACTTTGAAGTAGATAAAAAGCCGGAGAAATCACAAAAGATTCTCATAACTTTGGCAGTAGCGATAATCATTCACGCTGCTCCCATAATAATTCAGGTAGTCCTGAATAAACTGATTGGATAAATGACTGCAAATAACATAAATATAAAGAATCGCAGGGCATACTTTGATTTTGAGATTCTGGAGAAATTCTATGCCGGAATCCAACTGGCTGGTACTGAGATCAAGTCGATCCGTGCTGGAAAGGCAAGTCTTGTAGATTCGTTTTGTTTCTTTATTAAAGGTGAATTGTGGGTCAAAGGAATGAATATTGCTGAGTATTTTTATGGCACTTACAATAATCACCAACCTGCAAGGGAACGCAAGCTGCTCCTTCAGAAGAAGGAATTAATCAAACTTGAACGTAAGACCAAAGAAAGCGGACTTACCATAATTCCGCTGCGTCTCTTTATAAATGAGAGAGGTTATGCAAAACTTGAAATAGCCCTTGCCAAGGGTAAGAAGTTGCATGACAAACGTGATTCACTCAAGGAGAAGGATACAAACCGAGAAATGGACAGAGCGGTAAAGCGCTTTTAATTTATCACCATCTACGCAACCCTGTCATCATAACAGCATCTTTATCGTAAATTGCTGTAAGCACAAAATGCATCCAAATCATTCTGTGAGTAATATTGAAGAAATAATACAAGGGTGTAAGGAGGGGCAGCGGGATTCGCAGCGACGTCTTTATGAGATGTATGCCAGGAGCCTGTTGGCTGTTTGCATGCGCTATACCAAAAACAGAATGGAGGCTGAGGACTTTCTGCATGAGGGCTTTCTGAAGATCTTCGACAATATAGGCCAATTTGAAAGCAAAGGCTCCATTGAAGGTTGGCTACGCAGGGTAATGGTCAACAATATCCTAGAGAGCTACCGCAAAAATTCCAAATACAGCTTTGTGGACGACTCTGATATCAACCTTGCGGAACGTTATGATGACACGGAAGAAGATGACGGCATAGAAGTCAGTATGAGTGAACTACACGCACTTATCGAACAGTTGCCCGATAGGTACAAGCTGGTCTTTAAACTCTATGTGCTTGAGCAATTTTCTCATGAAGACATTGCAAAGTCGCTTAATATCTCGGTGGGAACAAGCAAATCCAACCTGGCAAGAGCACGTCAATGGCTTCAGAAACGGATTGATAAAAAAAAAGCTGAAAAAGGAAGAGCACTATGGCAGATTTGAACAAATTGGAAGAGCAATACAAAGAATGGGCTGACAATCAGGACGTGCTTCCATCCGCCAGTGTTTGGGACCGCATCGAGGCTTCACTTGATGCAAAACAAAAGAAAAAGGGATTAATACTTCCTTTTAACAGCAAATCATTTGCTGCAATTGCTGCTGTTTTCGTTGGAATCATGACCATTGGAATTGGTTTTTTCAGCATTATAGAACAAGAGACAGGAGTTCAGTTGGCTGATGATGCATTAAGCACATCAGAATTCAGTATCACATCAAGTAAAGGTGTTAATGTTTCCGGACATACCACAGGAGATAGTCCCGTTTTCAACCCCGGGGAAAACAAAACCGCTGGCTCTGAAAAACTTGCATCAAAGAATACCCTTTCTGCAGGTAGTTCAACTAAGGCTGCTTTAGGTTCCAATAAATCGGCAACAACATCAAATCAACCCGAAAGCAGGATTTTTACAACCAAGGTAAGTCCCGCTTTGGACTTAGCTAACGACCGTAGCTCAGCCGAAAGGATAAGCTATAACCAAAGCTACCCTTTGTTGGAAACCAGAAAGGTTGAGCAAAGCAAACTAAGCAATAGGAAGGCTGAAGATATTAAGGAGTGGGCCAGGGTGGAAACCGGAATCTTAGATATATATGAAGAACACAGAAAGGCTGAGCAACGTCGTCGTGTAGAGATTGGCGGAGCGGTATCCCCTATTTACAGTTACCGGCAAACATCGGGAAGTAGTATGATGGCTGCAGCATCTAGTAGTTCTTCTTATTCTGAAAAGGGACTAATCAGTACAGGTGGAGGTTTCAATGTGAATGTAGGACTTGGCAAAAACTGGGGTATTGAGTCAGGCGTACTGTATGCCAGAATGGGTCAGGAGGTTAGCTCCAGAGTTGATGATCGCATGGTCTATGGAATGTCATATCAGAATAATGGCTATGCAAACGTAAAGACAATTTCCCTTGACAATTCTATGGGACTGATCAGGCAAAATCAGGCCTCTGCTGAGGTAATACCATCAGATATACAGTCTTCTGCCAAGACTCAGTCTCTGCTGCTTGCATATAACACTGAAAGCAATAGTGAATCCGGGGCCACAGGATTCAGTCAATACATTGACTACATTGAGATTCCTTTGACCTTCAGATACTACGTAATCAACAGTAACAGCACCAGACTTTCGCTGTCTGCAGGAGTTAGTACGAATGTATTGATAGACAATGGAGCTTATTTGAAAGAAGATGGCAGCAGGCAAAAGATTGGGGAAACTGAGGGCTTGTCAACGATGAACTTTAGCACTCATGCAGGGATAGCTGTTACTGTGCCAATAGTTGGACCGCTGTCACTGAGGGTTGAACCACGCATCAACTATTTTCTCAACAGCATCAACGAAGGGTATCCCATAAAGTTTAAACCCTATTCAGCCGGCCTTTATACCGGACTCCAGTATTTTATAGGACGTTAAATGCAAGCTAGCGTAAAGACTTGACAGTTACACTTTTGTAACTAACATCACCATAAACGAATCTACGAACAGGAATCTTATATTAGGATAAATTGTGTTTTCATGGTTATCTGATTGCATCGCTGAGTGTCTGAAGCATATTGCTGAAGTGGCTGTTGGGATTGGCGACAAGCTCATCATAGGTGCCGGTCTCAACTGTATTGTCATCCTTCAGCACAATGATTCTGTCGGCCATCCTGATAGTAGAAAGTCGGTGACTTACTATTACCGATGTCCTGCCCCTGGTTATCGTGCGGATATACTTAAGCAGCCTGGCCTCCATAAAGGCATCCAGCGAACTTGTAGGTTCGTCGAGCAGTATAATCTGTCCGTTGTTGTAGAACGAGCGGGCAAGTGCTAAACTTTGCCACTGTCCGGGACTCATCTGACGGCTGCCTTCAAACAGTACGCCAAGGGTTGTGTCATAACCCTTCTCAAAACCTTCAATAACCTTGTCGATACCTGAATCTGCGGCTGCCTTCCTGATTAGTGCTTCATCTTCAGGCTGGCCGGCCTTACCAAACCAGATATTCTCCCGTGCAGTGACGTTGTAAAGGATAAAGTCCTGAAAAATAACACTGACATTGGCTACCCTATCCTTCGGGTCAATATCGTAAAGTGACACACCATCAATGGTAATATCACCTTCTACTGGCTTGTAGAGGCAGTTGAGCAGTTTGATAAGCGTCGATTTTCCCGCACCGTTGGCCCCCACCAGGGCAACGGTCTCTCCTGCCCCAATCGTCAGATTGAGGTTACGCAGGATCCACTTATTATTTGAAGGGTAGTGAAAACTTACATCTCGAAATTCAATACCCTTCCTGATAGGCGCAGGAAAGCTCTTCATCGTAGTCGTGGCAACAGTCTTTCTCCCCTCGTCGAGTTTGAGAAACTCAAACAGGTTGTCGAGAAACAAAGAATCTTCGTACAGTCCGGCCACCCTGCCAAGCAGCTCCTGCAGGTAGGAATAACCACGCTGCAAAGCCATAAAGTAGAGTACAACCTCACCAATGCTTATCTCACCTTCAAAGGCTCTATAGGCTATCATTCCATACACTGCAAAGAAGGCTATGACAGCCAGTACCTGCACCAGACTCTCACGTCTGGTCTGGGCTAACAACAGCGCAAAACGACTTTGTCTCCACTGATCCTTTAATTTGAGATACCTTTCTCTGAAAAGCGAGCCCAAATCAAAGGCCCTTACCTCTTTTGCATAATCTGGTGCTGTAATTAGGCGGTTGTAATAGTTGACAGTTCGCTCCAGCCTCGTGTTATCCCGCTTGTAAATAAACAACTTCCTGGAATGACGCAGCCTTATCAGGGCTACAGGTGCAGTGATAAGCAGCAATATCACAAGAACAGCCCAGTGAACCTGAGTAAGGATACCAGCCATCAGGGTCAGGGTAATCAGGTTTTGTATCAATCCCATAACCCCGTAAAAGATGCGGGAAGGTCTGAATGAAGCTTCATTCAGGGCTCTGTAGAAAAGGCTCTGGTAATCAGGATGCTCAAAGTATCCGTAGTCAAGACCTGAAATCTTGTTGTGAATCAGCTTGTCAAAGAAGTCGGAAATAACATAGGACTGTTTCTCTCTAACAAGCAAACTGGCAGAAGCTGAAAGGGCATTGATCAGGAAAACCACCCCGGCAAAGATCAAAACCGGAATAATCCTGTCAAAATCGCGCTCCGCCACAGGTAGGTCTGCAACAAACTGGATCTCGTCAACAAGCAATTTGACAAGATAGAGAAGCATCAGCGGAAGAATACCACGTACCACAATAAGGGCTCCGTTGGCCATACTCCAGACAGGAGAACTACTCCAGACATATCCCAGGATTACCTTTATGTGGTTAAACGATTTTCTCACCTTGCAGACTTGAATTTGGTCAGGGCAATAGCCCAAAAGCCCGGTCAGAGCCGGGCTTCTCTATATTTGTAAGCAGCTTATTTGTTGAATATTCTCCTAAGTGCACCTGTGGCAGGATCCAGTTCCACTCCTACTCCGGGGCCATCTATCAGGTCGGCAGGAAGTCTGAGCAGTTGTCCATACTGAGCCAGGAATACTTCCTCTGATAGCATTTGCACAGTCCTGTCAATCACCCTGACCCTGGCCTTTGCAGGATTGATATAGGTAAGTCCCCTTGTATTCTCACTTTTTGGAGTTTCCAGGGCCACATAATCGGTATTGTTGCCATCCAGCACCTCTACCTCAAGATAAACGGGAGTACCACTTACGTCCATTTTGTCGAGGAAGCCCTTCTTGTCGGAAAAGCGTATTAACACAGTGTTTATCGACCTCTCAGGGCCGGGGTAGTAATCGATTACCCTTGTTACACGTTCCCTGATTTCCTTACCGACAAAAAGTGATAGGTAAGCCTTCTCAAGTCTGTCCATCTCCTCAAGCAATACCTTAACATCACCTGATACCTGAAGCTCCCCGCTGATTATCTCGGTTCTTATCTCCCTGAGACGGTATATCTCCTTGGCAACTTCCTCAGCCATGGCGGTAGTGCTGCTCTTGATAAGCTGTTCCTCACTCATCGGCACATCATTGAAATTTACCTCAGCAAGTGTTAGTGCTTCCTTAGTAGCTTTTCCGTCACCACGTGGATGTCCCCAACCCATTGATGGCTCAAATCCAAAGGGATGTTCAGCATCACGAGAAAATTGCCTGTGCGGAGGCAGGTTAAGCCCCAGTAGGACACCCTCTTTGCTAAGCGTCAAAGCCGCCATAGAAGGGAAGCCAACAGTGTTTACTTTAAAAAGGCGGCTCTTATCGGGTTGTCCGACAGTCCTCACCTTAGCATCCACAAGCGACCATTCTTCAGAGTCCTCAGTTATTACGTCAGTGATATTGAGGTAACGTTGAGAGAACCTGTAAAACGGACCGGCTTTACGAATACGCTTTTCAGCTGTTATCTCAATCTGCAATGAGGTAGTTGGCAAATAATAATACAAACCGTGAGCATTGGGTTCTTCACTACCTACGGGCTGTGCAGTGCCCTGACTCAGGGGTCGTCCTGATGTACAGGCAGCCAGAGCTGCCAGACCTAAAGAGAAAAGAATAGGTTTTATCTTCATTTTCATCGTTTATCTATTTCTGAATACTACTTATAGCTTTCCCTAAATACCTGATAATATCAGATGCTGTCAAAGCTGCTTCACCCTCTTCTTCCATTGCCATATCCCCGGCAAGTCCATGAATATACGCTCCTGCTCTGGCAGCATCGAGAGCTGCAATACCCTGACCAAGCAGTGACAGGATGATACCTGTCAACACATCCCCACTACCTGCAGTAGCCATTCCCGGATTGCCAGTCGGGTTGAAATAACAACTACCATCGGGTGATATCACGGCTGTATAAGCCCCTTTGAGAACCAGCACGACCTTGTGGGTGGCACTGAATTCGACAGCTTTTTCAAGTCTGTGGAAGTCATCGTTCCAGTCACCAACCAGACGCCTAAACTCACCAGGATGTGGGGTCAGCACTGTGTTCTTCGGAAGCTTTGACAGCAAAGACTGTTCCGAAGCCAATATAGTGATGGCATCTGCGTCTACAACGAGTGAACGCTCTCCTATATTGTCTAGCAGGTCGGAAAAAGCTCTTACGCAATTGGGCTTGCAGCCTATGGCAGGTCCAACTCCTACTGCCTTGAAAGGATCGAGCGGTGGAAACTCGGTAAACATGATATCTGAACGGTCGATGCTAACCATAGCTTCTGGTACGGAGCAATGCATCACATGGCAGGTCTTGTTGGGTAACTGCACAGTAAGCAGTCCCGCCCCTGTCTTCAAACAAGCTCTGGCGGCAAGCACAGCGGCACCCATACGACCAAAGCTTCCGGCAATAAGAAGGTCATGGCCGAAGTTGCCCTTGTGGGCAAATTTAGGTCTCCTTGGTAGAATAGCCTTGACCTCCTCCTTTTCGGTAAGATACCAGGGCGTCTGCATCTCTGCCATTTTCTTTTGGTGCAAACCAATGGGTAGTATTTCCCATTCACCAACGAATTGCTCGTTCTCGGGGAAGAGGAAACTTAGCTTGGGAAACTGAAAAGTATAGGTACGTGTAGCTCTGATAATTCCTTCGGGGTTGTTGCCTGCATTTGACTCTCCCATAAGTCCGGATGGAATGTCGATTGCAATAACCTCAGCATTCCATGAATTGACTATCCTGACCAGCTCAAGGAATACTCCGGATAGCGGCCTGTTAAGCCCGCTGCCGAAAAGACCGTCAAGCACAACACAGGAAGGATCCGGTTCAGGCAGAAGACCACCTTTGTCGAGTTCGATAACTCTGGCCTGTCTCAGATGCTGCAAACGATCCCTGTTGGTTTGTGTATCAGGTGACAGCCCTTCCGATTTGGGCAGAACAATATCGACCTCGTAGCCCGCAAGTATCAACATGCGACCAGTTGCAATAGCGTCACCCCCATTATTGCCGGGACCTGCCAGAACTATAAACCTCCGCCCTTCATATCTCTCCTTGATGGTATCAAAGAGCCTGCGGGCCGCACGTTCCATCAGATTGACCGACAGAATGGGCTCATGCTCGACGGTATAGGAATCTATCTCAGCTATGGCCTTTACAGGGAATATCTTCATTGAAGTCGTTTTTCTGATATAAATAAACGGATTGAACACGTATTATGCAAGCAAATTTAAGGATAATCAAGCATTGAAACACGCAGAAAATGGCGGCAGGTGTCTGCAAATAGGAATAAGAGGATATTTCTGCGCCGTAAATTCAGGAAGCGGGCAATCCCCTACGTAATTTTAGGAAAGGATGCGTCACTAGAATAAAGCATATCACAGTTCGAGAGATCAGTATAACAACAACTACATTCAGGCCTATAAATAAAAAGAGGCTGCCTGTTTTACCAGACAGCCCCTTAACTTAGATTATATACAGTACTTATTCGCTTTGTCCTTCCTTGTCACTGTGCTGCCATTTGTTTAGCAGCGGAGACAGTGCAAACACTACCACACCAGTTGCCAAAGCAATGATAAACAGATAGAAGAATACATTGCTGTAAATATGGATGGTCTTGGTAGGTCCCACAAAAGGATTCATCACATTACCAAAATTGGCATAACCGCCTTCCGGTTCGCTAACCATTTCAAGTTGCAACTCACGTCCATCAGCTACATAGAAGTTTTCAAGCACATTGATAGTACTGACTGATTTCTTGATTGCAGTAGAAGCAGGAACCTTCACATTCAAGGCAGTATTGATAGCCACTGGCGCAAACACTTCCTCGTTTGAAATAGTGATAATCATTTCACCATAGGTAACCCTTTCCTGCTTTTCAGTTTCAAATGCTCTGAAGCTGATTGTATCAACCACACCGGCTTGCAATACTGAATCAGGCAGTTCGTATGCATTGTAAACGAACTCATCGTTTTCAAATGTATAGCTTCCGTACTTAGCCTGACCATTGATATCAAAAGTAACAAGGTCGCCTGTTGGGTCAAGTAGCGGAGTCCTCAGACCTGTCCTGACTTCCGCACCAGGCTTCAGTGCCCGGTACACCCTGAAGATAGTATCATTTGTCACCTTTACCTCACCAACACCCTTGGCAACCTCAAAGGTAACAGCAAGTGGTTCTGAGTAAAGAGTGTCACTTTCATTAACCACATAGGTCCTGATCAGAAACGTGTCATTTCCAAGAAATTTGGCTTTAGCCTCGTACTGCAGACCTGTTTCCATAAACCTCTCAGTAGAGGTAAACTTAGCTATAGTACCACCAAGGAATTGAGCCATGGCTATTGAAAGGAACCAGGCACCCATAATCATACTTACCAGTTTGGCAGGAGCAAGACGAGTAACCATTGACAGTCCTACAGGAGACAAGCAAAGTTCACCAGAAGTGTGAAGCATGTAACCCAGTATCAGGAAGATCATAGATACCATACCATTGTCACCGGCAAGTGAAGCTCCCAACACGAATGCACCGAAACCAAGACCGAGGAGTACCAGACCCATAGCAAACTTAACAGGAGTATTGGGCTCCCTGTTGCGGCGAGACAGTGCTATCCACAGAGTTGAAAATATAGGAGCAAGCAGGATGATAAACAATGGGTTGACAGACTGGAATATCGAAGTAGGCAGTGTGAAACCAAACAACTGACGGTTTACATTATAGTCGGTAAACAGTGTGATTGAACTACCTGCTTGTTCGAAGAATGCCCAGAAAGTGATTGAGAAAAATGCAAGTACTATGATAACCCACATACGTTCCCTTTCGATCTTGGTCATCCTGATAGACATAATAAGTAATGTCAGGAATACCAGTCCCACAAAGGGAGGCAGGAAGTGGTCAAGCAGGTTGAAATTCCATAGCAGGATACCAATAAGCGGCACAGCAAAGAAAGTACCTATGTAAATAAACATTTCCCTACTAAGGCCCAGAAAGGCACTCTTGGTAAGCAGTGCAGGATTTGGAGGAGTTCCGTTATCGTCAGCAAAATTCTTTTTAGAAAGTGAGAAGTTGATCAAACCAGCTATCATACCGATACCGGCAAGACCGAAACCATAATGCCATCCGAAGAGTTCACCAACAAGTCCGCAGGTAAGTGGAGAAAAGAATGCTCCAAGGTTGATACCCATGTAGAAGATTGTAAATCCGCCGTCACGTCTGCTGTCACCTGGTTCGTACAGCTTTCCAACCATTGAAGAGATATTTGGCTTAAAGAAACCGTTACCGATTATTATGAAAGCCATACCGGTGAAGAAGAAGAACTGACTCTCGATAGTCATGGCAAACATACCGATTGCCATCATCACGCCCCCCAGGAAAATAGCCTTTCGGTAACCAAGTATCTGGTCGGCTATAATACCTCCGATAAACGGTGTGGCGTAAACCAACGCCGTATAAGCAGCATAAATTCCGTAAGCTGTTGTATCACCATACAACATTTGCCTGGTCATGTACAGGATAAGTAGAGCCCTCATTCCATAGTAGCTAAACCTTTCCCACATTTCAGTGAAAAACAGGCTGTACAAACCCCTTGGATGCTTCTGTCCCATATTTTTATAAAATTAAATATACGTTTGCCCCCGCCCTGCTTTCAGAGCCGGTATGGTATCGAACACTAAATATTTCAAGAAAAACAGTTCAAAATTAAAACTTTTTGGGTGGGAAAAAGCAAACAATCGTCATAAATTGCTCTGCCGAGCAATTTATATCAGCTATTGAAAAAGTCCTGAACCATCCGTCTGATACTCTTTCCGGAGATCTTCGAATAGTCTACATCTTCCTTTTTAATGAAAACAAAAGAGGAAATATCATCCTGGGCCTTCATGCCCTGAAAATCACGTACTGTGCAGATAAAAGCGAGATCTGTAGTATAGACTTTGAAGCCGGAGAATACATACTCGTTAGGATAGGAAACGAAATACCTGTAGTCTTCGATTTCAAGACCGAGCTCCTCGCGAACCTCTCTGATCAGAGCTTCTTCGGCACTCTCATTACGTTCTACAAAACCTCCAGGGAGGTCAAGCATCCCTTTGTCCGGTTCGATACCACGGACAGTGAGTAACAGCTCTTTTTTTTCGTTGATGATAAGGGCTGCAACAGCAGCTGCAGAGTTAGTAAAAAAATGGAATTCACAACTGCCGCATTTGAACGAATGGTCCTTTTGCGGCAGGAAATGGGGTGAACCGCACCTGGGGCAGTACCTGATCACTATATTTGGTTCGGTTCTGTCCATTCTAGAATCCATTTAGTTTCATGGTCACTGTCGGAATCAGTAACAAAGCTCCGAGTATTATCATAATCAGGATCAAAGGAGCAATCCATTTTGCCCATTTGGCAAAGGGAATACGGGCAACTCCCAGCACACCGATCAATACTCCTGAAGTTGGAGTGATAAGGTTTGTAAAACCGTCACCAAACTGATAAGCCATCACAGTTGCCTGTCTTGAGAGTCCCACAAGGTCACTGAAAGGAGCCATAATTGGCATAGTCAGTGCAGCCTTGGCCGAACCTGAAGGTATAACGATATTGATTGCAGTCTGTATCATATACATAATCTCAACGGTCGCCACCTGACCCAGATCGCGCATTCCGCCGGCCATTGAGTGCAATATAGTATGAATAATCTTACCGTCTTCGAGAATAATAATAATACCTCCACCAAGGCCGACCACAAGGGCGGCCGACAGTATATCACCAGCTCCCTCGAGAAACAGTCTGGTGATATCATTCGGACCTTTGCCCATTGCAGCACCCGAAAGTACACCCATTGCAAAGAACAGAGCTGCAATTTCCATTATATACCATTCATAACCCATCACCCCTACAATCAGGAAAATAATTGTAAAGCCCAGCAGGTTTAATACAAACACTGCCGAAGACTTGCGTAGGGACAGAAAGCCGAAAAGAGCGAATACAAGAGTAAGGGCAGGAAGGAACCAAAACTCAATTGATTTCTCTCCTATCTTGAGTGCTGTTTGGGGGTAGTAAACTGAAAAGAGCACAAGTGAAGCAAGAATAGCAAAATAAGTGTACCATGAGGACTTAAAGGTAATATCCTTGTTATCGTCCTCTTTGGTGTGAACAAACTTGCGCCAGTGATCATCCTCCTCGTAAACAGAAGAAGCCTTAGGGTTGCGCTTTATCTTATGGGCATGGTGCAGTATAAAGCTTATACCTGCTATGTTAATCACCAACCAACATATCATACGATACTCTATACCTGAAAATAAAGGCAGTCCGGCAATACCCTGCGCTATACCGATTGTAAAGGGATTCAGGATAGCACCAGCAAAACCAAGTCCAGAGGCCACGAAGACCATTCCCACACCGGTAAGTGAATCATAACCCATTGATATGGCCAGTGGCACCAGTATTATTATAAAAGCTATGGTCTCCTCACTCATGCCAAACACGGCTCCAAAGATTGAGAACATAAGCATAATCAGGACAATAACTATATTGTTGGTCCCAAGCCTGCGCATAAATGAGTATTTGTCCAGTCCGGCAGTGAATTTCAAAAATGAACTGATACCTGCATCAATGGCTTTGGAATCGTTAATTATCCAGAATGCACCACCAATCATCAGAATGAAGACCACAATACCTGCCTGGCGCTCAAATCCATTGAACATGGCAGAAAAGACTTGCCAGGTCTGAGGTTGACTTTCAATATTATGAAAGACTGGCATCTCACCGGGAACCTCAGATGGACGGTATTCTCCACCCGGTACAAACCAGGTAGCAACTGCTGCAATAAGAATCAGGGCAAATACGATAACGTAAGTGTGAGGTATCTTTTTAAACATATTAAAACAGATTTTGAAGTGGCAAAAATAAATTAATCTGCCGATTAATCAACCGGTATTAATCAGGAGTTATCGTTGCTTATGGTGTAATATAAACATAATACACAGGCCCTATTAACAATAATTAACATTAAGTCATTTCGTGTTATTGTAAATAATACAGATATTTGTTCGGGGATTTTTATAAAACTTGAATTTAGTTAATCAGTTTTTAAGGATGTGCAGCAATGCCATCCTTTTTTTTATGTTCCTGACTTAACATGAATTAACTAGATTTGAGTCATTTTCACCGATTTACAACATACCTTTGTCCCAGATTTCTTTTCATAGATTTGGATTTGGTTAACAAGGCTGATTTAAGGGGAAAGGGCAGATTTTTATAAATCTGTCCTTTTTTTGTTTTTGGTAATTCGACGAATTTTCTTACATTTCTGACACTTTAAATCATTAGTAAACTGTTAGCCAAGGTATGGACAATCTATTTTTGAAATATATGAGTGAGCGGAGTGGAAGTAAAAAGCGAAGAGAAGAAGCTCCCAAACTCAGAGGTCCGGTAATTACCATTTCCAGGGAATATGGATGCCCCGCCAAACGAATAGCCAGAAAACTGGCAGACACCTTTACTGAGAAGAACCGCAGATTGGGGCATGATGCAGAATGGAAGTGGATAAGTAAGGAAATCATTGACGAATCAGCTCGTCAGTTAAAACTATCCCCCTCAGTAATTCAGGACATTTCAAGTTATCGCACCAGAGGTTTTTTCGATCACCTTGCACATTTTTTCTCAGATGAGTATTATCCCGGTGATGTAAAGGTTAAGAATACGATAGCCAACTTCATTTACAATGCTGCAAGTGAGGGCAATGTAATAATCGTAGGTCGTGCTGCTGAATCAATAACAAAGGATTTCGAGAAGGCTCTGCATATCAAGTTGCAGGCTCCTATTGAATGGAGGGCAAAACAAGTAGCAGAAGCATACGGAATGACCTTCTCTGATGCAAAAAGAGAAGCACTCGAAATGGATAAACGTAGACTACAGTTTAGAAACTATTTTGAAAAAGACAGAGCTGATACTGATTTCTTCGATGTTATGTTTAACACTGCTACCATGACTGACGAAGAAATAATAGAGATGATATTGATAGTATCTGAAACCCGGGGCTTTGTTCTTTAACCCCGGTTTTTTTCTTTCACGTTTTATTGAAGACTTTTATTACTTCTTTAGTACATATTTCCGAAATATCTTACAAAGATTATTTACCTTTGGGGCTCCAAAACATCAGGCTGTTTGACAGACCATTCGCATTGGTAATAACTCCCAGAATAACCAGGTTCAACACAATAATATGAGTAAAGTAGTAATAATAATGGGCTCCAAGGCTGACCTTGAGTGGTCGTCCAAGATTGCCAAAACTGCCGCTGATCTGGGACTTGACCCGGTGATGCGTATAGCCTCAGCGCATAAGGTTCCCCTTAAATGTCTTGAGATAATCAGGGAATTTGAAAAAGAACCGGTGGTATTTATCACTGTAGCCGGTCGCAGCAATGCGCTAAGCGGATTTGCTGATGCACAAACACACTGCCCTGTGATTGCCTGCCCACCTTATGGTGACAAGTTTGCCGGTGCTGACGTTTATTCAAGCCTGAGGATGCCTTCGGGAGTAGCTCCCATGGTTGTTCTTGAGCCCGACAACGCCGCCCTCGCAGCAGCTAAGATAATTGGATACCACAACGAAGCCATTCGCAAAAACGTGATGGCATACCAGGAAGCGCAAAGGCTCAAGCTGGAGAAAGATAACAACGAGCTTCTCTAATGATAAAATCAGGTAAAGACACGATTTTTGCTTCAAAACTCATCAAGGAAGGCAAGCTGGTTGCCTTCCCAACCGAAACAGTCTACGGATTAGGGGCGAACGGATTTGATGCTAAGGCTGTTGCACGGATATTTGAAGCAAAAAAACGCCCTTCTTTTGACCCACTAATCTT
>Ga0123329_1000599_pt1 | contig 36707 bp, 34 predicted proteins | sample BioC12SIPDNA_FD_89703 | JGI IMG/M metagenome (GOLD analysis project Ga0123329, IMG submission 89703) | Anaerobic biogas reactor microbial communites from Washington, USA - Biogas_R1_B C12 SIP DNA | ecosystem: Engineered > Bioreactor > Anaerobic > Unclassified | place: Washington, USA | collected...
CTTTGTTGGGCGTGGCCAGGTCGGTAGGGCGCAAGGCGGCAAGCGTTGTGGTCAACACCTGCCGGGCCGATGGGCAGCTCAGCACCGCGCTGGCCCAGTCTGTCGGCTCCAGCGTATCATCCTTCATCAACACAAAGCCGCACAGTTCGACGGCCATGGGCCAATCGCGAGCCTCGGCCTGCACCGCATCGGCCAACACAGCGAACCACGCTTCGGTGTCCAGAGCGGTGCCCTGGGCACGCTCCCAGGTGCCATAGGTTGCCTGTAGCGCCTGCCGCAGCGTCTCGCGAAACGTCGCTGGGGCGAGGGCAGATAGCCGTTCAGGTTCGTTTGGCATTGGGCATCTGGCCAAAGATCATGCGTCCGGCCACAGTCTGCAGCACACGGGTGACGGTGATGTTAACCGTGGTGTTGAGGTGTCGTCGACCGTCTTCGACCACGACCATGGTGCCGTCATCGAGGTAGCCCACGCCCTGGCCTAGCTCTCTGCCTTCTTGAAGGATGCGTACCCGCAACGTCTCTCCTGGCAGCACCACTGCCTTGACAGCGTTAGCCAGTTCGTTGATGTTGAGCACCTCGATGCCCTGTAGTTCGGCCACGCGGTTGAGATTATAGTCGTTGGTCAGGATTGGGCAATCCAGTTCCTGAGCCAATCGCGTAAGTTTACCGTCAACCTCGCGAATCTCGGGGACCTCATCCTCGCTCACCTCAATGGCGTAGCTATCGTCCTTTTGCATCCGCCCGAGGATCTCGAGGCCGCGGCGCCCACGGTTGCGGCGCAGGGCATCGGGCGAGTCGGCGATGTACTGCAGTTCATCAAGTACAAAGCGCGGCACCAGCATGGTGCCACGGATAAAGCCGGTGTTGCCAATGTCTGCGATGCGGCCATCGATGATGACGCTGGTGTCGAGCAGCATCACCTCGCGCCGTCCAGCGCTCACACTATGGGCCAGGCGCCAGCCGAGCAGACTGCATAGCTCGGCTCCATGAATCGAGGCGATGATAGCGCCCAGACTGCCCAATAGCAGCGACGCCACGATGGGCAAGAGCTTGCCCCAGGTCCCGGGTAGCATCGAGAGTGCAGGCGCCAACAGCGCAGCGACGACGAGCCCTGGAACGACGCCCAGGACAGCCAACAACAAACCGCGAACCGGCAGCCTCTGTACGCCATGCCGGATAGCACGCAAGGGCAGCCCTACCACCAACGGGGCTACCACAAAGCCGATCAGTGCGCCAAGAATGCCATACAGAGCAGGATAATAGCGTCCATCAATGAGGCCGGCAGCGAATGATAGCGATGATCCCGACTTGCCACAGTGCCAGCCGATGATAGACAGGATAATTGCCAGTATCAGGCGCACACCGACATGAATGGTCATAAAGACTCCTCCTCAGCACCGAACCCTGCGCCCTGGCTCTATTCAGTTGTCAATCTGTGCCAGAGTATGAGAGGATAACGTCTGCTCCTTTCGAATGGTGAGTATCGACGATGATATGTAAACAACCCCGGCAGCGAGGCCAGGGGTAGGCGGGCGTCGCTGACCATGGCTTTAGTTGCGCACTGTCGTGATCGTAGCATACGGCCTGCAGCAAGTCAATGGATGACGGCACTGGTTGTTGACAACGTTAAGATACCAAGCTATGCTTCGTCGTGAAGGGCGCGTGAGCGAGCCCGAGGCAAGGGTGCCTCTTGCCTCTATGTAGGTAACTGATCGATGGTCTCTTCTACAGGAGGTGACGATGACTACCGCACGTGCAGGAGCGCCTGCTCCGCAGTTCAGCGGCATGGCATACGTCGATGGCGGCTTTAAGAAGGTCTCGCTGTCAGACTATGCTGGCAAGTGGACGGTGATCTGCTTCTACCCTGGTGACTTTACCTTTGTTTGACCGACCGAACTCGCAGCGGTCGCTGCGCGCAAGGCTCAGTTGGACGAACTGGGTGTACAGATGCTGGCCATTAGCACCAACAGCCACTTTGTGCACAAGATTTGGCAAGAAGAAGAGCTCTCCAAGATGGTCCCCGGAGGCTTCCCCTGGCCCATGATCTCTGACGGCACTGGCGCCATCGGGCGTCTCTACGGCGTCTACGATGAAGAGGGCGGCGTGGATATTCGTGGGCGCTTTATCATCGACCCAGATGGTGTGGTGCAGGCGATGGAAGTGCTTACCCCTACCGTTGGCCGCAATGTGGGTGAGCTAATTCGCCAGGTCAAGGCCTACCAGCATGTCCGTGCCACTGGCGAGGTCACACCCTCGGGCTGGCAGCCAGGGAAACCTACCCTCAAGCCGTCGCCAGATCTGGTCGGCAAGGTGTGGAAGGTCTGGTCTGTCGATAACGACAAGTAACTGACATTGATTCACCCTGGCGGAGCACCCCGTCAGGGTTTCCTGTGAGGATACGATGCGACTGATCTGTGTGGTCGAGAACTGTGCTACTCGTGGCAGTGCCCTATGGGCAGAGCATGGCCTCTCGTACTGGGTGAGCTCGGCTCAAAGCAACATCCTGCTCGACACGGGGCAGAGCGGCGAGGTGTTGCGTCATAACCTGATAGAGCTGGGCCTGTGGGAAGCCGACCTCGATGGCCTGGTCCTCAGCCATGCCCACACCGATCACACTGGCGGCCTACAGGTGGTACAAGCGCATTGGCCGCAGGTGACTGTGCAGGCGCACCCCGCCATCACCGAAGCGCGCCTTTCGGGCGCGGGGGGCTCTCGCCAGATCGGTCTATCTGAGCCATTGGCAGCACATGCTGCCTCGGCCTGGCGCCTCTCTGATGCGCCTGTCGAGCTGGCACCACATGTATGGACCACAGGAACCATCGTATCGCGGCCCTATCCCATGGGCCGCAGCCCTCAGCACAGGGTCTATCGCCAGGGCCAGCTTCAAGCCGATGACTATGCCGACGATCTCTCTCTGGTGCTGCATATCGCTGGCGGCGTGGCGTTGTTGTGCGGCTGCTGCCATGCTGGGCTGCGCAATACACTGCACCACCTGCGAGAGCTGACCTCGGCGCCTCTGCTGGCGGTGATCGGCGGCGCTCATCTGGAGCACGCCACAGATGCAGAGATCGAGGCTGTCACTCGCTGCCTACAGAGTGAGGGGGCACCAGATCTGTATCTGTGCCACTGCACCGGCGAGCGTGCCCTCTATGCGCTACATGCCGCCTTTGACGAACGGGTGCACCCCTGCCCGGCTGGCACAGTCATCGATCTGCCTGACGCTGACCTATTGGCCTGACGGCCGCTGCACGCCACGGCCGATGGCATGCGCCACCGACTCGATCTGCGCCATGAGCTGCGTAAAGCTCCTGGGCGTGAGGCTCTGCAACCCGTCTGATAGCGCATCTTCTGGATGGGGATGCACCTCAATCATCAACCCATCGGCCCCGGCGGCCACCGCCGCCAAGGCCAATGTGGGCACCAGCTCATAGTGCCCCGCAGCGTGGCTGGGATCAACGATGACCGGCAGATGCGATTCGCGCTTGACCACCCCAATCGCAGCGACATCCAGTGTAAAGCGGGTGCTCGTCTCAAAGGTGCGGATGCCTCGCTCACACAGGATCACCCCCCCTGTACCCGCGGCCAGCAGATAATCGGCGGCCTGTAACCATTCGGTCACTGTGGCCGAAAGGCCGCGCTTTAGAATGCAAGGCTTGCCCGTCTCGCCGGCGGCGCGCAATAGAACATAGTTCTGCATGTTGCGCGCGCCGATCTGTAGCACATCCAGATGCTCGGCCATCCGGTCGACATAGTGAGCATCGGTAACCTCGCTCACCACCGGCACGCCAAACTTGGCGCGCGCCTCACATAGCAGATCCACACCCTCCATTCCCATGCCCTGGAAGCTAAAGGGCGAGGTGCGCGGCTTGAAGGCGCCTCCGCGCAACATGCAGGCGCCCTCAGAGACCACCGCCTCAGCCGTCTCCAGCAACTGCTCGCGAGACTCGATGCTGCAGGGCCCGGCGATGATCGCCAGATTGTCTCCGCCCACCTCGACGGGCCCGGCGCGCACCACCGTCGGTTCTTGCCTGAACTCGTGCGAGGCGAGCTTGAAAGGGCGCATGATCCGGGTGACAGACTGCACGCCCGGCAGCACGGCAAAGTTCTCCGTGGGGCAGCGGCCTGTGTCGCTGCCCAGAATGGCCACCACGAACTTGTCGGTGCCCACGTTCAACTGTACGTCAAAGCCATACTGCCCGGCGCGCTCTATCACAGCGTCCAACTGCTCTTGTGTAGCCCCGACGCGCATCTCGACGATCATGCTGCACCTCCTGGCGCTCTCGGTAAGCAAAGGGCAGAGCCCGGCCAGCGGACTCTGCTGTGCCCAGAGTATAGGCGTCTACTGGTCAGCTGCAAGCGCTTGACGATAAGGCCGTCGCTAGAGGCGCAGGCGCATCCTTTTGACAGCAACTGCGCCTGACGACATAATGCTTTTCTGTTATGCCCAACATCAATCAAAAGACCGGTGTCGCTTTCAGGGCCGCTATTGCCTGGCCGTTGGCAGTGGTGTTGGTTGCGCTGATGGCCATGGCTTGCAGCGCTCCAGCACCTGCAGCCCAAGCTCCCACGCCCGACTATCATGCCCTCGAGACACGCGTCGAGGCTATGCTGCATGCTACCTACACGGCCATGGCGCCGCCGCCAACCGAGACGCCCGAGGCAACGGCGACTGCCGAGGTGACGCCAATACCTACGGCCACTCCCACGCCTGTGCGGCTGCCAGAGACTCACCGGCTGGCCTACGTGCAGGTTCCTGAGGATGCCGAGCCAAGCATTGTGCTGGAGCGCGAGCGCTCCGAGGACTTGGTCGAGCTCGAGCACCTCACCGGGCCCGAGCGCATCACCGATCTGGCCTGGTCGCTCGATGGCGAGCAACTGGTGTTTGTGAGTGCCTATAGGGCCATCCTCAGTCGCGGAAATGAGCGCAACGTATTCATTGTACGCAGTGATGGTACAGGTCTGCGTATGGTCACTGGAGACTATGTACCCGCCGACCAAGCGCCTGGGCCCTACGTCTCGCTCGAAGGGCGTGTCGTTGGCGGGATTGGCTCTTGTGTGGTGAGCGCGCAGGGCGTGGCAGGGCCCGTCGAGGTGAGTGAGACAGGGGCTTTTGAACTGGTGGGTGTGCCGGCGGGCGCCACTTGGGCCAGAGCTGTATGCACCTCTGGCGGGCGCACGCTGCGCGGTGTTGTGGATCTGTCTGCCAACGATGGCATTTTTGAGCCGGTGCTTTTGCAGGTGGCCGATGGTGGCCAGGGTTGGAAGCAAGCGTCTCTCTCGCGCGATGGCAACATCCTGGCCGGCACCTACTATCAGTGGGAACTCGATGGCGAAGGCGAGGCGCAGTACCGCTTCTGGGGGCGCATCGTGGGCCTAACCACGGGGTTTCAGGGCGAGCTCGTTGGGGCGCCCGAGGGCAGCCTCGATGGTGTTGCCTGGTCTCCCGTCGAAGACGTGCTGGTGGGCGCTATCACCGCCGATGAAGGCGGCTGGCTCTGGGTGTGGGATGTCACTGGCGCCTCGGTGCGCGAGGTGCTTGCGATGCCCAACCCCGATGATCAGATATTGACGCTGGCCAACCCTGTCTGGTCGCCCGATGGCGGCCAGGTTGCGTTTGAGGTGCGGCGCTGGGCCTGGTGGGGCGAGGGTACGCGGCGCACCGACTTGATGCTCGTGTCGGCCAGCGGCGAGGATCTGCGCACCCTGGTAGAACTCGACTGGGGCGAGCATGCCACCGAACCTGGCTGGATGCCCGATGGCAAGACGGTGGCCTACCAGTACTCGCGCACTGAGCAAGATCAAGAGCCGACCATGGCTGATAATGGCAGCATCTGGATGGTGGATGTGACGAATGGTCTGCGGCTGCCATGGACCAGTGGCCCCTATGACTATTGTCCGGCACCGCATCCACTGGGCGTAACGCCATCGCCCGAGGGCTGAGCCTGTTCTGACAGCGCCTTCAAGGCGTGATATAATCGGTTGCCACAGTCTACGGGCCAGGGTGCGTGTGTTGACGGGCCCCTCAGCTCGTGGCGCTCATTTTGCGCATAGGAGTTGCAGGCATGAAGTTGCCGCCGAACCTGAACGTTTATGTCTCTGCGGCCCTGTTCGTCATTGGGGCCTATGCAGTGGCGCTCTATATCGGGCTAATCGTATGGACCTTTCGCGACATCCGTTCGCGAAGCCGTGATGTGCTGGCGCACATCATGTCGGCGCTGTTGGTGGCCGTGTTTGGCCTGCCCGGCCTGATCGTCTATCTGCTCGTGCGCCCAAAGACGACCCTGGCAGAGGAATATGATCGCACTTTGGCCGAAGAGGCTGTGTTGCACGAGCTCGACGCCAAGCTGCTGTGCCCCAATTGCCATCAGGCGGTCGAATCTGACTATGTCATCTGCCCCAACTGCCGCCACCAACTCAAGCTGCGCTGTGTGGGCTGCGCCCGCCTGGTGATGCCCGATTGGGATGTATGTCCCTATTGTGGTCGTTTCCAGGACGAGGGCAGTGGCGAGGCAAAGGTGATGTCCAGCGAGCCCGTTACGGATGAGCCTGTATCAGTGGCCGAGATGGACGATATGACCACGGCGGCTGATGAGCCGGCGCCATCGGAGGACGAGGGCGCGGCGTAGCTCCTACAGATGCCCATCGGTGGAGAGCCGTGGCCAGATGCCCCGCCTTCGTAGGGCGGCGATCAGCCTCTCGGTGTCGCTTTGCTGTACTGTTACCAACGTGGGCGTCAACACCCGCGCGATGAGTGGCGCGATCTGTCTATCCTCGAGCGCCTCACGTGCCACCTCCGGGCTCGCAAACTCGAGCAACACCACCTGTCTGAGGCTGGCCTGGCCAAGGCGCGCTTCCCAGGTCTGCAGCATGAGTTGTAGGCCCGACGGTAGCCCGCCGCCGGCGATGCGCCGTAGAAAGGCTGCCATTTGTGGCACCGAGATGCCGGCGTTGTCGCCTTCCCACACTGAATCGTCGGTGAGCCGGTAGCTGGCTGCCTTGTCTTGCCCCTGCCATTGGGCGATGCGCTCGAGCTGGTATCGCTCATAGCAAGATTGCGTCAGCGTCACGCGGATGAGGCCGTCTTGGGCGATCTGAGCCAGGGGGGCGGGGCGCTGGGCAGGCGGTCGGCTGCCTTTGCCCAACAAGGTGGCGCCCAGCTTGGTGAGCGTAAAGCGGTCTAAGAGGGCCTCAGAACCGCTGGCGCCCAGGCGCACCATGCCCAGCCAGTGTAGCGGCCCCATCAGCAAGTGCAGCGTCAGCTGTCCTTCTACTGGCTCCCAAGAGGTTGGCCCGCTCAGGTATTCGCCACTGGCCGCATCGCGGATGAACCAGCTCGTTAGATCCGCATCGGGCCGCAGAAAGGTGGGCCGATGCTGTTTGATCGCCTGGGTAAAGTCATCAAAGCGATACCAGCGGTTGGGCTCGATCTGCCTCAATAGGCTGGCCAGGTTACGTCGCGGCGTGGCTGGGTCGTGGGGGCAGCCACCTGGGTCGCAAGTGAGGGCGGGTACGTGCAACAGGTCGATCCACCCAGGATCGTCTCGCCAGGCGCGGTAGAGCCGGCCGGCGCGCGCATTATCGGGGGCGCGTAGCCAGTCACGAGCGGCCAAGGCTGGCCGCAGGCGTCCCCCATCGGCAGAGATCAGGCGTAGCCGCCAGGCAGAGCGCCACAGCAGCGCTAGGCGGGCTGGCGTGGGCTTGCCGATCCAGCGGCCGGCGAGGGGGCCTGCAGCCGTGAGCCATTCTGGTAGCTGCTCCGCGTCGGAGGTATCCACCGGCGGCTGTACGCGCCGCAAGTGGCAGAGCAGTGCGAGCATGTCTTCACCCAGCGCCAACCCCTGATCGATGATGCTGGTAGGGGGTGTTGCCGTCGGCAGAGCAAGTGCTGCAGGCTGTTTGGCTGTGGGCAGGCGGTCGAGGATTTCACGGGGCACCAACAGGAGCTCACCGTGCCCACCGGGCGTGGCGCCAAAAGCACGAAAAGCCAGGCCACCATACAACAATTCCTCGAGGGGCGACGCCGGCGCCTGCCAGGGGCGCTCACGCTCTAGCGCTGCCGGGCCGATGCGCCGCAGCTGTCCAAAGCGCAGCGCGAGGCTCTTGACCATGGCGCGCCCGCCCTCGCGGCGCAGCCCCTCGAGCGCTTCTTGGGCTTCGGGTGACAGGCGAGACAGTCGCCCTTCGAGAGCTCCGGGCGTCAGCATCGCGTCGCCGAGCGTCTCTGCGGCGCGTATCGGGTCGGCCTCGTCTAGCGTTACGCGCCAGCTCTCGGCAATGGCGCTGAGCACAATCAGGGGCTGTTCGGCCAGCAGACGATAGAGGTCCAGCATGGCATCAGTATAGAGCCCTGATGGCCACGCACCAAGCGCCTGCAACCGCCGAGGCGGCTTTGCGTATAGAGTGCAGTGCATCATGGGGGTGGAGATGGCCAAACAACACTCGGTATCCTTTTTCGCAGATTTGCTGCAGAGCCTCAGGATGGCCTGGCGATTGCTGTGGGATCGGCGCATGCCGCTGTGGACCAAGCTGGTGCCGTTGGGTGCGGTGTTTTATCTGCTGTGGCCCGCCGATATCTTGCTCGATCCAGTCCTGGGGTTGGGCCAGCTCGACGATCTGGCGCTGATTCTCTTGGCGGCGCACCTGTTCATCGCGCTCGCTCCCGAGCATCTCAAGCTAGAGCTCGGCGCCGACCCATCTCGGCCACAGGCTTTTGATGCCACCAGAGCATCTGTGGAGGTTGAGGGCAAAACTCGCCTGCTCGATGAGGACGGGCTCCAGCGGTGAGAGTCTCGCAGAGACTTGCCGCAAGTTGGTTCAAGGAGTACCATAGAGACACGGGCAAGATGTCGCGTTGAGCGCGGTCCTCGGAGATGGGGTAGGTGTGGCCCGAAAGCTTGCACTTGGAGACCTGTTTCTGCTCAGGCACCTTGAGGAGCGAGGCGTAAGGTTTGACCTGCGCAATTCGCTAGTTCATCCCGCCACGCCTTCGCAGGCGGCGCTCGTTGGCCTCTTGACGCGCTATCGTTTTGGCGCCGTCACCTGCATACATGATGAAGACGGCCAGGGTGGCTTTGTGCAGGTATGGCCACATGGTGGTTCTCTCTCCTGGCATCTAGCCTATATCGCCCCCTCTCTGGATGAGCGCCCTGATGCGGCGGCCATCTGGCACGGCATGCTCGGGCAACTGTTGCGGTTGGCTTCTAGCGAGGGGGCGTTGCGCGTCTTTGCGCGCTGCGTAGAAGACGCCGAGACAGAGGGTACCCTGCGGCAGCGCGGCTTTGGCCTGGTGACGAGAGAAGAGGTCTTTGTGCTCACAATGCCGCCTTCGCCAGCCCCGGCGCCGCGCGGATTGCGGCGTTTTGACGAGTCGGACCGCTGGCCATTGCGTCAGCTCTATGGTCAAGCAGTACCCTCGCTTGTGCAAAAGGCCGAAGGATTTAGCCCTCAGGAGCTGATCTCGCCGCTACAGAGCCTGGCCTCGCCTCCTGAGGACCACTATGTCTGGGTCGATCGAGGAGAGATCATCGCGCACTTTGCCGTGAGCCGAGGTCGAGCGGGCACCTGGATGGACTGTGTGGTGCGTCCAGATCGTCGTGGCGACGCCCTGCCCCAGATGCATCATATCCTATCGCAGCAGCCCTGTTCACCTGACCGCCCGCTCTATGTCTGTGTACCGGACTATGCTGTGGGGCTGGGCTGGCTGTTGCGTACGCTGGGGTTTGAGACATTTGCGCGCCAGGCGGTGATGGCGGCTCACACCGCCGCACGCGAGGCGGTAGCGCGCCAGGCGCTCATGCCAGGCCTTGAGGGGGTTGACTGCGGCGCGCCGGTGACTACAGTCAGCCAAAACTCGCTGCAGAGCCCGAGTTAGCTACTTGAGGAGATGCATGTCACTGCAGATTACCGATAACATCGATGCGTTGATTGCGGTTCTGCCGGCCGAGATCGCCAAAGCTCTCTACGAGGCCAATCGCTTTGACGATCTGCTCGAGGTGGTGCTTGACCTGGGGCGTCCATGCGAGGCGCGCTACGCTGGCGCCGAGGTGCGCCTGAGTGAGCATGAGGTGGCGCAGGACGATATCGACTATGTGGTGCAGCATATCGGCGATTTCGGCGATGACAACCGGGCCGGCATCGAGCGCACCCTGCATCGTATCTCGGCTATCCGCAACCGTCGCGGCCGCATCATCGGCCTCACTTGCCGGGTGGGGCGAGCCGTGTTCGGCACCATCGACATCATCACCGATATCATCGAATCGGGCCAGAGCGTGCTGTTGCTGGGCAAACCTGGCGTTGGCAAGACGACCATGCTGCGAGAAGTGGCACGGGTGCTGGCAGAGCACAAGCGCGTGGTCATTGTTGACACCTCAAACGAGATCGGCGGTGATGGTGATATTCCGCATCCGGCCATTGGGCGCGCCCGCCGCATGCACGTGCCTACGCCGGCGTTACAGCACGCGGTGATGATTGAGGCTGTCGAGAACCATATGCCCGAGGTGATCGTCATCGACGAGATCGGCACCGAGCTCGAGGCCGCCGCTGCTCGCACCATCGCTGAACGTGGTGTGCAACTGGTGGGCACTGCCCACGGCCAGACGCTCGACAACCTGATGATGAACCCCACTTTGTGTGACCTGGTGGGAGGTATTCAGACGGTGACCCTGAGCGACGAGGAGGCGCGACGTCGCGGCACGCAGAAATCGGTGCTTGAGCGCAAGGCACCCCCCACGTTTGATGTGGTGGTTGAGATTCAGGGGTATGATACCGTCGCAGTGCGTGGCAACGTGGCTGAGGCGGTAGATATGATCTTGCGTGGCCGCACCTTGCCCGCCGAGGTGCGTGTGAGACAGGATTCTGGCGTGATCCACAAGACCCAGGAAGTGGTGCAACGGCTGCCCAGCATCGAGCGCAGCGAAGAGCTCCAAGCCGTGCGCCCCTCGTTCTCACGGCGCGAGCACGAGACGTTGCACATCTTCCCCTATGGGTTGAACCAGGATCGCATCCGCAGCGCAGCGCGGCGTTTGCGACTGTCGGTGGAGCTCGTCAATCAACTGCGCGAGGCCGATGCTCTCTTTACGCTGCGCAACTATTATCGCAAACGCCCACAGGTGATCTCTGACGCCGAGCGGCGCGGCATTCCGGTCTATGTGTTGCGTAACAACACCGAGACACAGATGGAGCGCTACCTGGTCGAGATCTTTGGGTTGGCGCAGATGCCCGATGACCAAGAGATCACCGATGCCCTGGCTCAAGCGCGCGATGCCATCTTGCGCATCCAGGCTGGCGAGCGCACTGCGGTGCAGTTGCCCTCACAGGCGGCGCATATCCGCCGCTTGCAGCACGATTTGGCCCGCCAAGCCAACCTGACGTCGCGCAGCGCCGGCGACGAGCCACAGCGTCATGTCACCATCTTTGCGAACCGCTAGGCGCCGCGCATGGGTGGGCTAGTCGCACTCGAGGGGCCAGACGGCAGTGGCAAGTCGACGCAGCTATGCCTACTACGCGAGGTGCTCGAAGGGCGCCAGCTGGATGTGGTGTGGACGCGCGAGCCGGGCGGCACCGTTATAGGTGAACAGATTCGCACCGTGCTGCACGATCTGGCCAACGACGCCATGTTGCCGATAACCGAGGCGCTGCTATACTCGGCAGCAAGGGCACAGCATGTCGCAGAGGTCATCAGGCCGGCCCTGGCTCGCGGGGCACTGGTGATTACCGATCGCTATGCGGCCTCTACTTTGGCCTATCAGGGCTATGGCCATGGTCTGGATATCGATATGCTGCGGCAGATCACTGTTTTGGTGACGGGCGGTGTGATACCCGATCTGACGATCTATCTGGACTTGCCAGCTGAGCGTGGTCTGGAGCGCAAGCTTGTCGATCGCTCTGCGGGGCAAGGCGAGTGGAACCGAATGGATCAGCAGGCGCTCGTCTTTCATCGCGCTGTTCGTGCCGGGTATCTGGAGATGGCCCAGGCTGAGACGGAGCGTTGGCTCGTTTTGGACGCAGATGATACGATGCAGGCGATCCATCAACAGATTATGGCGCGCATCGAGCCACTACTGACATAAAGGGAGACTGCCCATGGGAACCAAGCTGATTGTGGCTATTGTACACAGCGACGACGCCGACCAGCTCACAACGGCCCTGCGCGAGGGCGGCTTTTCCTCTACCAAGATCAGCACCACTGGAGGCTTTTTGCGCGAGGGCAATGCGACCATGCTGGTGGGCACTGAGGAGCAGAACGTGCCCAGGGTGCTCGAGATCATCAAGAACAACTGCCATACGCGCACCCAGTATGTGAACCCCCTGCCACCTGTGATGGAGCCGGGTGAGCTCTATATGCCCAACCCGGTTGAGGTGCAGGTGGGCGGGGCGGTCATCTTTGTCGTCGATGTGGAGCGCCTCATCCGATACTGATCGGATACGATCCTGCTAACACGACTCGCGCCCTGAAGGCATCGGTGGCGCGAGTCTGTTGACTCAGAGAGGTTGCGTGTGGAGCCAACAGAGCTGGCCGATCGAGCCATAGAGCCCTATCTAAGCCCTGCCCCCGTGCTGGCCATCATCACGGGGCCGAGTGGTGTGGGCAAAGATAGTGTTATGCATTGCATGGTGGCGCAGGGAGCTCGGTTTCATTTTGTGGTGACGGCCACCGATCGCCCCAAGCGTCCTGGCGAGGTACATGGTGAGGATTACTACTTTGTCACCACGGCCGAGTTTCAGGCAATGATCGATGGGGATGAACTGTTCGAGTATGCCTGGGTGTACAACCAATGGAAGGGCGTGCCCAAGCAGCACGCCCGCCAGGCCCTCGCCAGTGGCCACGATGTGATCATGCGCGTTGATCTCGCCGGGGCCGACACCATCCGTGCCAAGGTCCCCGGGGCGGTGACCATCTTTCTGGCGCCGCCCTCGCTGGCGGTGCTCGAGGAGCGCCTACGACAACGCCAGACTGACTCTGAAGAGGCCATAGGCGCGCGCCTGGAAAGTGCGGCGCGCGAAGTGTTGCGTGCCAGCACCTATGACTATGTGGTCATCAACCGCCAGGACGATCTGGATGGCGCCGCCCGCCATGTAATGGCTATCATGGAGGCCGAACGCCACCGCGCCAAGCGTGTCTCGATCGAATTCTAGCATATGAATGCTAACGAGGATGCCACCATGTATCCGCAGGAGTCCGCGCCTTCGCCGTTGACCGTGCGCCTGCCTGTGCCCGCCACACGCCCGCTCTGCACCTACGTGATGGTAGCCCTGTTGGTCTTGGTGTGGCTGGCTACCACGGTGGTGGGTTTGTTGGCCGGCTTTGGGCTCAATGGCTCGCAGTCAATTCCCGTGCTGGTGGCGATGGGCGCCAAGGTCAACGAGTTAATTGTGCGTGGGCAATACTGGCGACTGCTGACGGCCAACTTTTTGCACATCGGCCTGCTGCATCTGGGATTCAACACCTATGCGTTGCTGCTGTTTGGCACCGATATGGAGCGCCGTTTTGGGCATGGTCGCTTTCTGGCGCTCTATCTGCTATCGGGGCTAGGGGGCAGCGTGCTCAGTCTGGTGGGCAATGAGGCCATCTCGGCGGGGGCTTCGGGCGCCGTATTTGGGCTCTTGGGGGCAATGATCGCGTATTTCGTCACCTATCGCAGCGAGTTTGGCGGCTATGGGCAGCGGCGGCTCAGCAGTCTGCTGTTGGTGGCGGGCTATAACCTGGTGATGGGCTTTGTGATGCCGGGCATCGATAACCTGGGCCACATTGGGGGGCTGTTGGTGGGTCTGGCGCTGGGCTGGGCCTATTGCCCGCGCTATGTGGTAGAGGCCAACTATGGCGTCATGCCGCGGCTGCGCGACCGCTTTTCGCCCGTGCGGGCAGTGGCCCTTTCTCTGCTGACGCTGGTGGTGTTGGCAGTGCTGGTATCCTGGCGCATACGCGGCGGGGGATAGCGAGGTGGTGATATGACGGTGCGAGAGCCGGTAGTTGCTGGCCTGTTCTATCCAGCCGATCCGCGGAGCTGTACTCGCGAGATCGAGGCCTATCTCGGTGCAGTAGAACTCCCCGACGAACCGCTGGACTTTGTGGCTGGCATCGCGCCTCATGCCGGCTGGACCTATTCGGCCGAGACGGCGGCCCATACCCTGCTGGCGTTGGCGCAGCAAGAGCCCGATACGGTGGTGCTGTTCGGCGCTGTACACATGTGGGGGGTGCCTGGCGCCAGCATCTATGCTGAGGGCGCTTGGCGCACGCCTCTGGGCGATCTGCCGGTCGATGCTGAACTCGCCCAGGCAGTGGGTGCGGCGAGCGCTCTGGTTCGGGCAGTGCCGTCGGCGCACGCTCAGGAACATTCCATCGAAGTGCAGTTGCCCTTTGTGCGGCATCTGTTGCCCAGGGCGAGCATTCTGCCCATCGCTGTGCCGCCAATTGCCGAATCGTCCGATATCGGCCGTGCCGTAGCGCGCGCAACACAGCAGCTCGGTCGACGGGCAGTTGCCTTGGGCAGCACCGATCTGACGCACTATGGGCCTCGCTATAGCAATACCCCGGCTGGTGTTGGCGAGGAGGGGCTGCGCTGGACACACGAGAACGATCGTCGTGTGCTGTCGCGCATCGAGCAGCTCGATGCACCTGGCGTACTGAGCGAGGTGCGTGCGCACCACAACGCCTGCGGCGCTGGCGCGGTAGCCGCTGCCATCGGCTTTGCTGTCGAGCTGGGCGCCACACGTGGTATGTTGTTGCACTATACCACCAGCTACGAGGTCATGCCGCTCGATGCACCGTCTGACCTGGTGGGCTACGGTGCCATGGCGCTCGTGAGGTGATCGCCGCTGTGCCAGGCGCTGCCAAGGGGCTGCTCTTTGCACGCATCGTGGTCGACTCGAGCCTGACGGTCAGTGGTGTCGCTTTTGGGGGCGATGAGACAGGGCCTGAGGATGAGGGGTGGTTGCAGCGCTCCTTTCACTATGCCATCCCCGAGGAACTGCATGACAAGTTGCGTCCGGGCCAACTGGTCTGGGTGCCGTTTGGGGCCCGCCAGCTGCAGGGTATCGCTATCGGTTTGGACGAGCGGTCGCCCGTGGCCGAGACGCGAGAGGTGCACTCGATTCTCGATCAGGAGCCGGCTCTCTCGTCCGAACAATTGGCCCTGGGCCAGTGGGTCAGCGAGCACTATCTCACACCGCTCCACGCGGCGCTTTTTGCCATGGTGCCTCCGGGCCTGCAGCAGCGAGCCGAGACACGCTATGAGCTGACACCACGCGAGACGCCAGACGGGCTCAAGCCAACGCAGCACAAGCTCTATCTTTTGCTGCGTGAGCACGGCCCCCTCAGCGCCAAAGAACTAGGCCGCCTCGCGCCCACCCGCAACTGGCGCTCGCATCTGCGGCCACTGCTAGCGGCCGGCTATGTGCGGCAAACGGTATTGCTGCGCCCCCCAAGCGTGCGCCCGCACTATGAGACGCTGGCCCGGCTGGCCGTTGTCGACCGACGATGTTGGCCCACTGCGCGTGCGCACCGGCAACTGGCCGTGCTCGAGCTGTTGGCGCTGCGTCAAAGGCAGAGTTCGGGCTGGACGCGTCTGGCCGATCTCAGGCAGCAGGCCGATGCCACCCCCGCGATACTGCACAGTCTCGCCGACAAGGGTCTGGTGGAGGTGCGCCGCGAGCAGGTCTGGCGCGACCCTCTGGCAGGCACCCGCTTTGTGCCCATCGCGCCGCCGCAGCTCACGCCCGATCAGGAGGGGGCCTGGGAGGCGATCGCTGCCGACCTCGATGCGCCAGCCGGTCGGCCCTTTCTGCTACAGGGAGTGACTGGCTCGGGCAAGACCGAGATCTATCTACGCGCCGTTGCGCGCGCGCTGGAGCAGGGGCGCAGTGCGATTGTGCTCGTGCCCGAGATCGCTCTCACACCCCAGACCATTCGACGTTTTGGGGCACGCTTCCCCGAGGTGCTGGCGGTGATGCATGGCTCCCTGTCGCCTGGTGAGCGTTATGATCAGTGGCGGCGTATTCGGGCCGGCGAACTGCGGGTGGTGGTAGGGGCGCGATCGGCCATCTTTGCGCCGGTGCAGCGGCTTGGCGTGGTGGTGGTCGATGAGGAGCACGAGTGGACCTACAAGCAAGACCAACAACTTCCGCACTACCATGCCCGTGAGGTGGCCATCGAAAGGGGGCGATTGGCCGGCGCCACGGTGGTGTTGGGCAGCGCGACGCCCGATCTGGGCACGTACTATCGCGCATGTCAGGGTGAACTACGGCTGTTGGCCCTGCCCCGCCGCGTTATGGGGCACCGCGGCGTCATCGGCCAGCTATTGGCCGAGAGCGGCGCCGCGCATTCGCGCTACACCGCCAGTAACGGCGATGCTCTCTATGCCGATCTGCCGCAGGTGCAGGTGGTCGATATGCGTGAAGAGCTGCGAGCGGGCCACAGCGCCATGTTCAGTCGGCCTCTCGATGTGGCTTTACGCGAGACGCTGGCAGCGGGTGAGCAAGCCATTCTGTTTGTCAACCGCCGTGGCACAGCCAGCGCCGTTGTATGCCGCGACTGTGGCCACGTCCTCGAGTGTCCACGTTGTCGGGTGGCCATGGCCTACCATGAGCAGCCGCTGATGTTGTACTGCCACCACTGCGGGCGTCGTGCGCCGGTGCCAAGCCTCTGCCCACAGTGCGGCGGTCGGCGTATCCGCTACCTCAGCGCCGGAACCGAACGGGTTGAGCGCGAGGTACAGCTAGGGTATGCGCAAGCCGTCACGCTGCGCTGGGATAGCGACACAGCCACCTCAGTACAAGACCACGACGCCCTTCTGGAGCGGTTTGCGCGGCGCGAGGCTAATGTATTGGTGGGCACGCAGATGGTGGCCAAGGGGCTCGATCTGCCGCGGGTAACGCTGGTGGGTGTGGTGTTGGCCGATATCTCGCTGCACCTGCCCGATCTGTATGCTGGCGAGCGCACCTTTCAATTGCTGACGCAGGTGGCGGGGCGTGCAGGGCGCAGCGTGTTGCCGGGACGGGTCATAATCCAGACCTATCAGCCAGAGCATCCTTCCATTCAGGCCGCCATGCGGCACGACTATGAGGGTTTTGCCGAGGCCGAGCTGGGCTTTCGGCGCGAGATGGGTTATCCCCCCTACAGGCCATTGGCACGGTTAGAGTATGCTGACGCCGACGCTACACGCGCCCAAGGAGAGGCGTCGCGACTGGTCGATATGCTGAACACACGTATTGCTCTGCTCGGACTCTATGGCACTAACGTGATCGGGCCTACCCCGCCCTACTTTCAACGCGAACGAGGCAAGTGGCGTTGGCAGGTGATGGTGCGTGGCCAGCATCTGACCGCGCTGCTCAGTGACCTGCGATTGCCGCTGGGCTGGCGGGTCGATATCGATCCGGTGACCTTGCTCTAGCAGCAAAGGGCCAGGCGATTAGCCTGGCCCTTGTCATCGTTCGTGCCCATTAGCCCAGTACCTGGGCTCGCAGCGTCTTGAGACGTTTCATGACGTCGTTCTCACCGCGCCCGAAATAGTCGTGCAGGCGCACATACTCGGCATAGAGCCGATCGTACACGGCCTCGTGTGCTGCGATAGGCCGGTAGACGGTATCTTGAAGACGCGCCATCCTGGCGGCAGCGTCAGCGATCGTATCGTAACCGCCCGCGGCGGCGCCAGCTGCCACGGCGCCATGCATCGCCGAGCCGAGTGCGCCGGCTTGCGCGGTGCCGACCACTTTGAACTCACGTCCGGTGACGTCGGCATAGATCTGCATCAGCATACGGTTGCGCTCGGGCAGGCCACCCGCCGCTACGATCTCGTTGACGGCCACGCCGTTGGCCTCAAAGGCCTCGATGATCACCCGAGTGCCATAGGCCGTGGCCTCGATCAATGCGCGATAGATCTCTTCGGGGCGGGTCGCCAGAGTTGCGCCCAGCAACAGGCCGGTCAGGTCGACATCGACCAGCACAGAGCGGTTTCCGTTCCACCAGTCCAGGGCGAGCAGGCCAGATTCGCCTGGCTTGAGCGCAGAGGCCTTTTCCTCGAGCAGTTGGTGCAGGTTGAGGTCGCGCGCCTGGGCCTCGCGCTCATAATCGGCCGGCACACAATGCTCGACGAGCCAGGCAAAGTGATCACCCACGCAAGACTGACCTGCCTCGAACCCGGCCAGATTGGGCAAGATGCCGTCCTCGACTACGCCGCACATGCCCGGCACGATTTTGGGCTCATCGCCCACCACCATGTGGCAGGTCGAGGTGCCCATGATCATCACCATGCGGCCAGTGCCGGTGACAGTGGCGGCAGGAACGGCCACGTGCGCATCTACATTGGCAACGGCCACGGCTATGCCCGGCTTGAGGCCGGTGGCGGCGGCCATGTCGGGAGTGAGCCCGCCGGCGCGTGCCCCCAGCGGCAAGATGCTGGTGCTCATCTTTTCGGCGACGATGTTGCGCATCTGCGGGTGCAACGCCGCAAAATAGTCAGGGCTAGGAAAGCCATCTCGCTTGCTCCAGATGGCCTTGTAGCCAGCGGTGCAGGCGTTGCGCGTCTCGACGCCGGTGAGTTGCCACACGATCCAGTCTGCTGCCTCGATCAGTCGGTCGGCGGCCTGGTATATCTCGGGCGCTTCATTGAGGATCTGCAGGCTCTTGGGAAAGAACCACTCGGACGAGATCTTGCCGCCATAGCGCGAGAGCCAGGGCTCGTTGCGCTCGGCGGCCACCTGATTGATCAGGTTGGCCTCGGGCTGTGCGGCGTGGTGCTTCCACAGTTTGACCCAGGCGTGAGGATTGTTGCGATACTCGGGCAGATAGCACAAGGGGGTGCCATCGGCTTTGGTGGGCAGCATGGTGCAGGCGGTAAAGTCGATGCCAATGCCGATGATGTCCTCGGCCGACACGCCACTCGTGGCCACCGCCTGTCGCACGGCCTGTTGGAAACAGGTCACATAGTCTGCCGGGTTCTGCAAGGCCCAATCGGGCTCGAGGCGGATACTGGTGCCTGGTAGCATCTCGTCGATGACGCCATCGGGATACTCGCAGACCGCCTGCGCGATCTCGGCACCATTGGTCAGGTCGACCAGCATCGCACGTGCCGACTCTGTACCGAAATCTACGCCCAGAGCGTATTTGGCCATGATAGACTCCTTTCGCCTGGTTCCGGTTGGAGACGGGCGGCTAGACCTGCCGGAAATAGGCGACAGTGCGATCCAGCCCCTCTTGCAGCGAGATAGTCGGCTCCCAACCCAGCTCTTCGCGCGCCACCTGGTTGGTGATATAGCTCTTGAACACTTCGCCTTGCTTGGCGGGTGAATGCACCTGCGGGCCTGCGTAGCCCGTGCTCTGTTTGAGCATCTCAAAGAGCTGATTGATCGAGGTGCCCACACCAGACCCCAGGTTCGCGATCAGGCCGCTACCATTCTCAAGAGCCAACACGTTGGCGCGTGCGATATCGGTTACATAGACAAAGTCTCTCTCCTGTTCGCCGCTGCCATAGATACGGGCCTCTTCGCCCGCCATCATCTGTGCCGTCCAAATAGCCACCACGCCGGCTTCGCCGTGAGGGTCTTGCCGCGGGCCAAAAACGTTGGGGAAGCGCAGCACCACATAATCGATGCCAAAGTGCAGGCGGTAGAGGTATAGGTAGTGCTCGACGTGGTGCTTGCTCGCTCCGTACGGGTCGAGCGGGTTGATGGGATGCTGTTCATCGGCGGGCAGATAGACCGGCTCGCCGTAGCAGGCGCCCCCTGTAGAGGCATAGACCATCTTCTTGGCGCCATACTGGCGGGCGAGCTGCAGCAGATTGAGAGAGCCGATGATGTTGACCTCGGCATAGAGCACAGGCTTTTCCATTGACTCGCGCACGTTGGCTTTGGCAGCCAGGTGGCATATGGCCTCGGGCCGCTCGCGCTCGAACACGCGCTCGAGAGCGGCCGCGTCACGCAGGTCTACCTGGTAAAAGTGCGCTGCAACGTTGACATTTGCCTGCTTGCCGGTGGAGAGATCATCCACCACGCTCACGTCATGGCCCGCTGCGAGACAGGCATCGACGACATGCGAACCGATGAACCCGGCGCCACCGGTGACGAGCACCTTCATCTGGGCAACCTCCGCCTGATGATGCAGTCGTGTATACGCGACCATTATAAGGCGAATCCACAATGCGGCCAACGGGCCACGGTTTTGCCCCCACAGGGGCCCGTGCTGTGCTACAATGCCTGCAACGATGCAGGCTAGGATGACGATCTGTCATAGCGTGGCGCGTTTTGCCGTGGTGTTGGCCCTTGTGGTGGCGCTGTTGGGCTGCAGCGTCTATGTGCTGCCCACGGCGCATCCGTGTGTGCTGGTAGAACAGCGGGATGATGGCTATGCGCAGCTGCCTGAGGACGACCCTCGCTATGCCGCCCTTGAGGCCTATCTGGCTGAGGACGAACCGCTGGCGCGTCTTCTGAACGTATATGAACGCACGATGGCAGCCTTTTCGGCCTCGGGGCTGCGGCCGGCGGCGGCGAGGGCGGCAGATAACCGGGCTGTGCTGGTTCTTGGGCAGCAGGCGGGCCTAGTGACGGACATCTGCGTGCAGGGGCTCTATGACCAGGTCTGCCTTGAGCTGGCCCTTGGGGTTCCCATCACTGATCCTGCAATGCTGGCACCTGCCGCGCCGCAGTTGGCGCGAGCCGTTGGCCAGGCGCTGCTGGTGCTGGCCGGCCAGGGCTATGGACCCTCGCCCTGCTCTGAGCCCGCTTGTGATGGGCTGCCCAGCCCCCCAGGCAGCGTCTTGACGCAGGGGCTGGGGATCGCCCTGGAGACGATCTACTGCCAGGATCTAGAGGCAGGGTCGCCGCCCGGGCTGGCCGCAGCAGGGGCCTGCGCGCATCTGATAAAGGGCGAAGGCTATCGAGGCACTGAGATGTCGCCAGCCGACGTGGTGCAGAGCCCGGGCGTGGCGGGGACAGTGTTCTATCAGTTGCTCAGCGAGGCGCCCACGGGCTATCCGCAACGCTTTATGCTCTGGTTCGCCAACTATGACCCACAAGATGAGGCCCTGGCCAAAATCGTATTGGTGGCTCGCCGGCTGGGTTGCAGAGCGACCATCGTCGACTTTCTCGGGGCATACGGCACGACCTTCCCTGGCGAGCGAGCCTTGGCCCGCGAACTGCTCGCAGCACTGCCATCAATGACTGAGGTGCCATGAACCAAACATCTTCTGCACAGAGTGATAGTACGGCTGTGGCGACGCCGACCTTTGCGGTGTTACAGCTCTCGGGCTGCTCGGGCTGCGAAGTATCGCTGCTCAATGCCGATGTATGGGCCAGTCAGCAGGAACTGGTCTACATGCCCCTGGTTCTATCGGCCGAAGACCTGCCGCCGGTTGACACCTTGTTGGTGAGCGGTGCGGTCTACAGCGATGATGACCTGCATCGCTTGCAGCAGACAGCACACCGCGCGCGACGCGTGGTGGCGGTGGGCACGTGCGCCCTCTCTGGCGGGGTAGCCAATCTGGGCAACCGCGAGAGCGCCAGGCGGGTGTTCCTCGATGATACCAGTCGACGGCACCTGCCACGGCTGTTACCTCAGCTGCGCCCGGTGGATGCGGTGGTGTCGGTTGACCTGTATCTGCCTGGTTGCCCGCCAACGCCGCGGCTCTTTGAGGCTGCGCTCAAGCTAGGCGAGCCTTTTGAACCGGCAAAAACGGTCTGTCAGGATTGTGGCCGCATCAAGACCCGTGACCGCCCTGACCGCCTGGCGCGCCACAGCGGCGTGGCCATCGACCCTGAGGTGTGTCTCATCAACCAGGGGTATCTCTGCATCGGCTCTTCGACGCGTGGCGGCTGTGGCGCGCCTTGTACGCGCGCTGGCCACCCGTGCGTGGGTTGTCGTGGACCCTCCAATGGCTTTATCTCGCGCTCGGCCGATGAATGGTTTGCGGCCATCAAGCGCGTATTTGAGCGGATGACGGCCATCTCTCGCGAGCAGATCGACGCCGAGCTCCGTTCTCCTGGGTTGTCGCTTTTTGTGTTCCAGTTCGCCGACTATGCTGGCGCCCCCCGCGACATAGAAAAGGTGCTGTGATGACCACTCTTACCATTCCCTTGAGCCGCATCGAGGGCCATGCGCGCGTGGTCATCAATCTTGCTGGCGAGCGCGTGCTCTCGGCTCATTTCCAGGCCACCGAGCTGCGCGGCTTTGAGCATTTTGTGCAGGGCGCGCCCGCCGAGCAGATGCCCATCATTGTGCCGCGCATATGTGGGGTGTGCTCTACTGCGCACCATCTAGCGGCGGTCAAGGCGCTGGAGAATCTCGCGGGCGTCACTGTGCCGCCCAAGGCGGTGTGCATTCGCGAGCTGATGATGTTGGGGCAGGTCATCCAGAACCAGGCGACGTCGCTCTTTTTGTTCACCATGCCAGACCTGCCCGGCCAGGCAGGGGTGCCCAGCCTGTTTCACCTCGGCGAGGTGCACAGCAAGATCGCGCCACGGGCGTTGGCCGTACGACGCGCAGGCACACAGCTGATCACCCTGGCCGGCGGGCAGTTCATCCACCCGGTGCGGGCGGTGGTCGGCGGCGTATCGGGCGGCATCGCGCCGCGGGCTGCTGCCGAGATGCGTGCCAGCCTCAATCAGGCCCTCACAAGGGCTAGCTTTTTGGTCGATGCCTACTGGGATCTGTTCGAGGGCCTGCACGACCGCATCGGCACGCTGGGCGACGACAGCCCGACCTACTATCTTGCAGCCATCGACCGTGGGCACGCCTATTACGGCGACCGGTTGCGCGTCATGGCGCCAGATGGGTCGGTGCAGGCGGCTTTTCCCCCGTGCGACTATGCCGAGCACCTCACCGACGTACCCATTGAAGGCAGCTACTCGGATGGCACCCTCTATCAGGGCGAACTGGTGCGAGCTAATTCGCTGGCACGGCTCAACATCGACCCTCATCCGACGACTCCGATGGCGAGGGCCTATACCGAGCGTTTTTGGCAAGAGTGGGGCTATCCGGCGCACGCGATCTTGCTGTTCGATGTGGCGCGCGGGATCGAACTCGTCTATGCCATAGAGCGGGCCATCGAGCTGCTGGAGCAAGACCTGGATGGCGACGACCTGTGGGTTGGTTGCACCCTGCGCGATGGACAGGGTTGCGGGCTGATTGAGGCGCCGCGTGGGCCGCTGATCCACCACTATGAGGTGCAGGGGGGGCTGGTGACCTCGGCGCGCTTTGTCATTCCCACACAACACAACATGCTCGCCATCGAGCGGGCGCTGCTGGTGGCTGCGCGACGCTATGTCTCCTCTGCGGGCATCAGCCTCGAGCTGGAGCGGGCTGTGGGCCGCGTGGTGCGCGCCTTTGACCCCTGCATTGCTTGCGCCACCCATTGATGGAGCGCTATTCACTGAATGTGTGCCCTCGTGCTATAGTTAGCCACTTGTATATATCAGAATGAGACAGAGGATGACAGAAGACTCTCTATCTGGCCGTGCCCGTGAGGACTATACCAAGGCGCAGCGCAATGCTCGGTTGCGGCGCCTATGGGCCAATCTCACGGGGCAGAATGTCGGCCTGGTGCCCTATGAGGACGTCAAGCGTACGCTGCGCTTTACCACGCAGCGCTATCGTGGACTCGAGGCCGTGCCCGTCGACAAGATCATCGGAAGCCTCGGGCGCAGCCGCGATTTCGACCGCGCCTTTCTGCCCACGCAAAGGCACTCGCGCAGTAAGTGGCTCAGCGTCGACTCGGCCATGCTCTCGGGCGTCACCCTGCCGGCCGTTTCGCTCTATAAGGTTGGCGATGCCTACTTTGTGGTCGACGGTCACCATCGTGTTTCGGTGGGCCGCCAGAAGGGACGCAAGTTCATCGATGCCGAGGTGATCGAGGTGCAGAGTCGCGTGCCGGTGACGGCAGATCTCACTCTCGATGACCTGGACCTTCTGGGTGCCTATCGCGAGTTTCTCGAAGAGACGGGCCTTGATCGGCTTCGGCCAGACCAGGATATCCGGCTCACCATGCCTGGTGACTATGTGCGGCTGCTAGAGCATATTCGCATGCATCGGTTTTTTATGGAGACCGACCAGTCGCGCGAGGTGCCCTGGCCTGCAGCGGTGACCGACTGGTACGACAATGTCTACATGCCGGTCGTTGAGGCTTTGCGAAGAGAGAATATGCTCGAGGACTTTCCGGGGCACACCGAGGGTGATCTCTACTTTTGGATCATCGAGCACGCCCACTATGTGCGCGAGGAGACAGGGCAGCCCATCAGCTCGTGGGAAGTGGCACGTGACTATGCGCGACGCTTTGGCCGTGCCCCGGGCAATCTCTGGCAGCGATTCCGCCGAAGGCTGATGGCATTACTGTTGCCCTCGCACCTCGAGCCTGGGCCACCGGCCGGCACCTGGCGCTCAGAGCGGCTGAACGAAGAGGCCCCGCTGGTGCTCTTTCGGGATATCCTGGTTACGCTTACCGGCGCCGAGACCGGCTGGCTGGCACTCAGCCAGGCGGCCGAGATTGCCCGCCGTGAGGGGGGCACGCTGCGCGGGCTGCACGTGATGCGCGAAGACTCGGCCGAAGCGCGCGCGCGTGGCCAGGCCATCCTTGATGAGTTTGCGTTTCGTTGTGACGCGATCGGCGTGCCCCACAGCGCCAAGCTGGTTGTGGGCGATGTGGCCGAGGAGATCGTCGATCGCGCCCGCTGGGCCGATCTAGTGGTGATCAACCAGCGCCGCGAACATGGCCAGGTGGTCGAGCGGCTAGGGACGATCTTTCAGGAAGTGGCAGCGCATGCGGCGCGGCCTGTGCTGGCGGTGCCTGGCATCAGGAGCGGTTGTATTCATCGCGTGATGCTGGCCTTTGACGGCAGCCCTGAGGCGCGCGAAGGTCTGCATCTGCTATGCCACATGTTGGACAAGTGGGGCGTCTCGGCCGTGGTGCTCACGGTGGCGACGTCAAATGGCGCCCAGCAGATCCTCGATGAGGCTGTGACCTTTGTCCGCGAATGTCAGGGGCACGAGGTGACGGCGCGTCTGGAGAGCGGCCCTGTGGCCGAGACCATCATCCGTGTGCTGGGTGAGGAGAATGCCGATCTCCTCGTCATGGGCAGCTATCGCCACCCTCCTTTGCTCAAGGCCGTGCTGGGGAGCATGGTCGATCAGGTGCTGCGCGAAGCCAGCTTTCCGGTACTCATCAGCCGCTGACCATCATGCGCCGGGTGATGCTGACCTGTCTACTCTGTGCCCTGTTGGCCCCGTGTGCGCCTGCAGTACAGGCCGCTCCGCCCGACGCCTCGCCAGACTATCGCACTCCGGGTCTCTTTGCCCTTCCGTGGGCCTGCGGTGAGGGGCATGTCATCACCTGGGACCCGCAGGGGCACTGGGAGGCCAACAAGGCCAGTGGCGTGGCGTATGACTTTCGCATGACGACAGGCACCCCCCTGTATGCGCCTGTAGATGGCGTGGCGCGCTTTGGGTTCGATGAGCGCCCTTTTGAGACCAACCTGGGCCATTATGTGGATCTGGCCACTCTCGATGGCGCCTGGATGATCAGGCTGGCGCACTTGCAGGGTGCGCAGAGCGGCGAGCGGCAGGTGAGGGCTGGAGAGCTGTTGGGGCACTCGGGCGCCTCCGGGGTCGAGGTGGAGCATCTGCATCTCGAGCTTTTTGTGCGCTCGGGCGATGGCTGGACAGCGCCTGATCTGCAACGGCTGACGCGGCTCTTTGGCCTGGCGCGCACGGCGTTCTTTGAGGGCGCAATGTTGACCAATGATACCTGCGCCAGCTCGGTCACTGTGCAGGGCGAGGTGCTTGCCCTCGACTCTCCGGCGGTGCTGGGACGACCGCAACGGCTGCAGGTGCTGCTGCGCAACGACGGGCTCGATACCGTGCCGCTGGAGTGGTTGCAGGTCTCTCTTTACTCACCCAATGGTCTGGCGCAGGCCGTGTCGATCGAGGGAGATTGGCAGGTGCCCCCACGCGAAGCGTTGGCAGTCGAACTCTCTGCTGTGCCCGAGGCGGCCGGTGCGTGGTATGTGGGGCGAGTGACCGTTGGCTCTGCAGGGCGTGTGACGGGACAGCCTGCCAGTGGTGCGCTCTCGGTGAACACGCCACAGATGCAGGTGGCTGCTGTCAGTCCCATCAAGGCGTTGTATGACGTGGGCGCGCTGGTCGCCATTGATGTTCTACTGCACAACAGCGGCAGAGAGACCTGGCGCAGCGAGGGCCTGGCCGTGGAGGGTGTGCGCCCTGGGGGAGCCCACTGGGAGGCGCGTTACGAGGGCCCCATCGAGCTTGCCGGCGGAAGATCTCAACGGGTCAGGCTGACGGGTGCTTGTATTCCACAAGAGGTGGGGCGCTGGCAGGGTGAGCGCATCGTCACCTGGCAAGAGGACAGGCGCCTGGTGCTGGGCGCTCCTACAGTGAGCTTTGGTGTGACGGGCGCTCAACTCGCGCTGAAGGGGGTTACGGCCGCTGAGAGGGCGGGTAAGATCGTCATCTGGGCCCAGATGCTTAACGTCGGCTCAGAGCTGGCGAGGATAGATCGTATCGAGGCGTGGGGCTGGTCGGGAGAAGGCGAGGATAGCTTTGTTGCGATCTCGCCACTCGGGCCGCTGTTGCCAGGGCAGATGCGCTGGCTACGGCTCGAGGCTGAGCATGCCAAAGGCGCGCCCTGGAGGCTGGCCGATGTGGGCTACTGGCTGGCCGGCGTCTACTATTCAGCGGGGCTACCTCGTTACATCGAGCGTCAAGGGGCTGGCGCAGACTTGTACTAGGTGACGTGAGGAGGCCCGAGCTGCGCTGTGATGAGCTTGAGCAGCCAGGGCAGGTCGCTGACCGAGCCTGGCTCGATGGTCATGGCATCCATCGGACCACTCGAGCTGGGGTTGGCTGTGATGATATAAGCATAGGGTGGCAGCCGCGCGATAAGCCGGCTATCCACCAGCACGCGGCTCAGGCCAGCGATACGCCCCAGCCGAGTCTGCTTAAAGGGCAGCAATTGTCGGTAAAAGCCGGTCGCCTGCACCCAGAGCAGCTGCTGATTGCCCCAGTGCGAGCGCCGCTCGATGTATTCGTCAGTGACGACCATCTCCTCGTCACGCAGCAGCAGCCAGTAATAGGCGCCGATGGCCAGTGGCGCCAGGCTCATCAGGGCATAGGCAACCATCCAGCGTGACGACCAGAACTGCCGGTAGGCTGAGGCCCAGCCCACCCGCAGCGCTGCCACAACCCAGGCAAATACGATGAGCGTAGCAGAGAGCAACGCCAGCACCCACATATAGTGAGCCCCTTGGCCCCCAAAAGTCTCGCGTTCGGGCACGGGCGTTCCACATGAGGGGCAGGCGCTGCCGCCAGGAGCCATCGTCTCGCACTGTGGACACAACATTGGGCACTCCTGTGGCGCGTCAGAGATGGCTGACTATAGATCAAGCATACCCATCGTCGCAGGTCAGGTCAAGCCGTGAAGCGCTATCGGCGCTTGACATGCGACGGCCGCTGCCTATTTTATAGTCATTGCCTCAGCTCGACTCAGTACGGCTTCAGAAGGAGCGCCCATGCCTGGTATTGACTATGGAGAGACGCCACATCGCCGCTACAATCCGTTGACGCGCGAGTGGGTTCTGGTCTCGCCACACCGCACCAAGAGACCCTGGCAGGGGCAGGTCGAGCGCACTACTGAAGAGCGGCGTCCTCGCTACGATCCGCGCTGCTATCTCTGCCCTGGCAACTCGCGGGCAGGTGGCGATACGACCAACCCGCAGTATACCGGCACCTATGTCTTTACTAACGACTTTGCCGCGTTGCTCGAGGACGTGCCCTCGGGCGAGGTGAACGACGGTGGGTTGCTACAGGCCCGCTCAGAGCGTGGCATCTGCCGCGTGGTGTGTTTTTCGCCTGATCATAGCCTGGGCATTCCCGATCTCTCTGTGGCCGAGCTGCGCGCTGTGGTTGACGTGTGGGCGCAGGAATACGCCGAGCTCGGAGGCAAGCCCCATATCAACTATGTGCAGATCTTTCAGAACAATGGTGCGGTGATGGGCGCAAGCAACCCTCACCCTCACGGGCAGATCTGGTCAAACGAAACCGTTCCTCAGATCCCCACAGTAGAGACGGCGTCGATGGCTGCCTATCTCGCTGAGCATGGCTCGTGTATGCTGTGCGACTATACAGCGCTCGAGCTCGAGCGGCGCGAGCGTCTGGTCTGTGAGAATGACCATTTCGCCGTGGTGGTGCCATTTTGGGCTGTCTGGCCCTTTGAGACGCTGGTGCTGGCCAAGCGGCATGTGGGCAGCCTGCTCGATCTGGACAGCGCAGAGCGCACCGGCCTGGGCGAGATCATCAAGCGCCTCACTACGCGCTACGACAACCTTTTCGAAACCTCATTCCCTTACTCGATGGGCCTGCACCAGCAGCCAACCGATGGCCATGCTCACGAGGAGTGGCACTTTCACATCCACTACTATCCACCCTTGTTGCGTTCGGCCACGGTGCGCAAGTTCATGGTGGGGTACGAGATGTTGGGCAATCCTCAACGCGACGTCACGGCCGAGGGGGCGGCACAGCGCCTGGCCGCGTTGAGCGAGGTACGCTTTGGCGAGCGTTGAGGCAGCCTAGTGTGAGGGAAGGATGACGCCGCCCTGGCCTGCGCCGCGACGTGGCTCTTCGTCTGGTCGTTCCTGAGCCTCTAGCTCGTGTAGCCGTGAAGCCAGCTCCTCGAGGACGCGCAGATCGAGCCCATATCCAGGGGTGCCCTGCACGAGTTCTGCGATGAGTGCTCGCTCAAAGTGCGTGGCAAACTCACCTGCCGCGCCATAGCGATGCCATCGAGCTCCTGATTCACGCGCAAAGGCGGAAGCTGCCGGCGAGGCCAGCCGATCGCTGCGCTGGTAGGCAAAGCGGGTCACGCCCGCGTTCTCTGCGGCGGCCCATTCGACGCCCATGGGGGCTACCAGGTCGGCGCCTAGAAGGATCACGTAGGCGGTTGCCGATCGCAGGGCCGTCAGGTCGGGGTTGGCTGGCTCGCTCGACCCAGGTGTGCGCTTGATCGTCCATCGCGCCGAGCGCGGCAGGCCAGCCAGCATCTGGCCGAGTAACTCACATTCGGGGTCCATCTCTGCAGCTGCACTCACATAGAGCACCAGTTGCACGGCCATATCGGCGCCTCCTGCTACAGGTTAGGGTCAATCAGCGCCTTGACGGCGCGATAGTGGCTGACATCGTCCAGCGCTTCGTTGGCCTGGTCTAGGCTGTAGCTGCGCGTGATGAAGCGCTCCCACTGGAAGCGCTCGCCATGTTTGTCCAGGACGCGAACGCCTCTCCAGAAATGGCTGAAATCGCTGCCCCAAGAGCCGCGCACCTCAAGGTGCTTCTGGTTGATGTCCAGGTGCGGATTGATGCTGATATCGCCCAGGTTGGTGTATTGCCCTACGATCACATAGCGCCCTGCGTCGCGCGTCATGGCGAACCCTTCGTTCACAGCGCGGGGATTGCCGCTTGCCTCGATGGTGACGTCGACGCCGCGTCCCTGAGTGAGCTCTCGAACTCTGGAGATGCGCTCGGCAGGCGACAGGGCGTCAATATCGATGACACTATCGGCGCCAATGCGCCGCGCTTCGGCCAGGCGGTTCGCCGGCCCGCCCACGACAATGACCTGTGTCGCGCCCGATAGCTGCGCCAGGATGGCAGCGTTCAAACCCACTGGCCCGCTGCCCTGCACTACCACCGTGTCACCCAGCATGATCTCGGCACGCTCAATGGCGTGCATGGCGGTGGGCAGGCCACAGCCTGCGCCGATAAAGCGTTGTGGCGGTATCCCCTCGGGCAGCGGCAGCACCTTGACGCCAGGTTTGAGATAGATCATCTCAGACCAGCCACCGAGCAGGCCATCTTGCGCAGAGTAGGTGATGCCATACACCTTGCGGTGTGGGCAGCGCGTTGTGGTTTTCGCCACAGTGCAGAACCAACAATGGCCACAGGTCTCGTGTACATCCAGAAAAGTGGCTATCTGCCCTTTGCGTAACGGTTGGCCATCCAGATCGACAGGAGCACCGGCTAGGTCGACGATCTCGCCCACATTGATGTGCCCGGGGATAATGGGGTAGGGCACGCCAGCCAGATGCCCCTGGTGCAGGTGTACGTCGGTGCCGCATACTTCGCTGTAGATGGTGCGCAAGAGCACGGCGCCATCCTCCAGGTGGGGCAACGCGAACTCTACCACCTCCAGGGGCTGCTCGGGCGCCGTCATTATCACAGCTCTGACCATGAGAACCCTCCACCAGTCGATCTGTACTCGTGATTATAGCGGGGGCAGCGTCGCATAGAAAACGTCGCCAGGCGCTCACCATGTGCTGCCTGGCGACGTGAGTGTCGGTCGACCCTAGTGCAGAATCTTGCTCAGAAACTGGCGCGTACGCTCTTCACGGGGCGATTCAAACAGCTCTTGCGGTGTGGTGTCCTCGATGATGCGCGCCTGGTCCATAAAGATGATACGGTTGGCGGCATTGCGAGCAAAGCCCATCTCGTGCGAGACGGCCACCATCGTTATGCCCTCTTGGGCCAGCTCTAGCATCACATCGAGCACTTCTTTGATCATCTCTGGGTCGAGCGCTGAGGTTGGCTCGTCAAAGAGCATGATCTTGGGCTGCATCGCCAGGGCGCGGGCTATGGCCACGCGTTGTTGTTGCCCTCCGGATAGCTGGCCGGGGTAGGCCTTGGCCTTTTCGGGGATGCCCACCTTTCGCAGGAGTTGTTCGGCCACCGACTGTGCCTCTGCTTTGGACCGCTTGCGCACGATGCGTTGAGCAAGCAGAAGGTTGTCCAGCACCGTCAGATGTGGAAAGAGGTTGAACTGCTGGAAGACCATGCCCACCTCGGTGCGCACCTTGTTGATGTCTTGGGCGCTCTCGAGGACGATGCCATCGACGGTGATGGTGCCAGAATCGGGCACCTCGAGGTGGTTGATGCAGCGCAACATGGTGCTCTTGCCCGAGCCGCTGGGGCCGATGATGACCGTCACCTGTCCCTCTGGGATGGTCAGGCTGACATTGTCTAGCGCCACGATGCGCCCGTGATGAAAGCTCTTGCAGAGGCTCTCGATGCGGATGATCTCTGGGTTGAGGGTTCTGTTCATATCAGCAGCCTCTAGCGCTCAAAGCGTGTCTTGCTCTCGATGAACTCTACGGCCCGAGACGAGAATAGCGTCAGCACGAGATAGCACAGCGCCACCATAATCCACGTGTCAAAACTCAGGAATGTGCGGGCCATGTATTCACGTCCGCGTCGTGTCAGGTCAGACACGGCCAGCACCGATACCAGCGACGAGTCTTTGAGCAGGGCGACAAACTCGTTGCCGATCGGCGGCAGAATCACTCGCACGGCCTGGGGCAAGATCACATGGCGCATGGACTGAAAGTAGTTCATGCCCAACGAACGTGCGGCCTCCATCTGCCCGCGATGGATAGATGATATCCCCGCGCGAAAGATCTCTGAACCATAGGCGCCGTAGCAAAAAGTGAGGCCGAAAACAGCAGCCGTAAAGGGGCTCAGTCGCAGATCGATCAGCCATTGTCCCTGTGCCTGAAGGCTGGGCGAAAGCGACATCAGCAGCCCCCCCAGCACATCGAACATCTGGGGCAGTGCATACCAAATGAACAGCAGCTGCACCAACAGCGGAATACCACGGATGAGTTCGACATAGAGCGACGAGATAAAGTAGATGACGCGCGATCTCGAGATACGCCCCAGGCCTCCGAGCAGACTGACGAGCAGGATCAGGCCGAACGAGGTCGTCACGATTCTCAGAGTGACGACGATACCGTCTTCGACAAACTTCCAGATCTCGACGTAGGGGAAGGGCTTGAAGCGAATCAGTAGCCAGATGGTCAGGGCCACCACAAAGACAAGCGCCCACCAGTCGAGCACATTTTCGTGCAACGCCCTGCGAAACGAAAAGGCCCCGGCAAAGATGAGAGCAGCGCCCAGCGCCGCGCCCCACAGACCCACACCCGGGGCGAAACCACTCGCATATTGGGCGCGGAGCGTAAACGAAAAGTCGAAATGATGACACCAGGCAAGGAAAAGCCCCAGCAGCGCACCCCAACCGATGTTGATGGCCGCAGGCACCCACCCCCTGGCAAGCCCAACCGGCGTGCGCTGCGAACGTATGGTGAGCCCGATGCCGGCAGCGGCCGCCAGCAGCGGCACCATCAGACAGAGCACCAGCGACAAATGGCGACGCAAGGCAGATGGCCGCTGCAAGATAGCGATCATCCAACCATAGCCCGAGCGTCTGTGTGAGACAGGCGTCAGGATGGCATCGACGGCGTCGAGCTTGGCGTCCACAGGGGATTTGCTCATGGTCAGGTTGAGGCCCTGCACCAGCGTGCTGTAGTGACTCGTGATGGTGCTGCCATCGGAAAAGCTGACCTTGGCGCTCGATATCCTCTGTGAGAAGAAGGGCAGCGCTAACGATACCAGGATGAGGGCCGCGCCTGCCAGAATGAGCATAAAGCGCCAGTCTCGCCAACCGTTGGAGAGCGGCTCATTCCCATTGTCATAGTCGGCATATGCCATTTCGTCAATCCCCGCACGAAAAAAGATAGCAGCAGAGCGCTGGACCGAGCCAGTCAAGCTCCGCTGCTTGGTGGTCGGGAAGTGTGGTCTATTCGCCCAGGTAGGCCTGTCTCACCTGTGGGTTCTGCATCACCTGTTTGGCAGGGCCTTGCAGTACGATGCGCCCCGTCTCGAGCACATATGCACGGTGGGCGATAGATAGCGCCATCGCGGCATTCTGCTCGACGAGCAGAATGCTGGTGCCCTCCGCGTTGATGCGTTCGATGATATCAAAGATCTCGTCGACTAGGATAGGAGCAAGGCCCATCGAGGGCTCGTCGAGCAGAAGGAGTTGCGGCATCGACATCATCCCTCGCCCCATGGCCAACATCTGCTGCTCACCGCCCGAGAGGGTGCCCCCCTTTTGTTTGAGCCGCTCTTTGAGCCTCGGGAAGCTGGTGAACACCCGTTCCATCGAGTTCTCGATCTCGCGACGGTCTTTGCGGGTGTAGGCGCCCATCTCCAGGTTCTCGCGTACGGTCAGCCCGCCAAAGATCTGCCGTCCCTCTGGCACCTGCGAGATGCCCAACTTGACGATGCTCTCAGGCGAGGTCTTGATGATGCTGCGGTCTTGATAGCAGATGTCGCCGGCAGTGGGACGCAACAGCCCCGAGATGGTGCGCAGCGTGGTGCTCTTGCCAGCGCCGTTGGCACCGATCAAGGTGACGATCTCTCCCTGTTCGATGCCGAATGAAATGCCTTGCACGGCCTGGATCGCGCCGTAAGAGACGTGAATGTCATCAACTTGCAGCAGCATCAGAGGTCAACCCCTTTCCAAACTGCTTGCCCAGATAGGCTTCAATCACCTGGGTATTGCTCTGGATGTCGTCTGCCGTGCCGCGGGCGATCACCTGACCAAAGTCCATCACTGTGATCCACTCACAGATGCCCATGACCACGCGCATCTGATGTTCGATCAGCAGAATGGTGAGGTTGAACTCGTCGTGCACAAACCGGATGAGCTGCATCAGCGTCTCGGTTTCGTTAGGATTCATGCCTGCGGCCGGCTCGTCGAGCAGCAGCAACCGAGGCTGCGCTGCGAGGGCACGCGCGATTTCGAGGCGCCGCTGTTCGCCATAGGGCAGATTCTTGGCGAGCTCGAGCTGCCGATCATGCAGCCCAAAAACCGCCAGGAAATCCTGAGCTTGCTCAGTCAACAGCCGCTCTTGCCGGCGAAACCTGCCAAGGCGAGTGACTGCCTCGAGCAAAGCGTAGCCTGCATGCTGATGATAGGCGATGCGTACATTGTCGAGCACGGTCAGGTTACGGAACAGGCGGATGTTCTGAAATGTGCGTGCGATCCCCAGATGGGTGATCTCATGGGGTTGCAGGCCATTGACGATATGGCCATCAAAGTGTATCTCGCCACTTGTAGGCTGATAGAGGCCAGTGACCATGTTGAAAACTGTCGTCTTACCGGCGCCGTTGGGGCCAATGAGCCCATAGAGCCCATGCTCGGGCACAGCCATGGTGAAGTCCGACACGGCGCGCAGGCCACCGAACTGCATCGTCAGGTCCCGGATATCCAGGAAAGCGGTCACACCGCTGGCGCCAGGTTGGAGGTCGGTCATGTCAGGCTTCCTCGCTGTTGTTGCCACCGGCGCGCTGAGCGGCGAGCGCCCTGGGAGGCACGGGGATATCACGGTCGGGGGGCAACGGCGCGCGCAGCCAGCCCCATTCTCTGGTGCCCAACAATCCCTCTTGCCGCAAGAGCATGACCAGCAGCAGCAGGATGGGATAGATCACAAAACGCCAGTCTTCAAAGCCCTGTGGCAAGATCACACGCAGGCCCTCGATAAGCAGCGCAAACCCGATGGACGCGACAATGGTGCCCGTCATACTGCCCAGCCCGCCAAAGACAATGATGATCAGCGGATCAAACCCCTTGATCATGTTAAAGCTGCTCGGATGCAAAAAGCCATAGAGGTGGGCAAACAACGCTCCGGCAATGCCCGCAAAAAAGCCGCCAAAGCTAAAAGCCATCGCCTTTTGCTGAGCAACATTGATGCCCATGGCACGAGCCGCGATCTCGTCCTCACGCACTGAGATGATGGCGCGGCCCTGGCTCGAACGAATCAAGTTGCGCATGATGATGGCACAGACCACCAGGGCGCCAAAAGCCCACGTCCAGGTGGTGTATGGGGGTATGCCCACCATGCCGCGGGCACCCTTCATGGTCTCAATGACGAGGTCCGAGTTCTGCAGAGCGGTGTACATCATGATGGCAAAGCCAAGGGTGGCGATGCCGAAATAGTCCGAGCCGAGACGCAGCAGCGGCAGGCCCACCAAATAGGAGACCAGCGCAGCCATGGTGCCGCCGCTCAAGATGGCAACGGCAAAGTTCACCGCTACACCAAGCTTTTGCGGCAGGGCTGCGTACAACGCCGTATTGAGGCGATAGGCCACCCAGTGTAGGCCGATGGTGGCATAGTAGCCAGCGGCCAGGATAAGCGCTGTTATGGCGAGGGTCAGCAGGAGGCAGATCACATTGCACTCGTGCGGCTGGAGCGATGAGGCTAACGTGGAGCGAACTCGCTGGCGCAGTCTGCCGATGCGCAAGTAGCGAAAGGCTGCCAATACGAGCAGAATGCCGAGCTGGGCCGCGATGATCCACGATAGCGCCCCCACGCGATCTCCGCTCCATGGGTTACGGCCGAAATCCTTGGTGATCAGTGCTGAGCCATAGGCGCCGATGGCATAGAAACCTACATGCCCCAGCGAAAACTGGCCATTGAACCCATAGATCAGGTTGAGCCCCAGCGCACTGATAGCCGTGATGGCCGCAAACTGGATCACCTGGTACCAGTAGCGAGTGATGGTCTCTGTCTGGGTTGCATAGCGCACTGCCAGGTAGATGGCGGCAGCAAAAACCAAGGTTGGGATCCAGGTCGGGATCGTAAAGCGTCTTTTCATTGCCGCGCCCTACACCTTTTCGATCTGCGTCTCGCCAAAGATGCCTGTAGGCTTGACGAGAAAGACGATGATCAGGATCAGAAATGCGAACAGATCGCGCAGCCGCGAGCCATTGGGCACAAAGCTCACCACCATCACGTCGACAGTACCCATGAGCAGCGAACCCACGAGAGCGCCCAGGATATTGCCGATGCCCCCCAGCACAGCCGCTACAAAGGCCTTGAGGCCTGGCATAATGCCCATGAAGGTCCAGATCTGCGGGAATGCGATGGCATATAGAACGCCACCTGCACCGGCCAGGGCCGCGCCGATGGCAAAGGTGAGCGAGATGATGCCATCGACGTTGATGCCCATCAGCCGAGAGGCGGGCTTGTCGTCAGAAGTGGCGCGCATGGCCTTGCCGATCTTGGTGCGGTTGATGATGAACTGGAGCAGCACCAGCAGACCAATGGTCACGCCTACGATGATCACGGTGATGTTGGTGATGAGCACCCCCTTGAGGTTCCACACCACCACCTCAAACGGTCGCTTGTAGGTGATATAGTCGGCTGAAAACACCCAGCGGAGCGCCGTAAAGTATTCCAGGAAAAAGGAGACGCCAATGGCGGTAATAAGAGCGGCGATACGTGGCGCGTTGCGCAGGGGCTTGTAGGCGATGCGCTCGATGATGACATTCAAGAGGGTGCACACGATCATGGCCAGCAAGATGGCGGGCACAAACCCCCAGCCGTAGCGCGAGATCGCATAGAAACTGGTGAACGCGCCTACCATGAACACGTCACCGTGGGCAAAGTTGATCAGCCTCACGATGCCGTAGACCATGGTATAGCCCAGTGCGATGAGTGCGTAGACGAACCCAAGCCGTAGCCCGTCGATCACTGATTGCACGAAATAGACCGGACCATTGATCCGCACCAGGTAGGCGATGCCCCAGACAATGCCTGCTGCGAGAGCGGCATAGATGAGCCAGACGAGGCCGCGCAGCGCCGTCCTCGCGATCGCTTTGTTCATGTCGTTGCCTCTCGTTGCGGAGCGATCTTGCTCTTTCAGCCATGATGGAGAGGACAGCACTGCTGCTGTCCTCTCCGTTCGTGTGGTGCTTGGCTACGGAGCGACGGACTTGAAGAACTTGGGCACGCCACCTTCGATCTTGATGATGGCGGCGTTCTTGATCGGGTTATGCTGTTCATCGTAGGTAATGGTGCCAGAGACGCCGTCATAGGTGATGGCGGCC